>Ga0268247_10000656_pt1 | contig 11332 bp, 8 predicted proteins | sample AgamicOrMae_FD_200245 | JGI IMG/M metagenome (GOLD analysis project Ga0268247, IMG submission 200245) | Agave microbial communities from Guanajuato, Mexico - Or.Ma.e (v2) (version 2) | ecosystem: Host-associated > Plants > Phyllosphere > Phylloplane/Leaf | place: Guanajuato, Mexico | collected... | reverse complement strand
GGGAGCATAAACTCGCCCCAGTTGCTGATGCTTTCGGGCGTGGGCCCGGCGGAGCATCTGCGCAGCTTGGGCATTCCCGTGGTCATGGACCTGCCGGTGGGCCAGAATCTGCAGGACCACATCTACCCGGCAGTTCCCTTCACAGTGGACCGCAAGATCACGCTCGTCCAGCGCCGCGTGGTCACCCTGCCCAACCTGGTCACCTACTTCTCGCTGGGCCGTGGGCCCCTCACTGCGCTGGGCGGCGTCGAGGGTCTCGGTTTCATCAAGACCAAGTACGCGAACGCCTCCGACGACTGGCCCGACTTCCAGATCCACATGCTGACGGGCTCGCTGGTCTCCGACGATGGACAGACCTTCCGGCGCGTTCAGGGCGTCACCAAGGAGCTGTACGAACAGGTGTACGTTCCCTACCAGTCGTACGACACGTTCAGCATGTATCCGGTGCTGCTGAGGCCCAAGTCGCGCGGCTACCTCAAGCTGCGCTCCTCAAACCCCAACGATCCGCCCATCATAAATCCCCGCTATCTCACCCATCCGGACGACATACACTCCATGGTGGAGGCCATGAAGATCTCCATCGCCGTCGGACTGGCGCCCGCCTACCGCGAGTTCGGCTCCGAGCTCTTCGCCACCGTTTTTCCCGGCTGCGAGATCTACAAGCTCTACTCTGACCCATATTTGGCCTGCGCGGCCCGCGTCTACACGTCGACCATCTACCATCCGGTGGGCACCTGCCGCATGGGCGCCATCGACGACCCGCGCACAGTCGTCGACCCCGAGCTCAGAGTCAAGGGCGTGAAGGGTTTGCGAGTGGTGGACGCCTCCATCATGCCAAACATCATCTCAGGTGAGCACTTTTTGCAATTTTTTGCAAATTTTATTCCAACAAAATGTATCTGTTGCGAACATCTATCTGAATATCTAAATATATCTAAACAAAACAAAGCTCCTAACCTAATTTCTACAATCGAAAACTCTCCTAAAATTCCGAAAACTCTCGAAAACGACCTCCAATTAAAGGCAACACCAACGCGCCCACCATCATGATCGCCGAGAAGACGGCCGACAACATCAGGGGCCGCAAGTTGGCCCCCTTCGAGCCGCGCTCGCCGCAGCAACATCCGCCGGCGCCAAGCTACGCGGCGCCCAACCTGCAGTACAGGACGCCCGCGCGGCCGCTCTACAGGGGCGACTCGGCGACGGATGGCCAGCTGGCGGCCAGCGGCCTGCACCCATTCGTCCAGCCGGGCCCCCCAGCTACTCAGGAGCAGCAAGAGATCCAAGAGCAGCAACTCGACCACCACACGCAACAGCTCAACCTCAGACTCCAGCAACAGGCCGCCCAGCTGGCCAACCAACTTCCGCCCGAACACCTGGCCAGGGCGGCCTACCAGTTGGAGCAGGCCATCTCCTCGATGGGCGCCACCCAGACCAGCAACGCCTCCGACTGGTCAAGCTACGAGCCCGAGCTGGTCGGCCAGACGAGTGGCCAGCCGGCCGAGCCAAGCGAGCAGCTCGAGTCAAGTGCAAGTGAGCCCCAATTCTGGGCCGACCGCTATGCACAGTCGTCGGTGGCGGACACTTTGCTCAAGTCCATGCGGCCAATGATGAGCCAAGAATAGGCTCTAAGCTCAGCTATTTAGCCAGACAGAGCTCGTCCCATGAGCTGCAGGGGCGCTCAAATTGGTGCTCAACTTGGCCACACCTTAGTGCTAGTGGAGAACCAGTGCTCATCAAGATGGACTTGAAGCTGGAGAATATTCCAGGCCCATTTGGGAGTCCATTTTCTGGCCACGATCGATCCTTTGGTGCGGCCAAGCCGCAAAGTGAGCGAGCAAATTGCCAAATTTTTATCCCATCCTGCCAAACCATTCCAGTTCCTGCCTGTCCGAGCGAGCGAGACTAAACTTTGAAAGCTCAATCGGACAACTCTCGAGCGAAAAGATTCGAGGGAAGAGTCTGTCGTGCAAGAAGTAAGACAGACAGAGATTAGGATAGATGAAGAAATAGCCAAAGGAAATCAACATGAACTGATGGCTTGCTGTTGCAACAGACCAATGGAATCCAATGGAAGCAAAACTGTGTAGATAACTGTGTGTATGTAAATATGAGTGTTTGTTTTTATCCTTTTATTTTCTTATTTTCACTCTTGCATTTGCTATTGGGCCCAGTGAAAGTAGGAAGTCGGATGGACAGAATCCAACATTGCGACCAACAGGCCGTACCACAACTTGTCATTCCGGAACACTGGCCTGATAGCTTTGAGCTTGAAAACTCAGGCTTGGCTCTAAGCTCGAGCAGCTCGCTAGCTCGATAACTCGATTGCTCGATAGCTCAATGGCTTAGTGGCGGAGAAAGTGGACGGCAAAAGGAGAACGCGGAAGACAAATAACAGATATCAGACAATTGAGAAACTTTGGGGCAGTATTTTTGAAGAAAAGATATATTCTTTGGCTTGACTGTGATGAATATCATTAAAATGAAGAAACTACACAACTCCTCATCTCAACCACCTCACCTCATCTTGTCCACCACCTCATCTTCCAACTTCGTGTCTCTATCACTCCCCAATTGGTCTCCCCAATTGGTCTGCTCATCCTCTCCTCTCATTTTTTCATCAGCCACTCTCTCCACCTTCAAGGAGAGCTCTTCCAGCCGCAAAATCAGCGGACAAAGCGCTGCTCGAGGACAAGGCGCCGTTTCTCTGCCAAGAACAATCGAGCTCCTCTCATGACGGACTGCCTCGCATTCCACAAACAGACATAAACAAACCCAAACAAGAGCCAAAGCAGCACAATGAGTCTAAATTTGGTCAGCTATTTCCATGATTTCTGTGCCGAAAAGGCTCCCAAAGGTGAAAAACCTCCATGAGTCGATGCAATTATATTCCAACAAGCTCGTTGCATTTGGAGCTCTGCGCTCGACTTCTAGAACCTTAAAGAAAAATCCAAAGCCAGTATGTGGCCCAACTTTGAAGCCGGTGCATCTTTGCACTTGAGAGTGGCCAAGGCTAAGCCAAGACTGTCCTTTGAGACGTGATCAGGTGAAAATGTGAAAATTGAATCCCTCTGAGTGTGCCAAACTCGCCGCCATGAAGCCTACTCCATACAATTGTCCACTCATACACAGTGCATATTTTTCGCATACTTCCACCACGAAACCACAGCGCCACCCATCGACAGACCGTGGCGCCACTCGGAAGTGTCGGCCAGTCCTTAGCTGCAACAGGTGGCGCTCCGAAGGCCAGCACTGGAGGGCAAAGTGCACTTGGCGGGCCACGTTTTCCCTTTCCGGCCCAAGTCTTGTCGAGCATTTTAGCTGAGTGAGTGGCTCAACTGAAATAACGCCATTTCAATTGACACGTTGGCCACAGTGGGCGCCAAGTTAGTGCATTGAAATGGGAGCAAAAGCGGAGCCATAAAACGCGAAGCTCTTGACTTTGAGCTCGGGCTTGAACGCGAGCTAGTCAAACAAAGAGAAAAGTCGTGATTTTATTCCATTCCAATGCATAGTTTCCATTCCCATTTGCTTGGGATATCAATTTTCCATACTGAACGGCGGCCAACACGCTCAAAGCTGCACCCTCAGAGCCAAGGGCTGGCGGCCAGAGCGATCTGCTGGACGGGCGGCAATTGCGCGTTGCGATTTGCTGGCGCAAGGTGTCGATTTTGTAGCCTTCTGAAAGGCGCTCGCTGTTGTTGTTGGCAGTGTCTAGCACTACCAGTCTGCAGCAAGCAACAACAAAGCTTTCCCGTGCACTAATCGTTTCCGTTTTTTGCGCCTTCCTCTCGCGCCTTGGCGGCGAGCAGACACGAGCTTAGCGCCAGCCCGGCTCTGTCGGCCGCCGATCGACAGCCGACGGCCGACAGAGCCCGGCGAGCGAGCTTTATTTTGGCGCCGTTCTCTGTTCCGGTCTGGCGAGACAGCGGCCTGAGCTTGGCGCCCTGAGCTCGGCAGCGGCGGCATTGGCCAGTGGGCAAGAAAGACTTCTAGGAAATGGATTCGCAGGAAGCGGGTGGGGGCGGAAACATTTGCGCGTTGCAGACTGGGTGCAGTGGAGGAGTTGAGGAAAGAGGAAAGAAAAATGGGCAGCCAGTTCAATTTGTCAAACTCTGAGCCGCATTTGAGTGCCACTTCTCGCGCACTTTGGGCGCCCGAAGCTGCCGATTGGAGCGAGTGTTTCTTCCCTTTGATTAGCACCACGCGAGGCCCGTCAAGCAAGACTGGTCGCCGCAAACTTTCCCTCCTGCAGTAGCGGCTGTCTCTGGCTGTCAGCCGGCGAGAGTTGCGTTCGCAGTTCGAACTTTGGCCAGAAGTGAGCCTGTTTCCTGTTTCGAGAATCTTGTTCTATCGAATCGGGCAAAGATTTCCTCCTTTCTGCAAAAGATTGCTCCTCCTGGACGCGCAGAACATGGACACATTGTGCCAAATCTTAGTGCCAGTCAAAAGTGGCAGACTGTTCGCGGGCAAAAGTGACCACTTGCTGATTAACAGCGAGCGGTCCACTCAAGCCCCAAGATGCTCCAAGGCGCCGCCAAGACTCGCTCGCTGGCCGAAGACTGTCTCGCCCAGAGAAAGCTTTGACTGGTGGGCGAGCAAATCGAAAGTTTCCAGCGGTCTTTGTGCTTCTCTCGGCGAGCTAGTCTATGATGAATTGTTTTGGCGGCAGTGCTGGAGAGTGCACACCGAAATAGACTAGCTCCGGCTGGCCATCTTGCGAGCTGTAAGTGCAAACAGACGAGCCAAAAGGACACATTCATTCCCGTTCGACAAAATGCTCTTTCTTTCAACTCGCAACCCAAAAGCTCTTTCTCTCTCTCTCTCTCTCTTTGTCTTGGGCCAAAGTTTGAGTAATTGTCGCTCATCTCAACTCGCCGCTCGCCTGCAACCATCCAGCGCGCCCTTATCTCTCGCTTTACTCTTTCCAGGCATGCAAAATCAACATCAACTGGCACCAATTGGCTGAGCGAAAAATTGCACAACAAACTCACTTTCTTCTCTCCAGTTTCTTTTGCAATCCAAAGCTCCTCCGTTTAGAGCACCACTATTTGACACTATTAACTCCTTTCGGGATTCTCCATTGCTCCTTTGCAGGCGAGGAATCTCTCTCTCTCTTTCGAACAAACTTCAGGCAAACTTTGGCCGCTTTTGCTCCTTTTTGGGAACTTTTCGCAGCGGCAAGCCAAAACAAAGAAACTCCACTTTGTTTCACGCTCATGCTCAGCCGCACACAAGCTCGAGTACAAAAGTGGAAAAACTCCGATTTCACGCCAACCCTTAGCGCCAGACGCATATTGTTCCAAAGGAAAACATGTTCTACGCCCGTTTTCTTCTGGAAACGAGCCTGGAAAATTGAAAGTTCGAAAAATTGCTCAAATTCCTCGCCGAATTGAACTTCGAATCGAAGAATCATCTCTGAGAAACGTTTGCCCTCTGCTCACGCGCCTCAGTCAGTCTGTCCATCAAGCAGAACTTCCAAATTCGCCCGGCTAGACTCCAGCCAGACGGAAGTGCCAGTTCGGCCACCCAGACGGGCACTTCTGCTCCGGCTTCTGCCCTCCAAAGCGGAAGTGCTGCACCTGGAGGGACATCTTCTGGGATGAAATTGAAATTGAGACGAAATTTGGCCCTCTGGTTGAGGTGAACTTTGCATCGCCGCATTGAATTTGCAGCCAGCAAATGTCTTCCTATCAATTCGAGCTGGCGGCTCATTTTTCAACGGTGAAAACTGCAGCCTTTTGGGGGGCAGTGCAAAATGAGCTGTCCGAGTGTGTGAGATGCACTGGCCAGCAGCCAGAGCTAAGGAGTGTTTCGATTTCCTCATCGACCGTTTGCTCTTTTGAGCCCGGCCGGCCAGAGACTGAGTGGCGAGCAGAAGCGCGCAGTTGGCCAGAATGGGCCGAGCCTAAGCGGCGCTCGCAAGGCTGCACTTGGGGCGCGACTGGCATGCTCTGTAGAAGCTCCCCTTTTGCGTCCATCCACAGCTCATCTCTGACTGCAGCCCGAGCACACCGATCGAGCCGCGCGGCCTTACTCAAGCTCAGGCGGCCCGGCGAGAAGAACAAAAGATATTCCATTTGCCTCCTCTTGGGGCGACTCTCCAGCGCGGAGCTTGTGGCGCAAGAGTCGCTCGGCGGCCGGCGCCTTGACAAGCGCCGGGCTGGCCAGAGTGATTAGTGGAAAATGCAAGTTTCTCTCCAGGCTTGCGAATTGTTGGCCCTTAGCTGTGGGCCAGCGAGCGGGCGGGCGGCGAAGGCTGGCTGCTCGGCGCCACTTTCTGCTTTCTGCCTTGCTGATTGGCGGCTGCCTGCTGGCTGCTAGAGGCGAGCTTGTGGAGCCAAAAGTGGCAGCCAAAGTTTGCCCCACAGACAACCTTTGGCAGCGCCAATTGAAAGTGCCAACTGAAACCAGCGCACTCAAAGGACGCCCAAAAAGCCCTAAGCACACTCGCTGGCGCCATATTCTTGGACTCAGCCAGACCGAAGGCAGCCTTTCGTTTGGTGGCCAAAAACTGGAAGATTTCCATTGGTTTCACTCTTTAGAAACTTGAGCCCAAAACTCAGCCAAAAACTCCTAGTCTCTAGCCTCTAGATCTCAGTTCAACGGTGCACCAAGTCCAGCCAGTTGGCCATAACTGTGTTGCACGAGCAATTTGCGGAAGGCAACAGGTGGAAATATTGGCGCAAGGGCAGCACTAAAAACTACAAAGGCACCTTCAAGTCTGCCTATTTGTGTCCACTGAGCTCGCGCGTGTGTCTCTGTGCGTGTGTGTGCGTGTGTCAGTGCGCAAACTCGGCCGCTTCTTGTCGGGCCTGTTTGGCTAGACACTGTGAGTGGCCGGCCCAGATTGGCGCCAAGACCAAGGGTGAAAGTGGAGAGCAGCGTCAACTTGCAGAATTCGAGTGTGTTCACTTGCTCCCATTGGGCGGCCATTTTTCTCGCTTGCTGCAAGTCCAGCATTGTTTGTTTTGGCCTCCCAAGTCGAGTCCAGTCGTCTGGCCAAGCTGAGAGTTTGCCAAGCTTAGCCTCTTACCTTAGGACGCGGAAGCTGCCCCACAGACTGTCTGCAGGAAGCACGTTGAGAGCCGGCGAATTGAGTCCAATTAAAAGGATTTTGCAAAAGAAAAAGTACTGCCCAAGAGTTGCCACTTTGCCCCAAAGGGACGCCCCTCAAACAGTGCACACACGAGCCGCTGGTGGTGGTTGCACGCGTCCAGTTGGGCTGCAAGATTTAATCTTAATTGATTCCTTAATTAGAAGACAACGAGTGCAGCAAGCGAGTCAATTAGCAGAGGAAGTACAACAACTCTGCAACCCTTTGCTCTCCGTTCGTTTGGCTCTCTGTGATGCAGCTGGACGGAGTTTTATCACTTTTAATCGCCGGTTTAATTTCCCCAGTGAGCCCCAGTGACAACAAGCGACATTGAAGCATACCAGCCGTTAGAGAAACAATGGCAAGCTTGCCAGTCGGCTTAGCCAAGATGTGCGAGAGGACTAAGGTGAGATGAGGGTGTCCATAATGAGAACTGGACGAACTAGACGCTGGTCATTGAGAACACTGATGATTGGCGTCCAGCGAATGGAGATCAACTAACAACTATCAACAATTGTCAAGCCACAAACAATTGTTCCTCGAATTCCGAATCTCAAATCTCAAATCTCAAGCGAGTCAAGCCGAGGTCAAGGTGTAGAAAACCGGAGAAATTTTATCCAGAATTCAGAAACCGGAGACAAGACCGCTCAAATACAGAGAAGAGCGAGCTTGAGAGTAGATATAATCTTGAGAAAGTGTGCTTTTGGCGAGTCGGCGAGCAGTTGAAACACGCGCCCAATTCACTCGCTTGCCACCGGCGGCGGAAACCGAGCAGCCCATCACCAGAGTCTGTCTGCGGCCTTGGCAAGACCGGTACCGAGATTCGTCCTGTGGCAGAAGTGGCCGTTGTCGCTCCGCTGGCAAGACCAACGTCTTACCAACGTCTCGAGACAGTTTGCACACGATTGAATCGGGTTTCATTTCAATTTGACGACACTTTGAAGTTGATAATTTTTATCGTTTGTGATTTCATTCACTAGATTTTGAGAACATTTTCTCATCTTGAGGCGAAAGCATTTGACAATCAAGAAACGACGAGAAGCTAGACGAAGCAACCAAAGCGAAACAAATCAAGGGAAAACTATTGAAACAATTTGAATAACGAAAATCTAAAACAAACGAATGGTAAGTGTCCATCTGAAGCTTTAGAAGAGAGAAATTCTTTCTCTTGTGATTCTATTCCTTTCTATTCTGGCTCCTATTTCAGCTTCAGTTATCAGAACCATTCTCATGATCCCAACTCTCATTCTATTCTAATGGACAGAGTACTTGTTCTCTTCTGAGAAGCTCCTCTGTGAAGATTTTCTCTCTTTTATCTATTAAATTGAAGCACGAGCCAACCTGTTCACCCCCAAGTTCATTGGCCCTCATCATCATACAGAGTTTCCTCGTTTGACCTTAGCCAAGGAGTTTCCTATTTGGGCACTAATTCCTCTTTGGCGTTGTCCTCCTGCGCCCGCGAGGAAGTCTCTCTCTCTCTCTCTCTCTCGCTGGATGCTCCTTTTTGGTCCTTATTCCAATCCAATCTCCATGCCAATCACTGGCGCTCCTCTCAAGATCGGCCTGATCTTGCACTTTCTCGAGCGCACAAAATCCCATCGCGCTCGTTTATTGTGATTAGTAATAAATTATTAGCCCCCGCAAGCGCGGCCAAGTGTGTTCCGCACTGGCGGTTTAACCTTAGGTCTGGCCGGCCAAGAGCGAGGGAACAAAATCAACGCATCTTCTGGGCAAGTTCAACAAGTGTCAGTTTTACACAGGGGGGCAAGTTTATACTCTGAATCATGGTGGAGCAGTTGCGTAAAAGCGAGCAAGAATTAACCAAAAGAATCACTGTGAATGAGGAAGAGGAAAACTTGGAAATGAAGCAAGAGTCTTGCTCTTCCTTTTCCTCTCTCACTGGTGCATTGCTTCAGGAGGCGAGTTTAGAGGACTTGACTTTTTATTCTCTGTTTGCTCTCAGCTTTCATCTGGACTCTCTTGGCGAGTAGAAATCTTAAGCACAAAGTGAGACTGGACTCGCTGAAGTATCTCGAATGATGCTCATTAGAAAGCAGGCACAACAAACAACAAGTGGCCGCGCGCAAAGGCGTGCCGCGTGCGCCGCATCTTCGCGTACAAGTCGTGCGCCGGAGCTAAGCATGAAAAGTCTGATAATGAATTCCCTCCGCCTCCAAGTGGCCACCTGTTGCTCTTGGACTGCCTCAGGAGTGCGCCTGTTGCGGGCGGGGAGAGTCTGTGATACGTGGAGAGTTGATGTTACAGAGTAGAAAGTAGCCGGCGGAAAGTTGAGCAGAGGAGAGATGAGGAGACGAGCGAGAAGCAGAGAGAAAGAAAGACAGAGATCGAGATAGAGAAAAAGAGTGCCACAATTCTGACTAATCAGCTTCTCTTTCCGCAATTTCCCATCCTCAAACTGGCTCATTGAAGAGAGCCTCTGGGAAGCTGAGCAGGCACGCGAGACAAGGACCATTTTGGCGCCAAGCACTGAACAGACTGAACAGAGACTGAACCAGGCGGGATCAAGAGGCGCCAATCGATCTCTGGAATTGGATTGACAAGATTGGGGCAGATTGCTCGCATTGGACGAAGGCGAAAAAGTGTGAACCAGTGGCAAGACAAGGCAGGAAAAGAGTTTAGCTGATTGAGCGAATTGAGGCAACCAACTGTTTGACGGACCTTCCACTTAGTCCGATTGATACAATTGCACAAATCGCTTGATACATTTGAGCATCGCAACACTTGAATATTGGACGCAAGAAGATGCACTAGTTGGTGCATTTTTATTAGGAAAAATTCATCAGCCAAATATTATCTGGTTATACACTGTCCTAGCCAATTTGATGAGTCACCAGGAAACACTGCAATCCTAATCCTCGAGAAGAAAACGAAATACTCCAAAGTTTGCAACACACAAAAGAGACTTGCAACTTCCTCTGCGGCCAAAGCAAACATTCCTCAACCAGGCGGCCAAAGAAGCAAACAGCTGACCCTTCGAAGCTCATCTCAAGCCTCGGCGACCACTAAGCTGTAATAACTGTCACTAACAGTCACTAGCTGTCACTAACCATCACTAAGCCCCGAGAGGCCAACTGAAAGGAAGCGCCTTAAAGCAGACAAAATAGCGCCCGACTGAAAGAATAATTTTTCAATTAATATTATTTCAACTATCATAACAAACTATCAATTGTTTGAACTCAAAAAAACAAATAGCAGCATAAACACTTGGCCTCAGCATGAGTCTGGTGGGCCCTCTTCTTCCGGCTCTGGTGCCGCTGACCACGTTGCTGTGGATCAGGGCGGCCGACCACTCGGTGAGCATAAGCCGCAACGACTGGGAGAGCGAGTACGACTACATCATCGTGGGCGGCGGCTCCTCGGGCGCCGTGCTGGCCAACCGGCTGTCTGAGGACGAGGACAAACGGGTGCTGCTCCTGGAGGCTGGCGGAAGCGAGAACATTTTGTCGGACATTCCGCTGGCCGCGGCAACCCTCCAGATGACCCCCATAGACTGGGCCTACCAGACGGAGCCGCAGGAGGCCTCCTGTTTCGGGCTGGTGAATCGGCGCTCGCGGTGGCCCCGCGGGCGCGTCCTCGGCGGCTCCTCCGTGCTCAACTACATGCTCTACATTAGGGGCAACAAGCGCGACTACAACAGGTGGGCGGCCGAGGGGGCGGATGGCTGGAGTTGGCCGGAAGTGTTTCCCTATTTCGTCAAGTCGGAGGACAACCGCGACGAGCACATCGCCACCAACGGCTACCACGGCACGGGCGGCTACCTCACCGTCCAGACGCCCGCCGACCCCACGCCCATCGGACTGGCCTTTCCGGAGGCGGGCAAGCATCTGGGCTACCCGAACGCCGACCTGAACGGCCCCATTCAGGCCTCCTTCTCCATCCCGCAGGGCACAGTGCGGCGAGGCGCCCGCTGCTCCACCTCCAAGGCCTTCCTGCAGCCGGCTCGCTCGCGGCCCAACCTGCACGTGGTCACCTTCGCCTACGTGACCAAGGTGCTCTTCAACGCGGACAAGCGCGCCGTCGGCGTCCAGTTCGACCGGTTCAGTCTAACCAACACGGTCTACGCAAGGCGCGAGATCATCCTCTCGGGAGGGAGCATAAACTCGCCCCAGTTGCTGATGCTTTCGGGCGTGGGCCCGGCGGAGCATCTGCGCAGCTTGGGCATTCCCGTGGTCATGGACCTGCCGGTGGGCCAGAATCTGCAGGACCACATCTACC
>Ga0268247_10000655_pt1 | contig 11336 bp, 6 predicted proteins | sample AgamicOrMae_FD_200245 | JGI IMG/M metagenome (GOLD analysis project Ga0268247, IMG submission 200245) | Agave microbial communities from Guanajuato, Mexico - Or.Ma.e (v2) (version 2) | ecosystem: Host-associated > Plants > Phyllosphere > Phylloplane/Leaf | place: Guanajuato, Mexico | collected... | reverse complement strand
AACTTGGAAAAGTTCACCATTTGATATATATCCATCATTATCAACATCATAAATTCTAAACGCAAATCTTAATTTTGTTTCTTTGTCGCCTTTGACACTAAATTGGGAGACTCCTTGAATGAATTCTTTGAAATCAACTTCACCGTTTTGGTCTTCATCAAATATATCGATAACTCTCTGTACAAGGGGATTTTGTTGTAATTCAGGCAATGTCATAAATTCCTCGACAGATAACGAACCCGAATTATCTATATCTAATTTTCTGAAACGTTTGCCTAAACGTTTGATTTCGTCCACATCGAATGTGGAACACATCTCCATAGGTATAGATTGTTCGTTGCCCATTTTGAATTAATCAATATTAGAAATTAATTATTTAGTTCTGAGTTGCTCCTCTTGATGTTTTGAACCTCCAGAATATATATGGTGTCTAAATACTGGCAAAATTATGTGAAATCTCTTGTTGTGATAAATATAAAGCTATAATAAGATTTGTCTTTGGTGCTAGAGTTAGCGATCAGCCTCTAGACAGTGCGTGCCTTCCCCTTTCGCGAAGCTCAAAGACTTACTCTCTGGCGCCAGTGATAGACCTGTAGCCTGCTCGATTCCCTAGAGGACCAGTGCCTAGTTTGGATCAGACCCTAGGGAGAATAGATTAGAGGTTGGGGCTAGTTCTTGAAATAGTACGATTTCAGAATAATACTAGTAGGTAGGTTTTCTGAATAGAAATCGATTGGATGGGGAGAATGGGCTTGTGGAAGATGAGCTACTCTAAGATATTGTTCATGGCCCAGTGAGAGTTTTGTGTTATTGAAAGTTATGTTGTTGTTGTTATTGTGGTGTGGAAGCATTGAGCAGATTGACTAGACTGCAGACTGCTGAGGGTAAGAGTCAGCATGCAAGATTTGCTTGCATTTATCTTTGTGCGTGCCTATCTGTGCGCGTAGATTGACCGACAATACCTTGGCTTTGGGCCACGGGGCTTCATAATCAAATTCTGGTGGTTGTGTTGTCCCATTCTGCAGCCTTGTGCTCTCAGAAACAGCCGCCAGGCAGCAACCATAACATACACACGCACGAAGCCAGCCGGAGTGGCGCCACCATCAGACTCGTTGCCACCAAGCCATTTTGCTCTATCCGCTCCTCCTCTTGTTATCTAAATTATTCTCCCCATCCTGAGCTTCGCCTGGAACGCCATTTGCGCACGAGCTGGATGCCTCGTTGGCCCTGCTCAGCCAACCCTCGAACGGGAGAAACACCTCGCCACGCCATTCGAGGCCGTGGGGGCCACTTGCCCGAGAGCATAGTGTGATCTGGTCCTCGGTCGTTAAGGAATAATCAGTTTGCTCAGCACGGAGGAGCCAAACGGGGCCGGGGGACCTCACCTCTCCCCGAGTTGAGACCAGCTCTCCTGCTCATCATCTGAACGAGCCAACGAGCTCTGCGAGAGCATAGGTGCACAAAGCTGCATGCGCTGAATCGATCTAGCGTAGAGTGGCCAGCTCAGCTCTCACACCCTTCCATGCAGTAGCTTTTTGTATGCATAAATTGATCAGCTCGATTGAATTCTCTGATCTAGAGACTCGCAGGCAACCCTCTCAAAGGGGTAATCATTTGATGGGGTAACAATTGAGTAGCAGAAATTGATGATTCCATCGTTTCCTAACCTCCCGGAAACTTTCAGACGAGTCAAAGTGTCTCCTCCCCGCTTCCCAGCCGCTCTTTTGGCAGAAAAGAACGCAGGTTGCTCGATACAGCGAGAGGGTAACTTATTGAAATCGTCTGGAGATTTCCAGATTTCATTGCTCTTACCATAAAGGAAACACTTGCCCGAGAAGTCATCGTTCGACCCTTGTTCGACGGGAATTGACACGCCCTCAGGAGGTTTCCCGCATCATGCGCGTAAATCTACGTTTCCCATACAGGGGGCACACAAAATAAGGTTTGAGATCCCCAAAGAGGAATCAAGAGAGAGAGGAATAGTTCTGCCTCTCGTGTCTTTTTCAAAACACACCGGCACCAGGCTCACCATGTACTCGATATCCATCTCACGGACCGTTGCTCAACTTCATTAGCTATTGCCAAGAGACCAAATCTCTCGCTCACCACTCGTAATCGAGTATCATTTTGATCAACTGATCATTTTTAAATCATCACACCTGAATGTCTACCAAGGAACTCTACTCGAGGTTCTCCAGATTATGCCAAAGGTGGCCCAAGGACGAGACAAAAGCGGGCCGTGATTTTGGTGAAGTTTTTCGCGAGAAACTAAACAAGCATTTTCCACATGGGGATCTCGGCAAGGTTAGTGATCCCTCGGAGGTAGTTAAGGTGATAGAACCGCTGGAGAGAATTGCCGAAAACAAGTATTTCAACGAGAACCCTCTAAAGAGATCCTCCTCCACTGGTCTCGAAACTGGTACGCTAAGATATGCCATATCGAACGAGGGATTGAAGTTGATACACGATCAAGATGAGGCAACCCTCTTCAAGCGTCTGAAGTCGCGCTTGGGCATCAAACTCTCTGGGTCCAAGTTCGAAGGGAAGAGTGAAAAAGATTAATCTAGTCAATCTTGATCTTAATAAATAAACGACTACAAAGTCCTCGCGGACAAAACGTCTTTCAGGTTCAACTAGCGCATTAATTTTATTTACTTTAGCGTCTATACTTCACTCGATAAACTAGTTACTTAGCTACACTAGCTTGTAACATATCCATCAGACACAGGGGGTGATATACCCTCTCGTCGTCATGTAAACGGGCATTCCGAAGTCGCCACTCTTCCTCCTCTTCGGCCCAAAACTTTTCGAACGTTTCATGACAAACGGAGCAGATATTTTTCTCATCCTCTCTAGAAGCTGGTGCGGTGAACACCTCGTGATCATTTTGTGTTGAAATTAACAAGTCATTGACATTATTATTATCAGAAGTAATGTTTTCTTGTACATCATCATCATTAATCTCCCTAAATTGAACCCAGAGATTCAGAGGGTAATACCACTTTCTACGAGCAAACTTAGTATCACTTTTTAAATTCTGTCTATAATGCCAGTCTAGATGGATGGCATATTTGTTACTATCATCGAACCTTAAGGAACAATTGGAACATTGTTTTCCACCGTAGAGAGACTCCAATGTCAACGAATCTATGTCATTGGACGACGGTGTGGTCTTTGTCGGCAGCTGTTGCTGAGGCTGTGCTTGATGTGTTAGAACTTGCTGTGTGACTGGAGGCGTTGGTTGCAGGGATTGGGCTAGCGGAGGTTGAACTTGAGGTTGAGCTAGAAGTATTGGGGCTATCTCTGAATAGTATCCATCTGGCGTGGCTGTGAAACCATATGGTGCTATGGTCGAGTACGCGTTAGGCGATGGTGGTTGCTGAAAGGGTTGGATCGCCGGGGTGAGTTGTTGAAACGGTAGATGCGGAGTAGGCATCTGTTGGAAAGGTGCGACATTTGTAGGTACTTGCTGTGCCGAAGATCTCAGTCTTTTTCCCCTAGCGTTCGATGGTTGGTCGTTTTGTGATCGTTTCTGTTGTTGTGCTCCTGTTCTGCCCTTGTTGGAGGTTCCATTCCGTGTTGGTTGTATCTCTTGCTCTCGTGAGGTCTGTTGCTGTGATTGCTGATTCTGAGTGTCCGAGAGTGAATTCTTGACTACAGGCTCTGATGCGGCCGCTTTTTCTTTGGCTAGTACCGGCCATTTTGGGTCCATTTTATGCACACGCTCATCTATTGCATTCAACTTCCTCGCTGGGAACGTCTTGGTCTTCTGCCAGGTAAGCCTCAGTTTGTATAATAGACTCCTTGTCTTCTCGTTTGAGACTTCGAATACATGACAGAAGTTTGATACAATGTTCTGAGTGAATAGATTTACATAACTGGAATCAGGAAAATTCTTACAAATCGAGTCTATAAGATAAAGCACAGACAATTTCTTTCCATTTGGAACAGATTTCAGATGGCTTTCAATACAAGCCACGATCTGAACCGCAAACTCCTTGTGATCTTCAGCAAGCATCGTTAGTGAAGTAATCTGAATTTTGGATAGATCCAAAACGGACAAAGAATCTTGATACTGCTCCACTGCCTGGGCAGCCATTGTGAATTTTATTGTATTTGATGTTACCTATGGAGCGGGAGTGTTTTATTTTATGGAGAAAAATTATCCTGCGACGATTAAAGAAGGAGACAATCCGATGATTCCAGACAGGCTATATCGATGATGTGGATTATTCTGACAATAATGATGATGATAATAAGAATGATAACAATAATAATAACAGCGCCGATTCTTCACCAGATGAAAACTAAAAGATCCCTGCGGGAGCGAGAGCGAAACGCACATCATGGCCAACTCACAAGGTAGCAGCGCCGACAATGATCGGTGTGCTCGAGGGGGGAGAGAAGCGAGTGGGGAAGCGGGCGAGTACAGTACGTAAACAGTTGTCACAAGGGAAAGCAGATTGCGCAGCGCCGTCGTGTAAGAAAGAGAACAAAACAGTTCGCACAGAACAAACTCAACACGCCACACCTTTCGGGCACATGGCTCCTGATGGTCGTGGCGTTAGGTGGGCTGGATTGGCCATTGACTTTCAATTATAGTTGGCACCTTGTAGGAAAGATTGTTAATATTTGTTGGGTGCCGAATGATTCCGACTCAAACCTGAGATCTGGGAGGATTTCTAGAGCTTCCCACAAAAGTTGAACCTAGTGCCCGACGGCCGGATTTGGGGGTGGGGCCTCTCGCTGCGGTACGTTTCGGTTCCGCACAATTCTTGTCACACGCGCATTCGATTATCAGACAATGTTTATTTCTGTTTGCACACCCGAGTGCGCACTTTTCGTTTGCTGCCTCATGCTGCTTTATCCTCATTTCTAGACTTCTAGGCACCGTACAAGTGGTTCAGGATTTTGCCTTTGGCTAAAACGTCAATCCCTTAATGTCACGGCCCTATCTTGCCCGATTAATCTTATTACTTGTCAATTTGGATCACTCAATTGGCAGAAAGCTCACTATTAATGGACCAGCCTAAAGTGCTCGATGAGTATCTCTTGGCCCATGACCTAACAGACCAGTTGCGATCCGTAGATGTCCTGCTTGATGAGGATATAAAGTTCGCAGATTTGCATCTATCGCCAGCAGTTCTAGAAGGCCTTAATAGGTGTGGCTTCTCTAGGCCGTCGCCCGTGCAACTGAGATCGTTGCCCATCGGTCGTTGTGGTTTCGACCTCATAATCCAATCCAAGGCCGGTACTGGCAAGACATGTGTCTTCGCTGTGATAGCTCTGGAGGCTCTCAAATTCAATCATGGCAGTCATCCCCAGACACTTGTTATTGCTCCAACTCGCGAGGTAGCAATACAGATTCATGAATTCATTAGCACCATGGGCTCAAATCAGCCCGACCTCAGTTGCTCTCTATGTATCGGTGGCGTGGACGTCAAAGAAGATCGAGTCAATCTGAATCGGGGCAGTCAGATCTTGGTTGGCACCCCGGGACGTCTGAAACAGCTGATCGATCTCAACATACTCAAAACTCAACACATAGAATTGTTTGTGCTCGACGAAGCTGACAAACTGATGGAGGAGCAGTTCAAGATTCAGATAGATGAGATATATCGAAGATTACCCCGTGATAAGCAGATGATTGCCACTAGTGCCACATATCCCAACGAGTTAGATAAGTTCATCAGGAAATACATGCAAGCTCCTCAGAGTATTCGCTTTGGTGAAGAAATCAGATTGGAGGCTATGGAAGAATTCTATCTCGCCTCGCCTGCCGGATCCTCGGCCAAAAAAGATCTAGAAAATAAACTGAGCTTGTTGAAGTCGTTTCTAACTTCCGGACTAGATTTTAGAAAGTGCTTCATTTTCACAAACTATCAAGCCAGAGCTCCAATCATCTGTAATTATCTCAACAAGGATGAGGCCTTCGTTCTGCATAATGGAAATGTAGACTACCTGTGTGCTGAACTGACGCAATCCGAAAGGAACCAGAATTACAACAATTTCAGGCAATCAAAAGAGCGGAAACTGCTGATCTCAACAGATGTATCTGCTCGTGGACTAGACATTCGTGATATAGATGTGGTTATTAATTTTGACATCCCAAGCGATAAGGTAACATACTACCATAGGATTGGACGAGCCGGCAGATTTGGCCAAGCCGGCCGGGCCTTCACTCTCGTATCTGAAAGTAGCTTAGACCAAATTTTATTTAAGAAAAGCCTCGAAACTGATAGAATTAAGCCCTTTCCTTTCAAGACTCAAACATGAGATACAAAAAACTAGTCTAGAACCTTTTAATCCTTTCATCGTTGCCCCGCCTGGGGGTGAGACTGTATGATTCCTTTGGATCTATGGTCGGAATTTTGGCCGAGGATCGTTCCATCTAGTGATGGAACAGTCTCAGGCCAGTATGCACCAGGGTGATGCCGTATTTCTCGCAGGCCTCGATGACTCCCTTGTCGTTTGTCGAGCCACCCGGACTGATGATATACTTGGCTCCAGATTTGTGTGCCCTGTCGATGTTGTCGCTAAATGGAAAGAAAGCGTCGCTGCTAACCACAACGTCGGATAGATTTTTCAACCACTCTTTGCGCTCTTGTGCACTGAACAGCTCCACCGGCTCCTCGAGTTTGTCGTTCAATTCCTCTGCAGTGATTTGGTTGGTGACAAACAAATCAATCATATTTGCAATGTCGGCCCGCTTCAAGCCCTTCTTGAATTTCATTGTCTGCACTCTGGGATGGGTGCGCATGAACCAATTGTCCGCCTTGTCCCCGGCCAACCTGGTGCAATGGATTCTCGACTGTTGTCCGGCGCCAATTCCGATCACCTGGCCATTCTTGGCGTAGCAAACAGAGTTCGATTGGGTGTATTTGACAGCAATTGTGGCCACAATCATGTCCCTCATGGCCGGCTCATCGATCGACTGTTTGTCCTTGGTGACCACATTGTCGGCCTTGAACAAATCTCGGTCGATTTTGCACTTATTGCGCGTCTGCTCCAGACGAAGGCCATAGATGATCTTCAGGTCACGATCCGAGTCCGGCTCGTAGTCCGGATCCATGGCCAGGATGCAGTAGCCGCCGTTCTTTTTGGCCGACAGGATTGCCATAGCTTCGGGCGTGTAGGCGGGCGCTATGACCCCGTCGGAAACCTCGCGCGAGATTATCCTGGCCGTCTGCTCGTCCACCTCGTCCGAGAGGGCAATGAAGTCGCCAAAGGAGGACATCCGGTCGGCGCCACGAGCTCGGGCGTAAGCAGTGGCCAGGGGGCTCAATGGGCCGGCAGCCATCAGGTCGTCGACCATGCACAGTTTGGCCTGCTGCTCGTCCAGGTCCACGGCCACCGCCGCCCCGGCGGGACTGACATGCTTGAAAGAGGCCGCGGCTGGCAAGCCGGTGGCCTGTTTCAGCTCCTTGACCAGTTGCCAACTATTCAGAGCGTCGAGCAAATTGATGTAACCCGGATTGCCGTTGAGCACGCGAAAGGGCAAGCTGGAGCCCATGGTGTACACTTGGGCCGGCCTCTGGTGAGGATTCATCCCATAGCGCAGACTAAGCTGGCACCTGGGCGACAAGTATTGCTTTCTGAAGTAATCGGCTATGTACATATCGTAAGAGTAGGTGTGCTGGAAAGCCTTCACACAGAGCTCCCGTCTCAGTGCCTCCGAAGTGTCCTTGTTCCAGTCCATCTCCTCGGCCACTCGGCCATAATCCGCCGGGTCGCAAACAATCGTCACCCGCTTGTGGTTCTTGGCCGCCGCCCTCAAAAGAGTCACTCCTCCAATGTCCACCTGCTCGATTGCCTCATCCAAACTGGTTCCCTCCTTGCTGGTCACCTCAACAAAGGGATACAGATTGCAAACAACCACCCGCACCAGCTGGAAGTTCATTCGCTCCATGTCGGCCAAGTCGGAGTCCATTTGGCGAGCCAGGATGCCACCATGGACGGCTGGATGCAAGGTCTTCACTCGGCCGCCCAGCATTTCAGGCGACTTTGTGATCTCAGAGACGTCCTTCACTGGGAGACCAGCTTCACGGAGTTGCTTGGCAGTTCCCCCACTTGCCACCAGTTGCAGGCCATTCTTGTGCAAAGATTTGGCAAAGTCAATCAATCCAGTCTTATCGTAGACACTCAATATTGCCAGCTCTTTGTTCTCGTCGCTTGACATTGTTACGCTGTTTTTCTGCTTCTACTTGCTACTTGGCTTCAATTCTAAACTCTAATCGACACTCTTTTTCACCTAATTTCACACGCGCTTGCTCTTTTTCCAATCTAGTCTAGTCTTTTTCTCTGTGAAAAGTTCAATTCGATATTCAAAAATTGCAAATGAGGAACTAAATCTGGGCAACTAATTCGAGTGACTTTCTATGCTTGCCTATCCGAACCAAGATCTGGTTGCCATCCGATCAGCGCCTTCGAGTTGCGACGTCAAAAAAGTTTCAAGTGGAAGATGATAGAGAGAGAGAGACAAAGAAAACAAATATTTACTTCTACACGGAGCTGCTGTCTCGCTTCCGATACAGTGCATTAATCACTGCAAGTGGTCTGTTCTGAGATTTGACATAGTTGGCGCATCTTGAGTCTCTGTCACTAAGGAGCAACATTAGTCTCCTGACAATGATCGCCCTCCATCGGCTTTACTCTTTCGCCCACACCAATTCATAAGATGGCAGATATAATTTATTCATCGATTTACTTTCGCTCCACCAACACTTGCTCTCGACGAGAAGTCATCCATTAACATGTTCCATCTAACAGTGGGAACTGTCCACCAGGCAGCGGCTTGGGAGCGCCCTTGGATGGTAACCATTTCCGCTCTCTACGACGGCTTTTCCTCTACATGGGAACTCTATATCATTGTTCCTTTTCTCCTAATACTTGAACCAAGACGATGGATTGAAAAATGTTCTCGCGCGAACGCGCTGCTTATCACATTTAGGGACGACAACTCTTGCTACTATTTGTCGTTGCATCGATTGTTGAGGTAGGCCTTATCTTGGATCTCAAGCTATCAATCATCTGTTGTTGTTGTCGTTGAAGAGTCTGAGCCTATTCTTCTCTTCTTCTTGTAGTTGCCAGAGCTCTCCTGACCGGAGTCGTCGGAGTTGCATGATGAACAGCTGCATGAAGAGCTGCTCGACGAAGACGACGAACCACTGGAGCTATCAGAGGTGATTCCGATAGGTCTATTGATGTCGACCTTCTCGGTTAACTCGGCCAAATCAGGTCTGTGAATTTTCAATTGTGATAGCCATCTTTTCGAAAGTTTTGGCCTGCTTCTTACAGTTTTGTGCCACACAATCGGAAAATTTGTTGTACTAACAAAGTTTTGTGTGACGGCGATTGTGTCTGTCAGGTTTAGTACGACATGCCACCATCCCGACGGTACAAAAACAGTCTCGTCGGGCCTCTGCAAAATTTCAATTGGCTTATACTGCGACGGCCAATTGGGCAGCTGAGTTCTTGGATAGACTATACTGAACCATTGGGCGGCCTCATAAGACTGCTTCCCTCCCTCGATGGGGTTGAGTTTTATCAATTCTCGCGGCGTATCGGTGGGAAACAAACACCAACGCTTGTATCCTTTAAGTAGGGCATTCCAGGCGCTTGTGCCAAGTGGATCTATGTGAATGCCGGTGCCTGAACGCTTGCCACCCATGACGAACCACCTGTAGGGGGGCCGCCTACGGCTGCCCGCATACTTGAATAGGTCTTCTTTGAAATACTCAGGCAGTGAATAATCATTCAACAGCTGTTTGCCTCGCCCATGTTCGCTAAAATTACCGTCAAATATGTAGAGTGGACTATCATCACAGTTAGTTTTCATGTAATGTATGAAATATTTCATCTTCAATTTTACATTGTAACCATTGTCGTCTTCGCCACACTTGAACTTTGCATTCTTGTATTGCTTATGTAGGTTCTCCAGTGTCCATTTTTCGCGGGCCGGCCAAGACATGGTCACATTGGTCATCACCACTGGGCGTAACAATTTCTCATATTGTTCGATGAATTGTTTGGGTGAAACCAAATCCACGTTTATACGCTCCAAGGTATCTCTTCGTGCTACATCGTCGGGCTGGATATCGAGCCTCTGGGCGAGGTTTAGAATTGTCCATTCGTTCAGGACACTGTCGACCAGCAATTCTAGAGTTTGGAGCGAATTAGTCGTTAGTAGGTGCGAAACTTTTCGGCAATCTTACACAGAGTGGTTGAAGCGAGAAGCTTACCTGGTCTGGCCCTATTTTTTGCTTTTGATATGCGCTTTTGGGCTCGATGAGTACTGAAAGATGATGGCATTTCCTTGTTGGCTGTTGATCAAGTTGGATTCTCCCCCTCGATAGAAAGATATCGGCTACCTCACAAAGCATGAGGCAATGTTTGGAGGAGGCATTGCGCAAAAATCAGCTGTTTCGGTGCTTCTGCACCGGCCATGTGCGATGCGCTATGAGTTCGAGACTGCAGTCAAGAACCACGGGGGAAAGTTGCCAGCGGACCTTGCAATCCCGTCACTCTTCAGCTCAAGAGTTTACGAGTTGAGATATGGCTGACAATATGGCAAATATGGCTTGTGAGCTGGGATAGAAGAAGAGAGAGAGAGAGCGAGGATAGAAAAAAAAGCGTAGGACACCGGGGGTTCCCAGGTGGTCTCCCTCCCAAGTACTAACCCGGCCTAAGGCAGCTTAACTTCGCTGATCTGACGAGAAGCGGTGCATTCTGCCTAGTATGGCCCTACGCGAAAGATAGGACGGCGCTGACAGTATGTAAACATGATTGCAGCCGAACAAACTGCGAGTCTATGCACTGTGGGCCCCTAACCTGCAATTCTCCCACTCCACAGTTTGGAGAGCCACCAATTTGAAGACAATAATATGACAAATACTGTCCAATGCTAGAAGGGATATACTTTATTCGACTTGCCTTTCTTATTTCGTTCGAATTATCTAGCAAAACAAACTGATCATGGCAGAGGGCTACCATTTCTGACCCTACATCAACAGCTGAAGAGGATGTACAACCCTTAAGAGCCTGTTTCAATGTGGTCGATTGAAGAGTATTCGAAACTGCTCTCAGGTAGACACAACTCGGAAAGAATAAGTAACATGGATCGGATATTTAACAGTGGGAGAGGCGACGAGCATCTCCTCTTCCATCTTTATTACGGTCGAAAACATATGATCACACTGAAAGTTATGGATGAGTGACATGATTGAGCAGCCTACCGGGTCCGAGAGAAATACATTGATAGAAAGCATGCTAGCGATCTGAGAGACGTTGATCTGTTAAGCGGGGCTCTTCTTGAATGGGATATTCTTCGTTCAGTG
>Ga0268247_10000653_pt1 | contig 11355 bp, 12 predicted proteins | sample AgamicOrMae_FD_200245 | JGI IMG/M metagenome (GOLD analysis project Ga0268247, IMG submission 200245) | Agave microbial communities from Guanajuato, Mexico - Or.Ma.e (v2) (version 2) | ecosystem: Host-associated > Plants > Phyllosphere > Phylloplane/Leaf | place: Guanajuato, Mexico | collected... | reverse complement strand
TACAAGACGCGTGCAAGTTGCCGCCCATATAAAGCTGCGCGTGCAGTTGTACGTTCGCACAAGTAGGACTGTTGTTTTCATGAAGTAATTTCTCGGGAGACTTTCAAATCGATTCATATTTAACAACAAACCGACACAAAAGCTCCATTGTATAGATTGATATTGGGATATGGTCGTCCCTTATCCCATAGAAGATTTGTTGAATTAGCACTATAACCTAACTATGGCCAAGAGGAAGAGTAAACGACAGGTTGTCACCCGAAAACCTACCTCAGCCTTGGATACCATGTTCAACTGTCCCTTTTGTAACCACGAAAAGAGTTGTGAAGTTAAAATGGACAGAGCTAAGAATATTGCTAGAATTGCCTGCCGTATTTGTAATGAAGAATTCACCACAACAGTCAATTACCTATCAGAACCGATAGATGTATACAGCGATTGGATCGACGCCTGCGAGCAAGCCAACTCGTGAGAGACCGCATAACGAACGAGACGACAAAAATCAGCTGACTAATTTCAAATATTCAATCTTGTCCGAGAATAAACTAACGAAAGCTAGATCTTAAATTTATATTATCCATCTCGAACAGCCTATTGATAGTGTGAAGAATTATCGATATCATTAGAAGTGAGTCCTTGAATTAGACGTCAGTATCAAAGGGAAAATTGATTCACCTAGTCATATCCAGACTCTTTTTCTCACAATGAATGCCGTTCCACCCAAGCACTGTCCCGGAATAGGCTCGGATGAAGCAGGGAAGGCATCTCCATGTGCCGGTTGTCCAAATCAAAAGAGTTGCTCCTCGGGCGAGGCACAGTTGGCAGCCCAGCAAGAGAAGGACACGGTGATTCCACTCATCATAGATCGTCTGAAACAAATAAAACACATTGTATTAGTGATATCAGGAAAAGGGGGCACCGGCAAATCGACCGTATCAAGCATGCTGGCTCGAGCCCTGGCGCAAGATCATTCCCTCCAGGTGGGGCTGCTGGATTTGGATATTTGTGGCCCATCGGCACCACGCATGTTATCCCTCGAGGGCGAACAGGTGTTCAAGTGTGCCGAGGGTTGGACACCAGTATATGAGAGCGACAATCTGGCGGTTATGTCCTGCGGATTTCTCCTCGACTCCCTGGACGACGCTATAATTTGGCGAGGGCCCAAGAAGAACACCATGATCAAGAGCTTTCTAACGGACGTAGAATGGGGCCAGTTGGACTATTTGATCATAGACACCCCGCCGGGAACATCGGACGAGCACATAAGCGTGATCAACTATCTCAAGGAGACCCAATTGGGCAATCTGGATGGTGCAGTGATGGTCACCACACCCCAAGAGGTATCCCTGATGGACGTGAGAAAGCAGATAGACTTTTGCCAGAGGACGGGGCTAAAAATATTGGGAATAATCGAGAATATGAGCGGATTTATTTGTCCAAAATGCACTAAAGAGTCGGTGATATTTCCTTCCTCCTCGGGCGGAGCAGAAAAGATGGCTGCGGATTACAAGCTAGAGATGCTGGGCAAGTTACCGTTGGATCCATCGATTGGCAAGCACTGTGACTCGGGCGAGTCGATATTCGCCAAGATCAGAGACGAGGAAAATGATTGCGATGGTGATCGGGCGACTCCGGAGGGCCGAGGGTCGAAGGTGGCCAAACTGTTCATGGAAATTAGGGAAAAATTGGTAGAGAAGCTTAACGGGGATGAAAAATGATAAATTATCACACTTTTGATTAGAATTTGGGCTTGGAAAAGTGGAACTTACTGGAATGATGATAAGAGGGAAGGATTTTGCATGCTAACTTGCTGGCTCTAATTGCTGCCATGGACGAGGCTGAGTGGCTGAGAGTGTGGAGAAAGCGTCGTGACTTTGAGTTGTCTTCCACTTTGGTAACCTAGCTTTATGATATTTTCAAGATCACTCATACAGCTAGATAACCAAAGAAAATAACACACTCAAGCTGGCCTATAGGGCAAGTGTTGCTAGTAACTGGTGGCTAGTAAACGGTGGCTAATAGAGATGCTGGCTGGCTGGCTGGCTCGCTTGGTTGTGCAACAATGGTTGTGGGCATGCTGTGATGAGGTATTGTTGGTGGTGGTGTTTCGTCATGGCGCTTGATTAGGTGGCCAGATTGTGGATCAGCGATTGGTGGTTATCGATTGTTGTCGATAACCAATCGCAACGTGCAATCGTCGGACGTGGAGTGGGAAAGGAGCAGGGGGGAGGAGGGAGGACTGATGGTGACGAGTTGGTGACGATTGAAAGTGGAGTAGTAGTAGTGGTGGTTGTCTTGAGGGATTTTGTGTGCCATTGTGGTTTGTTTGGCCACCGTGGTTTGTGGCCCGTTGGCTGATTGGCCGTGGGCGCTTGGGGGTGCCTTCAGAGCAAGGCGTTGAGTGAGTTCGTGAGAGAGACAGAGAGAGAGAGAAAGTTAGAGGGAGTTAGACGGCGAGAGAGTGTCGATTGTGGCCGCTTGGAAGCTTGTTTGTTTGCTCGCTTGATAAGAAGGGCACAAACAGGCAGACACTTGTTGTGTGGCGCTGGTGGTGGTGGTGGACCATCATCTGGCGCTCTCGTTTACAATGTTGCTCATTGCGTCGAGCTGCCGTGGTCCTCGTCGTCTCTGCCGCCGCCGCCAGCTCGTTGGGAGTCGATAGTGTTTGGCGCTGGCCGAGGGCAAACGATCGATACCATTGGCCTGCGTCTATAAGCGGCGAGAGCGCGTTGCTTTTGGAGCGCGGCCGGCATGGCTCAGCAGAACGGCGCCAGAGCAGCGGCACAACATCAACAAGCAGGGGCACACAGCGACGAGCACCGTGGGCCAGAGATCATGCGGCGCTGCGCTGGGCACTTGCTGGCGGGCGCGCAAATCCCCACTCGCACACACACTCACTGAGCGGCGGCCCTAAGCTGTTGCGCCGCTCTAGAGGTATGCCCTCGCACATTGCGCTCCCTAGAGACTAGCTTCGGCCGTCTGTGCGCTTTGTTGCTCCAACGGGAAACTTGCAGTTACATCCTTGCGGCTCCCACCCGGCCGAAGACAGTCTGTCTGTCTTCCTCCCCGGCCACAACGTCCACTTGCGGGCCCCAAGCTCGAGTGTCTGGACGGCCCAAGACCTCCAGGCTGGGGGAGGTCTTGGCGAGATGGAGCGAGAGACGCCAATAAGTGCATGCTGATAAGTGGGACTTTTGTGGTGATTGTCGACCATTGTCTGGCCTGCACTTCGGGCCAACTGTCTGCAGAGCTTCGAGCGGTCTCTTGGCGTCTTGCCGCTTCGGCCAGACTCTGGGGAGACTGTGGCTACTTGTCTGCTTGGGCGAGAGAGTTGCAGCTGGTTGTGCTTGCTGTTCGGCGTGTTCGTGAGCGGCTTGATTGTGTAAAAAGCTCGTCGGATTGGGTGCAACTAATAGTCGTCCGCTTGAAGTGCTGCTCGGAAAGTGCTGCTCGGAAATGGAATACTGATTCCAGACTTGGGGCTCCACTTGGGCGCCGGCGGGCTTGACTTTTGGGCCTTGGAGTGTGTGTGGCGCGTTCGACTGGACTCTTGAGCGGCGTTGATCTGGTTTGTGGGCTTCTCTGGCGGCGATTGCGTCGGCGGCAGTCTTGCGGCCAGCTCGACGGCGGCGCTCTGGCCACTTGGTGTCTCCTCTCTTCTTCTTGGCGGCCTCCACTGGTCTGGGCCTGCGAGGAGGAGCGGCCGCACTCGCATTCGCACTTGGGCCACTTGTCGGAGCGTGCGCCCTGGAGCAAGTGGCACTGGCAGGGGCACATCTGCGGCCGCCGTTTTCTGGCCACTCGCAACTGGTCTTGAGCGGCGGCCGAGCGGAGGCGCACACACTGCGGCCGCCTCCACAGTGCAGTGCTAGTGCAGTGCTAGTGCAGCGCAGACAGTCTTCGGTTCGCACTGTGCTGTGCTGCGCTGTGCCGCCCGGCCCAACGCAGACGCGCCGCCGCCGCCGCACACAGTCTGCCGGTGGGCGCGCGCTGTGCGTGCGCGCCGAGCATGCGCAGGCCGCCTGTTGCGCCGCGCCCAACAAGGCCGCAGCTTAGCCCCGGCCGCCCTGGCACCACTTTCCCAGCCCGCCGCCAAACCACTGCCCGGCCCCATTCGGTTGCGCCTCTGGAGGGGCCGCTCGGTGGGGGAGGCAGCGCACTTTTATGCCCTCTTCCTCTCTCTCTCTCTCTGCCCAAACGACGGGCCACTTGGCGCGCCGCCGCCAACGCTCGCTCGGCGCAAACTGGCGCCAAATCGGCCGGGCCGGCCCTTGTTACGCCCAACGCGCCCGGCCGCTTCCTGTCCGCCCGCCTCCATTTGGCACACAGACACATTTGCAAGCTTGGACTCGCTAAGCGCCCGTCCAAGCGCCCACTCGGCAACACTGTTTCACAGACTCTCTTCTCCCGGATTAGGCGATTATTTTGCCAGTGGCCAGCCGCTCGCGCTGGCCACTCGGCGGCGCTCACTGGCCGGCGCGTGACTGCCCAGCGGCAGCCCTAAGGTCCGAGAGGGTGGCGGCCACGACTGAGACTGGGAACAATTCGAGCGTGGCTTGCGAGCTGGCGGCGAGCTGGCGGCGAGCAAGGGCCACTTGCGCGCCCACTTGCGCTCCTTCCAGTGGCGCTTTCGGTTTGCGCGGCCCGCAAGACTCTAATTGATTACTACAATTAACAGGCCTTGCAAGATGGCGGCGGCGGCGAAGAGTGAGCGCGTTGCTGGTGGGCCGCGCAACATGAGGGCCAGTTTTCCTGTTTGTTTGTGAAAGTCGTGCCGCGTGAGAGTCGCCCGCTCGGACGCACACTTGTTGCTTCCTCAGTGCATTTGAACGCACAGCGCACAGCGCACAGTGCTCAGTGCAGAGTGCACAGTGCAGTGCGCGCGGCCACGCAACGAGCAAACGGGCCGCGCAGAGCAGAGTGCACTCTTCACTGTTTGGTGTGCACTGTGCACTTTTCACTGTTCACTTTTCACTGTTCACTTCGCGCACTGTGCGCCGCAGACTGTCTGCGAGGAGCTTCTGCGGCCGATTGCTGCAAGTGCTTTGTCGGCCCTTAGGGCAGCACGCCGCGCCGGCCGCAGCTCGGCGCTCCCGGACGGCCAAGTGCGTCTGGGCCCCGCCAGCAGGCCGCTTTTATCGCCATGGGCCGGCCTTTGCGCCACACACAGTCTGCGGCGTGTCGCGATGGCCGCCGGGGGCCCAACGGCGGGCCAAGACGCGCCGGCGGCAGACTGGGAGCGATATGGCCGAGCTCCCGGAGGGGCAGAGTGCGCCCAGAGCGGCCGCACTTGCGCGGCTCGGCCGGCACAGTTCACAGGGGGAACAAGTGGCCGCCCTTAGGGCCGACGCGGACGTGCCTCTGCGTGGCGCAAGGCAAACAAATGCGCTTAAACTGACGCCCATCGGCCACTCGCAGCCAGCCAATCGAGGGGCAGTGTTTGCCTTTGGCCAGCGGGCGGCAGTGGCGCTTAGCTCAACTGGCCACTGCTCGGCCGGCCGCCCAGCTCTGGCCGCGCGTCCACAGGCGCAACAAGTGCGCTCGCCAATGGCCAATCGGCCGCCGCGTACAGAAGACCCATGCGGGCAGCCCCCTGGCTCCGTGCTCGCGCACAAACAAGCCTCCTCATCCTCAGGCCACTTCCTCTGCGCGCTCCCCGCCGACCGGGCTCGCTCGCCCGCGGCCAGCCGGCCGATCGCGATCCGGCGGAAGCGCAGCCCCGACGCAAGAGTTGCGCCCTCGCCCGCGGCCACTGCTCGCCGGTCAGTGGGGCGGCTTGTGTGGAGGAGCCGCGCAAGAGGCGCACCAAGTGGACGCCCCTGGAGGCAAGTGCAGTGCCCATTCTACACTGTAGATACTGCATAGTGCAGTCTGCAGTTTGGACTGTTCGGAGTGCGAACTTTGCACTGCAGAATGCACTGTGCACTGTGCGCTGTGCAGTGCACCGAGGCTCAGGTGTCGGACTGCGTGCGAGGCGCGCTCAAAGCGCGCACTGAGCGGGCGTGTTCGTGCCAGCCTTTTATTGCATTTGCCAGCTGCTCTTTGTTCCAGCCTCCATTTGGCACTCTCCTCAGCTCCCACACACACTCTCTGGTTGCGCGCCGGCCACTTGTCGTCCGCCCAACGCGCGTTTACTCGCCAACTGGGCGCCACTCTCTCAGCCAATGAGACTTGCTCTTTCTCTCTCTCTCTCTCTCTCTCTCTCGCTGACTCAGAGACACTCTCAGGCCTGGCCACTTGAAGCGCCCTCCTCAAAGCGCCCTCCACAACAACCAGCGGCACCTCATATGCGACTGAGATGGCGACTTTCCATCTCTCATTCCTCATTCTCCTCCGCCTGGCTGCTTCAGAGCGCGACAAAGCGACAACTGTCCAGCCAGATGAATGGCCCATTGTCAGCCGACGCTTGACGTCCGTGGCCACCCTTAGCTCTGGGCCCGCCGCTGTTGCGCGGCCAGCGCCCACCTCTCCGCCAAGCTGCACGGCCTCGCCATGTGCAGCCTCGCCATGTGCAGCCTCGCCGTCGAGCGACTGTCGAGCGCCTGAGCTGGCCTCTGGGGACCCTAAGGGTCGGCAAGAGCGAGAGCGAGCGCGGCTTATCTGCGGGCCGATCTGGGCCGGGCTGGCGCGCGCCGAGTGCACAGGGGGCGCAACAGGTGGCCCTGCTTGCTTTCCCTCCGTGGACTTGGTCGTGGAGGAATGTGCGGCGGCGCGTCGCCGCCCACTGGCTGCGGCGAGGCGCGCCCGTCTGGGTGGCCGCGATGGGGCCAGTTGTGTCGCCGAGTGGAGGCGGTTGGGCCGAGGAGTGTCGAGTGTCGAGCGGGGACTGAGGTGGGCGATGGCGCAATGATAGCGCTCTGTGGACTATACAGTCTTCAGTGTTCAGTGTTCAGTGTTTAGTGTGCACTCTGCAGTGTGCAATGTGCGCTCTGCAATGAGCATTCGGCCGAGCGCTGAGCGCGCGATGCAGCACGGAGGACAGACTGTAGAATGCAGAGTGCACACAGCATACAGTGCACAGTGCAGAGCGGCCGCAGCAGAGCGCGCGCTCAACTTTGCGCCGCACAACTCAAACAGGTGCGCTCATCTGCAGGCGCCCGCGTCCAATTGGGACCAGGTTCACTTCTTTATCAGTTTAAGTTGCGACGTCAGAGAGCGGCCAAAACGAGCCTCAGCCTCAGCCTCCTTAGCCTCCTGAGCGCCCGAGAGAGAGAGAGAGACAGAGAGACAGAGACAGAGATCATCAGATGGGCCGCCAGCCTTTGGCCTTGGCCCAGCCGCCAACTCGAGGCTCAGGAGCGGCATCATGAGCTGCGCAGTTTTGCAGTTTTCCACTTGCTTGGAGTTGCCGAGTTTTGGAGTTGCAGAGTTGTGGAGAAGGAGAAGGAGAAGGAGAAGAAGTAGGAGAAGAAGTAGAAGAAGCTAAGAGACACTGGCTCGTGTGCACACGATTCGGCGGGCAATAAATTGAATGGCAAACGATTAAAAGAAATAAAACGTTGCTCGCCAGCAGAGGAGGAGGACTTATAAACATCATCAAGATTGCAACTCATGAGGAGCCAATGGAGACGAGCGCCAATTGCAAACAGTGCACAGTGACTGCAATGTTTGCCCATCAATGTGGCGCCTGTTTTTCCACTCTGCCCACTTGGCTCATTGGCGCACACAGTCTTTGGCGCACACAGTCTTTGGCGCACACAGTCTTTGGCGCACACTAGCACACACAGACTGCTCACTTGGAAGCCAGACACACGCAACAGCACTCGAGCTGCTCGCCGCTCCTTGGCCGCCGGGCGAAAAGTGAGCGCCGCAAATATTGCGCCATCCAATTGGCCACTTCCACTCGCCGCTCCCAGTCTGTGGCTTTCATTTCGGGCCCGCCAAAATGAAAGAGAAAAAGGAGAAGGGCCCAAAAGTGGCCGCACTTAGACACTCAGACAGACAGTCAGAGGGGCACACAAGCCGCTTGGGCCGCCGCCACACAGGTGCCACCGAACCGAATCGGCGGAGAGCGCCTTTCTCCTCCTCTTCTGCTCTTCTGCTCTTCTGCTCGTCCATTTCACCTACTCGCTGGGGCTCTCGTGCTGGCCCATGACTGCCAATGGGCTGGCACGAGAGCGGCGGCGGAATTCGGGCCCACAGAGCATGCGATGTTGATACACATTAAGAAACATTAATCAAATCGATGCCGAGCGGCTCGCCGAAGAGTGGCCAGTGTCAGTCTAAGGGCGGCAGTCAGTGTATGGCGCTCCGCTGGTCGCACACTCACTGCGTGCGGCTGGAGTTTGCAGCGCGCGGAATGGGGCGCGCTGCAAAACTCTGCGCGCGAGCCCCGGGGCTTAGGGCTCGTCTGGGGTGCAAATTCTTCACAATTTCCTGGAAAATCCCCCAAAGTTTTGCCCCAACTTTTTTCCCCGCTTCTCCAGTGGAGAATCTCCACCGCCGCCACTTGACAATCAGCTGGACTAAGCTTGGCGCTAGTTCCGGCCGATCAGAAGATTTCAATCCCGGCTGGTGGCCCTGAAGGCGAGCTAGCGCCTTCTCATGATTTCGGGCAGTAGAGCCGGACTGTCTCTGTTCATAATGAGCAGAGACAGTCTTTCCACCAAGTCGATGAGCGAAATCAGAGCTAGTTCTAAATGGTAAATCCATTGGGCTATGTGTTAAGCTCGCCACTGGTCTCAAGGCGAAATGGGCGACAGTTCAACAAGCAGTGGGCGGGATGATAATAATTTCTGAGCCGCCCTGGAATTTCTGGGCTTTTTGGGGGAAAAACGGGGCAATTCTGCGGTCCTGTTTTGGAAGTTGCGAAAAGAGCGAATTCCCTCGCCGAAGCTGCACACCAGCGCGCACCTGCTGCCTGCCCTTAGCCATTGGGACTGTGCGCGCTCTGCTCGGGCCGCTTTGGCACAGGCCACTCTACTACTGCTCGTCTGCCTCTGAGGGCGCACTCCACACGCAGTCTCACTTTGCAGCAGCAGCACACTGAAGCCGCGCGCTAACGAGCCTCATTTTGGCCAGAGAAGTTTCAATTTCTCTCCCACTGCCGCCCCCCATTGCCCCCCAAACAACAAACGCCCAGCCTCTGGCTCAATAAAGAGCGACACCAGGCCCATTTAACTGTCTTAACTGCTCGCCGGGACCAATGGAGCCGAGAAAGAAGCAGCAGCAGCATCAGCATCAGCATCAAAACCAGACGACGAGAGGCAGACCCGAAACGAGCCAAAGAGCGATACCAAGAGTGAGCAACATTGAGCGAGAGACAAGGTCGCGCTGGCGGCCGCCAACTGCTTGCAGCAAGGGTGGCGCAAAAGCAAAGCTCCTAATCTCGCCAGTCCATCTACCTTGCCTTTAATTCTCCCCTAATGAATGCACAGTTTCCAGCCAGGCAGCCAGGCAGCCAGCCAGTGGTGGGGCAAACTTGATATTATTACATTTCCTTTGATGTGATTGTGAGTGCTGTTGAAACTTTTTTAGCCTGCTGCTGCTCCTCTTCGGTTGGCGCTGGTGGCAAAGATTGGCGGCCGCCTGTTGCCCAAGTTCAAGTTAACTTGAAAGCCGGCCGGGCAAACTGGAGGCGCAAACTGGAGGCCTTAAGAAGAAGCGCGCCTGAAGAAGCGCGCCAAAGAGCGCGCAGAGAAGAAGAAGAAGGCCCGCTGACTCTCACTTCTAACACTCGGCGTTCACCTTCAGCCTAAGGGCCGCTCGCAGTCCCAGTCTCAGTCTTTGGGCTGCGAGACTGCGAGACTGTGCGCGCGGCTCATCGTGCGCTCATCCTGCGCGCCGGCCTCAACGCCACAGACTGGCTCTGCTGTGTTTGGAAGTGCACAGGCAAGTGATGCCTCGCTCTCTGCTGCTCTTCAACCAACTGGCTGCTCCTCCTCCTCCTTAGCCAGAGATTCACCTGATTTGAGGCGCGCTCTCCTCTCTTGGCGACGTTTTGCTCGCCGCTTAATGAACTCTGATAATTTATCTCCCTCATTCCATCAAGCAAATAACTAAGCTGTTCCACTGCTGCTCTAAGGCATCTAATCCACAGCCAGCCAGCCAGCCTGCGAGCCAGCCTGCGAGCCAGCTCCAAGTGGTGACCAACTTTTTCGTTCACAAACCAAATGGATGAGCCATGGCCCATCCAGAGCCCATCCAGTGACGTCAAATGCTTGCTTTTCGGCCATCCTTGAGGACAAACTCGGCGAAAAATGCCGCCATTTGCCTGTTCCTGTGCAAATGGAGCCAAATCGGAGAGTATTGAAAAGTTGCATTTCTGGCAGAGTGTGTGCGGCGGCCAGGGAGATGGCCAGCAAATGGAGGCCGAGCGGGGGCAGGAAACGGCCGCTCGTGGAGCTCGCTGGCCAGGCCGGCCGAGTGGCCAGAGTGTGGCCGCAAAGTTTGCCTTCGATGGGCAGTGGCCGGTGGCAAGTGGTCAGTGTTGGGCGGCCATTCAGCGGGAGGCTCAAGGCAGATTGCAATACACAGTGCAGAGTGCAGAGTGCAGAGTGCAGAGTGCAGTGTGCAGAGTGCAGTACGCAGTGTAAAGTGTGCGCTTTTTCCATTCGGGCTGCTCGCACGCTCAGCCCCCGCAGCACGCCGACCTCAGGGGGCTGCATATCGACCGATTCCCCGCAGCACCAAAGCATTTCGAGTCTCCAGGCAGCAAAGCAAGGCCGCCGCCCAACACAGCAGGCCTGGCGAGCTCCGATAATACAAGGACCAACATCAACAGGTAGCTCTTCCTGTCCCTTTGGAACAATTTAGGCCCATTGTGGCCCGGCTGATTGCAGTGCTGATTGAGATGCGCCGCCAATATGGGCGGCCCGCAGACTAGGGCCGGCTCCTGAATTGGCCGGACCAGCAACCAAAAGAAAGCCGGTTTAATTGCGCCACTGCAGTGGGCTGGCTGGCCAGGAGGAGGCCAAGAGGAGGCTAAGAGAGGGCGAAACAACACACTGTGTGCGCCATCATTAACCGGCCTCCGGTCGGCCCAACGCTGCCGCACACAAGCCGTAAAGGCGCACCACGAGGCGGGCCGAGCGACTGGCACGACCGTCTGGCCGGCCTGTGTTGTGTTGGCCAGCAAAAGGTTGCTGTGGGCCGCAGCTGGAGGGCGGCGAGTAGGAAATACTTTCAATTATCGATTAGCCAAACAAAGCAACAATGTCTGGCCGGGCAGAGTTCGTGTGCTTGCGTGAAGCGAGCAGCAAAGCGAGCAGCAAAGCGAGCAGCAAAACGATGAGTCAATTTGGGGCTCGTCACGCTGCTGAGGCGCTCCATTCGAGGACCAATCCTAGTCCCCAATGGGCCACCTTTTCGGCTCGTTAGCGGGCCAGAGACAAGCTCTGGGGAGAGAGCACGAGT
>Ga0268247_10000651_pt1 | contig 11363 bp, 8 predicted proteins | sample AgamicOrMae_FD_200245 | JGI IMG/M metagenome (GOLD analysis project Ga0268247, IMG submission 200245) | Agave microbial communities from Guanajuato, Mexico - Or.Ma.e (v2) (version 2) | ecosystem: Host-associated > Plants > Phyllosphere > Phylloplane/Leaf | place: Guanajuato, Mexico | collected... | reverse complement strand
GCATGTAAGCAACAAGTGGCATCAGTTCTCCCCCCCTAAAGAGCTTCTGAATTGTTTGCTTCTCGTGGCCCAAGTTTACCTTGTCGGACAAATATGTCATCCCTGAACCAAGCAGACATCCAATTGGGAGACTGACCATCAAGCGTCCCACCCGTTTCTCCCTATCCCTAGCTTATTGGTAGAACATTTCCCCTCTCGTATGACCAGAAGTGGCAATAAGTATAACTTTCGAGACTTGAAATATATCCTTATTGCGTCCCCGTGGCTCCCGATGGCTACGTGAACCTAATGTTTCCTCCGAGGATGACGCAGTTTACTACAATGTCTGCATCGTGTGTACCATCAGCCCATAATTTGACAGAAATATGTGGCTCTTCCTATTCTGGCTATCTGGACCGCCTTCGGTCTTTCACAAATTCGTTTCCACTCCACTTCTGATCACTGTAATCAATTGTTACAAATCACTGTCGATCAGTAAGACAACAGTCTCGCTCGACCAGTGCGCCCTGTTAACTGGCCAGCACCGATCAAATCGGCACCCCAAATCGGTTTCCAGCCGCAGACTTGAGTTGGATCTTGCTAAAAAGTGTATAAAAGTGCATTTATTTCAAGCTCAACTTGACCACTGGGCACGCAAGTGCTACTAAGCTAAGGACGATTGAAGTAAACAAACTGACAAACGGGTGAACCTCGTCCGTTCACTTGGTGATTATCGTGTTGTTGATTTTATTATCGATTTATGTTCATGAATATTTATCAGCTCGTAAAGGATGTTTATCAGCTCATGAGCTAGTAGTATAATCAATTACCCGCAATCAATTATGGCCAAAGACAGTGGCGAGCCCAAGATCAGAGACGCGGCAAGACCGCGTAAGTGGCCACTCCGCACTGGTTGCGCCTGTTTCGGGCTATCCTAATGTAACCATTCTCGCCCCAACTGCGGCCCCACGAGTTCTTCAGCAGCCAGTAGTCCTTGCCGAGATCGGTCGTTCCGTAGCCCACGAGCAGGACAGCATGATTTAGGCCTCGCAAATTTGACTTGCACGCCCGGTCGTCGTACACGCCCGACTTGTAGGCGTGGAAGGAGCGCGCGCCCGCATCTATGGCCACCGGAAGGGGACCCCTGAGGGCCAGGGCCATCCTCAAGATGGCCTCGTTGCCTCGGGGCAAGACGAGGGAGCCGCGCACCTTGGTGACCCTGCGGCTGGCATTGAAGCGGCAGGAGCCCTCGCGCGCCTCGTAGGGATAGTCTGCGGCCGACATGATGCCCTGGTCGCGGACATAGTTCAGGGCCAGGTCCATGAGGCCGCCGTTGCAGCCGTTGTTGCCGTAGTTGCGGGTGCAGTCGATGAGGTTTTGCTCGCTGAGCAAAATCTTGCGGCCCTGGGCGGCCAGGGCGCTTTCGAGGGCGCCAGTGGTCGCAAATGCCCAGCAGGAGCCGCAGGAGCCCTGGTCTTTGACTCGCGACACCACACCCTTGTCGCGATAATCCAGTGCCTCCCTGCCCAGCAGAGCGTCGTACCAAGCTCGCTGGTTGTTGGCCCCCTTTGGAGCCTCGTTGGCGAGCGACTCGTTGAAGGCCGTCAGGATCTGCTCGAGCAGGAAGCCGCCCGAGAAATCCTCTGGCACAAACATGGGCGCCTGGAAACCGCAACGAGACTGGTTGATCTCCTCGGTCGTCAGGTCGAACAGGGGATTCACGCCGGGCACGAAACTGGCCTGACTGTCCTTCGTGTTGAAACTCTCCACGTAGCGCTTGTTGTCTATGAAGATCCGCTGCCTTTTCTGCTCTTCCTCTAAAGTGGCGTACGTTTTGTTGTACTGCCTCTTGAACTCCCTCCAGGCCTCCAGATCGTCGGCACCAAAATCGTCCAGCGCCTGGGCCGAAGATTGTCTATTGCTTGCCGCAAACAGACAGCCAACAACCAGCAATAACACCAGCCAGTTGCTGGTCGCTGAGAAAAAGTTCATGCTTGATGATGATTTTCCACTTCCCTATTCCTATGGAACGAGCGTTGTTTATGAGAAGATCGCTGGAATGCCTATGCACCGGTGAAAGTGGCCGAAAAATTGCCTACTGAAAATTCACACCCAAACGTAACTCTCAATCATGGAGCTCTCCACAACAACACTCCAATCGAGTCTCTCTAGAATGGCCTGCAAAATCTCACGGGCCAGAGTATCTCCGAGGCTAAGCAGTGGTGAAAGAGGGCACAAGATCGACGAGCAAAACCGTTGCATTGCTGCCGCTGAGCCTCTTGCATTGTCTCGACCCTCATGTGCCGCTCGGTGCACTTTGAACGTGGTCTTTCTCATTTCATTGTTTGCCGTCTCATATTGGTCAGATGCAAGGCCAGCCTCGATGCATGATTACGCGCCTGGCAACTTTCGGCTGACACAATATCGGTTTGTCTCGCTCGCATCAGAGCATCATGTCTGCCTTGAGTCTCCTCGCCTCCACAGCCCAGATTGTAGACTTTCTTCGTAGGTCGTAAAGTTAAAGTTTGCCTTAAATCAACAAAATTCCATCATCAAATTCCACCCAGTTCATTGTCGCGTCCCGGAAGAGCGACACAAAGGCGCGCTGATTTTTTTATGTATAACATACCACAGGATGATCGAGCTCCAATTGTTGCGCGAGACGAAAAATGGAAAAGTGGAAAACCAAGACATCACTAAGGGCGATCGTTGTTTGCGATATGTTTTTAGAAAAATACTAACAGTTTATTACTGTTTATATTTGGCGTGAATGGGCGGTGGTACAGCATAATCAACAAAAACATGATTACCATCAGAGAGATGAGTCTCGGCAAGCACGAGCCGGAAGGCGCATATTAAGTCATTTCTGTTGAATTTTATCGAAAAAGTTGATGAATTTCCATCTCATCTTTGGAGCGGCCAACTGAATTGGCGCTCAATGATAAGCTAACTCGCAAAGGCTCGAGACTGCAGCAAGCCAACTGGCTGGAAGAGCCGTGCTAGAATTTGTTAAGCTCTCGCAATTGGCGCACTCTAATGAAATGATACTTATGACCACCGAAATACCCTCATGACCATCAATAATAATGATAACTAAATTAAACGAGTCGGCAGCTTGCACAAGCAGGGCTGCTGGCCCGAACTAACTGAGCTAATAGACCTAATGGATAGACGACAGAGAAAGCTGCTCACGACTCGTTAGCTCTGAAGGCTTTCTAATGAACCGGCTTGCGAAAGGGTGGGAGAGATTTCTGAAATTGGTAGTTGATATCGGAGTTTCATCCTTAAATAACGATGATCATCATGTGTGAGGGCCGGTCTCTCTTCCTGCAAGCTGCACACACCCCTTGTTGAGCTTAGTGGAACGCCAAAATTGGTCTCAATCGAGCTGGGCGGGCTGGATGTTCATTGAAAACATTGGCCAGGAAGATTATCATGCCAGAGTGAGTGTTTGGCCCTGTTGAATGGGCGAAATAAATAGGAATATGAATCCATGTTGCAAGAAGAAGACGAAGAAGAAGAAGTGGAGAGAAAAAGACCAGTTGTGGTGTTTTATTGTGTTGTCTCTTGTCTCAAGTGGCGCCGATTGTTGACCTATTCAATGTCCACCCACCTGGATCTTTGGCTTGGCAGACAATCGCAAGAAAGAAGAAGAAGAGGGTCGCCGTTTGTGTATGTATCTGAGGGGGGGAGATACTGTTGTTGGGGAAAGAAAAAGAGAGGCATTTAATAGAAGCCATTTAATAGAAGAGCATCTAAAGAGCACAACTTGAACCCTTGTTGCCAGTCCACTACTGTACTGCACAGCAGCAGCAGCAGCTGAGCAGCGAGCGCCATTTCGGCTGCTTGTTGCTCGGCCCAACTCGCTGTGCTATCGCGTATGCGTGCGAACCGAGCCCATGCTCTGACCATGGCCGAGCTTGCATTTGTTGGGCCGCCACACACACTTGCAGTCCAGTGGCGCCGCTGGTTGTGGTTGATCCTGGTGATTTTTGAGCCGTCTTTCTGCCGGTTATCGACTCGCCGACGAGTGTCATCGTTCTGCTGGCCCGGTGGCCAGCAGAGCAGCACACCGGCACCAAACAGTGACGGGGGCTGGCGAGAAATGGTTGAAAACTGGCGAGCGAGCGAGGCGGCCGCAAGTAAGCTGGCACGGAGAGGGTGGAATTTCTTCTTGTCTGATGGCCAGACAATGGCCGGCCAGCGGAGACTCGGGCTTGGCAAACGGATATCATCTAAGTGGCACATCGTCAAGTGGGGCGAAAGGGCGGCCAGGAAGCCCGATTGAGTTAGAGTGTAAAAAAGATCGATGAGCTCTGGACGAGCCGGCGGGTTGTATTTATGGTGGCTGTATTTGTAGTGGTAGTATTAGTTGTTGTTGTTGTTGTTGCTTTCGTAGGGCTGTGTGACGAGAGCCGGACGGCAGCGTGGCGTACGAGGGCGGCCAGGTGGCAAGTGTGGCGCGCCGAGCTCGTGGCTCCAGCGTTGCAGCGGCCGCTCCTAAGCTCGAGCCAAACGGGCAAAGGTGAGCCCGTTTTCTTAAGATGCCACTGGCAGCCAAATGAGCTGTTTATTTTCACTCAAACTGCTGGCCACTCATCTGCTTAATTGACTTTCCAACCAATTGGCCAGCTCGAGAGTGGGCTCGAGTTGAGCGAGCCGCAAGAGGGCCCTCCGAGTGCCCAGTGGATAGTTTGGCATGAGGGGGAAAGCATTAGGGAAAATTCTGCCTCCCTTGCGAGACTTTAAAACAGGCTTAATGTTGGTGAAAAAGAGTCATCGAAAAAAGGAAGAGTTCCCTTTTTTTGCCCCCAAAATGGAGCACCTCTTGGCTGGCCAGTCGTGAGTTGCGGCCCAGCAACTGTGTGCGAGTGAGGCGGGCGGCTCGAGAGGACAAAGCGCACAGAGATTGAGTGGAGAGTCGAGGAAAAAATGGCCTCCATTGTGTGCGCCGCTACAATGCTAAAGCCAATGCGGCCGGCGCACAACTGTGGCACAGCTGAGGTTGCTGCGAGCGGGCAAAAATAACTGGGCAAAAAAGAAATAACTGAGGAAATTCGAGAGAAAAGAACTTAGCCTTCTCTCTCTCTTGGCCGCTTGTCTCTCGTTTTGAGGAGAGCAAAATTGGGCAAAAGTCAGCCAAAATTCAACCCTCAGCTGAAGTAAGGTTGCTGCCTTGCTTGCGCACACTAATCGGACGCCATTGGCTAGCCAAGCGAGCCGAGCGAGCCAATTGGCGGCTAGCTTGGCGGGCGGCCAGAGAGCAACAGCTAACAGGCGGGCGCTCTTTGGAGGGCGAGGAGGAGCCAAGTGGACGCCGGGCGAGAGAGAAGTGCGTCTGGCGGAGTCTCACGAAGTTTAGTACCAGCAGAGGTTTCCAACACGAGTTCCTTGGCGCATTTGTTGCAACTCTTTGTGTGCCGTTTTGCTCGGGCGCCTTGGCCCAAGTCGCATGGATGGACAGGCGACTGGCGAGCGAGGAGACAAGTGTGAGAGGACGATTTATGGACGATTGGAGGCGGCCAGACTGGCGAGCTAGCGAGCGAGCTAGCGAGCACTCGCGGGCGCCACTTGGCAGCTGCTTTCCAGTTATTTCGATTGTCGTCATCATTTGTGCTCGGCTAAGCACAAGCCACACTCAAGAGCTAGCCTGAGTGACTGCCAGACACTGTCTGTTGCTCGGCCACCGTCGGCCAAGTGGCGCCCAAGCAACTGTTTAGTAATGAACCTCACGAGCGGCGCCCCCCTTGGCACAATTGCCCAATCGGGCCGGCTGGGCGCCGGCTCCTTGGCGAGCTGGCGTCTCTTGGCGAGCTTGGCGAGCTCGGCCCTCGTCTGGCCGGACGAGGAGCAGCGTCAGACGAGAGATGACGGACGGCGAACGAGCGCCAGTTTGATGCAAATTTGAATAAATTTTCGCCTCCCCGCACGCAGACAGTGTGCGGTGGCGGCGCACTCACTTGTTGGTCGGCCCGCGCGAATGTGCTCGCTCGCACGCCCGCCAGCTGCTGGCCCACCAAAACAACCAGAGAGACTCTCTGGCAGAGACTCTCTGCGGCTCTTCGCTGCTGCTGGGCCGCCTCGCAGTGGATCAATCCAGTGCGAGTCAAATCAAATCAAATCACGCGCCTTGCGCAAAAAAATCCAAATTTTTCCAAATCGGCGCCCGCCCATCATCGCCAATGGGCCGCAATTAGGCGACTCCAGTTTCCAGCGCTGGCCGGAGCCAAATTGGGCCGCGCCCGCCCGATGAAAGCTCGATATTTCCAACCGCCCAACACTCTTTGCAGCTTTTCTCTTGGTGCGAAGTGCGCCCCCCAACTCGAGACAAACTCGGCCCAGTCACGCGATCTCGCCACCCTGGTGGCATGTCCGTCCGTCGCCATGTCCAAACATCTTGCCGTTTCCTGCGATATTTGTCGCCTCGCTCGGCGGACAGTCTTGCAGTAGGTTGGCCTCGTTGGAGCGGCTCTGAGGAGGGCGCGCTTTCCGCTGGGCGAGCCAGACGCGCGGCTAGACAAACAGGAGGCACAAAGGGAGGCAGTGAAAAAATATATGCAACCCTTTTGACAATGTGAAGCGTGTGTCTCCTTCAGCCAAAGAGAGACCATTGAGCATGACTGTGTGCCAGTGGCCAACAGTGGTCGGCCCAGTGGAGCCCAATGGCCAGTTCAGTGGCCGCCAGTTCGACTGTGGCAGACTCACAAGTCAGTGTGCGGCTCTTCCTCTCGCCAAGCAGTGACACAAGAAACATGGGTGCCCAAAGAGGACGACACAAACAGAGACAGAGACTAGGATAGAGACTGATACAGAGAGACAGAGATCCACTACTCGCAGGGTAACGGTGAGCCCACTTGGCGGCGGGGAGGCGTGTCTGTGGGCGTTCGGAAGGGCCTTTGATGAGCACAATGGTTTTGGTGTGTTTGCAAGAAGGGCGCGCAGAGTGAGTGGCCAGGGCGAAAGGGAAGAGGGAGGAGCGAGGGGCAAAGAGTGGGGAGAGTTGGTGGTGGTGGTGGTAAGAATAGGAGTAAGAGTAAGAGTAGGAGTGTGTGTGTGTTTGGCTCGGGCACGGCTGCCTTTGGCTGCCAGGGCTCTGCAGGGGAAGGGCCACCGATGTTGGCCGCTTCTGGTGACGCTGTGATGCGTGTATGCTGGCCTAGTGCCAGGAGGAACAGGAGAAGAAGCAGAACGAGAAGTAGAAGTAGAAGGAGAAGCAGAAGCAGGAGGAGGTGGCGGTGGTGCCGGTGGACAGGCAGAAAAGAGGTGGCCGTCCAGTTTTCTTGTGTCTGTGTCTGTGTGTTGTGCTGCTTTCGCGCGCCGGCCACTGCCACAGCAAACCCACTCTCTTCCACTGCCACCATCAGTCGGCGGCGCCCGGCAGGTAGCGGACAGTGCCAGCGCATCCACGCAGACACACACACACACGCAGCAGGCAAAAGCAGTGGCCCACAAGCGACAGAGAGAGAGAGAGAGAGAGGCGGCCAAATCAAGCGCATCCCATCATCATCCAAGGCCCACGCCAAGGGATGAATTATTATTTCAATTATTATTTGTTGTTGTTGTTATTGTTATTGCGCTTGCTTCAACACGTTCGCCTCATTGAGCCATACACCAATCATGGCCCATCAAAATTATCCTAATTTGCCCATCCTCTGTCTAAAATAGTGGCTAACCTAATAAGCCTCTCCCAAGCCTAATGCTACTATACAATAACAACATCAACAACAACAACCACCACAAGCACCAACACTCAAGCCAGTGCTATTGCTTTAACACACGGTCACACTCAACCAATGATCCAAGCACTTAATTATCTTCACTAGAAGCTGCTTCGGTCCCTCTTCTATCTCGAAAAAATCGTCATCAGATATATTTATAAACTAATTAGCTAGAACGATCAACAGGTTGTCGCCGCTTCATATGCTCAAAATAGGCGTGCAACTTGATCCACTTCTTATGAGCAAGTACAATCATTGAAGCCACAAACTTCAAAACCTATCAGCATTTCACATATCATGCTCATATTTTTAGTCCATACTTCTCACAATCATTCCAATATATATCCACATATACTCGAAATTCACAAAAGCAACCATAAATCTGCACCTCAAATGAGATACCTACTGATTGAAAATTGTGAAATTCTTAAACTGTCACCCATATTCAGATGATCAAAACTATCATACGAATAGCATCTTTATTGCACAAGGTTATATTTATACACTTTTATTTCCTCTATTTTCTAGGCATGAAGGAATCCGATTTTGTGCCTTCGAGTTGAGAGTTTCAGCCGATCAAGTCACACGAATATACATGACAGATGACGAGTCATTCTTCTCAAATATCAATTAAGCACTCTTATTAGAGTATCTTGATAAAATTCCAGAATTCCAACCAAATATATTCACCAAAGGAGCACTAGATCAAAATCACACCACTTCTGAAGAGACGATCATCCGTTTCGTTCAAGTATCTCAGAGCATTAAAAGCTGGCAAGATGGGCAATTGTATGACCGCCGATGGCCCATCGGCAGCCTCAAAACAGTTAACGCGTCTATTCAATCGCCAAGCTGGTCCAAATGAGTTTGATGCCAGGCATCTTAATGGAGCTAGTTCCTCATCTAATCTGAACAACAATCACCACTTACATCACCACCATCACCATGCCAGTTTCGGTCAGGCCAACTCAAATGGGGCCGCTGGCGGCGATTTGAGGTATATACCAGATCTATTAACTGGGGATCTTCCAATACTATTGAGATCATCATCTGGTCACCTGATGCATGATCCTACGAATAGCAACAACAATAATAATAATATAATCAACAACAACAGCAACAACGGTAACAACAATAACAATTTAAGTGATATCAAATCAAGCAATCTAGATATAGCAACAAAACCTCAATCTAATGGTACAACATTGCAAAACAATGGTGCCAATCAAAGTAATGGGAATAGTCCACCCGAGCAGAGGATTATGATTTGCTTGATAGATTTTATTGCCAAACGTGAAGGTGATCTCAGTGTTCGCAAAGGCGATCGTTTAATGGTTACAGATACTCAGAATCCAGATTGGTTTTTCGCCGAACATTTAGGTGGTAGTCAAAAGCAACGAAGTGGTTTCGTACCTAGAAACTATGTTGCATCAGAGGCCATTGAAATGGAGGAGTGGTTTTTCCCTAAAATCAATCGTCGGGAGGCCGAAAAACTATTATTAACTCCAAACAATTGTCGTGGAACCTTTCTTGTTCGTAATAGTGAGCAAGCACAGACGGGTTATAGTCTATCTATTCGTGATGAGGATCCAATTAAGGGAGCACATGTGAAACATTATAGAATTAAGACATTAGATAATGGGGGATATTTCGTGGCGAGGCGAGACACTTTCAGAACAATGTCAAAATTGATAGAATTTTATTCAAAACGCCAAAACGGACTATGTCACAAGCTGGTAAGACCGTGCAGGAAACCGGAGCCAAGTTTTTGGCCCGACAGAGGAGATGAAATCCAGCGAGGAGAGTTGATTTGGAATAGAAGAATTGGAACAGGTTGTTTTGGCGAAGTTTTTCATGGATTTTATAAATCTCGCGAAGTGGCCATAAAAACCCTCAAACAAGGTACTATGTCGCCGCAAGCCTTTTTGGAAGAGGCAGTCATAATGCGCAAATGTCGACACACAAATCTCGTCCCTCTTTACGGTGTTTGCTCTCAGGAGGAGCCTCTTTTGATTGTAACCGAGTTTATGTGTAATGGTAGTCTGTTGGATTATTTGCGAAACAATCAGGAAGGAAAGAGTCTCAAGTTGCCTGATTTGATGGATATGGCCTCCCAAATTGCCTACGGAATGGCCTACTTGGAGCAAGTGAAATTGATCCATCGTGATCTGGCGGCAAGAAACATCCTAGTCGGCGAGAATCGTATTGTGAAAGTGGCCGATTTTGGTCTTGCCAGAGTAATCGAGGACAGCGAGTACACTGCCCGTCGTGGGGCCAAATTTCCCATCAAATGGACCGCGCCAGAGGCGGCAATGTATGGAAAGTTCTCAATCAAGTCAGACGTCTGGTCATATGGAATTCTGCTTTACGAACTGGTCACTCATGGCTCAATACCCTATGCTGGAATGCACAACACCGAAGTAATTGAGCAGGTTCAGCGTGGCTACAGGATCCCAAAGCCAAACAATTGCGACTGTCCCGACGAAGTTTACAGGACCATGCGCGATTGTTGGCACTCTGATCCAGATAAGCGGCCCACCTTTGAGTTTTTGGCAAACTTCTTCGACGCATACAACGTATCCTCGGAGCAATCCTACAGAGACGCGTCCGACTTTTGAGCCAATGACAAGAACACAAGAGAGTGGGCGAGATTTTGTAGTTGTTGCAGTTTGAACATGATAGTAATTAAACTGAACAACAGGATTCACCAATAATCGATCGATCATTTATCGTGTGTTTTTTCTTTCTCTAAATAGGAGATTGCATTTGAGCTTTGATTATATTGTTGGGGGAGGGTGCATATTTATTTTTCAAGCTTGCTCGTGTTCCGAGTAGGTTTTTGTGATAGATTGATTGAATAGCGATCTTTTGCGCTATTCCAGTGGTTAGCTTATGCCCCTTCAACGTGTGCCTTATTCCGAATCGGAGGTGGTTTCAACATCGACGTTGATCTCGCTCTCGGCGCAGGTGTCAAATTTAAGATTGGTTGACGACTCACACGCCATCTGCTCTATTGCCGCTATTTTCTTCTGACTCAAGGCCTGCAAAGAGCCCTGCAACGATTCAAGAAAGAAGCTCCTGATGCTCAACAGGCTGGTCGTTTCCAGGTCCCTCCTCTGTTCCTCCAGGTCGCGCTTCATCTTGGCGCGCCGATTCTGCACGATTGAGTGGAAGTTGTTGGAATTTACAGATTGTTTTTGACACCATGTTAGTTGGAATGTTGTCCGGCGAGCGGGGGTTCAAATATTGTCATATTATCATGATCAACAGTTGAGATTGACTTAATGTCAACTGTTCATATTGATATAGAGGGATGAGATTTGTGTGGCAGCTTACCTGAAACCAAGTGATAACTTGTGCATTTGTTAGATTGAGTGACATTGCTATTTCGTCGCGATCTGTGGGCGAGAGATACTTTTGTGCATGGAAACGGCGCTCCAGCTCGTAGATCTGATTGTTGGTGAATGCAGTTCTCGATTTCCTCTTCTTTTTGGGGCTCTGCTTGGTGACAGCTGGGTGCTCTGTTCGTCGTGAGACATGAATCGGATTTTTGATTATGATTATGATTGTGGAAAAGGGAGTTGGTTAGAATAAAACTGAGATTATCAGTATAGCCTTGGGCTTAGAATCTGAGCCCCAGTTAACACTAGCGGGCCGGCCGGGCGT
>Ga0268247_10000649_pt1 | contig 11379 bp, 7 predicted proteins | sample AgamicOrMae_FD_200245 | JGI IMG/M metagenome (GOLD analysis project Ga0268247, IMG submission 200245) | Agave microbial communities from Guanajuato, Mexico - Or.Ma.e (v2) (version 2) | ecosystem: Host-associated > Plants > Phyllosphere > Phylloplane/Leaf | place: Guanajuato, Mexico | collected... | reverse complement strand
AGATGGACCATTGAAGAGCTCGATGGACTGTCCAACGGCCAATTGCGCGCGAACACAATCATTCAGGCCTCTTCTCTGGCCCTTTTCGAGCCTCCAAAAAGGCTCCAAAAGGAAGGCTCCAAAAGAGCTTCGAAAAGAAGCTGCCTGCTGGAAAGATTTATGCCAGCTTGTTTGGATTTGGAGGCGACAAAAGAGAGACAAAGCAGAGGGAAAACTGACTGATTTTTCTGTTCTTTCCTTCAAAACGTGCAACTTTTTGCTCGACTTTTGCGCTAATTTCTCCTCCCAAACTGCCAACTTCTTCGCCAACAATAAGCCGAAGTTTCTTGCAGAAAACTTGAGGAAATTCTGAAGAAGTTTTCTCCAGAAACTTGGCGAAAAAATGCAGAAAAAATGCAGATAATTGCAGGAAACTGGAGGAAATTGCACAAACAAAGCCCAAACGCTGGACCATATTTCACTTCTTGACCGGAAGTGCGGGCGGTCCAGTGAAATGGGCTTTCCTGCAAAAGAAGTTCGGCAAAGGAAGCGTTTTTTGGGCGCTTTTCATGGTCCGAAATTGGTCAGATTTTGGTCAGAATTTTGTCGGAAAAGCCAGAAATTCTGTTGAAATATGCCCAAAATCTACTGAAAATAATCTCCGAGAACTGCACACAAGAACAGCTCGTCTTTTTGAGCCAGAAAGACGCCAAAAACTTGGCCAAATTTGACCAAAATTCGATGAAACTTGGCCGAAATTTGACGAAATTTGACCAAATTCGGTCTGATTTTGGCGATTTCAATGCTCAAATGCGCGCCAACTTGGGCTGGCCAATTGGAGAATGTTCGAGAGAATGTTTTGGAGAGAAAAGGCGGCTTGCAGTTTGTCTCTGGAGCCAGATTCAAGCACACACACAAACAGAGACAGATTACACGAAACTTTTTCTCCTTTTTCTCCCATTTCCCATTCTTCAGGCAACAGAATCGCACTCAAAAGAATGAGAGGCCGCCCTCCTTTGCATCACTGGGGCCAGTCTTGCCTCAATGCGGCCCACTCGCATTGAGGCAACTCTTGGCCAACCTAATTGAATTGGCACGCGACTTCCGGCCGGAGTTTGGGCCGCGCTCGTTTCCGGCACTTGCGGCCATTGTGGCTCGTGTGTGGCTCGTGTATTGCAGCCTCTGAATGGACAAGCATTCGAGCATTTGGGCAGGCATTTGGGCAGCCAGGCAGACAGAGAGGCAGGCAGGCAGGCAAATAAGGCGAGTTTAGTTGAGTGCGCGGGCGACTCTCTCCCCTCGTGTGTGTGTGTGGGCCCTGCTCTTGTGTTCAGAGGCCGCTTGGCCCTTTGGTGGCCGACATATAAAGTGCTCGGCAGCGTCGCTTGCCGGCAACAATCGGCCGGTTTGTCTGGCCACTTTTTTGTGCTGCGGTGAAAAATTGTTCCGCCGCCAAAGTGGCGCCCAGTTGGCTGAGGATTGAAAAATTGCTCCCCCACCAAACTGGTCCCAAGGTCCCACACAACTGAACCTCACAACTGAACCTCCTCCTCCTCGAACCAACTCCTGGAAGCCCCCCCAGACCTAAGGGGCGGCCCTGCCACCAAAGCCGCGCCTGCACTCCACACAATTGGCCGCCCCCGCTCGGCCACGCCTACTTTGTGCGCCCGCGGAGAGAATTCTGCGCGTGGGCGTGGCCGCCCTTCAGCTGCAGACGTGCGCCCGAGCTAAGTGTGTGCGCGTGGACGGCGGTCGACCACGCCCACCGCGAATCTGGCTGGGCGGGTCGGGCGGGGCGCATGCAGTGTGCGCGTGCAGCAGGGCAATGCGGGCGCAGCTAAGGGCGAGTTGAGCCGCTCAGCTGAGCTGAGCTGATCGGAGGCTGCGAGCTAACAAGCTCACTTCTGGCCCGGCGGAACAATTCAAACCAGCCCAATACACTCTCCTCGGTTGCCCAATCTTCTCAGCTTGGCAAAACTTGGCCCAACTAGACTGGCTTGCTCTGCGGCCCCAACTAGACGTGACTCAAATTCAGTAAAGTCAAATCATAATAATAATAATAATAATAATAATCGACAATCCGCACACACACACGCACACTACAAACAAACAGAGAGGCCGCCCAACTGAGCAGTCCTGATGGACGCCAATTGATCTTCTGGCCGGAGCATTGGACAAGCCATTTGACAAACACACACACGAGACGAGGCGAGCTCGCTGGACGCGGCACAACAAACAGGCCCAAAGACAAAGATCCCAGAGGAAGAGGAGGCGCTCAAGAGGAGGGCGCAAAATGATCGATCAACTTAATCAGCGGCCAGTTTAATCAATCAAACTGGCGCTCCACTTTGATGGGGGCGTGCTCGGCCAGTGGCGAGCTGCAGCCAGTCCTTGGGGCACTTCTGGACTTGCGCTCCTCCATTGAGTGTTTTGGGCAGTGCACAAAACAGTGCACAAAACAGTGGCAAACAAGTGCGGCCACTTTGGTTCGTTTGGAAAAACATCCTCAGGCCAACGTGGCGGCGGCGCAAACGAAAACCGCCAGCCCATTGGACACGCCCCCAGCGACTTGAGCTCCTCCAAGACGTGGGGGCGGCCTTGGCTGGGCGGCGGTTTGCCAGTTTGCAGACTGGGGCCGCCCGCGTCGGAGGCGGAATTTCAAGTGAGCCGAGACGAGGGGCGTCCGCCACTGGCGCAGCCTCGGACGTGACTTGGGCACTGCTCCGATGAGTCTGAGCCGCTCAAAACGAGCAGAAAACACCAGTGGGGCCCGCACGTCGGGCGCGCGGCTGCTCTGCGGGCCGCGAGCCGGCCCGCTGGCGCTGGCGCATGGGAATAGTGCGCCGCGCCGGCGAACTTTTCGCTGCCCGCCGCCACGCCCTCTCGGCATGTGCGGGCTCCCGAGCTGGCGCGGACCCCCAAATTGATTGGAGTCACATCTCGGCGGCGGCCCAGCTCGTGCTTGAGGACTTGCGGCGACCGATTGTTTCAATTGGGGCCAAGCAGTCCGCTCTAATGTCCCACTTGGGCGCTCCAGCGGGCGCGCCCCGCTTGAGCCCGACGCGCGGGCCGCGCCGCGGCCAGCGGCCCCACATGGGCAAGCTGGGAGGCCAATCGGCGCAAACTTGGGGCTGATTTCCATTCCGGCCGGCTGGCTTGCGGCCGCCAAAATGGCTCAAACACATTCCGCTCTGCTGGGACGCCTCCAACCAAACGAGTGGTTGGAGAAGGTCCCACTTGCGTGTTTGTTGTCCGTGCTGGGGGGGCCCAATTGGGCGGCCAGTGTGTGTGTGTGTGTGTTTGGTGATTTGTTTACGCAAACAAATCGTGCGCCAAACTGGCTCGCGCCTCCAGTTTGGCTCGTCCCAAGCATGTGAGAGCCCAAGCTGCTGCAGCACTGGAGGAGCAGTGCTCAAAACTGTTGCCCATTCAAGCAGACGATCAAATTTGATTGATACCAATCGAGCATCGTCAATGTTCAGCAACTCGAGAAGCGGCCCATTGTGGCTCCAATTGTGCCACTGGCACGAGAAAGACTCTCTCTCTCTCTGCTGCCTCTCTCTCTCTCTCTCTTGGCCAGAGGTGGCCAAATTCGGGCCGCCCAGAGGCCAGCCGAGGGGATTTGCACTGCTTGCTTGGCTGCACTGGTGGAATATTTGGGCCTGGCTGGAAAATGGGCCCCGCCAAGTGACCAAGCCAATCAGGATCAGGCGCGTTTGAAATTGCGCCTCTGCTGCGGCCGACGGGCGCTAAGGGCGGCCCAGCTCGCCGGCCGGCTCAGTGCCGCATGAATTTCGCTTCCGGCGCTCGAGGCCGGCCAGTGGCGAGCAATAATTGGGCGCCTGCCGCCGAGTGGCCGGCCGCAAAGCCGGCGGGCTCACACACAGTGGTGCACAGGCGAAGGGCCGCGAGCGAGATGGGCCGCGCGCATACGGGACCTAATGAGCGGCTCGTGCGCTGCCTCGCACTGCGCTTTCTCTATGCGTTTCTCTATGCTTTTCTCCGTGCTTTTCACTGCGCACTGCACTGCACTGCTGGACTAGTGCACACAGTGAGCCGAACACTGCGCGGCATCGGACTGTCTGCAGACGCGCGCTCTTCTGCGCCGCCACAGCTGAGCTTGTGAGCCAGAAATGGAGAGTGGGGAACACGTTGCGTTGACTCGAGAGATTATTGTAACGCGGCCCTGGTCTGTCCATGTCGGCGCCGCTCCACCGGGGCCAGCGGGGGCGCACGGCAGTCGAGGGCGCCCCTGCTGGCGGCCCAAGCACTGGGGGCCAAATTGGCGCCTTGACGCCCGGCCGCCCGCACGCCGCCGGCTCGCTCCAATTTGATTTGTATCCGAGGAATCAGGGCCGCCCACTGGCCCGTCCGAGGCCACAATTGCGCCCCTCCTGGCTCGATGGGCGGCCCAGAGGCGCACTGGGCGGCTCTCGGCCGAGCCGGGCCAAAGGCGCGCAAAAGTGTCGATCATTCAATTAGCCGCGCCGCTGCCAATGGGACTTGATGGGCCATTGTTCGAGTGCGACGCCAGGCCGCACTGGAGCCGCCGGTTTGCAGCACTGGAGCTGCCAGTTTGCCGCCCGGCCGCCCTAAGGACACCCCAAAAGCGACTGGAAGGCACAGGGCCCGCAGACTGTCTGTGCCGGTGTGCGAGGCTGCGCGCGCAGCGCCCGCACCCAAGCGCACAGCGTATTTCGCGAGCTCTGCGCACGTCGCTTTCGCGGGCCAGCCGCGCGTGTTTTGCGGCCCACTTTTTCACTCAACTCCACGAAACTGGCGCCCTTCCAGCTCCAAGCTGAACCCAAGCTCCAAGCTGAACCCAAGCTCAACTCGAGCCCAAGTGGGCGAGCAAGAAACCAAACTGGCGGCCAATTTACGTTTTCCACTCGGCCTCTTCGCACTGCCGCGGCGCCCAAGTGACAATTGTCGGCACGCGTCGGCCGCACACGCCTACTGGGCGACTGGCGTCCCACTTGCGCAGCTCGCCAATCGATTGGCGGCGCCACAGACTGTGTGCGGCCAAGGAGAGTCGCCTGCCTCGAGCGGGCCAATTATCGAGCCCAAAAAGGGCCAAAAGCGGGCCCATTTTCGAGCCAAAAACAACAAAAGCGGAAGTGGGCGCAACTGGCCATCGGCGGCCCCAAGTGATGAGGCGCCTTAGTATTATTATTATAATTAAGAGGGGCTGGCAGCGCGTGGGACTGTCTGCGTTTGAGTGGCAGCAGAGCGCAGCGTTGGCCGAGCGAGTTACGCCTAATTTGAAACGAACTGGCCAACTAATCGCGCCTTTTCCAAGCTCAACTGCTGCCCGAAAAGGCAGCTCCCGAGCGCCAGATTGACTTGGGGGCGTCTGTGGGCGGAAAACTCGGTGAAAAAGGCGGAAAAAGCTGCTCGTCTTGGCCGCTTGCTCTTGTGCTCTTGGGACGCCCTTAGGACGCGTGTGGGGCGCAATTTATTGTCTGCCCGCCGGGGCAGAGGACCGTCATCGTTTTATTATTATGGTTGTCGTTTGGCAGCGCGACAAACTGGCGAGATGATTCCGACTTGCAGCCTCTAGCTGGCAGCCAGCTAGAGTCACAAAGGCTAGCTCTAAACTGGCTCTTTGGAGAGTTTTTCGACAACAAGCTGGAAAGTTGGACACTTTTGGGGCCAGAGTTTGCACAAAAGTTCGAGGCCCGACGTGAAATTGAAACAATTACTTGCTGCCAGGCAAATGGCGGCCCAAATCTGGCCGGAAAAAGGGGCCCCAAAAGTGCTCGTCGCGCCTGGCCCGCAAGACAAAGGGCGCACAGACTGTGTGCGGGAGACTGTGCGCCGCAGACTGTCTCTGGGCGGCCGTTCGAGTGGCCCATTTGGTGCGCTTTGTGCGCGCGTTTCTTTTCCTTTGGCTTTTCGTGCGCCTTCAAAGCGCAAAACGCTGCAGAGGCGGCGCACACAAAGCGCCAAGTGGAAATGGAGTGCGAACGGCCTATTTGGACGCCGCCACAGACACTCTGTGGGCCCCATTTCGGCCTCTGTTCCGCCGCCGAAGCTGGCCAAGTGTCGCTTTTCAATTCCAGCCTCGGACACTCGCGACCAGAGCGACAGACAGACCAGTTTGGCTCCCTTCCCTTTGGGACCCACCACACAGCAGCTTCTGGAAACAAATAATTGACTCCAAATGGGGCCAGCATCTCGGCCGAGCTGGTGGGGGCAAATCGCGGCCAGCGATCTAAATGGTGGCCGCCTTAGCTTCTACTACTGCTCACTACTGCCTGTTACCACTGGGCCTGTGTCGCCCAGCAGCGACCGGAGACAGTCGTCGGCGCAGCGGAGTGAGTTCCCTTACTGCTGAGGCGCTGTGCTCTAGTCTCTATTCTATGGCTGAGTTGCAAGAATAATTAGCCGGAGAATATTTCACGCTGCTCAGCTTGGAGCTGTCTCTGTGTCGACTCTAGTTGGAGCTTGTCGTTTGGCTCGTTAGCCAACGAGGGAGGAACAACAACAACAACAACGAGAGGACAACAACGACACTTCACTCGCTCGCTCGCTGGATTTTTTGCAAACTGCAACTGGGCTGAGAATTAGCCGTCGGAGAGCAGGAAGAGCTGGGCCGAAAGAGGCGAGTATGAGCTCGAGTTTGGGGCCCAAAGTTAAGCTTGGGGCGCCAACAAAAGAGAGAGGGACAAATCTGCGCCCGTTCGACTCGCTGCTCCTTTGCTCACACTTTTGGCCACTTTTGGCCCGCCAGACCAACGCCCAAGACTAACGAGCGGCTGATCCTAATCTTCGATCCGCCATTGTTATCCCCGCACTTATTCTTGGCCCATTCTTGCAGCCAGTCTGCAGTCACTCCACTGGCGAGCTCCACAGACTAGCCCCAGAGACTGGCGGCGGCGGCGCCAACTGCGGCCAGGAAGCGGCCAGATCGGCCAGATCTCGCCCAAAGACGCCCGACGGCTCACTTTGGGCGCCCCCATTGTTGCAATCTACCTAATTTGGGCCCAATTTCGGACCCACTGCGCCACAGCAGGCAGAGCATCGGCGCCTCAAGGGCTGAGCATTGGCGCTGCACTGCCGCCGCACTGCCGCACACAGTCTGCGGCGCAGCGTTGGGCATCGCGCTGCCTCCAGCGCTGCAGCAAAAGCGGCCGCACGCAGTTGCACGCACTCGCCCCAAACTCGGGCCCCAAAAAGCGGCCTCGAATCGCAGTCGCGCAAAGGCACAGACAAACGCACACAGACAAACGCACACACAAACGCGCGCGCCGCATTATGTAACCGATGCCACAGGAAGCGGCCCGGCTGGCTTTTGGGCTCGCCATTTGGGGCCCAAAGTGGAGCCTGAAAGAGGCTGCGAGCGCGAGCAAGTGACTTGTTTTGATGCAGATTGCCGCCTTCAGATTAGAACAATTGCGTCCCGCTCCTTGTCTCTATTTGAATAATATTACGGCCCAGCCTGCCAGCTAGCGCCCCAGGCCAGTGGCGAGCGCCGGCGCCTCGCTGGCGGGCGCCCATTTGCCGCCAGTCGCCGGGAATATTCCTGTTTGTCTTGCCGCCTAAAGGGCCGCTAAAGAGCATCATCATTATCTGGCCCACTGATCGCCCGGTGGGCGCGGGCGGCAAGCTGGCGGCGAGCTGGCGGCGAGCTGGCGGCGAGCTTGCGAGCCACCAGCAGCCCCCAAGCGGCGCCCCATCCGCTTGGGGGGCAGAGTGCACCTTGCTGCATGCATGTGGGCGCCGCAAGTGGGGCTTCCCCTGCGCGAGCGTGGCGGCCAAATTGGATGAAATTAACTCTTGCCCTCGCGGGCCAGCCCCTAGCTCGGGGGCGCAAATCCGGCGCTGGTTGGGGGCGCCTCGAAGGCCGCCGGCCCGGTTCAAGCGGCCCGCGAGGAGCAATTTGGAGCCCATTTGGAAATGGGAAACGGTGTGCAAGTGGGGCCGCCCGCAGTCTGCACTGTATGGACTGTATGGACTGTGTGCACTGTGCAGACTGTGTGCACTGTGCTCAGTGTGTGCGACCGCAGCCAGTGTCTGGCAATGGGCTTTTGCACTGTGCATTGTGCATTGTGTGCGAGCCGGCCGAGCCGCACACAGTCTGCGGCACACAGTCTGCCGCGCACCAGAGCCTTGCGGCCGACGTGCAGCCCAATGGGAAACGTGCAGAAATGTGCAGAAACGCGCAGAGCGGCTCCTAAGTCCAACTCTATGCAAATACCATCAGCTGTTGGCCAAGTTTTCCCTTTTGAGAAATTTCCCCCTCCACTCCTCAGGCCCAGTTAAACACTCTTGTATCATTGCCTCTTGATTCCATCGCCCGCCCAACCAGAGCTCATTAGTAGGCGGCGCCGGCTGAGCAGCTCTCTCTGTCTCAGCAGGCCTCTGTTCAGAGGGCCGCCAGTTCCGCCGCCCCAACTTCCGCCCCCTCCAGTTGGGCCCCCGAACAAGACAATGTTGTTTCTGTCTGGCTGCACTCGGCCACACTCGCGTCTCGCTCGCCGGCCAGCTCGCTCGCGGCTGTGTCCCGCTATGCTCGTGTGTCTCTGCATGCTCTTGTGTGTGTCTGTCTAAGCTCGTGTGTGGCGCCCCTCGTGTGTGAGGGCCGCACGAGCGCGGCTAGTCTGAGCTCGCGGGCGGATAATTCGCGACAAAGAGTTGATGACTTGAACAAGGCAGTCTGCGGGCCGAGAACAATGCTCCGAGAGGGCCCACTCGCCGCCGGAGGGGCGCAAAAAGCTCGTTAGCGCCGCCGATTTGTCCCTTCCATTTGCAAATGCGCCCTCGTGGGAGTGGCGCCCGGCCGCCCGGCTACCCCTCAGCCTGAGCCTCGTCTCGAGCGAGTGGCCAGCCCCAGAGCTGAGGAGCCCCAGAGCTAAGGGGCCCCAGAGCTAAGGAGCGCCGGCGAGACGAGACTGCTCCTTAGGGCCGGCTGCACGTTGTGTGTGTATTTCCAAGCGGCGCAGTGCAGCACTGCTGAAGCGCGCACACCGAAGGGAATGGAGCGCGCGCCAGACGTGCACGCGTTCGCCCCAAACAAGGTGAGCGCGTCTCTTCAGGAAAATAGCACGAAGAGTGCTCTTTGCTCAACGTGGACGCCCTCAGGACAAGTGCACTCTCTCTCTCTATGTGCTCGTTCATGTATACCGAAGCTTCGGATTGTCATCCCGTTCAATTGTATTCTCGGCAACCATTGGGCACCATTGGGCACCATTGGGAACCGACTTGCATTGGGCACTCTCACTGAGCTTGTCTGAGGGCCACACAAGTCGGCCGGGGAGCCAAGTGGGCGGCACTCAGCCCCGCTCGAGCACTGCTCAGCTCGCCAGTCTGACAAGTGGACCGGAGTGGCGCCAAGTGGGCCCGGAAGGAGGCGACTTGCACAAAGAAGGCCCCAAAGGGCAAGCGGCTCGAGTGGGCTGCCGTCCGAGTCCCGCAGAGACAGTCTCGCGCGCCGCCCAAACGTGGACCTCTCGCGCCGCCACATTATACACACTGGGGCCACTTTGGGGGCCGTTTGGGGCCCACTTCTGGTCTCTCTGGCACGCTCTCGGCAGCTGAGAGACACACACTCAGGCACGCTCAGACGCGCGCAGGCAGTCCAGTGGCGCGTGTTTATGTCACTCAATGGGGAGAAGAACGACGCCGAGAACAACGACAACAAGGGCCGCCCTCGTCTCGGGCACTTTTATTTTATGCAAACATGTTTATTGTTTATCGTCCGAGGCGGCCAGTGGCTGCAGGCAGTCTCTGGCTGGAAAGCTGAGGGCTGAGGGCTGAGGGCGCACTCTCGAGAGCGCACCCAGAGCTGCGGGACATGCGGGCGGCCCTTAGGGCTGCCCACTGGTCGCTGCTGCTCACTGGTTGCCGCTGCTGGACTCTGGTGGACACAGGCGAGTGGCGGGCAAATAAAATGAAATAAAATGGAATAAAATGAAAGAATAACAAAGGGCGCCCGAATCAGTGGCCGCCAGCCAATGGGATGCGGGCAGAGACTAGGAGCGGCCAAGTGAACTGCTGGCGGTCGGCGGAAGTGGAGGGAGAGCATTTCGGGAAGCGAGAGAAATGGTAAAATGGAGAAGTGGTAAAATGGTGAAGCTCGAGTGCAGAGGATTGGAATTGGATTAGGAATAACTGGACGAGAGACTAGGTTTGGTTGGTTTCCCCAAAGGGTGAAAAAGGTGAGAGATAGAAAGAGGGATACTTACATGCCACCTGTAGGGTTGCGTTTCGACTTCGGGCCTCGCCGAACTGGTTCCTGGCGAGACAGTGGTAGACGCCGGCGTCACTTTGCTTTGGCTTGGGGCGCGCTGGGTGCCCGCCGGAAGCTTGGGCGCCGTTTGGACGAATGTCGAGGAACTGGATGGAGCCGCCCATGGTGGTGCGCGACTGGCTGAAGGAGCTGATCAAGTGGCCGTCGTGGTACCACTCGATCGAGGGCTTGGGGTCGCCCTCAGCATCACAGTTCAGTTCGAAGGACTCGCCCTCGAGGGCGATCAGATCCTGCGGCTGGATGGTTATTCGAACCGGCTGACTGTTGGCCGCCTCTTGAGCCTCGGCGCTTGGGCTTAGGTTGTTTGCAAAGTGGACACACTCGGCGCACCTAAGCAGCGGATTGGTGAGCTCGATGAGTGCGGAAAACAATAACAATTTGACACAATTTCCCCACTTCACCTTCATGGTTTCACAATTTCTTGAGCCAATTAAGCTCACATTTGGCGCCTCTTCTAGTGACTGGCCTTGTTTGCAGTTTGAGCGTTGGTTTTTTCTCATTTTACTTGCTTTTTTCCTTCAAAAAGAATGATCAATTTCGAATTTTGGAAATCTTTTTGTCCCAATCAAACATCAAATGTCAAAACATCAGTGAAATCTCCTCCAAATCAATCTGCTCAGCTCATTCGCCGCCGGAAAAGCTCTCCTAATCTTTAAGAATGGGCCAATAAAACGCCCACCTTGACGCCTCGAATTGGCCGCCAAGCTAAGCAGACCACAGAGGAACAGGAGCTTGCCAAACAGGTGGATTGCTAAGGAGCACTGGCGAGCTTGAGCTCAGTGAGACTTCCTGGAGACTTGGCTCTCATTTTGCTGCAAATTATTGAGCTTATTTTGCTCCCAATTGTGCTCCTTCAAACTCAGTCATCATCAAACGGCAACCATTGTCGCCTTGGATCTGGTTTCAAGCACACATTTCGCTTGTTGTTGTTGTTGTTTCACCGACGAAAGACAGCCTGTCAAAATGTTGACACTTTGTGTTTACGCTTCTCCCTCAGTCTCTCTCTTCAAACTGGTCTTCTGTCTAGTTGTATACAACTACTGGGCCTGTTTTAAAGTTATTGGGCGCAACTTTGGGCTCTGTTTCTCTTCCTCGAACAGCAAGCAGACCCACCAGCTGGGCTGATAAAAAAGCAAAGAAAACTCGCC
>Ga0268247_10000646_pt1 | contig 11405 bp, 11 predicted proteins | sample AgamicOrMae_FD_200245 | JGI IMG/M metagenome (GOLD analysis project Ga0268247, IMG submission 200245) | Agave microbial communities from Guanajuato, Mexico - Or.Ma.e (v2) (version 2) | ecosystem: Host-associated > Plants > Phyllosphere > Phylloplane/Leaf | place: Guanajuato, Mexico | collected... | reverse complement strand
GTTAATCTCGTTAAACTTGAGCCAATTTGAGCAAAGCTGAACTAACTTCTTCAACCAGCCAACTTGGGCCAACATTTCAACAAAGAGCCACGCCCCCCAAATTGAGTCAGCAAGTGATTTATTTTAATTGTCAATTGTTAATTGTTAATTGTTGCCGCTTGATTGTTATTGGCGCTCGTTGGCGGCGTGGAAAAGTGTGCATTTGTGCATGGTGGCTAAGCTTAGGGCTGGGCGCCACTTGGCCAGTGTCGAGCGAGTAATTTGGGCCCAATTATCGTGCACTTTGGCCGCCTGTTTCAGGGCGCAAAGAGGCGCAAAGGGGCGCAAAGAGGCGCCCAAAATGTTGTTCCACTCGGCTTGCCCTTAGGTGCAACCCTGGCACTCTCTCACCGCTGCAGTTGGCCTCTCGTCGAGCTGCTTCCGAGCGGCCAAATGAGCAAAGCGAACTAATTCAATTAGCTGCCCACGCACCTAAGGGTCGGCCATTGCGCACTCTTCACGGCCAGCAAGCGCAAACTCTTCCCGCTCGGCCCCCAATTAGTGCTGCTCGTCGAGCGGCCAGACACGAGGGCGAACAGCGCGCAGCTCGAGTTACACGAACAACAGCAACTAATCTGGCTTGTCGGGCTGCCAGTTTGCTCTTCGCGCTCGCAGTTCGCTCGCAATCAGCTCCGAGCGGCCGAAACTCGATCCGTGTCCAGCGAGTCGCCGACACAATGCAGCAGTGTCAAGTGTCGCGAGCAAAGCGCTCACCTGGCAGCCAGCGGAAAGAGACTGGGCGCAATATCTGCAACTCTGCTCGCCTTTATCGCAAACTCGCGCCCACTCCTAACCTTTGGCCTCGCGCGACCTCCACTGGACGCGCCACAACTGCACGCAGCTCGAATGGACGCGCCTCAATTGCGCGCCTGCAAGCGCCAAGATAGCGCCGCCAAGACCGCTCCAAGGCGGCTAATCTTATTTGTTAATCTGGCTCGCTGGCCACTCTCTTGCTGGCCACTGTCTCGCCAGCCGCAGTCTAGCGCCAGCCACTGTCTCTCGCTTTTCTGCGCCCCCAAAGTGGGGCCAAAGCCGGCCACTTCCGGCCGCCAGTTTGGCCCCAATCTCGAGGGCTGAGGTGCGGCCGCGTGTGCGCGTTTGGCCTAAGATTTGGGCGCAAGATCGTGGCTCGCGCAAGACTGCCAAGCGGGCGACTTGGGGCGACTTTTGCGCCACTTTTGCGCGATTTTTTGCCAGCCAAACGGGCACTCAGCTCGCCCGGAAGTCGCTCGAGTGGAAGACCAAGTGGGCGAGCTTGGTGGCTGGCCAGAGACTAGCTGCGGCCAGTTGGCCCAGTTTGCGGCGGCCAACTGTCTCTGGCGGGCGAGCTCAGAGCTTAGAGCTTAGAGCTGAGAGTTGAGAGCTGAGGCGCGTCGAGTGGGCGTTTTGTGTCTCATTTTTGGCTCGTCTTTCGCCCGTTTGGCCTCATTTGGAATGAGGCGCCGACGAGCTGCGCGAGCTAAGCGCCGCCAGCTAAGCGCCGCCCGCATGATGCAAGCTCCATTGGCCAGCCGGCGCGCGACGGGCGACACGGCGGCCCACCTGGGGCGGCATCTGTTACACGACAGTGGTCAGGGGGCGAAATGTGCCGAGCGAGCTGGCACATTTCACAGATAGTCCTTAGCTCGAGCGAGGGGCGCAGGTGGGCCCAGAGAGGCTGCAAAAGAGCTGGCGGGAGGCTGCAAAAATGCCGCGCCCAAGGGGCAAAACTGCTCTGCTGCTCCAAACTTGCTGGGGCCTCGCTCGCCAGAAGAGCTAGTCTTCCGTCCGGAGCTAGTCTCCCGTCCGGAGCTGGCGGGCAATTTCAATTCGGGCCGCACGTGAGCGGCGCCCAATTGAATTCTCGTCGCCCACTCGGCAGCTGTTCCGCCCAGGCGCGACTGTCCGCGGCCAGTGTCTCGGCCTCTGGGCGGCCAGTTGGGTGGCCGCGGGGGGCGAGAAGGCGGCAAGCACGAGGAGGCGGCCGGCGCGGCTTATCGAGCGGGCCAATCAGGTGGGCGCGCCGCAGACTGGGGCCGGCGGGCGAGTCGCCCTAATGGACGGCTGACGTGACTGCAGAAGCCGCAGTGGAAAAAGTGCTATGGAAAAACTGCAGTGGAAAAGCTGCGCTTTGTGTGCGCCCAAAACACTCCAGTGTGCAATGTGGGTTTTCTGCAGAGGACGCATCGTGCGTGCGCCACAGACTGTGTGCGGCAGACTGTGTGCTGCAGACAGTCTGCCGCACACAGTCTACGGCGAACTGCGCGCTGCAAAGTGTGCGACGCGCACGAAAAGCCAATGCCAAACCAGACCTAAGGGGCGCCCCCATTGCGGCTCACCTGGCTCGTGGGGGCCAGTTTGCGGCCGGCGTCACACTTGCGCGCCGGGCGACTTTCCGCTTATCGTGCGCGCGTTGTTTGCTCGCCGCCGCCGCCCAATTGGCGGCCAAGTGGCGCCGCTCTGGGCCGGACACGCGCCCGCCGCACGCACCAAACGGGCCCCACCAGATCGAGATCGGCCACTGAGCGGCGCCCAACCAGCCCAGCGGACCTAAGGGCACTCTCCTTCCGCCTTGAGCCGCCCCTTTTGGGCGCCCACAGTCTCGGCCTGAGACTGTGCGCCCTAGACGCCCACTGGCCAGCACAAAGGGGCGCCAACGGTTGCGGAAACGGCGAGGCGACTTTTGATCTCGATCTCAATCTCGACGCTCGGGCGCGCCGCACACTGTCTCTGTGGGCCCCACTCTTCGGGGCGAAATTGGCCCCTCGCTGGCCAACATCGGCCGCTCATTAATCTCATTAATCTTGCTCCTCTGCCTGGCGCCCACTTGCCGCCTCTGGAGAGTGGGGCCCTCGCGGCGCAGAGAGCTGCTAGAGGCCAGCTTAGCTGGGGAGCCAAAAACAAGGGCCAGTCTGGCGCTTTGTGTACTTTTTCCGCTCGCCTGCCCAAAGTGGCGCCCGGCCGGACGCGGAAACACACTGGGGCGCCCCTTTTCTGGCCACTTCTGGGCGCCACTCTGAACGCCGGTTTGTATGAGCTGCCGCGCGGGCGCCGCTCGAGTGCCACCTGGCCAGTGGGCGGCTAATTAGCCGGCTCGTTAGGACGCTGGTCGCGCTGGGTGGCCCTGCAGCGAGTGGGCTAGAGAGCCGTCGCCTGAGAGCAGCCCTAAGGTGCGGCACTGTTTTCCTTTTGGGCCTGTTTTCTGCACGAGGATTCGCGCTGCCGCCAGCCGCGCTCCTGGCAGACCGATTCCCTGCACTCTTTATGCCGCACACTGTGTGCCGCAGACTGTCTCCCGCGCACTGCAGACTGCGGGCGCCGAATTCGGGACTGCGCTCGCAGCAGAGTGCACACTGCCCGCCGCGGACTGACTCTCTCGGTGCACAAATTCGGACCAGAGTCAAGCCCGCCCGCAAGTCAGAAGGGCGTGACGCCCCAGCCCGAGCCCAAGCCAAACATTTGTAATTAAATAAATGTCACCAAAAGCCAGCCGCCCGTCTCGCCGAAATGGGAGCCCCAACCTAAGGGCGGCCCCCATTTCTGCCCAATTTCTGCATTTCTGGCCCCAATCGCGCCTCTGCTCCAACTGCCGCCCGAGCCACCTGGCCCAAAAGGCACAAGTGGCGCCCACTCAGCCGAACTGCGCCCACTTCCGGCCAAGTTTGCAGCTCCGAGTCTGCGCCACGCCAGTCTCTGGGCGCGGAGGCTGCACCCAAGGGTGAGGGTAACGGTAAAGAGCGGCCCAGAGCAGATGTGGCGTCTCTTATCAGCTGGGCCTGGGCGGCCACTTGGCGCGCCCGCTGATTGCCGCTCCTTAGGGGCGGCGTGAAAGAGGCGCAGTGGTGCAAAGGCGGCCACTTTCAGGCTGCTTGCGTGCGCAAATTCCCGCCAAACGAGCCACACAGCAAGCCGGCTCCTAAGCGCCGGCCTCTCCCAAGCAGCGAGCAGGCGCCGCCAAAGAGCCGCCGGCCGAACTGGCGCCAGCCGCAGCCAAACAGTTTGAGGCTCCTCGTCTGTGATGGGCATTTGCTCGCTTGCGCCAGTTCTCTTTGCATGTCTGGCCAGAAACTTGGAGCAGATTTGGCCAAAGAGTGTTCGCCGCAAAGAGTGTGGCCCAACGACGAGCTTTGCCAGAGCCGAGCCATAACTCAGATCGATTTGATACAAGGGGCGCTGTTTTGCCGCTCGGGCTGTGCAGAGGCAGAGGCAGAGGCAAATCAGATCGAGATCTGGCTCGAGTGGAGCTCCTCAGAGAACAAGAGGCCGCCGCCGCAGACTGTCTGCGGAGGAAGAGGAGCCACAACAATGCAAAAGGCGCCACCAAACAGGCCCACTTTCTCGCTCTGCTGGCCCTTCGAGGCGCCTCGCGTGTTGCGTGAGGCTCGGCCGCCAAATTGGCCGCAGCAGCCCACTGGCAGAGCCTCCAAAGACTGTCTGACGCTTGCCCGAGACGCTTCCTTGAAACGCTTCCTTGAAACGCTTTCCCCAAACGCCTGCTCAAAATGCTCGCTCCAAACACTTTCGCCGCATTCTTGCCCCAAGAGCTCGTCCCAAACGCGATCGGCGACGCGCTTTTTCTCAAATCTGGATTGTTGCAAATTAAATTTCATCATAAAATCGCAAATAATTGGCCCACAGGCGCAAGCTGCCGCCCGAGCAGCGCCAAAAGCGCCCTCAATCATCGGCGTCCAATGTGATGGTAGCGCACACAGTGTGAAGTGCAGACACTGTGCAATGTGCACTGTGCACTGTATACAGTCTACAGTGTGCACTGTATACAGTCTGCGGCCGCCACTGTGCACTTTGTGTGCGACGCAGAGAATGCAGTGCGCGTCAAAAATACGGTTACATTTCTAGGCAGCGTTGCACGGAAATCTATCATCCTATTTTTAGCGAATAGTGTGCCCACTGCGCGCTGCGCCCGAACCTTAGGGCCCGCTCGGACAGGCGCGCATTGGGCGGCCGCAGACCAGCGCCCGGAATGCGCCCCAGTGGCCCGCAAAGTGTCCGAATAAATATTAATTCCGCCCCAGAAACTGCCCACTGGCCACCCAAGGCGCCCGCTGGCCAGCCCGGCCAGTTGGAGCTTCGAGCGAGGCCCCACTGCGCCGGCCGAAACTCGAACTCGGCGGCCCTAATCTACCAACAAGTGCCACCTGCTGGGCCGCCTCGCCGCACACCAGCCCGTCTGTGTGTCCGTCTGTGCGCTGTGTCTGTGGCGCAGTTGGGCCGCGGCGGAAGCTTAGCGGCGGCCGATCATTGTCAGCGGCCAAATGGGGCCCAGCAAGGCGAGTGCCTCGCCCCAAAAGCGCTCAGTGGCCGCGCTGTCTCGGCGCAATCTTGCCGAGCGCCGCGTCTTCGCCAGGTCTTATCGCTGGCCAGCTTAATGAGCTTTCGGCCGCCCAGCAAGCTCGGCGCGCGCCTCCAGCCAGCGCCCCAATGAAGCGGACCATCAGCGGGTCCAGCGTCCACTTCCGGCGCCCAAATGGGCCCGCCCAGCTGGAGGCCGCCGGGGCTGAGCAGCGGCGCTGCTTAGCTGTGGCGCTGCTGAGCTGCGGCAAGACAGATCCAGGCGAGACTGTGGCCCACGAGCGCCCACTGCTAACGAGCGCACCTTAGGCCGCGTGGCCACAGGCCTCTTGCTGGGCCCAGTCTTGCTGAGCGTCTTGCCGCACCTTTGCCGCCGCCGAGCAAGCCCCAGTCTCGAAGGGAAACCCAGACTCCTGAGTGTCCGGCCGGGCAATCAGTCAGCGCGCTCTCCATTGGCCTTGTCGTCGCCTCTTAGGATCGGCCTTAGCGAGCAACCTTAGGGGCGCCCATTTCGCGCACGATTGATTGCCCGCGCCTAATGGGCCGCCGGCGAGCAGGTGCCGCCCCTCGCCGGCCGGAAGGGCGCCGCTGGGGCGCCGATCAATCTTGGACCGAGGCTTTTGGCGCCCTAAGGTACCACACAGCTAAGGACTAGGACGAACTGCAGCAAGTTGGCCCAAGTTGGACAGAGTTGCACCATTTTGGACGAACTTGCACAAACTTGCGCGAACTTGCGCGAACTTGGACGCGTTCCAATCGGCGGACATTTATGCGCAATTGCACTGAATCAGCAGCGCCACTTGCGGTTTTCACTTTCACTTCCACTTTCACTTTCACTTCCACTCGTTCGAGCAACTTGCTGGCCGGCTAATTTTCGCACCAAACTTTCCCAACGACCAACTGCCGCAGACTGTCCACGAAAACTGTCCCAAACGAGCGACTGTCGCCCGCTGGAACCTCCATTTTGAGGGCGCCACTTTCCGATTGTTTCCCAACGAGCCACATTTCCGCTGAGCAAGCCGCCCACTTTCGCCCAAAGCAGCTCGGCAGTCGCTGGCCAGCTCACTGCCGAGCTCACTGCCGAGCTTTGCGGCATTGCGCCCCAAATGTGGCGATCAATTTCAGTTTCAGTTTCAGTTTCACTTCCAGCTTCACTTTCAGCTCCAAGCCAGCACAACAAACGCCCACTTTTCAATTCCGTTTCCCATTTTCCAACGCCTCCTCATTGGCCAATGTGCTAGCCCCCAGGCTTCGAGTGGGCCACACTGAAGAGCCAACTCGCCTCTTCAGTGCCAAAGACAGTCTCTGGCGCGAGAGAAGTTGCTTTAGTCCAATTTGTCGCCAGTTGAGCGACTCTAAGCTCGCGCATTCATTGGCTCGAGAGCTAAAAGCGCGCAAAAAGGTCTGAAAAAGCTCTGAAAAAGCTCGGAATATGTTCCAAAAGCTTCAGGAATCTTCATCTTGAAGTTCTAGATAGTTTTTGGAACGTTTTCCATAACTTCTAAGAGCAAAAGTCGCCATTTTGGGCAGATTTCTGCACGATTTTAGGCCGATTTTTGTTCGATTTTGTCCGATTTTTGGGCGAAATTGGAGAAAAATTGGCAAATTTAGCCAAAACTCGGCCAAAAATCGCTCAGAATTGGCCCAAATTTGCTCGAAATTGCAAATCTCGGCCCAATTCCAACTGCTCGTACCTAATATCTAGCGCCAAACTAGCCCCACTTGCAGCTCACCTCTGGACTGCACTCGAGCGCCACAGACTGTCTTGCGAGTGCCACAGACTGTCTTGCGAGCGCCACTCACTGCAGGCGAGTTCTCTTTTCCACCAGGCGCCCAATTTCCGCCCCGAAACTCGCCTCCAGTGGCCCCCAAAGTGTCGCCCAAGTTGGCCACATGCCGCCAGTTGCAGTTGCAGCTGCAGTTTCACTTGCGCCTCAGCTGCCCTTAGCTCTGGAATGGAGCCCAGCCGGCTTGGCTCCATTGGCAACAAACTGCGCAAACTGCACAAACTGCCATCGAGCAGCAGCCGAGCAACAAACTGGCGAGCAAGTGTGAGTTCCTTCTCCGGCCGGAAGCTGAAAAGGGGCCCCAATTGGATCATTTTAAATCCATTAGGATTGCCTTTGGCGCGCTCTGACTCGCCGGCCTCAGTCTCTCGCCTAGTCCCAGTCTCCAGCTCGACTCTTGACTCTCAACTCTCAACTCTCAAGCCTCAAGCTTCAACTCTCGATTCTGGGCGGCCACTTGGGTCTGGCGTTGGAGCAGTGGCCTTTTGGGCGCTGCAACTCGAACCAGAAGCGCAGCCTAAGGGCGCGTCTGGCAGCGCTTCAACGGCGCCTCATCGACGTTGCATCGACGTTGCATCGACGTTGCATCGACGTTGCATCGACGTTGCATTGGCGCTGCTTTGGAGCTGCATGTGGCTTGCATTTGGGCTGGCTGGCAGTCAAAACAGTGAGCCCAAATGCCTTAGGTCGAGCGGCAGTCTGTGCAGAGTGGCGACCATTGGGGAGTGCCTCTCGCAAGAGTGAGCCACTCGCAACTGGCTCACTGTTGCAACTTGCTAGTCGGCCACTCACTGTTGCAGGCCGCCCACTTCGCCTCACTGCAAGCCGGCACGTTTTCCAAATCGATCGGCTGCCAGATATCTGGCTCTAATCTCGTCCGATGGCAAGCGCGGCTCATTGTTTATATGGCATCTTTGGGGCGCCATTCATGAGCCGCCATCCAGCAGGCACCACTGGCGCCCCATCGGCCCCACACAGTCTCTAGCGAGCAGCAGCCAAGCTCTCCTTGAGGGGCGCCTTTCCGGCCGCCTTGAGGTGGGCGCCAGACTGTTTTAGCAGTAACAGTCCCCCGCTCGCATAATTCCAATATTAATCAGCCTCATCTGGGCCCTTTTTCACTCACTTGCACGAGCGAGCCAGCGCGCCAAACTGGCTCGCTGGCCGCAACTTGGCCAGAGAGTGTCTTGCGTCCAATCATTCATCATCTTTTCAGTTCTCGTGCAGCCCAAGAGCAAGACACAAGCACAGCTCGGAGCCCATTTTGTTGCACGTGCTCGGCGGGGCTGCACGCGCGCGCCCCAAAAAGCGCCCACTTTGCACACTTTTCCTCGCCCACTTTTTCTCCTCTACTTTCCCTTTCGAGCTCTCCTCATTTTCCGCATTTCCGACGCCCAATCGTCAAAGAGGCAAACACAATGCCGCTTTGTTCTGCTCGCACGATTGCAGATTCTCCTCCTCGTTCATCTCGTGCAAACCAAAACAAACTCCACGCCCAGACACAAGGCCAATCTGGCGGCGCAAACTCTCTCCTGATAGATTTTCGAACCTCAGCTTGTGCTCCCATTTTCTCACAAAGCAAACTCGCCAAAGCACACCACTTTGCTCTCTGCAGTGAGAGCCAAACTGCGGCCAAACCCAAGCCAATCTTGCTTCTGCGGCTCGCCAACCACTGCAAATCGGCCAGCCACCCATTTGCCCACACCCAAGCACTGCCGCCTGCTCGGCCAAGCGCGGCCAACTCATAAATATCCTCGCCAGCGGCGCCCAACCTCCAACTGTGCTCGCCTTCTGCTTTGCCCCGCTCGGCCCGAGATATCGGACCTTAGGTCGGGCGAGCTCGGCAGATCTTGGCCTCCAGAGGCTGCAGATTTCCATCCAGTTTTCCATACAGTTTTTCCTGCACTTTTTTCTCCACTTTTCCGCGCTGCCCAATGAGCCGACGGTCAAAAAGGGGCCCCTTTCGTCGAAGAAACTTGTCTAGAAAGCCCGCTGGAAAGTCCAGCCCAAACGGGCAGCCCAATTGGCCCTCGTCAGTCCATTTCACGCCGCCCAAGACAGTGTGAGATAAGCCGATCAGCAAGGAGCTTAATTCGTGCGATTTGTGTGATTCATAAGATTCGCGCGAATTTTCGTACGTCGAAAATTTGCACGAAACGTACAGAAAACCAGATTCATACAAGGGCAACTGTATGCAGTGGCACGAAAGTGGCACCAAAGTCGCACACAACTAACCCAATCGTACAACCCAATCGTACAAAATAATCATACAAAACAAATGCAGACATCAAGCAACAATTCAGGAGCGCCCCTCGCGACATTGTGGCCACACGCGGCGACACAGTCCACTTGGACTGCCTGCCCGAAGCTTGGCCCGAGCCCCAGATCCAGTGGCGCCACAACGGCCAATTGATTGATTTAAACGACTCCAATAATCGACTTTTGACCTCCCTGGCGGACGGAAGCGCCAAGTACGCCATCCAAAGGATTGCCAGCGCGGGCTTTAATGGGCCGGCTGGCGGCGGGCAGCAGAGCTCGTCGTCGTCCTCGCCACTGCTGCTTAGCGAGCGTCCAAACGGCGCCCCGGAAGCCAAGGAGCAGGGTGGAATTAATGGCGCCGAAATGTTAATGATGCAAACGGGCGCCGACCAGCAGCAGCCGCCGGCGGGAAACAATAACGAGCGTTCCCCTCAAGCTGCGAGCCAGACGGAAGGGCCGGTGGACTTTTTCGGCTCGCGGCTCGTGATAAGGCAAGTGGACAAGATGGACGAGGGCAAGTACACTTGCCTGGTGGAGACAAAGGGCTCGCACCGAATTATTGAGCGCGAGTCGCCCGCTGGCCAGCTCACCGTTTCCGGTAAGTAGCAGCTCCATTGGGCTCCATTGGGGCCACTCATCAGTCTCTCCCCCTTCCCACCTGCCCTTAGCTTGGCCAAAGCTAAGCTGCTCTTCGTCCAAGACTGAGCAGAGCTTTGTGCCGAGAGCTCGCCGGATGCTCTTCCGGTGAGAACACAGCTCTTCCACACCTCAGCTTGGGCCAAACTTTTTGCAGGACCCCCAACTAACCAGAACCGCCTGATGTGATTTCCCACCCGAAAACGCTTGCTTGGGATGTCTGAACGGACACCAACTGGGCAAAAACCGTCAAAAAACGTCAAAAACCGCCAAAAAACGCCAAAAAAACGTCAAAAAACGCCAAAAAACCGCCAAAAAACGCCAAAAAACGCAGTGAAACCCTATTTCATCGAGGCCCCCGCCCACCAGAGCGCCCAGGTGGGCGCCCAAGTGCGAATGCGCTGCCGAATGGGCGGCGACCCGGAGCCAGTGATCTCGTGGCGCCGGCAGAACGGGCAGCCGTTGTCTGAAAAGTAAGTGTCCTTAGGTGTCCTTAGGAGTGCGGGCGGCGCCCACACGACGCCAAAGCGTCGTCCACTGTCTCAGTCTTGAGACTGCCTCTCGCAAACTGCCTCTCGCAAAATGCTCCTCGAAACTGTCTCCCGCAGACTGTCTGCGGCGCTCAGACTTTCTGCTCGCCGTTTGCCGGCCCATGACAGTTGGCTGCAAATCGGCGGCGCTGAATCTATTGTCATCCTCTGGATTTGCCCGCACTTCTCTGCTTTCCGCGCCTCCTCCTCTCCTGTCGGCTCTAAATCTTGCCGCCTTGCCCTCCCTTCTCGCTCCATTTTGCCCCATCCCAAGCGGCGCCCAAATGGAGTTCCCATTCGAGCCAGCCAGCAAGGCGCCAGAACAAAGGTCTCCCTCCGGCAGACCAATGTGAGCACGTGGCGCCAACTGGAAGCTCCGCAAGCGCCGCAATCATTACCCACAATCATCGCACGCCAATCGTGTCATGATACCATCACCAACTGGTGTCCGCACGACCGTCTGAAACGGTCGTCTGAGCTGCGCGAGTTGTCTCCTCGTCGCAGCATAGCAGCATAGCAGCATAGTGGCATAATGGGGCCCCCGAAATGCGCCCCAAAAGTGCCAACAGACTGCGCGCGTCTGTCTCGCCCACTCTGAGTGCACATTTGTCGCTCGGTTGCCCTGGTCTCTCTCTCTTTGCTGCCTCCAGCCAGCGACGCACATTTTCGCCCTGATGGGCCAAGATGCGACGGCCGGACGAAAACAAGCTCGACAACATTAGCTAAGCTCTCTCCCTTCCCGAAAGGAAACCCCCCCCAAAGGAAACCACTCTCTGCGGTTACCTTGCGGCAGGGCAGGCCAGGCTGCTCGCTGGCCAAGTGTTCGCCAGTCCGTCTTGCCACTTCTTTTCCTGTGCACTGAGCGGCG
>Ga0268247_10000645_pt1 | contig 11414 bp, 15 predicted proteins | sample AgamicOrMae_FD_200245 | JGI IMG/M metagenome (GOLD analysis project Ga0268247, IMG submission 200245) | Agave microbial communities from Guanajuato, Mexico - Or.Ma.e (v2) (version 2) | ecosystem: Host-associated > Plants > Phyllosphere > Phylloplane/Leaf | place: Guanajuato, Mexico | collected... | reverse complement strand
GGGGCAAGCTAATTAGTGTGTAACTAGCAGTAATTAGTAATTAGGCTCATGTTTCAGTTGTCGAATTGTTACACAATTTGTTACACAATGTGTGTGTGTGCATCTTTGCAACAATTTGCAATTTGCGGGCTAATTACGATCGTCTTTGTTCTTGTAGCTAGTTGTTAGCCCATCGTAATTTGGCCAAAATATGCCCCTCTGATTGTGGTGGGCCTTATTGCCGAATTGGTCTGCAGTCGCTTCGCTTATAGCAAATATGCGCTTGCCTATAAGTGTGAGCGAGTTAGCGGAGACTCAAGTGAGCTACTGGTGTGTCGCCACTTGGAGTTAGAAGGAAGAGAGAGAGAGAGAGAGACGAAAAGGATGGAAACATTGGACGATGAGGAGGGCGAATGAGGTTAGCTTGTTGTTGTTGTTTTCTCGCTTGTCATTTGCTCGCCGGGGAGGCTTGTTAGTGGGCTAGTTGCAAGTGAATGTGTGCGCTTGTTGTTGCATTGGTTGAGGAGCGGGAGGGCGACAGAAGGAGGCAAGACAATTTATTACCCTTTTTCAGTTGGGGCGCACTGCTAACAAACAAAGCGCCATCGCTTGCTGGCCGAAGTGCAGCCGGCGGAACAGGGGCGGCACATGTGGCGCTGGTGGGCCGCCATGAGCCACTTCGGGCAACTGTGAGCAACTGTGAGCCACTGTGAGCAACTGTGAACCAGCAGTACCAACCACAAAGTGACGCCAATCCACTGGCGGCCACTTGCTCGCGACTGTTATGGGGGCAGATTGGCGCTTGTGTGCCTTTGTGTTTGTATGTGTGTCTGTGGCCCGTTTGGCCGCCTGTGTCCGAGCAAGATAAACGGCACACAGACTGAGGGAGGCCTGAGGACAGAGTGCAGTGCGCTTGGCCGTTGGGCAAACTGGAGAGCACTGATGTTAAAGTTCAAGTGGAGACTCGAAGGGCGGGCCACTCGCTTGGAGGAGTGAGCGCCAGTCAGAGAGAGAGAGAGAGAGAGAGAGAGAGAGAGGCTGGCCAGGCGTGCTTGGGCGCCATGGACGAGCCTGCGTGCCGTGTTGCTGGCGACGCATAGAGAGACAAGGGTGGAGGAATTGCTCGCGCTCCAATGGCTCCAATGGCTCCAGTTCCACTAGAGGAACACAAGACAACAACAGAGACATTGTTCTCCTCGCAGGCCCACTCGCCCACTCGCCCATTGCGCCATCACACATCGGGGCTGGAAATTTTTTCCTTCGATTTTGCTTTTTCGTTAAATCAGCAGAAATTTGCCCAGACACAAGTGGCTCTGTGTGTCAGTGGTCGGCTTGTTGTTTGTTTCTTTTCCACCGCAGCTGCTCCCCCTTCTTGTCGCCCTGCTCTCTTCGGCCAGTTAGGCCCAGTTAGGCCGCGCCAGCCCATGTTCTCCGGAACAGGCTCCCCCTCGAGCTCGGCGACCCACTTCTGCCGCCCGCCAGCCGCTCCTTTTCCGGCCAAGAGTGTCCAACGGGCCGCGAACGGGCCAGCGAGCGAGGGGCGCCAGTGGCGATGTGGCAGCTTACAGCCCGGCCAAAGATTGACGCCGCCTCCCCCGGCCGACAAGGTGAACCCGGGCCGCCTTTCGTTTCATTAATTTCCCCGGCCGACAGTCCGGCGGGCGAGCATCCGGCGGGACAGACGCCGCCACGGCCGCCCCGCCGAGACACACTATAGGTCGTCCCGGCGAGCTCGGCGGCGGGCAGTCTTCGCGGGCGAGACCGCCGACGGGCAGCACCAACGAGCCTATAGCGGGCGCGCGGGCGCTAGTCTGCGGCGGGCACTTGTCTGCGGCGCTCGCTCGCAACAGATTGTGTGCGGCGCGCCCGCTGTGCTGCGCGCCGTTGCGGCCAAAACGGAGCAGCCTCATCTGTCCTTTTTCCCCATTCTCGGCCCTCCGTCCGCCTCGTCCCGCTCAAATTGGCGGCAATTAATCCGCCGACTTCGAGCCAGGACCCAGTTTGCGTCACATGTCGCCCCCAAACCGCCAGACGAACCACCAACAGACCACATCTCTCTCTCTCTCGGCCGGGCAATGATTTATCGGGCCCATCGGGAGGGCGCCCGGCTTGTGGGGCGGCCGAGCGAGGGGGCGGCCCAAACGTCAACACAATCACATCTCCATGAGGCGGCCGAGTTTCCGGGGCCAATTTTCAATGGAGATAAATGGGCCCCGCACAGTGTCTCTCTGGGCGGAGAGACTCGGCTCGTCGGGGGCCCTTTGGGCGAGCAACGTTGAGAGTTGAGTTCGGCCAAAGGGCCCACCAGAGAGGACAATGTTTGCACAACTAATGCAACTGCTCGAGGTGGCCAGTCCGTGCGGGTGTCCCCGGCTGGCCAGTGAGCGAGACGGACCAGTGGGACGAGCTTGTTGTGTTTGCATTGGTAGCCTGGGAGTTACTTTGGAGTTTGGGGGCCGCCAAACAGGTGAACGTGCGCCCCAAGGCCACCCAGTAGAGGAGACAGTGCCCCCAAGGCTTGGGCTTAGGGTGGGCGAGCGGCAAACAGGAGAGGTGGCCGCTTTTCGAGCCTGCCGTTTGCTTTGAACAAGGCAAGGGCGGGCGCCAAATGGCTGTGGAGGGTGAGTTTTGCGCGCTTAGAGCTCGGCTGCTGCGTGCTGCGTGCTGCGTGCTGCTTGCTGCAAGCCTAGTCTGTAGGACCCACTGGCAGCCTGCAGGCAGTGGGCAGCGCGCGCGCAACTGGGCCTTGTTTGCATACGCGCCACGCTTATCGCGGCCAGATAATTTACAGAATAGCCATTTCAATTTATCGCTGCCGCTCGCTTTCAAACTGGCCCACTGGCCGCCGTTTGACCGCAGGGCTAGTGGCCGCAAATTGCGCAAGAGACGAGCGGAAAGAGAGACGGGCCATTTGGGGGCATTTTTGATAAAAGTTCAGAGACACAGAGGAGGCTCTTTGGACTCCGAGGCTCCATTTGTGGTCGGGGACAAATTCAGAATTCAAAATTCAACAAATTCAAACTTTTACAAATTCAAACTTGAACAAATTCATTTGTTTCCCCGGCCAGTTTATTTTTCCTCCACTCTTCACGCTTGTCAACGGGTTTGTTTGTGCGCACTAATGAGATTATCTTGTTGATTGTCGCCAGGCTGGCGCGCCACTGGGCCTCTGACGGGCCCCCAACGTGCCCGGCTGGCGCCCTTCCTCCGCCCCGTTGTCCTGGTTGCGCGCCCGCATCCGGCCGCAACACCTGGAGGGCGAAAAAAAGGGGTGCCCAAGTGGGGGGTTGAAGTCGGGGGCGGCCAATCAGTTTGGCTGCGGCGGACTGTAAGCGGCTTTGGGCTGGGCCGCAGAGTGTTGCTGCTGAGCTGCCGTCTGTTCAATCTGTTGCCTGAGCAGGTTGATCTCACACATCTGCTTGTGCACCTTGTCCCTAAGCTCGGCCAGCAGTGTCAGCTGGCGCTCGTTTTCGCGCTGAAGCTGCTCGTTCTGGCGCTCCAAATTCTTCTTCTGATCGAGCCGCTTGTGGCGACAGTTCTGCGCGTAGCCCCTGTTCTTGAGGGTCCTTCTTCGCTGCTTCAGCTTGGCCACCGTTTGCCGCGGAAAGCCGGTCACTATCTTGTTGAGCTGTCTCACCGAATACTTGGTCAGCTGCTCGTTGGTCAGCTGCACCTTGCGGCCACTCTGAACGTCGGTCACCGTGATGTGGGTACCTGTGTGCTTGATGTCCGCGTCCTCGTAGGTGGCCGCCTCGAAGATGGCCGTCTCGCTGCCGGCCAGGCCGAGCGCCGCTCGCTGCTGGCCCAGCGCTGACCGCTGGCTGGAGGGGCCCCTCAGCGAGCCGGCCAACGAGGAGCACGACGAGGAGGAGCCAGTGGAACAGTTGGACAACGATTGGTGCTGCTGCTGTTGCTGCTGCGGGCCGCCCGCCAGGCCCAGTCGGCCGCCGCCCGGCGTCTGGCTCGGCTCCTGGGGCCCCTCGGCGCCTGGAGGGGCTTGGTGGGCGCCTCTGGGCGGCTGCTGGTGGTTGGCGGGCGCGCACTGGAGGGCGGCGGCGCGACGGGCCGCAGGCTGCCGGCGGCCTGCGCGGCTCGGGCGCAGCAGCGTCAGGCTGGTGGGCGCGTTGCCCGCGGGCGAATCCTGTGCAGCAGGCGCGTAGAGCGGCCTGCAGGGCTGGAGCGCAGCGAGGGGGGCGGTGCGCGCAATCTCGCCCGAGTCCACGCGCGCACCGCTGCTCACCGGCGTGCCCGCCTGCGAGCCGGCCGACGAGCACGACGAGGACGAGGACGAGGACGAGGAGCACGAGGGGCGCCCCGTCATGGCGGGACCCGCCTGGAGCCGGTGGTGCGCGGCCTGGGCGAGCTCGGGCGGCAGTTGCGGGCGCGCCTCGCCGGCCGCCAGCTCGAACGGGTTGACGGGCCGCGCCGCCGCTATAGGTGTGCCGCGGTGAGACTCTGGGGCACCCATGCGCTCGTTCTTCACGCCGGCCGACTCGTCGCCCTGGGAGGTGGGCCCCTCGGGACTGGCGGCGGGGAAGCGCGCCCGCGGGTCCTGCTCGTGGTCGCGGTCTTGGTCTCGCTCGTGCATCTGCATCTGCTGCTGCTGGAAGGGTTCCCCCGCCTGCTGGCCGTGCAGGGCCAGCTGATGGTGCTGCAGGCCGACGGCCAGCTGGTGCTGCTGCTGCTCGGCCTCCTGCTGGTTCAGGTGGTGGTGCTGCTGTTGCTGCTGGTTCAGATGGTTCAAATGGTGCTGCTGCTGCTGCTGGAGGTGGTGCTGCTGGTGCAAGTGGTGCTGCTGGAGGTGAGGGTGCTGCTGGCTTGGGTGCTGCTGGTGGCTCGGGTGCTGCTGCTGCTGCTGCTGCTGGTAGGCGTGCAGTTGGGGGTAGTGCTGGCGGTGGTGTTGGGCGGCCCACACGGCGAACTGGTGGTGCTGCGGCTGGTGCTGCTGGCTGGCCGCCTGGTAAGACGCCTGCTGACTAGGGCCGCCGAGCTCCAGTTGGCGCAGAGCCGCGCCCGCCCCGCCCAGCTCGAGGCCCGTCTGCTGCTCGGCGCCGGTGCTCGCGGGTGGTCCGCCTCGCTCGCAGGCCTGCCGCTCGTCCGTCTGAGCTTGCTGCTGCGCCTTGTCTTCCGGCTGCTGCTGGTTCAGCTGACCGGAAAGGTCGCCCATGTGGGCGCGCTGCAGCTCGGGGTGCACGCTGCCCAGCTGGTTCAGGGACCCCGCCTGCTGGTAGGCAGGCCCGTAGACCAGGCCGAACTGGTCGCGGGCGCCCAAGTGCTGCAGGTGGTGCTGGTTTTGGCTCTGTTGCTGTTGCTGGTTCTGCTGCTGCTGCTGTTGCTGCTGTTGCTGCTGCTGCTGCTCCAGCTGCCGTCTGTACAGGTCCAGCTCGTCGGGCTCGTGCTCGGCCCCGCTCGCGGCTGGCCCCGCGCACATGTAGGCTGGCTGGCAGTCGAAATCATGGTTGTAATACATTGTTTCCTCTCTCGCGCTCACTTTGCTCCCCCGCCGCTTGAACGGTTTCTTCCTTGGGCTCTTCTCCTTCTCCTTCTCGCTCTCGCTCTCGCTCTCGATCTCGCTCTCGCTCTCTCGTGCTAGTCTCACGCCGCTTCCACTCGCCCAATTCTATAATCTGGCCACCCTCTGCTGGCCAATGTGTGTCCGCTGGCGCCCACCAAGTCAAGTCGACTGGAACTCGCTCGGCCACCGTTTGGCGAGATTGGAGCGGCCTCAGTGTGCAGTTTGGACGCGCGCTCCTGCTCAAGTGAGCGGCCCATGGAACAAGTGGCTGCCGCTCGGCGAGACTGTCTCCGGCCGGCCGCCAGCCGCACACCATCGCCATTTATTACTCGCCAAGTCGGGGCCCTAAGAACTGCCTCTGAGAGAGACACGCGCGCCGCATTGCAAGTGCGGCCGCCCAATCGCACTTACAAAGTGCAGAGCGCAGTGCACGGCGCACATGCGCAATCGCCGCTGCCTCCACGCAATTGTTTGCCCTCCTGCGCTATATGAAAGCTTTGGGGGCGCCCAACTGCACTCTGCAGATGGCAGTGCCCGCCGCCGACGATTAGGCCCAACTGCAACTCCTCTAATTTGCACACAAATCTATACCCCCTTCCTCCCTCTCTCTCTCTCTCTCTCTCGCCTCTGCTCCTGTTCGAAACATTGGCCGAGATATGAAGCCAACGATTGGCCATGTTTAAAGGAAAGAAAAGCGGCCCAAAGTGTGCACCATCCGCCTATTTGTTATACGGGGCCAACAAATCAAATGGAAGCCCTTGCCTCCCGCTCACCATTGCCAATCGTTGGCCGCCACATGCCTCTCTCTCTCTCTGTCTGAACGCTGCTTTTGATCTCTTTAGCAATTCATCAGGCCCAAAATGATGGCTGCAAGAATGGAGCGCCCGCAGCACTGCTAAGAGCACACACGCAACCATGTCAGACGCCAGTTGTAACTGAGGCGAAGACTAGCGAGAAGTGTTAGATTTGCCAATGATTGACAGTCTCTCTATGTGTGTATGTCTCTTTTTTCTCTCTCTCTCTCTCTCTGCCTCTGCCTCTGCCTCTCTTCCTATTGGGCTTCCTTTATTTGCACTAGAAAAGCGGCGATACTTAATGTCAAGTCGCTGTTTGTTCGCCTCTTCCTCCTCTCAAACCGACCAGCCACAGGATTCAGTATCGCCCACTGGGCGCCGCTTCGAGTGCACAAGTGTTACTGACTATTCTTTATCAATCACGGTTGCCCAGAAGGCGGCCAACACTCACACACTTGCAGAATTGGAAACACAATTTTTGCACCATCCTCTCGGCCTCCAAACAAGTTACGTTGTTCTTGCCATTTCTCCGCTTCTGGCTCTCTGAGGTCTCCCCTCAAAGAGCCAGAAGTGTTGGGCCGACAAACTTTGATACAATCTAGTTGAAGCACAAGAGAAGAGTAACTCTCCCACCAGCAGACGCTCTGAGTCCAGTGGCAAGCCAAAAGCCACCGCCAGGCCCTCACTTCTTTGCCCCTCCTCTCGATCCAACAATCGCCGAGCATAATTTCCGTTTTTATATTCTTTTGTCCCCTATGAGAGACTCCAAGGACAGCTCGATCAACTGGCGAGGCTGTCCAGCCGCTTCCGCTCAAAGGGCAGCTTTTTGTGTAAGTGGAAGATTTCTCCAAAAATGAAGCTAATTCCTCTCCGGGATTTCGTTGTCCGCACACTCCAGTTACTGCCCTAGACGCATGCTTGCTCAGTGGCCTCTTTTTTAGTTTAGTTTTGTTTCAGAAAAACAAGTTTCAATGAGAATTGAAACTTGTGGCCAATTGGGGGCAGGCAAGAGCAGAGCAGAGAGCAAAGCGACGCACGAGAGTCTAGCGAGCAGCGTGGGCCGAACGCGTGTTTCTCATTCCAGGAACCCACTTCTACCATGTGCCTATTGTTTTGCGCCTAAACAATCGTTGATATTTGGATTCATTTCAACCTCTAGAGCATATATTATATCAACCTATTGTCTACTCATCAATCTATGAGAGATCAAGGCGATGGCATCATTAGACACAACTAACGGCGGTAATCTAGACAAAATAGATCCCGATCTCAAGGAGTTCATAGTCAATGAACAGATCAAGACTCAAATTAGAGCTCAAATTAGAAAGTTAAACAATATCTGTTTCGATAAGTGTGTCGAAAAGCAGGGCAGTAAGTTGGAGTCGAAACAAGAGAACTGTATAAAGAATTGTGTCGGACGTTATATCGATGCCAATGGATTCATTGCCAATAGATTCTCAAGAAGAGCAACAAACGTTTCACCTGATTCGCTTGCCTAAGGAAACGGTTGAGCGTGCTAAAGGTAGGAGTTGCAAAGTTGGCACATTGTTTGTCGACCATGATAGAAATACCGTCGAGTTTAGAGACTATCACTCCTGCACCATGTACTCTCTACTACAGAATAACCCGATCGGGAACCAGCATGCTCAGCGTACAACACAGCTAAATTCCCAGGACGAGTCAAACAAAAAACCATCTACTAGTACACTATCAAATAGTGCTCTTGTGGCTAACTCAAATGAGACCGATTTATTGAAAATATCGTTACAGAGGGATGAAGCTGTACATTTTGGGAAGGTCAAGACTTCGACTTTCCTCGCCGTTCCCAAGGTCGACGAGACAAGTGCCTCAACTGCTTCCTAGTTAACATCTCCAATCTAGCCTTCTTATGTCTAGCCGTGGCAATAAACCTAATGTGCTCTCCCGGGGTGGTGTGCTTGCGTAATTGTTCTGTTTCTTGTCTTCGTTTCAGTGTTGAATTGGAGCTTTCATTGATTGGGTTACTAGATGATGTAGACAATGCTGCTTCGTCAGATTCTTGTTTTGTCTTGATACTTGGACTGGAGTTTGCGATGGAGGCCAAACTGTTTTGGCCAGTCTGATTGTTAGCCCCACCATGACTACCGGCGCTGGCAGATTTCTTCGCAGGTGGCGCTTGGTCCAAATCATTAGAACTAATATTTGAACAGGCATCGGCAAGGTTCGATGATGACCTTGTTGTTAAACTGGTTGCAGTTTTCCTCTGTGTTTCATTTGAGGGGTCGCTAATGTATAAAATTGTAACTTTATTTTCAGCCTCTAAAGCTTTCATCCTGCGCTGGATAATGGATCTGTCAGTTGTTTTCCACATATAGTAGTATTCTACAATGTTTTTCACACTCTTCCATGGAAGCTGGTTGGATTAGATGTTAGAGGGGCAAGTGAAACAGTTAGATAAAGATCTATATAGAAAACAATTGAAGAGTTCCATGAACGATAAAACGTTCGTCAACCAATGTAGAAATGTTCCACCCATAATTTCATGCATTGTTTGGCTCGTTAACTATGCATGCATGGGAAAGTGGAAGGTTCAATTTTCCTCAAGTTTTTCCCTCTGACATTGTAGGAGACCAATGCCAATGGATAGAGTTGAGGAGTTCATCTACTGTTTTGGATTCACAATCATGCCGATACTTACGAAGTCCTGTCTGATTTCATGGAATTCTCTTCCATACTTCTCGATAGCTTCCTCGAATAGGGTCGCCTCGCCAGCGGTCCACTCTTCGATTTCATCTCGACATAATATCGGACCAGTGGAAGGCACTAACGCACACACAGCTTTGCCCAGATCGTAGTTGTTTTGATGTAGCAATTGCATTGCAAATAGGAGTGTAACATCACGTGAGGCAGAAGCAGCTGTTAGGTGCAAACTTGGTTGTTTTATCGAGCTGCTACAGTCTAATGCTCTAGCGAATGTTCCCACTGACTTGGCTATGGTTAAGAACTTGTTGATCTCATCATCAGTCAGATCATGGTCTGGTGTATACATGAGAGTCTCCATCTCAGTCAAGTCTCTTGGGTCAGCTGGATCGCCTGCGGGCTGAGGCGTATATACAGGATTAGGTTGGACCTCTGCCTGATACCTCTGTCCAACTCTTATCTCACCTCTATCGGCTGTGATTGTTTTCTGCTGTGGATCGTAAACAAGCGTGTAGAAGTAGTGATCCTCTTTGCTGAGATAGGAGGCAAGTGTTTCACTCTCGTTTAGCAATTGAACTGTGCATTTGCCACGTATTGCGGTGGCAGGTATTGTTTCTATCTGACGCGAATAAAATAATTCGCGTTGTCTGAGCACGCTTTTGTCTTTTTCGGACATTCCCTTGATCTCTTCCTCTTGAGTTTCATCATATTGATATTTTTCAGCCAATGTCATGAGCGAGCTGGATATATCGCATCGCTTAAAAAATAATACCAATTTCACTTCAATATTATTATTGTTATCACCATTTGCTTGCTTGCAAATTTCATCTATCTTACCTATCTTTGAAGGCGATCCGGGTGATGTTTCGAAATATACACAATCTCCGATTCTATAACATGTTGAGTTCTTAGGTGGTGTTACGGAACTGGCATTATTTGTAGCGATTATAATCGGCTGAGTCGACGACACATGCTGCTGAGATGATAACGAAGAATTTATAGCCGCTGCCGCAGCTTGAGCTGCAGCTGCAGCCGTAGCATTGATGTCCGAATGGCTATTGATATTATTAAGATTGGCAATATTATTCAAACTGTTGGTACTGATCGTGCTGAGAGGGTTTGCGCCCAAGTTATTTAGATTAGCTAGACTGGCTAGGCTAGAGAAGCTATTCGCTAGATTGTTTTTGTTTAAAGTATTATTGTGGTGTGATTGGTTGCTGTTGAATGGGGATGAATGATTCGGATTGTGTGCATTGTGTGTTGGGTTACGGTGGTGTGAAGATAGTGTGGTAGTCTGAGATTGATGGGCGACCGCTGATGCTAGTGCCTTAGCCGCACTAGTCGATTGGTGGGCCGCAGTTAGAGTTGCGGCCGGTGATGAATGATGATTCAGATGGTGATTGGTACCCACAGATGATGAGGAGGAGGATCGGTGATGGGCTGAAGTTGGGAGGGAATTTCGTCCAGCGGTCATGCCTGCAGCAGCCGCTAGATCGGCTAGTTGGGAGGCGGACAGGTTGTTCAACCCTGGTAAACCTGACAGAAGTCCAGCGGTTGTGGTGACATCGGAACCGGTCAGATTGGAAATAGAACTGGTTAGATGTGTATTGGAAGTTAAGGATGGTGCCCCAGAAGCACTCGTCGAATTAGGTCCGGATGAACGATGATGATGGGCTTGCTGTAGGTTGTGCCTCGAAGTTTGTAATGGGTTTGCTGATTGAGCTTGTAGGCTAGCAGCGGCATTGCTCAAGGGGTTCGAGGAGCCTAAATGACTAAGGCCAGCTAATTGGCTTAGGTCAATATTGCTGTTCGCTAGAAGTGTCGATACAGCAGAGGTAATGTGACTCATGTTTATGGTTGGATTACCAGCTGCAGCGGCTGCAGCCGCAGTTAGTTGATTGAAATTCATGTGGTCCTTGTGGGTATTTTTTTTATAATTGGTAATAATTTATTCTAGCCCCTCTTGAATTCGGTGCCCTGATATAGATAGGCTAGCGACGGACATATATCAATAATTTTACTAAATGATAATAATATTGAAATGTTAAAGTAGCGATTATTGATATAATAACTCGAGTAGTGATTACAATGAATGATCCAACCGGTCGCCTTCTTCACCGTGGCCGCGTCGACGTTGTCGCCGTTCGTTCACAGAGTGTGCCTGTCGTCTCTCTTTGGCTTTATGTCCGTGTGTGTGCGTGTGTATGTCTGTGTGTCGGACACAGTCGCGCTGGCACACACGCACACACACACAGGCGCACAGACACAGACAGACAGACAGACAAACAGAGCCAGGCAGCCTGATTGACTGGCTAGAACGCAAAGCAACTTCGGCCAGTGGAACGCGCACATTGGCGGCAAAGGCAGTAGCACAGCACAGGCATGAGACAGTCTCTGTGGCAGGGGTCTGTCCCATTGGTACGCTCGCCATTAGCTGCCGAGCCAGA
>Ga0268247_10000643_pt1 | contig 11428 bp, 5 predicted proteins | sample AgamicOrMae_FD_200245 | JGI IMG/M metagenome (GOLD analysis project Ga0268247, IMG submission 200245) | Agave microbial communities from Guanajuato, Mexico - Or.Ma.e (v2) (version 2) | ecosystem: Host-associated > Plants > Phyllosphere > Phylloplane/Leaf | place: Guanajuato, Mexico | collected... | reverse complement strand
AACGAGAGGAGGAGGAAAGGAGATTGAGCAGAGATGAGGTAAGATTGAGCAGAGATGAGGCTAGATTGAGGGAGCCTGAAAGCATGAGGGCCACTTCAAGCGAAGACTTCGACGGCGCAACAAGCTGCAAGAGTCTCTACTGCTCGGTGGACAACCACCGGCAGCTGGCCAGGGGCGCCGAGGGGGAGCGTCCATGGACTAGGGGCGGCGAGCAGGGTTTATCGATGCGGAGAAGTGTGAAGAATTTGGAGATAATTGCCGAAAGTCCGGCTGCCAGTGTCCTGAGGGCAGACTTGGAGCCGGCCGGGCTGCACAGTGATAGACAGCCGGCCATAGAGTGCCATCAGCGAGTCGCCGGCCACCAAGCGAGCGGGCCCACCGACCAAGAGCAGCAGCTCAGGACGAGACAGACGAGGCTCCAGCAGAGAGAGGCTCTGGAGGACCAAGCCGGCCGGATGGGCGCAGCTGGCGAGCGCCACTGGTGCCAAGCTCACCAGCTAGACCGCGAGGAGCCGGCGCCAACGGGCCGCCAGTGCCAGCCCGCCGGCCACAGACCGCAGTGTGTGCACCAGCATGCGGGCCACCCTCAGCTGCGGGCCCACAAGCCGAGCTGCGTCTTTTTCGCCTCCAACGGGCTAAACAATAGCAGCAATCAGCATCAGCATCATACATCAATGGCGGGGGGCAGACATTTGGCTGGCCCCATTCCAAGAGGCGCCGAGGCGAGGCCGGAAGCGCGAGGCTGTTCGGCGAGCCGCCTGGGCAAACACGGAGAAGAGTTGCTGGGCGCTGGGCTGAGGGAGCATGGCGGCGAGCAGGAGTGGTCGGCGCCATTTTCCGGCTCCATCGAGGGCGGCTCGTCTGTGGGCGGCCGGCTGGAGCAGGCGCCAGCGGCGAGACACTCGCCGGCCGTGGCGCTGGTGGCGTCCACTTTATTGAAAAGGGAGATTTCCAAACAATTGAACGACTGGCACAGAGGCAGAAGACGAGCCGCCTACGAGCAGCAGCTGAATAGAGGCCAACTTGCTGGAAAGCAAACACTTGGCCAACAGACTATGAACGAAACGAGACAACAGTGGCCCAAGAAGACGACACTGCTTGGCTCTGGAGCGGGCCAGACGAGCAACAGTTTGGGCAATAGTTTGGGCAAAAATATGACCACTTGCAAGAAGAAGGGCGAGAAAAACAACTACAACTCGTCCAAATTCATCTCGCAACTCTATTTCCTCATTCACCTATCAGCAATAATCTCCCTCCTGTTGCACCACAAAAATCTCCTCTCCACCGAGAGGAAGACCTACGCCCTCCAGTCAAAGGCCAAACGGTCCACCAATGGCACCACCGGCAACCATTCCCCATTGCAAGCATATGGTGAGTAAATGAACGCCAAATGAGCAGATTATTGACATTATTGAGCCGCAATATTTGGCCCATTTTTGCCTTTGAATACTTTCGATTCTATGTTTCAATTTCCGCCCAATTCATGCAAACTAGTCTCATTCACAGGCTTGCGGTTCTGCACAAGCTTGTGGCGCATTGTGCAAGCTTGCGGTCAAGACCAAACTGGCAAGATCGCAGACAAAACAACATTACAAACAGACCAAAACAGAGCCAACTTGCTGCTCGAAATGAATACTGTAACGAATACTAACTCTCGTTTCTGAGACAATGGCAATCTTCCTGTGCAGGTTCCACTTTGGCCAATCTCGAGCTCAGTCGGCCCCACTCGAACGCAAGCGACTTCCCGTTCGACCTGAGGACTGCCGCCTCCAATGCTCCGGCCGGCCGACCGGAAAGAGAGCCAGCCGCTCTGGACGACGATCTCAGCGAGAACAGGGGCGCCCGGCCGGAAGAGTCGGGCGCCCCCTCGAGCCAGCGCAGAAGTGGCCACAGTTACCCGGGCCACTCTGCATACCCGCCCCTCCAGGGACTGCATGCGGGCCCGCAGATCTTGGCCTCTGGCGCCCAGCCAAGCCCGCACACGCAGCACAGCTCGGACCTTCTGGTAAGACTCATTGGCCAGGCGCACGCCAGACACGTGCTGCAATACTTTTCCTGCTACCTGCTCGTCAGCTCCATCATCATCCTGGTCTGCCTCTGGCTGGCCCGTTCACTTTGTGCCAAATCCCTTCCGCTTGGGGCGGCCAGTCTGCGCGGCAAACACGCTCGCCCCTCTGGCCAGCTGAAGATCCAGTACCCGGCGAGCGAGGAGCAAGCTTTCCAGCGAGTGGGCGCCCTGCTTGCAGTGGGCCCCACGCAGCGCCAAGGTGAGTGTGGTGAGAACGAGCGAGATTGAAAACAATTTGGAAAATAGAACAACTGAAAATGAACCACTCTCTTTGCCTCAGTGTCAGTCTGTAGACTGTGAGGCCCTGAACTGACCAAATTGCACACAGAGAACAATGGGACGCCGTCTGGAGTTGCCCTAAGGTCTGGCCCGACTTCAGACGAGTGGCCACTGTTCAGCAAATGTGCTTGTGCTTGGCCACCAATGAAACTGTCCCCCAACACTAAGGGCTAACCAAAAGGCTGAAAGTTAACCAAAAGGCTGAAAGTCAACCAAAAGGCTGAAAGTTAACCAAAACACACACACTCTTTTTGGCCCGCAAACAATCCTCCTCCGCAGACTGCACTCCGCTGCTCATTGGCTCAATATCGCTCGGACTCATCCAGCTGATTGTCATTGGCTTAGATTTGGCCGACAATTTGGGCTCCGCTCTGTCCAGCTGGGCGAGCGCGTCTGGCGAGCCCAACAGGCTGCCAATTGGACACAGTCTAGAGATTAGAGCCGGCAGCTTGGGGCAGGCGTCGAACTTTTCGCGCTTCTATTTGCCTCTGTTGCAATTCCTCTTCGTGTCCCTCTTGATGCAGTTCATTTTGGCTCGGGTAAGTTTCCAAAGGTTCCCTTTCGAGCAGATAGAATCTGCTCGTCTTCTGAGCTGATTTTGGCGGCAAATCTGCAGACTTTCCAGAGCTTAAGAATCAATTCTTGGGGCAGGAATTGATTTCCAGCCGCAAGAATTGATTTGCCGCCAAGCTTGCTGCTTAAGCTAGACAGTTGGCGTCTCTTTCGTGCAGACTAGCTCGCTTGCGGCCGCTTGAAATTGCAATTAGCCGAAGAGACAAGTTGGTTGTGCTCGAGCTAATCTCGGCTGGCCTAATCAGCGGCCCAAAACAAGACAGTCCATTAACCTTCTTTGGAATTTTGGCAAATTTTCTCGCTCGCCCATTGTTCTGTCACCTTTTTCGTCTGTTGTGCGAATTGTTCGCTTTTGGCTGGCAAAAAATGGCGACAAAACGCGAAAACGGCGACAAAACAAAACTCGAAAACAACAACAAAAATACGTCAACAGGTTGCCGAGAATCGAAAGCGATCAGATTGGCTGGCGGCCGATTCGGTGGCCAATTCTCTGGCCACAAGCAGCAGAGGCAGACGAGGGCCACTGGCTGGCAGGAGGAGGGCGCCACAGGTGGAGAGTGAGCTTGAGCTGCGGGCCGAGAGCGAGCTCGAAAGTGGACAGGACGAGGAGGAGGAGGGCAGATTGTTTGGGGTGGCCTCGAACGGGCGTCTGTTGGCGGTGGACGAGGATGGGCGGGCGAGAAGTGGCGCCGCTGGACAAGATTGGAACGACGAGGAGGAGGAGCAGGAGGAGGAACAGTGGCCAGCTGTGGAGGTGCAATTGGAGAGACAGAGGCAGACAATTGGCCACCACCAGGCAGCCACAACAGGCTCAGGCAGCAGTCTGCAGAATATGGCTCTGGCTCATTTACTTGTCACTCACATTCTGCTCTGGCTGATGCGGCTCAACTCAATCAGCCTGATCCAGCAGCACCAACTGCTGGCCACCAATCTGGCCCACTACTCAGGCTCGATGGAGCAGCCGCGGCCAAGCAACCACTTGGCGCCCCCAACTGGCGACTCGCCAACGCTTCTTGTGCTCCACCCTCGACCAGCGGCCACCAACGACAGTCCGCTGGAGAGTGGCCGGCCCAAACTGGCCGAGGACAAGTGGCGGCCGCGCTCGAACTGGTCGCGCGAACACGAGGGCGCCACTGAGCCCCGGCGACAGTCAGAGGGCGCCCAAGCGGCCGCCGAGGTGGAAAAGTGGCAGGAACCAACGGCCAAGGAGCCACAACCGGACCTTAGGGCCAGCGGCAAACTGGTGGAGCCGCCGACGCGGGTGGGCGTGGCCGGCGGGTCGCAGCCAAGCGGGAAAGAGGCTGCGAAGGCCACCTTCGTGGCGCCAGAGACTGTTGCTGGGGGCGAGTTGGCGGTGGCCACGAGCCACGCGAAGGGGGGCCAGTCGGGCGACGGGCGCATCCAGCGGGCCACCAGCTGGGCCGCCTTTCCCGGCCAGGAGCAGGCCAAGCAACAGCCGCAGGCGCCCCTCTGGACGAGCGGCGGCGGAAACTCGGCGGGCACGAGCACCACTTCCGGCCCCGCCCTCGGCACCAGTACTAGTCCGCGGCCGGCGGGGAGCGCCACCACTTCCGGCGGGTCCAATTTGGGCCCTCGAGGCGCCAGTCAGTCGTCGGCCACGCGCTTCGTGCCGCCGCCGCTCAAGTCTGGCGAGGGCCAGCGGCCGCTCGCTGCCAGAGAGGCTTCGATCGAAGATCCGGCCAGCCAGGCGGGGGACCAGCGCCGGCCGGAAGTGGCTGGCGCGAGGGCGACGTCGGCGACTTCCGGCGCGAGCGTTTCCAGTCCGCAGCTGGAAGTGGGCGGCAGACCAGGCGGCGGAACACTGTCAGGCGGAACTTTGCCGAGCGCGCCCTTCAAGTCGTCGCTTCCGAAGCGGATGACTGCCTTCCGGCAGGCGAGCCGGCCGGCCAGCCAGGTGGGCGGAACTGTCTCCAGCTCGCCAGGTGGACCTGTCTCCAGCTTGCCAGGTGGGACTGGCTCCAGCTTAACTACCGGAAGCTCAGAAAGGGCCAGAGTGCCTGGACCTCAGGGGGGCGTGGCGGCGTCGGGCGAGCCGCCCGCGAGACACAGAGTGCGAGTGTTGATCTCGCGCGACGAGCCGCCGAGCGAGAGGCCGGAAGAGGAGGAGCCCAGTTTGAGTCTGAGCGGCGTGCTTCCGGCCACGAGCGAGCGCCCCTTCCCCTCGGTGGACGAGGAGCCGGCGAGCGATGGGGCGTCGAGCGTGGCCCCGCGAGAGACAGTGATGTCCACGCGGGCGCCCGACCGCTCGCGAGGCCGCGCCAAGCCGGAAGGCGTCAAGCTGGTCCAAAGGGTGCCCTACGCGAACGCCGCCACCGCGCCCCAAGCGAAGCGGCTGGCCCCGGAGGCGCCCACTTCCGGCGCTCGAGAGGCTCGCCCGGAAGTGGCCGCAGAAGAGCAGGCGGATGGGGGCGAGGCTGAGGAGCAGGCGGGCGCCCAGGAAGAGGACAAGGACGAGGACAAGGATGTGGACCTGGACGCGCTGCTGCCGCCGGTGCCCAACTACGACAGTCTGCCCCAGGAGGCCGCCAACTCGACCGGCGAGACCGCCACCACTTCCGGCGCGCCCCCCGGCTCGAGGGCCGCCAAGCAGGGGCGGCGGGCGAAGGAGCAGCGGGCGAGGAAGGCGCAGGAGGAGGAGGAGGGGGCGCAGTTCGGCCGGGCGCTGGACGAGCGCGGCAGACTGAGGGCGGCCGGAAACGGGTCGCAGCCGCTCGACGAGGAGCCCTTCGTGTTCAACGAGGCGGCCTCGAGCGTGCGGGCGCTTACCACTTTGGGGCCGCCCAGACTGTCTGCGGCAAGTTCGAGCACTGCTTCGCCCGGCGCGCCGGAAGCCGAGCGGGCCGGCTCGAGCGGCAACTGGAGCCAGCAGACTGGCCGCCGGATCACGGCCAGCGTGCGGGTGGTAGTCTCGCGGGGCGCCAACTCGAGCTCGAGCTCGAGTTCGAAGCAGTCGAGCGCTTCCGGCCGCGCCTTGCCGCTTCCGCTCGCCCTGACGCTCGTTCGAGAGCAACAGGCTGAGGGACAGCAGTCTGTGTCTGAGTCTGGGCGGGCCGAAGAGCCGTGGGCGGCCTCTAGCGCCCAGTGGCAGTCGGCGAGCTACCAGAAAGCTGGCCAGCAGCAGCAGCAGCCCAGCTTCGCCGACTTCCTGCTGCCCATCGTGCAGCAGTACTACATTCTGGTGCTCACCATCCTGTTCAACATGTGGCTCGCCAGCATGCGCCCCCAGCGGCCCCCCCGGCCCCAAGCGCCCCTCTGGCTGCCCCAAGCCGAGCTCGATGAGCCGCCGCCCCTAAGGAGGACCGAGCGCCGGCCGGAAGTGACTGAGCGCCGGCCGGAAGTGGGCGCGCCCCACTGGCAGCCGAGCGGGGCCGGCCGGCGGCTCCTTTGGCGCGGGGGCGTGCGGGTGCCCAACTCGGGCGAGCTGCTCTCGAGCGGCTCGCAGACCAGCGAGCCGCCAAGCTCCAGCTCCTCCCGGCTGGCTCCCTCCGACGAGGACCGCTGGCCCGCCGCCTCCTCGCGCCTCGCCGCCCCCAAGCGGCGGCCCCACCGGAAGTGGCCCGAGGCGCGCGAGCCAGTGGACGAGCTTAGGAGTGGCGCGAGGAGACACTTGCGGGAGCGCAGGCTGGGCGTGGCCGAGCTTGGCGGCGCCCGAGTGCTGCTGGCCGAGAGGCGGCCAGGAGGCCTTCCCATACACAAGAGCTCGTCGGGCGCCGCCTCGGTGTGCAGCGGCTTCCTGGGCCTGATGCTGGTGGCCTGCGCGCTGGTGGTCATCATTGTGGGCGTGGACCTGCTCTCGCTGGTGGCCCAGTGCGTGAGCCAGCTGGCCAGCAGTTTGGTCTGCCTGCTCGGCCTGTGTCTCGTGTGGCGGCTGCGCGGGGGCCGCGGGCGCCGCTTCCGGGCCCGGGCCCGGGCGCGTGCTCGAGCTCGAGCACGCGCCCGCGCCGCCAGGGGCTGGCTCGAGCGGGCGGCAGGCCCGCGCGTGGGCCCCGCACGAGAGCGACTTCCGGACCTTAGCCCCGGCAAGACTAGACTGTCTGCCGCGGGCCAGTTCGGACCAGCGGGTGGGCGTGGCCGGCGGGCTGAGCGCCCGAGGGACGAGTTCCAGCCGGAAGAGGAGGAGGCGGAGGAAGAGGAGGAGGAGGAGGAGGAAGAGGAGGAGGAGGTGGAGTTTGGCGAGGAGCAGCGCAACTGTTTCCACTACCTCTTCCTGCTGGCGGCCTACTACTGCGGCCTGGCCACCGTGCTGAACCTGGGCCAGCAGCACAACATGGGCCAGCTCTTCCCCCAGCCAGTGGTCCAGTTCATCCAGAGCAACCTGTTCCACGGGGGCCCCAAATGGGCGCCCGACCAGAGTCCACTGGGCGCCGCCGGAAGTGGCTCCTGGCCCGCAGGAGGTGGAGGGGGAAACTCGAGCGAGCCGCTAACAACAGTGGCAGACGATCTCAGTGGCCAGATGGCGGCCATGAGGCTGCAACAGCCGCTGGCCAACTACCAGCTCATCTTTCACTCCATTCTCGCCTTCAAGGGACTCATCCTGGTCCTCCAGGTGACCCTGCAGACAATCCTCATCAGACTGGCCAACAGGCAGCGAGCCAGAGCAAAGTTGGGCCAAGTTTATACCTTTTTGATGTTTGCCAATCTCAGTCTGTGGGCGTTGGAGATTTGCGACCAGCAGGGCCAATTGCAAGAGTTTTACCAGTCGCAGAGGAGCCAAAATGAGTCTTTTCTCATCGTTTTGGCCGCCACTTCGGAACGAGTGAGACAACAACAGTTTGAACAATTGCTCACTCTCGATGGATTCACCCAATTCGCCAACTCGGTGGTCACCCTGTCGCACCTTTACCATGGATTAGTATTTATGCAAAATTAGCTCAACGAACGGTATGAAATTTGAAATGAATACAAGATGAACACAAGATGAATGGAATCCAAGATGAACAAACGCGAGATAAGCCGCAATATTAGCTCTTAATATTGGCCCGACCAATGAATTGAGACTGTTGAGACTGTTACTGCTTGTTATCAGCTAAGCTCGTGAACAATTGGGCGAACAATTGCCCAAATGCACTTGTGATTTTTCGCAACCCTCCAAATGGGCCGTTAAATCGCCCGTGACAAGCCTTTGCAGAGCAAAAGTGTGCCCAATTAAAACTAACAAGAGACTGTAAATGGATCCTCTGCTTCTCAATGGGGCGGAACTCTCGGCGAAAGTCTGATGGGAAAGTTGTAGAAGCAGTTCAGAGAGAGTCAAGCGAGAATGAGAGTAAACTTTCAAGTGTAGAGGAAAAAGTTGAAAAAATTTGAGTTCCTGAAAGACTGTCGTAAACTGTTGAGACAAGAGAAGTCTTTTTCTCACTCGCTTTTTATTTGGAGCATTTTTTTATTCAATTTTTCATTTATTTTTTCATCTATTTTCCATTCATTTTAATCGCACTCTTTCCCTCAGCATCTTCATACTGAACATTCTCTTATCCTCCACTGAGTTCCACCTGAGGCGCATCATCGAGCTTGCTGATAAAAATATGGCACTTGATTAGCTTGATTGTTTGAACTTACCCAGAGAGACTCTTGCTAGAAATTTGAGAATAAGATGATACTGAACCTCCTGAGGCTCAGCAAGATAAAAAGCAACTTTCCAGATTTCGATCTTGAAGACACTTTATATTGCTTCGAACGTCGAGCTGAAGCGAAAAACAGAGCGGCCGTGAACATAGTGGTTGTAAGGGCTCGTGGTTTCCGGTGCACAAGCCAATGTGGTGGCGCTCTGCTGTTCTGCTGCACTGGCGGCCACTTGCACTCTGCAAGCTGGCCTTTTCTTTTCCATTTTGATGCTCGATACGAAATGATCGACACCCAAGTGCTGGCGCAGTCTAGAACAGAGAGAGACAAAACCACATTCAACTGTGCACAAGATCGGGCCCAGTCCAGCGCCCCAATTGGGCGACTCCAACATTGAGCAGACGGCCCAATTGAAGCGCTGCACCCATTAACTATTTTGTTTTCCTTCAACCAGCTTTGTACACTGCCACTTGTTGATCCTTCTAATCAAAAATTGCTTAAGTGTAACTATAACTAAAAACCGTTTCTTTCACTGACTGGCTGAATTAGTCATCCTTCAAAACTATCACTTTTTCCATCTTTTTTCTCACCTGTCCCCTAAAATCCCTAATACTTAATACCGTGTTTCAGTTCCGCCTGCTCTCACGCTGCTTAGCAGTTGACCAAAAGTGATTTCAGTCCGAAATTCCGTCTGAAATGACTGATTTCTGCTGACTTTTGTGGCATAAATTGATTTATTGGGTTGTGCGAGATTCAGTTGGTTAATTATTGATCAAACAAAGGTAGTTTTAGGGATTGTTTTCCAAAGAGAATCAATTGTCTCGAGCTTATCGGTCGATCGAAATCATTAATTCGAGACAAAAACGAACAAATGGGCGACTGGCTGATCTTTACGATCGCAAAGTGGCCCTGAAACGAATTCAAGAGGTACTTGTGATGGTCTGTTGGCGCTTAGTTCTCCTCTGATGTTTGAACGTTTTCTTAGGCCGACGAGAAAGTCGCTTGTACTCAAATTTCGAATCAATGTGATGCATTTACACAAGAGGCCGATCGCAAATACACTCTGAGGCGAACGGCTGCTGCCCAATCCACTGTTTTGTTCCGCTTTGAAAGTGGCCCCAAAAAGGGCCAAGCAGAAGTGACAGTGAGCGGTGCAAAATTGGCTGTGGGTGGCCAATGAACTTTTGAGGGCAAATTGTGGAAATTGTGTCAATGCATCAATTGAAACGGAACTTGAGCGCGAAAAAGTGTTGGCTAGTTTGTGTTCAGGCAAAATGTTTCTTGCCAAAAAGCGTTTGCTCAAACTTGTCTGCTCGATAAAAATTTGTCTGCTCGATAAAAATTTCATCTGCTTGGTCAGAGATTGATTTAGGTTTGCATTGTGGAAAAGTGCTCTTGAAAGGTTTGCCTTTGGGGCCAATCCTTAGGAGTGGCCCCGAGTGGAAGTGTTTCGACTTGTTGCACTGGTTAGCGCAAACTGAGAGAAAACTTTGCCGCCCGCTTCAACTTAAAAGGAAAAATTTGTGCACCAAAAAAGAGCGGTGGCAATATTCTTCCGAGTGCACTAATTGCATTTTGGCTTGTGGTCAACTGGTGGTAATTGTTTCCACACTGGGAACAAGAAACCATTTCATTTGGGGCGCACAAAGTGGCCCAGAAGAGGAAGCAAAAGAGCTGCCCCATTCGGAGCGAAACTTTGGGTCCCTTTGTGAAACTCGAGATGCTCGCCTAAGCAAGTTTGCTGAGCTTAGGCCAAACTACTTGATGCCAGCCGCAAACTATTGTGACAAACTAAACTTGTGACTATTTCTATCACTTTTCTGCTGCTCTTTTTCGCCGCATTTGGCAAATTGGACCGCAAGGTCTCTGCTCTGCTTTGATGCAACAGTGGCGCTCAGCTCAGCTCAGCTCAGTGTGTGTGTGTTTGGAGCAAAGAGAAAAACGGCCCAGAGATAATTATCGTGATTTACGAATAGCAGAGAAGCAGATTGGCGCCGGCAGATTGGGAGGAGGAAGAGCTGCTGGTTGACATTGCGAGCAGGCCAAAGCAAATTGGGATGAAACAATGATGAGTGATGATGAGCGAAGGGGAGCTGTTTGTTTTTGCAAACTCTGGCCAATTTGGTATTGAGTTGCGCCCGCGAGTTGGGCTAAGCTGTGGGCGAAGTTAGCCAATGGGAGTGAGTGCCAATGTTGTTCAATTGTTGGAATTGGAATCGCTGGAATTGGAATTGCTGGAATTGGAATTGGAATTGCTGGAATTGGAATTCCGCAATTGCACAACTGCACAATTGGGAGCACATGCGGCGCGCACCCAAAGCGATAAAATTGGTCGATTTTCATCGATGAGATCGAATGATGAAGAGAAGGCAAAATCAATTGTGGACCATCGGATTTTGTGGCCAACCAAGCGGCTCTTTGGCGCTTGAATGTGCTCGCATTGGACGAGACAGTGTCTAGCTCTCTCAGTTTGCCCGCAACTGAGCAGTAACAGGAGGCGCATCGGCCGGCTGGCTGGCTGGCTGCTCGATGGGAGCCAATTAACGGGCGTTTTGGAGGAAGAGGAAGAGGAAAAGAGGAGGCGGCGCAACGAGAGCTCCAATGTGCAAGTGTGTGTGTGTGTGGCGTTGGAAAAAGTGGGCCGCGAAGTCTCCATTGCTCAATGGAGACTGTGTGCTTTGGATGGAGAAAATTTGGGAAAATTGTGCCACAGCTAGTCTGTGGTGCAGCCCATGCATCGTTACAGTAAAGTTGCTTTGTGCCTGTCGCGCGGCTGGCAACTGGCGGCCAGCCTGGAGGTCTCTCTCTCTCTCTCCGCCAGGCAGCCCTCTATTGATTGATGATGCCTCTTTGGCGCCCTCCTCTTCTGGCCCGCAACACAGTGACACACGCACAGACAGACGTGAGGGGACAAAATGGACCAGCGGC
>Ga0268247_10000641_pt1 | contig 11448 bp, 8 predicted proteins | sample AgamicOrMae_FD_200245 | JGI IMG/M metagenome (GOLD analysis project Ga0268247, IMG submission 200245) | Agave microbial communities from Guanajuato, Mexico - Or.Ma.e (v2) (version 2) | ecosystem: Host-associated > Plants > Phyllosphere > Phylloplane/Leaf | place: Guanajuato, Mexico | collected... | reverse complement strand
ATATTCAGTGTATATTGTGTGTATTGAGTGTACAGCTAGTGTGCACTAGCAACTAGCAACTAGCAGGCACACTCTCTGATGCTCTATTCTCTTGTCTCCTATCAACTCATATATCATCTGTTTGTCTTTAATTCTCTCTCTCTGCCTGTTAATTTGAAACCCATAAATGGTTAGTGGGCTAGCCTTGGATTTTGAGCATTGGAGTTTGCCGTTTTGTTCGACTGTCTGTCTCTGTTTCTCTCTGTCTCTTTTTCTATTTTTCGCGTTTGCTGATTATTCTTGCTCCTCTTTCGCCGTTCCTTCACACTGTGTTCACTGAATGTTCACTGTTTTCTCTTTTGCCTTGTGTGTGTGTGGCTTCTCGAGCGCAGTGTGAATTGTGTGCCGCCTGTATTTGAGTGTATTTGAGTGTGCATAGAAAGCAATAGAAAGAAGGAGAGACTGTGTGTAAGTGTGTGCTAGTCTACGAGCGTTCACTCCAATTCGGCTCCATTGGCTCTTTTCCAATCTGGTGCGCGCGCTTCTCTCTGGCCGGCGAGCTGCTGACAAAAAGGCAGCGCCGATAGAAATGGATAGACAGCAAGCAATGGACCACCGGCAACAACAACAGCAGCTCAACAGCAACAACCAACACAACGAGCGCCACTTAAACGCATTAAGCTCGAGCCAATGGCTTCCAATGGAACTCGCAGAGACACACACACACTGACTGACGAGAAGAGAGAGATCACTGTGAGTGAACTGCTCACATCACACAGACAGACTGTACTTTGGGCTGGTTGGCGTCGAACAATTTTTAATTCGACTGTTGTGCGCCTGTGCGTGCGCCTGTTGTGTGTGTGTGTCTGTTGTGTGTGTGTGCTTGTTGTGTGTGTGTGTTGTTGCAGTTGGCTGGTGTTAAAGCGATTCGTCGAATTGCGAAATTGAGACTTTGATAGAGAGACGAACGAACGAACGAACGAATGCAGGGGGCAAGCTGGAAGATAAAAGATAAAGGGCGCCTATTTGGACTCCACTGGGCTTGGAGGTGGCCCGAAATAGAGTTGCCCATCGTTTGGCGCGCCTGCTCAGCTTGGAGGTGCCGATCTGAGCAGACCATTTGCGCAGTTGGCCAGCGACGAGCATCCTAGTAGCTAGAAGCAGAGCTCTCCACTGCCAGCCGATCGGCCGGCCCTAAGCTGCGTCCAATGCCTCCAATGCGTCCAATGCGCCCGTGCAGCGCCCTCCAGTGCTAGTCTCCAGTGCACATTTGCCAGTCTCCACAGTGTGCACTACGCGACAAAAGTAGAGTATACAAAATTTGCGCGCGCAGCCATGGAATAACACACGGCATAGTGGGACACCGTACCAAAAGCGCCGCTCTATCCTGCGAGAAAAGTGGAGTCCTGTCCAATCTAAAGTCTCTCCTTGCTTCTACGCGCATCCCCTCTTGTATACTTTATTTTTGTCGCGTAGTGTGCGAGCCGCAGACTGTGTGCGGCGCATTGCGTGGCGTGCGCGCGCTCCTCGTCCCCAAATGGTCGCCGAACGGCCGCTGCTTCCCCCGCGCGCACTCGAGAGTGTAAACGGAGCGCGCGGGGGAAAGCACAGTGCGCGCATCCCACGCGCACCCCACAGGCACGCCCACAGCCAATCCTTGGGGCTGCCAATCCCAATCGGCCGCATTGACGATCAACCCCGAGCTCGAACCAGTGTCGCACCGGCAGATCGACGATCGGCCATTGCGAGTGACATGGACTTGCTTGTTGAAGTGAAACCTGCGCCTTCAAATCGGCGCACATCTCGCCCAATTCGGCCGCCAATTGCGCCCGATTCCTCCAAATTTTCCATCTCCCAGCGACCCCAGTCCATGTCTCTTGATAGAGGTGCTTGATAGAGGATGGTGGAGCTGCTCTAAAAACGGCGCTGCAGGTGAAACGGAGACGGAAGGCGCCACAGCAGCAACTGGGCCGCCCACCCGCCTCAAGCCCCGAGGACTAGGGCTAGCCGATTGCGGCTCGTCAGTGCTCGTCAGCAGTGCTCTCGAAGCTGGCAATCGTTCGTCATGCTCGCCGGTCGACGGCCGAGTTCGTGAGCGCAACTTTGTTGACATTTTCCTCATCCGCCTCGAGCAAACCAACACTCGCGGCCAGCCTGTCGAATGGATCTACGAATCGCGCACTCCGAACTGTCGAATTACTGGCTGGCAATTCGCCAGCTAGTCTTCGGCGCTCAGAGGCGCTCAAGAAGCCGCCGCAGACTGTCTCTTATGAGTGTGCCCAATTCCAGTCGAACTCAAAGCCAGTCGCTCACCGCCAACTGCTCGTCCGCCTCCGCCCGAGCTCGCATTGAGTCTCAGCCCACAGGGCAACCTGTTTGGCGGGCGCGCAATCGGCGCCATCCAGCCAATCGCCAACGGCCACACTGCCCGATTGCTGGCCGCCAATTGGAGCTGGCCGCTGCACAATCAGCGCGCGAGGTGTCAGTTAGCGGCGACCCGTCCAGTGTGCCAGCTGGCGGCGCTCCTTCAGAGGCCACTCGTGTGCCTGCCTGTTGCCTGTGGCCCGTTTCCTGTCGCCTGCCAAGCGGGCCGGTGGGCCTGCCAGCAGAGACTGTCTGCGGGTGTAAGACTGAGGCGTATGATTAAAGTGTACGATTCTGGTGAACGACTGGGGCGCGCATGGTTATGGTGCGCAAGTCTGCAGTGTTCAACGCGCTGTGCACTCTACAGTCTAGAGTCTACATACAGAGAATCGTGCAGTCGTACAGACCATCAGTCGTACACTTGTATGACTGCGGGTACGAAACGCCCAAGCTTAGCCCACGCCCAACAGGCTCCAGTTTGGCCGCCCTTCGAGCCTGCAAGCGAGCGGCCAGGCCAACTGGCAAGCCGCCGTTGCTGGCCGCTCGTTTGTCGTGCGCCGGAGCTCGTTTGTCGCCTGTCGCGCGTCGCTCGTCGTCCCTCGTGGCTCGCTTATCGCGATCCATTTTTCCCTCGTCGCAACGCCCGAGTTCAACGCTTTCCGCCGCCGCCCACTTCTGGCCGAGCTTCCCATGCGCCCCAAGCTGCGGCCGCACACACACAGCAAGGCAGTCGCGGGCGGCAACTCGGCCAAGTGGCGCGCCTCGCGCTGCCTTCGCGCCTTCCAGAGGCTGGCCGAAGGCAGAAATGCAGCAATGCAGAATTGCACAGATGCAGAAATGCAGAAATCGCTTTTATTGATCCTCCGCCGAGACAGACAACCCATCGGAACGGCATCACCATTAGGATGATTAGCCTTCTGGCTTCCATCTAAAAATCGGAATCCTCATTTTGCTCATTTTCCTCCCACTGCTCATTTGCCGCCCCACTGGCGCCAACTGACGCGCTCCAGCAAGCCAACCGCTCGCCAAGGCCGCCCTCTGGCAGCGCGCGCCCTGCGTCTGGCCACGCGCGTCTCTTGAAATCCACCGCACACACTCCATAGTGCACCGTGGAGGCGTCCTCCACAGTCTTTGGTCTGGGAAGTCCAAGCTCGAAGCTCTCCACTCCCAATTGATCGTCCGCCGCCGATCGGCTTCTGTGCCTTAATAGAGGCTAGCAACTAGCTTCGGGAAAGAAAACCAAAGGCCAAAAACCCGCCCGAGCTCGAAAAGAGCCCACCGATCGAGCTCAATTCAAGCGCCCGATCGATATAGGCACTCTATAATGGTCGTCTGCCTGAGTTTAGGCTTGCAAGAGCACAGCTTCGTTGCTCTGGAATGCTCAGCCCTCAGCGCAGACTGTCTGTCGTGCGTGTTTCGCGCGCGCGGCCGAACGATTGATTTTCGCTCGCACACTGTGCTGCACAGTGCAGCCTGCACTTGAGTCGCGCGCGCCATCTGGCGGCGCCAACCCCAACTAGTCGCGCATCCTCCACTGGCGCCCCTCCGGCCCGACTCTGGCGGCCTGTCGATGGCTAGAGACACGCCGAGGAGCGTCTACTGCAAGCTCCCGTGATCTCCAGAACAGCGGCTTGGCAACCGGGCGCCGATCGCTCATTTCCGGCCGCCATGGCAGCCCAGAAGGTCCATGGTCAAGCGGCAGACTGGGGCTGGCCGAGGGCAAAGGCAGATGAGCGCATGGGTTCCAAAAGAGCAGGATCGCCGATTCGCCCATCGCGATGGCCCCATATCCGCATATCCATAGCAACTGGCGAGCCTCCGAACCTAAGGGATCCAGCGGCCACGTTCTGGCTAAAACTCGGCACACTTTAGTCCTTAGGGCCAGCCTTCGAGCCGCCAACTGCGAGCTGGGAACTCCGTCGGGTCCGATTAGCCCGCCGGAGACAGTCTGCGGGCCTTTGGGGCGAGCTGAGCGCAATGGCCAATGGACGAGCAGAAAGTCGGAAATAAATTTGGCCCACCATTTGGCGCGAGTCTAATTGATGCGCAGCGAACTGGGCCGACGAGCGCCCTCAGCTCGCTCGTCTCTTGCTCGAGCAGCTCTCTGGCCTCTTCTCTGTCTGCCTTTTGGTCTGTGTGGCCACCACGCAAGAGCCCTTAGCTGCGGCCTGTCGAGCGTTGAGCGCGCTCGTGTGATTGCCGCCAAATGGGCGCCAAACATCGGCCCACAAGCCTCGATGAGCGGCGGCGGCAAGTGGCAGCCGAGCCGCTCATTTGGCCTCCAACTGGAGCCGCTCTCTTGGACTCTTGGCCGGCCGGAAGCTGGTCGTCAAAATTGAATCACGTGCGCGCAAGTGGGGCCAAGATTGCGGACAACTAGCCAACGACTAGCCAGCGACTAGCGGCCAGCGACGAGCTCCAGTGGCCGGCGGTCAGTCTGCCGCTCGTGCACTCAGACGCCTTATAGGCAGCTCGCGAGCGGCCAATTGACGCACTGGCGAGTGTCTGTGGGGGCCGATCGGGGCGGGGCGATCGTTTGCGTGCAATTGGCGCCCGCTTATAGGCGCGTATTGGAGCGAGGGGCGCTGGTTGTGATCGGGCGCTGGCGGGGCGGGAGTGGAGGTTCGGGCGTGTGCGAGCGAACAAGCCCGCACGCAGAAGCTCTCAGGCCAATTGGGCGGAGTGCGGGCGAGGTACGCGGCCCGCAACTCAAGTGGGCCCGCGCGGCAGCGAACTCTGTGCTTGTACAAGGAAAGCGCACTTTCTCGCCCGTTTTGTGCGCTTTCTGCGCTTTCTACTGCACACTAGTAGTAGGCTTGCAAGAGACCAGAGGCGCACAGAGGCACGCAAATATTACACGAACGCAAATAGATGGATAATAATGATTATAGTAATAATGATGATTATGATAACAGTGGGACAAAGGCGCTGCGGGTTCCACTCGGGGCTTCTGTGGGCCGCTTGGTCCGAACGGCAGAGAGCGAGGCAAGAGGCCGCAACGCGCACAAGAGCCATTAGTTGGCCCAGAGAGAGTCCCTCTCTGACTGTCCCTCTCCGACTGTCTCTCTCTCTGGCCGCTTTGAGTGTCGGGCGTGGCGGCCTCTCTCGCCAATTGCCTGCCCACTCGAGCTCTCCAGCTCCACTCGACGTTACACCAAAGCGCCAAAGCCAACTCAATGCAGACCACACGCGCCCTGCATGATTGTCTCCAATGAATGCCCATTGAACAATTGAAACGCGCCCTATAAGCAAGCAATTTGTCCACTTGGCCACCCTGCAGCCACTTCCATTCTAACTCCCAATTCTAGTTCCATTTCAAGCCGCAGTTCCACTTCTAGTTCCATTTCCATTTCCACTTCCGCGCAAACAGCAACTCCTAGTCGCCCGCCACTGTCTCGCCAAGCTCGTCTCTGTGTGGGCCCCAAGTGAGCAGAGGCCGAGCTTGCCAGAGGAGCCAAATGGGACCATTTCGGCCAGACCAAATTCGACCCAATTGCCTTCGCTCCTCAGCTTCTCCAGTTCTCCTTCGACTTCTCGCGAATGAATCATTAATTGAGCTCCGAAGATTAGAGTCAAGTGCTCTTGTGTGGCTGCCTCGTGGCTCCATCGGAGTCCGAAAGAGAGACGCTCTTTGGCTGTCCTCAACTCTCTCCAGAGCGCCACTTTCAGCTCCAGCTACAGTCTCAACTCCAGGAGTCCCACTTGGGCCAAATTGGATTGGCGGCCGATTTCTAGCTTTTCGGCCTGTTTTCGGCCGCTTTTTGGATGCTTCTTCACCGGGACACAAACGCCACAAGCACAAGAAACACGATTTCCAGTATCGAATTACGTGACACTTGGCACGCAAACGATACTCGACCTTGTGTGCGCCCCCATTTCGTGCACCCAAACCGAACCAGAACAGTTCGCCCCTTTGGCTTTGCGGCGCTTGGGAAAGCAGACTGCTTTCCCCCGTCTGATGCAGCAACTCGCGCCCTTGTCTCTCTCAACTTTTTCCCTCAACTTTCAACTGACTCTCGTCGCTCTGTTTTTCACTTTGGCCGAAGGACAAAAGTGAAAAGTTTGCAGTTCGCGGCCGCAAATACGTGACGAGTCGGTTGGGCCGCCCAGAGACGAGCTGGCCAGTCCCTTGGGCTGAGGATTGAGCACTAAGGACTGAGAACTGAGGGCGGAAACTGGAGACGAGGGCAACTGCAGGCCGCTGATTGCAGTCTCCAGATTGCAGATTGCCCAACGATTGCGTCCAGTGTTTCAGTTCTGCGTTGGAGCTCAGCCAAAGCTAGTTGGCGGCGCTTCCCAATTCGCGGCAGGAAACGCGCCCGGATCGATTTCCAGGTGCCAGAGATCAGATTGCGCCGGCTGCACGAGGCTGCATGAGGCTGAGAGAGACTTGGAGAGACTGAGAGAGCCTCTCTCAGGCTCTCTCACTGCAAGAGGCAAGCCAACGACACACTGGCCAGCACAAGGCCAGCTGCGCCCACTTGCAGCCGCCCTTCGGCAACAGTTACTGCGAGCAAGTTAATTAGTCGCCTCTTGGCCTTTGACACTGACCACTGGCGGCTGGAAAGTGGAAAGTGGAGAGTGGAGAGTGGAAACTAGAGACTGGCTGCAGTTGGGCTCTGCTGCAGTTCCGGCCGCAGTGCAAGGGAGAGTCTTCCTGTGGGTGTTCGAATGGGCTAAAGTTGCGCCCAATTGGGAGCCTCAGTAATCGGGCCCACTCAGTGCACATTGGCGTGCGTCTGTCCAGCAGATTTCTCTCCATTTCTCTCTATTTCTCCATTTCTGATTCTCCATTTCTCTCATTTTGCCTTCTCTTTCCGGCCTTTTGTCAGCCTCAGGGCCTGAGCTAGCAGCTAACAGTTCGCAGCTCGCAACTTGGAGATAGCAACTCTCAGCCAGAAACTCGCAGACAGCAACTCGCAGACAGCAACTGGCCATTCGGAGAAATACGGACAAGAGTCGAGGAGGAGGCGCGAGTGGAGACGATTTTGTCTATTTTTTGCCCCTCTTTTGCCTTGGGACTCTTTGCAATGGAAAAGAAGGCGCCTGCAACTAATTTGCATAAGAAGGCGCAACATCCAATGCCAAGTCGATGTGTCGGCGCCATTACGTGATCACAATCATCGCCCTTTGCCTCTCACAATCATCGCAGACTTGGGGCAACTTTCGACAGGCCAAAAGGAAGAATGGGCAACTTTTGCTCCTCATTTTCTCCTCATTGTTCTTCTTCTCCAATTGTTGCCCTTTTTTCTCCCTCCTCAAAGCGCCTCCTCCAAGCGGCACGACACTCTCTAGCCCACTGAGGAGCCGCGCTCGTCAGTGTCAAAGAGGAGGGAGAATTTTCGCTTCTATTTGCTTGTTCGTCTGTCTGTTTGGCGAAGAATGGGCAATTTCTTATGCAAATCCGGGGCTAAAGTGGGGCCGCTTTGCTTTGTTGTTGTCTTTTTCTGCGTACATTCTCATTGCCTGAACACTGGTCCGCGCGAGTCTCTCTCTGCGGCGCTGCACTGGCCCACTGCTTGTCTCTGGCCTGTGCACTAGTCTGTGCCCAGTGTTTGCCTTCACCAAAACAGCTCTGCTTTGCCGCCTCTCTGCCTCTGCCTCTGCCTCTGCCTCTGCCTCTGCAATGCAATGCAATGCAATGCAAAGTCCCCATTGGGCAACAAGAATCAACACAAGAAAATCTCCTCTGGACACCACAAAAATAAAAGTTGTTTATTTGTGTTCTTTTTCCGTTTCTTTGCTCTTTTCTCTCCGATTATTCTCTCTGATTATTCTCTCTGATTATATTCCAAGCTCGAGCGGCCAGAAGCCCAGAAAAATCAATCGTCGCCTGTCTTTGGAGCAAAGGAGCCCCAAAGGCAAAGTGTCGCGCCCATTGTTTCGCCGCCAGCTCGCCGCCACTCAAAGCGCCACAGACAAGCGTTTCCTGCTCTCTCGAAGGACAAAACGCGGCCCAATTCCGACACAACTGGGCCCCCCGAGGCTCATTGGGCTCGTGGGCCAGTCTCTAGTCTCTAGCCAGACGGACAGACCAAAGCAGACAGACCAAACGGAAGAAACCAAGAGAGACAGATGAACGGGCCTGAGCTAGAGAGGAGGGCCCGCCGAGTGAGACAGAGGTGCAGACTGACGACGTGCTGCTGTGGCACAAAGGCACACAGCATTGCCAGCTCGCCCATTGGAGGATAATAATGGGCGATTATTGCCTATTTAATTCACTTTGAATGCGGCCCATTTGAGTGCCATTGTCACTCTTGCCTGCGAAAGGCCTGCGACAGGCTGATGCTAATTCCATTGGAAGCCGCAAACTGGCTTCTGCAATCCGAATCCATCGCGATTTGGGCCACACTTTGCCAATTAGATGCCAGATGAAAGGCAAAAATTGGGCCTGTTTGTCTCTGCTTTCTGGGGCTCTCAAATGGCCCCAAAAAGCAGTCTTGCTGCTCGAAAAGCAGCGCAGGACGAGGGCCAAAGAGGAAAAGTGGGCCCCGAAAGTGCACTCTTGCATGGGCCACTCTCAAAGCGGAAAACAGTCTGGCCGAAAAGTGCAAATTCGCCGCCAAGACACGAGCGGCCTGCACGAACGGGCGCCTCTCAGGCCCCAAAGGGCGACCAAAATGGGCAAAATGGGCGTCACGCGGCCGAGCTGAGCCCAATTGGAGCGAATTGGAGCTCAATTGGGCAACACAAGAGAAAATTCACGAGCATGAGAGCAAAAGAGCAAAAGAGGAAGAGAGCAAAGGAGGAAAGAGAGCAAAGGAGCGGCTAAGCATATGGGCGGCCAATTAGATTTGCAAACGAGCGACTTCCGTTAGAAATTGAATTATTATTATTGTTATTGTTATTTTACAGACAAAGTCGACAAAATCGTAAATCAGTCGCGCTTTGTGGGCGCAAGTTGGGCCGAGCAGTGCGGAGTTTGGAGCTAGGCGCTGGCCCTGCGCACTACAGTCTTCCCTGCGCAATGGCTAACTGAGTGTGGCCAATTTGCGGCCCACACTTAGCATTTTGCACCGCATTTTGCACTGCATTTTGCACTGTGCATTTTGCATTTTGCACTGCGCAACGAGCACTGAAAAGGACTGTGAAGCACTGGAGAGCATTGAGAAGCATTGAAGAGTGCCGCTCGCAGCCTTTCGGGCACGACTAGACCATGGGAATGGGCGGCCCAAATGGGGGCAATAATGATTCCCTTTTGATTGAATTAGCGAGCAAATGGCGCAACAGAGGCGGCCAGTCACTGCGTGTGGTCGCTCGCTCGGCGTTGGCGGCAAGTGCACTTTGCGGCGCAATCGTGGCCACTCATCGGCGCTCGATTAGGGCGGCGAGCAAACACAATTGCAAATTGTCTCTGTCGAGCTCGCCAGCACAAAGGACAGCTCGTCGTTGCAAGAGGCAGACACACGCGGCCACTTGAGAGATGATTTCTGCCAAAAGTGGCCAACAATGAGCCCCAACAGTGAGCCTCGAGCTTAGAAGTCGGCAAGTCTTGCTCGGCGCACACGACTCAGTGCGGCCCGTTTTCCATTGCACTATGAAGCCAGAGACTAGGCGCCGAAAACTGGGCTGAAAACTGGGCTGAAAACTGTTCCAAGAGGCACCATTAGCTTGGCTCTGCGGCCTTCCAATGGCGATCGGCGAGCGCGTCGAAGTCGGTTGACAAATCCGAAAGGCGCACTTCAGCACTGCAGTATTGCAGCACTGCAGCACTGCAGCACTGGAGCACTGCGCTTGGCCACCGGCAACTGTGTTCGGGACCTGCGCGAGTGCAGCCCAGACGCGTCAGAGCACACCTCTTCTCTTCTTCTGGCCGGCTTGGCGGCTCGACTGGAAGAACAACGGACGTCCAATGGAGGCAAGACGAGGAGAGACGAGGAGAGACGAGCAGAGTGAGAGGAGGCAAGAAAGTAAGAGAGAAGAAAGGCAAATTGCAGCCAGATGGAGTGGCCGCTAATGGACTGGGCCAGCCAGTTGAGTTTGCTTGGCCCAGTCCAAATTGTTCCAATTCAATTGGCTCATTCCTTATTCTTGATACTGCTCATTCTTGATACTGTTCATTCTTGATATTGCCCATAGCTTATCTCTGGCTGCAAATCGGCCTTTACTTCTTGGAAACTACACACACACACTCGTCCACTTTTGCCGCACTTTTGGCCGCACTTCTGGCCCGACGGACAAGTTTGCGTCCGGCGCGCAGAGAGAGAGAGAGAGGAAAGTCGCAAGGTTGCGCAACGCAAGCCAGACAATGGCCCCACTCGGCCGCCACTTGAGACTGGCCGCCGAGTGGGCAAGATAATATTTTGGGCTCATGTTCGGCTTGCAAGAAGGCACCTGAAAGTGGGCAGAATTTGGCAGAATTTGGCAGAAATTTGGCAGAAATTTTGCCAGAAATTTGGCCAAACTGAGCCGAACATTGAGAGCAAATTTGGGCCTGGCAGCGAAGAAAAACACTGGCGCCTAATGATTTTTCATATTCCTCCTCGGCCGCCCTCTTTGGCGCTGTGCCTCAGCGCAAAAGTGCGCGCCTGGGCCAGTCTCGAGCTGCCAGAGAGTGTCCCTCCTGAGCTTACTGCTTGCCAAAAGAGAGCCGCCCCCAAACGCAGTGGACCTGAGCACGAGCTGCGCGCCTTTTGCTCACTCTCCTCCAGCCGCACGAGTGTCCACCGGACACTGTCCAGTGTCGCCCGATCCAAAGCTTGTCTCAAGTGGAGCTGCTTTAGAAGAGCTGCACTGCATTTTCCTGCCATTTTTCTCCAACTGCCCCAAACGACTGTCTCTCTCTCTCAAACGGCTGCCCAATGTCCGCCCAGAAGGAGCCTGCAATGCACACAGGAACTTGCGCAACAATGGCGCCAGGTTATTAAAGAGCCTTATCATTTCGGTTTGCTTATTATTATTATTATTATTATTATTATTTTTTCTCGCCGCCTTTCTTGCCGCTCTCACATCTAAGAGACAGTCTCAGACAAGCTCAGAGACAGTCTCAGATAGTCTAAGACAAGCCCAAACAGACTCAGACAGTCTCACAGTGCACTGTTGCATGATCAGCTCGGCTGCTTCCCAGTCTGCTTGGTGGCAATTTTATGTGGTTCTCCAGAGCTC
>Ga0268247_10000640_pt1 | contig 11457 bp, 9 predicted proteins | sample AgamicOrMae_FD_200245 | JGI IMG/M metagenome (GOLD analysis project Ga0268247, IMG submission 200245) | Agave microbial communities from Guanajuato, Mexico - Or.Ma.e (v2) (version 2) | ecosystem: Host-associated > Plants > Phyllosphere > Phylloplane/Leaf | place: Guanajuato, Mexico | collected... | reverse complement strand
GCCCAGCCTCGGCCTGGCAGAACGCTGTGCCGGGCCAAAGCTGGCAGGCTGCTCGCGCGGACCAGCCGGCACAGACAGCAGACAGGCGGCGGGCTGTGCTGTGCTGTGCACTCTGGAGCGCACATTGCGCGCGAATCAAAATGGCGGCCAACGCCACCAGCACACACAGCGCCGCCAGCTGCGCTCCATGTTCCCCCGAGGAAGCGCCTACTCTAGTTCGGCGCCCCGCCGCTTGTGGGGGCTCCGGGCGGCGCTAGTTCGGACGGCGGCCCACAGAGGCCGCCAGTGCGCGCTCCTATAAGGGGTGCGCGAGGCGGCGTAGTGCGTGCGGCCGAATGTAGGGGGCGCCACGCGCTCGTTTGGGGTCCGCCTGAGTCAGTCAATGGCGCTTCATTGGCGCAGTTTGACTAGTTTGGAATGGGTTTTAGTAGTTAAGTTTTGTTTGGTTCCTGTTGCTCAGCCTGTTTTTGCAACTCGCGCAGGCGCAGCTCCATTCGGTCTCTGGGAGGAGGCGAAGAGATTGAGCAGAACGAGGCGGAAAGCCAGTGCGCAGCTTAGTGGTTGACCGTTTGCCGAGTTGTTTGGGATGAGCTCAAGAGAGAGAGAGAGAGAGAGAGAGAGTCGCAAATTGCATTCATTGAGAGCGGGCTTGGAGTGGAGAGTTGCGCTTTTGTTGACGTTTTGTTTGCGAGCGAGTTTTGTTTAAAACACTATATCGTGTTTAAAAGCACACCATTTCGAGCTTAGCACTGGGCCTCAGAGAAGCCGCAGAGGAGCCGAAGGGGCGAGTTTGGGCTCCATTTCCGTTTCGCGTCCCCAATCAATTGGCGACCAGTGTTTCCAGTGGACCAGCGGCGAGTGTGAGTTGCCGGGAGTGAGCAGCAGAGAGTGATTTGAAGCGAGCTTGGCGCCCAGAGACTAGCTCGAGAGGGAGCCCTAAGGTGAATTATTATCATTATTTGGCCAAGAAGAAGGCTCTTCTGGGCCCAGTTTTGCAAGACAAGAAACATAAACAAGGAGCAGCAGCAAGAAATCAAGGCCGCAAGCATGTCCATGATGCCCTCGCTGGCGGCCAACTTCGGCACCTTCCTGGCGAACAACTATGCGGGCTACCCTTACCACCAGGGCCAGGGGCGCGTCAACCAGCTGGGCGGCCTCTTCATCAATGGGCGCCCCTTGCCCCAGCACATCCGGGTGAAGATCGTCGAGATGGCGGCCAACGGAGTGCGGCCGTGCAACATAAGCAGACAGCTGAAGGTGTCGCACGGCTGCGTGTCCAAGATCCTGAACAGATTCCAGGAAACGGGCTCCATTCGGCCCGGCGTGATTGGGGGCAGCAAGAAGAGCCAGCAACACGCTGCTAGCAGTCACCAGCAACAGCAGCAACACGGCTCCACCTGCGCCTCGTCAAGCTCGTCCACCGGAAGCGCCGCAAGCAGACAGCAAGCCAGCCAGAGGGGCGCCCAGTCGCCCGGCCAGAGCGCGGCCCTGCTTGGAGCACCTGCGGCTGGAAGCTTCCAGCAGCAGCAGCATCACCAAGAGCAGCACGGCCTCCTGGCGGCCGCCCACCACCAGAGTGTGGGGCCCGCCGCCTTCGAGCAGCACTACCAGCAGCAGCAGGCGGCCGTCCACTTCGGCCTCCACCACGCAAGCCAGAGCCAAAACCACAGCCACGCCCACCTGGCGGCCAGAGGCAACTCGGGTGAGTTTAATTGAGCCTTCTTTTAGTCATTTTTCCCCACTAGATTTTTGCCCACTCTCTCGGCGGCCCACAACAGTGTCTGTCGGGCGCAACAAGTGTTCGCGTGTGGCCCCAAAGTGGCGCAATCTTGGCCAGAAGTGTGGCCAAAACGGCGGGCAGAGGCCCGTTTGCCTAAGCGGGCGGGCGACGGGCGCGTCTGCGGCGAGCGCGGCGGGCAGAAGGCCCGCGCGCAGTGCGTTTCCTTGGGCGGACGCGCGCGTGGCAGACCCGCGCTCGAGCGCCGCCCGCCGCAGCCCGACGTGCGCGCTGATGCGAAACTAGCGTGCCAACTGGAAGCATCACGGCCCCATTCAGACTCGCCTCGCCGGCCCTAAGGAGCCCTAAGGATACGCTTAAAAGCCCAAGACGCCTGAGGAGCCTGAAGAGCCTGAAGAGCCGCTCCTTCTCGGCGCCAGAGAACGCCAATGCAGGAGAGCTGTCCCTCTGACTGGAGTGTCTCCCTCGGTCTCTCTCTGGCCGCGCTGCCCCCTTTTTGTGCCAAACAAGTCAAACTCGGCAAACTCGAGCCACTTGGGCCACTTGGATAATTGAACGGGCGAGCGGGCAGCAAGCGTCTAATTGCGTGGCCCAATTGAAATGGAGCGCACGGCTGCCAGTTGGCCGCCCGGAGCTTGTCGGCCAGAGCTAGACAGTGATCTAAGTCTAAGCTTAGCCATCCACTTGGGTCGCTTGCGGTTGGCACTGTTGAGCAGCGCGACGAGCAAACAAACGGGCAGCAAATTGGCCTGATTAGGCGCTGTGAATCAATTTGCATGCAGCCCAACCACTTGGCGAGCGACACTCGAAACTCGTGCGCCAACTCGAGCACGGAAAGCGCGCCAGCCAAGCTTGTGGGCAAAGTCGCATGCAAAGTGATGCAAATTGAGACGTCACAAAGCGCGCACACCCACACACAGTCTGCACTATAGGCACTGTGTCCTTGTGTGCGTGAGGCGCGCTCGCTCGCGGGGCCCATCCGCTCGAGCTTAGGAGCGCCACTTGAGCGGCAAATCTGCCCTAAAGGAAAGCTCGACTTTGATACTTCTTTGCTCCAATGGCACTTAGCTAAAGAAGCACTAAGCTAAAAAAGCACTGAGCTCTAACACGAAACAAGGAACTTCTCTCAACACGAAACTGGCAGACGATTACGCAATAGAATCGGGCGCAGACTCCGACTCGGAAATTGAGCCTGGCCTCACGCTGAAGCGGAAGCAGCGCCGCTCGCGAACCACATTCACCGCCCTCCAATTGGACGAGCTCGAGCGCGAGTTCGAGCGCAACCAGTACCCAGGTGAGTAGCCCTAAGGTGTGGCTGAGATTCATGAGGATTCAGGATGAATTCTGCTGCAAAATGCTCAATTTCTGCATTTTCGAATGCTCAATTCATCCATGTTGAGGCTCCGTTTGGAGCAGCTGAGCAACAGGTTGAAGGCAGACCTGTTGCTTGAGGGCCATTTGATCTTTGCAGAGCTAAGCTTGGGGACAATTTGGGCAATTCTGAGCGAAAAGGGAGAGAAGAATCAGCATTTTCAAGCACAAACTAACAGCGCCAAACAATCCTAATCACTGTCTGGGGAAACTGAACGCGAATTCAACGAAACGAACGCAAATGGGACGCTCGATTTGACGAATTTTCCGATGAAAACTGGCCAACCAAATTGACTTTTCCACAATCGGCGCTTCTCCTTGTTCTCTGGCGGGAAATTTATCCAATTCGATGGCACTTGAACGATTTGATCGCATTTCAAACGGACCAAAATGGACCAAAATGGACCCACACGAACACGAAATGGAACTCGAACTGGAACTCGAACTGGAACACAAACTAAAACTCGAATGCAAACAGACATCACAACTCGCGAAGCTTTGTCGGCCAAAACGCAGCTCACTGAGGCACGAATTCAGGTAAGTTGTGGGCGATTGTTCTTCCTTCTCGTGCTCTCTGAGTGGCTTTTGCTCTAAGTTACTTTTGTTCCAGTTTCGAGTGGCCACACTTTTCAGCTTTGGGGGCCACTTTTGGGTTCTAAAAAGCTGCAAAAAGCCGCAAAAAGCTGCAAGAAGCTGCAAAAAGGCACTTCTTGGCCGGGAAACTTTCGGCTCCTTTGGGCCGCCTTTTGCAAATGTGTTGAGCGGACTCTCAGCCGCAAGCTTTGAGGCTTTGGAAACACTTTGGGCCGACTTTTGGCTCAAACAATCACACTCTCACGGCGCTAATCTAGATCTCGATTCAGATAGTTTGGCTGCATGAAAATGGGCCCCAATGAGTGGCCGAAATGAGCCAGTCTCTCTGACTTGTTCCAATTTCAATTCCAGTTCTGCGCAGGAGAGACAAGCCGAAGTAGTGTTCTGTTTGCGCGCAAACTGCCACCAGCCACTGTGTCTCATTAGAATTTGCGGGCCTCTCTTTGTGCACTGCTCTGAACTTCTCTCTTGCTTTTGCGCGACCTCAAAGCCAGCAGAAAAAGAAGATTTATCGACACCAAACAAACTCCCAATTGGCTCTCCTTCAGTTCTTTGCGGCCTCTTCGCGCTCAATGCACAATGAAGCTCGCCTGTTGTCGCCCAAATTGGCTCGTTTGTTCGCCCAATCGGCGGCCCACCAGTCTCAAAGTGGGCGCCGCATGGGAACCTTCGCTTGCTCGACGCACTCCTTTCGGCGTGGGTGGCCCACCGAGCGCAGATCCACGTCCGAGAAGTGAACGAGCAATGCTCAAAAAGTGTCTGCAAGTGTCAAGGAGCAACTGAGAGTGGGACGAACGCGCTTTATAGGTGGCCGCACGGAGATCTGCCGGCGGGCATTCCAGAGCGGCGCAGCGGGACAGCCGACGAACGAGCACGACTGCACACTCGGTGCCAGTCTCGCAGGGGAAAAGGTGATTTAGGCTTGCCATTAAGAGGCGGCGCTGGCAGAAAGAGATAGGAAAGCAAAGTTTTAGAGACGCGCCTTCTCCTTTGGAGTGGCGCCGCTGCAAAGGAGGCCGCGCTCTCTGCTGGCCAGAGTGCGATCGCGGTGTCAATTAAGCTAATTGAATAATAATAATAATAATGATGATGCTTCCGTGATGCGGCCGCAAGTCAGCCCACTGGCCACTCGTTGCTTTCCACTCGCCGGCCGGCCGGATTGCGTGAGTCCACCTGCCGCCCAACTGGACAGAGACTAGCTAGTCCACGAGAATCGAGCAGCAACTGGTTTGCGGGCCAAGCGCCGCGGGAGCGCAGCGCGAGTGGGCGTGGCGGGCGGCGCGTGCGAATCGAACGGCGGGCGGGCCGAGTGTGCTCGCGGGGCCCACAGTTCGGCGGGCGGCGGCGCGGCAGGCAGAGTGCGGCGGCGCCCGCACGCGCTCCCTCAGTGATACTCAGCGCAGGCCCGCGGGCCGATCGAGGCCAAAGAAGTAAGATCTAATTGCGGCCAGCCCGATCGAGTCGACCATTTGGAGCGGCGCCAACTGGCTGGCGAGTTGCTGGAGCCAGTCGCTGCTCAGTTGCAGCCACAACTGTGCAGCAACTGGCTCCAGAGAGTTGGCGGTGGGCGAGCTGCAGAGTTTTGGTAGAGGAAAGCTAAGTAGAGGAAAAGGCGGCCTGAAAACACAGCCAGCGGCTCACTGTCGAGGGAGACACGGCTCACCAGTGGGCCGATGGAGCCGAGTCGGCGGCTGCCAACTGGAGCCCAGTTCGTGATTCATTCATGAGGCAAATTTTTCAGTTAGCAGAAATGTTGTTCTTGCGCTCGTTGTTGTTGTTGTTGTTGTAGTTGGAAATGTGGTTGCAAATGTGGTTGCGGTTTGGCGGCGGCTTCAACTCTGGTCTGCGGCGGCTTGTTGATTAGGACGATCGAGTTTTATGCTCAATTTGTGGCCAATTGTGGCCGCAAAATGGGAACCTTTGGCTGTGTGCCGGCGGCGAATTGAAAAGCCGATTGAGCTTTGCACCATTTAAGTCAATGCCAGTTCATAGACGGCCGCTCGTTTGTGTCCGAGCGCATTGAGCTTTGGGCTCATGATGCTTTGGGCGTTTGTGGCCGCCGCTTTGCATGTTTTCCTCCACCGCAGACTGTGTGCGGCCGGCGGGCCAGACTTTGCGGCGTCGCTTGAGCCAAGTGGAAAACCAGCCAGTTGGAGCTGGTTTTCTCTCTGAGGGAAAGAGGCAACATTTTTCGCGCACGACCCTCAGCCGAAGAGCGCCCTCAGCCCCAGTCTCAGTCACACTGAAAGTCGAGCGGGCAAAAGGGCCAAGTGGAAGAGGAGAAGAGGCAAAGAGGCCGCCACTTTTGAGCTCGCCGCCGCAGACTGTCTGTGGGCCGCAGACTGCTTGTTGCGGGCCGCAGCTTCACCTTAGGAGCGCGCGCAGGAGAAATGAGCTGCTTTGGGCCCATTGCTCTGCGCTGCTCCTTAGGGTCGCCGCTTGGAAGGTTCAAACCGAAAAGTGAAAAGTGAAAAGTGAAAAGTGATGAGGCGCAAACAATGGCGCCTCTCTGGCTCATATTTTGGCCAAGATATGAGAGCCAAAGGACGTCCGAAAGGCGTCCAAGTGAGCGCGAGTCTAAGCAAACACGCGGCTCTTGTGCGCCCAGAGACTAGGCCAATCCACTTGGAGAGGAGCTCCAATGTTTGCCGCTTCCTCGTCGTTTGATCTTTGGCACATTTGCCGCAAAATAACAAATAAAATCTCTTTGCTCAATAGGAAAAAAGTGAGCAAAGAGTGAGCTAAATGTGGCCAGAAAGTGATGAAAAAGCAGAGGAAAAGTGGCCACAAGCTTGCCACTTTTGCCCCCCAGATTGTGTTTCTCTCATTAGTCTGGACGAGCCAGTCTGCGGCGAGCTAGTTTGCGGCGAGCTGAAAGGAGAAAAGAGAAAAAAGTGAAAACAAAAAGAAAAAGAAAAAGAAAAAAAACGGAAATTTGAAAAGCGACGAAAAGTTTCTCCAAAGCTTAGTTTGCCTAAGCCAAAAGCCATAAGCCATAAGCTGTGAGTTGTGAGTTGTGCTAAGGGCCCTTAGCTGCGGAACCTTAGCTGCAACTCGCCAGCTGCAGTTCCCATGCAAAAAGGGTTGCGTTTGTTTTTCTTGGCCTCTGAATGTTTGAATTTTCAGATTTTTAGATTTTCAGATTGAATTTTGCATTGAATTTTGCATCCAGCTGAGCTCTGAGGCGAGCTTAGCACTGGCGCCCAAGACTCAATTCGCCACACACACTCTGACGCAGCTCACTGCTCGTTGGCCGCGCCCACCTGGTTCCCATGCTCGCACAAGACGCGCCTCTTCTCTTCTCTTGGCGCCCTTCACTTCCGCCCACTGGATTTTCCACTGGATTTTTTCCTCAACTAGAAAGAAGAAGTGTCCAACTAGGAAGATGGACTTAGAGGTGGACACTTCTTGTTGCAGACAGACACTTCTGGACTGGGTTTGCTCGCTTTGGAGTGAGCCTGAGAGTGTGTCTGGCGTGTCGGCCGCGAGCAGAACAGACTGGGACGAGCTGAGGCTTTGCAGTGGGCGAAGTTTGGGGCCAAAAGTCACTTTGTTCGCCGGCAATGATCTGCGGCCATTTGGTTGAAGAGTTGGGCGTTTAGTTGGCCATTTGGGGGACAAAACGGCCTCTCTTAAGGTGAGCTGAGCAGAGCGGAATGCAGCGGCAAGCAGGCGGCCACGCCCAAGCAATCGGAGACAGTCGCAGGCCAAGCAATCGGAAGCTAAGCAGTGATCACTCAGCACACCCTTAGGTGCGGGCCCAGAGGAGTGGGTGGAAGTGGAGTTGTTTGGGAGCCGAAGGGTGAGGATGGGGCTCCACTTTGAAGGCTTGAGGCTGAGCTCTGAGCTCTGAGCTTTGAGCTCTGAGCTTTGAGGGCGAGCCTCTCAATTAGTGGCGATTGATGAGCGGCGAGTGAGCGTGTTTGCAGTTGGGCGCCGCTGGAAGTCAGTCTTCCAGTGTGACTTCTCAGTGCAGAGCAGTTTGACTTCAGTGCGGCCGCAGACTGTCTGTGGCGCAGAGCACTGCAAGCTGCTAACTGCGAGCTGCGAACTGCGAACTGCAAACTGCTAGCAAACCTAGTCCGCCGCCGCAAACGCGCACTCAATTGTCTTGTGCGGGCCGAATGTCGCCAATGGTCGCCTCTGATTGCCACTGGTTGCCACTGGTTGCCAATGCTTTTCCAATGCTTTCCAATGCATCCACTGGTTGCCCTCAGCAGTAGTTGCCACTGCTGCAAAGTGGCAAAGGCTGATTGCCAATCGGCTGCAAAGTGGCGGAATGCACACTGGCGAGCGGCAGGCAGTTATTATTATTTTATTGCCTCCATCATTGTGGCGCCCTTCTGCTTGGGACAGTCCAAAACTTGGGACACTCTCGAAGCTGCTCCACAGTGTCCCAAGTTGGCGCTCCTCTGCACAGAGACATGCTTAGAATGAGCAAGAAGCCGCTCGACTTGGGCCCAAGACTCTCCTCCAGGCGAATTGGGCGCAAATTCTGGAAAAGGAAAAGGTTTCCTCAGCAAAACTCAACGCTGACTGTCTGCCAGAAAGTGTGTTCAACAGAGAGACTCTTTGGCTGCCTCGAAGCACAGTCTCCAAAGCACACTTTTCGCACTTTGCACTTTTCTCTTCTGGCGCAAACTTGGCTCGCTGGCCAGACCTTAGCCTAGACGTTTGTGTCGCCGAACTCGCGCAGACAAACAGCGCCGAAGCTCCGGCGCCAAACAGGTGCTCTTTGGGCTTTGTTTTGCCGCGCGCCTCAAGTTTGCTGAGCCTTGAGAGGCGCCCAGCAAGGCAAAACAAACTGGAAGTTTGCTGGCGAAAAGTTTGCGGCTAAAAAGTTGCAACTTTTTCGCCAAAATTCCCCACAAACTGCCTTCCGAGTGGCGCTCCTCCTTTGTCTTGGCAAGGCGCTGCTTCGACGCACCTTCAGTCCAACTTGAGCGCACAATTGGCCCACTCGCAAGGCGCGACAAGCCAAACGGATGTTGCCGGCGAGCCGCCTGTCTCCAGCGGCAACCTGCGGGCGCTCCTCTGCCGCCGCACACAATGGCTGCCCTCAGCTAGACCTAAGCTGAGGCTCAGCCAAACCTAAGCCAAAGCTAAGCCAAACCTAAGCTAAAGCTCAGCCTCAGCTCAACTGCGGGGGGCGTGGCCTGGCCAAAGCAATTGAAAGGCGAAGGTTCGCCGAATGGAAGTGGAAAGAGGCGGCACACAAGTGCGAGTGTAAATTGGCGTCTAATTGACACTTAAATGGCTTTTGTTCTTTCCCGGCAAGCAGAGGCAAGCTGTGAGACTGTTGGGAGGCAAACAAGCTTCTTGTGGGCTTCTCGCGAGCCTTCTCGAAGCGCCTTAAACAGCCGAAGACTGTTCGCCGGTTTGCTTGGGGCAGGAAAGGGGCGTGTGAGTGTGGGGAAGTGAGCGGCGAGCTTGCGGTTTGCCCTTTGGGCTGGCTCAGAGAGAGCGCAAGTTGGGCCGCACTGTGCCAGACAGTCTGCGGCGCGCAACACAGTCCTCTGGCCGCAGACTGTCTCGCGCGATCAATGGCCACCCATTGGCCGCCTTCCATTGCAGTTGAGCAGTCGGCGGGGCTGCCCAGCGGCGCGCAGACCACACAGACGGCCGCACGCTGGCCGGCCGGCTTGTTTGTGTCAGCTGGAATATGAAGAGAAATATGAATTCCTCTTCATATTCCGCCACACACAGACACTCGCTCGCTCACTCGCTCGCTCACACTCCAGCCCAAGTTTGTGCCGGCCCCTGTCGAGCGGGGCCCACTGAGTGCAGCCCGACTGAGTGGGAGCCGCGCGAGACACCTGCTGATTGTTGCGTATCCTATTCAATTAGTAGCCGCTTTTGTTCTCGGTCGGGCGCCTTTTGTCTTGCTGTTTCATGTTTCTCAGTTTGTGTGAGCTCGAGTTGAGCGCATTCAGTGCATTCAGTGCATTGAGTGCATTGAGTGAGCTCACAGTGCATTCACAGTGCGCTCAGTGCGGCAGAGCAGCAGTGCAGCATTGCAGAGTGCAGCTAACCTAAGCTGAGCTAACCTAAGCTAAGGCAGTGCGCTGGGAATGGAGCTGCGAGGAGACGCGCGTTGTGCACTGGCGACCCTTAGGCATAGCACAACTCAAGCGTCAACTGTGGCCCATTGCGCATTCCTGTTTGCCTCTTTGATCGACAAAGCGGCGCCATTTCAACACAAGCGCATTTGCATCCACTCTCCACTGGTGCACCTCTGCACTCAAGCTCCGCTCGGGCCCAATTGAATGCGCTGGAATTCGCACCGCCGATTGTTTTCCCAACGCCAAAAAGCTGCCCTCGGCCACAGCTTGCGGGCGCCAGTCCCAAGCTCAAGCTGAAGCTCAAACTTCAACTCGAGCTCAACAAGGCCAGACAGACCACACACACTCTCTGGGCCCTATATGAATGCATAATTAGCCGGCCGGCAACTCTTTTCGGCTCCTCCTTGCTTGCCAGACGCAGCTTTTCGCTTGCAAGATGGCAAGATGGCAAGACAGCAAGACGGCGAGACAGCAAGACAGAAAGCCGAGCTGTCCGAGCGGCGCTTGGCCTATTTGCGAGCCGCCTGGGCTGGACAAGGCGCGCGCTATAGGTCGGCGGGCTTTGTTCTGGCGGCCGCAGACTGTCTGCGGCCGCCAGAACGAGCGCAGTCGTGATGGCTCGGAAGTGGCGCACTCGAGCCACTGGAGCCACTGGAGCCAGTTGCTTGCCACTTGGGCCAGTTGTCCGGCCGGATCCACTTACAAACGGCCGCCCACTGGCCAGAGTGAGTGGAGTGCACGCTCGAGTCCCGCAGACAAGCGTCCGTTGGCGCAGACTAGGAACGGCGTGCAAGATGGCCAGCATCACGACGGGCCAACTCTGGCCACTCGCTGGCGCAATTTGGCAGCTCGGGCGGCCTTTTTGCGTGTGGCCGCCACTTCCTTCTTGCTTCTCGGCGCTTCTAAGAGCCTCTTGGCCAGTTGCTCTTTCGGTGCCGCAGCTAAGGGTCGGCGAGCTAAGGTGAGCTGAGCTGGCCGCACGGGAGCTTAGCTTCTCAGATGAAGAGGCGGCCATTTTCACTCTTTGTTCTGCGCGGAGCATCCTTCTCGAAAAAAGGCCAACTCTTTTGGAGAAAGAGTGACGCCAAAAGAGCATCAGGAGCAACAAGTGTCAATGGCTGGCCGAGCTTAGCTTTGCGCGAGCAGAGCGCAGCTTAGGTGCGGCTAAGGTGCGGCCGAGTTTCCGTTTGTGGCCATTTTCTGGCTGCAAACGATGCACTCGCAATTGGAGAGAAGCTTCTTGTTGGACGAGCCGAAAGACGAGCCGCCGCCAAAGAGCCACAGTGGCAGACACTTGCACGCGGCCGAGCTGCCATTCAGCTTGCAGGCCGAGAGCTAAGGTGTGGGACTTGGGTGGGCTGTTGGCCGAGCGGCCAGAAGAGAAGTGAGCAGCGAAAAGTGAGCAGCGAGGCGGCTTGAGAGAAGTGAGCTTAGGAGAAGAGCTGAGGAGAAGTGCCCAAGAGAAGTGGCCGGAGCTTAGAGTGTCGGTTTGTGTGTTGGGCGCACGATTTGTTCGCTCTGTCAATCATTTTGGCGCAATTCGATCAGACAAAGGCGCCCACAATCCAATTGATTGCGCGCCGGCCCTTAGGTGTGGGCCGGCCAGCTCGGCAGGCTCCAAGTGGCAGCGGGCGGCTCATGCGCCTTTGCTGCACTTTGGCCTTGCTTTGGCTGCCCTTAGGTTGCTCTCTA
>Ga0268247_10000639_pt1 | contig 11467 bp, 9 predicted proteins | sample AgamicOrMae_FD_200245 | JGI IMG/M metagenome (GOLD analysis project Ga0268247, IMG submission 200245) | Agave microbial communities from Guanajuato, Mexico - Or.Ma.e (v2) (version 2) | ecosystem: Host-associated > Plants > Phyllosphere > Phylloplane/Leaf | place: Guanajuato, Mexico | collected... | reverse complement strand
GAGAAGGCTTGATTTTGCTCACTCAATGCTCCAGGATCTTCGTAAGGGTCATGTTGATGCAAAGAACATCATCTTCACAGATGAATGTATGATCGGAATCGACCCATCTTCCAACCGTCAGAACGACGGGGTCTGGCGTGTTCGTGGTGAATTTGACGACTGGCGAGAGCACATTCGTGGACGACAAGTTAGATGCAAGGCCGTTCATGTATTTGTTGCAATTCATGCAGAAGTCGGTGTGGTAGGCCCATTCTTTATCGATGAGATCGATCCTGATAAGCCCACCCTCGATGGTCGAAAATATGTCGAGATGCTCGAGAATCAGGTTTTCCCTGTATTCCGAGAAAAGCTCGGAGATAGATTCGACCAATGCATCTACCAACAGGATGGTGCCAGTCCTCATCGATCGAGGATTGCAATTGATTTTCTGAAGAGCATCTTCGGAGATAGATTAATTGCTCTCAATTCTGGCGCCAAACATGAGTGGCCTGCTCACAGCCCAGATCTCAACCCTCTGGATTACTGGTTCTGGTCGTTCATGCGTCTCCTCCTCAGTCGTCATGACGCTCAGAATGTGGAAGATCTCAAGGCCGCCGCTTGTCTCGTCTGCGAGCAAGTGACGAAAGACGAGGTTTCTAAGGCGATCTCCGACTTTCCCCTGAGGATTGAGGCTCTCTTCGAGGCTAAAGGGGCCCACTTCGAGAAGACTTTCAAGGCTTTCAAGATTTCCAGGAGAGGACAATCAAAATGCAATATTTGTGATAATATACACCCGTGTGATTGTTCAGACTGTGATGCAATTTGTCTAGCCAATGCTTTGGTAAGTTTTGGCCTTCAAGGTAGACAAGATAATCCCACCGATCCGTTCGCAATGGACATTGATTAATAAAGTTTTTGTTATGTTATATTTACACCAGAAAAATCAGTTGTCACACAATTATTTCCTGATTCTGACCATTCGAGTGGATTTGTATTTTATTATTTCGATCGTCGGTCCTGTGCAAAACTCTCCTTGCAACTGGTGAAAACCAGCTGCTGCGACTGTGGCGTCGCATACCCAGTTCTGGGCGCGTCACGCACGCGGACGCGCGTACCGCTTCCCGATGCTGAAAAATGGGGGAAAGCAAGCCCATCTTTTTGGGACGCACTGTAGGAGTCGTGTTGCATCCTGTCTCCCGGTCCAGGAGTCGTATTGCATCCTGCCTCCCGCTCACATTGCAATACTAGCTCATATTGCATGTATTAGTTTGACCGTATAGCAAAGTTTAGAAGTGATCAAATGCGCATTATGAGTGGGGGCATATTTGCTATCCCCTTTTTCGACATCGTCATCTTCAACCAGAAAAACGAAACGATTATAGAGGCCTGGAAGCAAAGAAGATTGTATTTTGTCCCACACAATATAGTCTACGAGTCATATGAAGCAAGCACTCTCGAGGTGAGTGGTGAATTCGATCTATGGCACCAAAGATTTTGTCACCTCAGCAAGAAAACTATTCCCAAAATGGCGAACAAACAACTGGTTGATGGCTTACCACGGCTAAAATTGGAGAAACCACCATTTGGGAAACATATTGATTGTCAGTTCTGCGCTATGGGGAAACAAGCCAGGACACCTTTTGTCCCGAGAAGCTTCAGGAGAGCTTCCGCAGTCGGCCACAGGCTGCACGTCGATATTGCTGGTCCGACCGGCGAGCCAACCTTCTCCAAAGCAGACTATTTTGTACTTCTCAAGGATGAATATTCAGCCTATCGCCTGATTTATTTCATAAGAACAAAAGATCAAGCATTCGAGTGCGTCAAAAGGGCCATAGTCCAAGTAGAAGCTGACACAAAGAGTAAGGTCCGGATGCTAATAAGCGATTGTGGTTCAGAATTCTTGAGTAATAAGATGAAGGCATACTTGTTAGAAAGAGGCGTCGCCCAAGAAGTTTCGGCACCAGCCACGCCCGAACAGAATGGCGTCATCGAGCGTGATAACAGGACCGTCATGGAGGCGGCTAGATCCATGCTCTATGCCGAGAATGCGCCAAACTATCTTTGGGGAAAAGCCGCAAATACTGCCGTGTACACTCTAAACCGCTCAATCAATCGAACTTCTGGCGATAAGACACCATATGAACTCTATTTTCAGCGAAAGCCACGTGTTAATCACCTGAGAATCTTTGGCAGTCTCGCTTTCGTCAAAGAGCAAGAAAAGAAAAGAAGAGGCTTGTATTCCAAGTGATAAGAAGCTGTTGATCAGCCATCATGTACAAATAGATGAGGGAAAAGCTCATGACTGGCAGGATCCGAGCCCCGAAAGGCAAGTGTTGCACATATTCATCGACTCCTTGAGTGGAAACACAGAATCCGTTGCGGATGATGAAGACCCCAACGATGGCACAGACTCGGAGGACGACAAAACAGTTGGAACCGATGTGGACGAAGATGAACTGGAGGTCCCTGATGAATCAATCTATGACGAGGTTCGAGCTGAACCATTGAGTGATGACACCGAACAGGCATCTGAGATTCCTGCCCGATCTGACTCCTTACGACCAAGCGCAATACCAACCACCAATGAACCGGGAACAAAAGAACCAGCAAGAGGCTATATGACGCGATGCAAGACCAAAAGGCTAGAACAGACGGCTGAGAGTATCGGTGAGAAAAATTATGCAGAAGCCCTCATTTCGGAAGCAAGAACAGCCGTTTTTGAGGAGCCGGCGAACTATCATGATGCGATGCGACGACATGGCGCGCATGAATGGCGTCAGGCCATGAAGGATGAAATCAGTGCCCTCGAAAAGAACAATACTTGGACGCTAACTAAGCTTCCACCTGGGCGCTCTGCAGTAACCTGCCGTTGGGTTTATAAACTGAAGCGCCATCTCGACGGCTCTATCGACCGTTACCGTGCAAGGCTTGTTGCGAGTGGTTTTAGTCAACGACACGGTCTTGACTACTCTGAAACCTTCTCACCCGTCGTACAGATGGACCCAGTCAGGATATTGCAAACCCAAGCGGCGCAACTGGATCTGCACATGGTTCAATTCGATGAGCGCACTGCCTTCCTCCATGGAAATCTGGATGAAGAAATCTTTATGACGCAACCAGACGGCCTTGTCAAGGATAAGAGCCTCGTTCACAAACTCAATAAGAGCTTGTATGGCTTGTTTCAAGCCAGCAAATGTTGGAACGATCACTTCACGAAGTTCCTCAAGCTGTATAATTTGACTCCCATCCACAAAGACACTTGCGTATTCGTGAACAAACATAAGGAGTCAACTCTGATAATCGCTCTTTATGTGGACGATGGTCTCGTCTTCTCGGACGAAGTAGAGACTCTCAACAAAGTGACCGAGTATCTGAAGCAGAAACTTGAGATATCAATCCTGGAAACAAAATGTTTCCTCGGGCTTGAGCTCCATTGAGACTGCGAGCGAAGGAGGATATTCATTACTCAGAAATGCTACATCAGCAAAGTGGTTGAGAGATTTGAACTCAATCATGGTAAGGCGGCTCCTTTTGACGTGCATCAAAGGCTTGGCAAAGATGGCTGCCCGGATGGAAAAGATCACGCCACGATCAATGTGCCATATCGAGAGGCAATCGGAGCCCTCTTGTACATCAGCCAAAGGGCGAGGCCTGATATAGCCTTCGCAGTCAATTCGCTTCCAAGATTCTGCGAATCGCCAAAGAAGGCGCATTGGCGAGCAGTGAAGCGCGTTATCAAATATCTTCACACCACCATGGACGCAGGAATAGCCTACCACAGTGGAGGCGGACCCCTCGTCGCATACACAGATGCCGATTGGGCAAACGATGTTGACACTAGACATTCGACATCTGAATCATTCCACTACTAAATGGTGGGCCGGTTGCGTGGCGCTCGCAGGAACAAAAACTTATCGCTCAATCAACAGTTGAAGCCGAATACATTGCGGCTAGTATTGCGTGCAAAGAAATATTATTGGCGAGAGAGTTCATAGCAGAATTGAGCTGGGCCCAGCGAGAGTTAACACCGCTCTTTATTGACAATCAAGGCGCTATATGACTCATTAACAACAAACAAGTGCGTCCAAAAACGAAACATATTGATATAAAATATTTGCATATTCAGGAGTGTCACGAGAAGGATTTGAAGGTGCAATTTGTGGAGTCGAAAAACCAACTAGCAGACTTCCTTAATAAACCATTGCCGCCAATTAAATTTGAAAAAATGTTACTCGCTATCGGAATGATCCTGAGCCTCATATCAGGCAAGGTTGGCGCAGCTCCATGGAAAAGCAAAGATGAAGGGATCATCCACAACTACTATCTCGATCATCTCAACCCGTGCCATGATTTATGGAAGATCGAACATAAGCCTGAAAGAGACGACACAATATCACTCGCGATTGAAAGCGAGAAGCGACTCAAATATTTCAAAGCGCAGGCTGAAAAGGATTGCAATGAGATCTTTCGCAATCATTGGAAAGGAGCCATTTCCATCCTGAAACAATGTCCCGCCTCAAGACATGAGAGAGGTATCGTGGACGAGCTGGTCTCATTCAGTGCTCGCACAATCACTAATCTGGTCAAGAGTCTGATAGTTGACGATAGTGTGCCGAATGACCAGAGAGCCGTTAGATTCTTTAGCGACTATGATCCGAATGTCCTGATAGATGGTGCCTCTAGCCGCTATCTAGGACTTGTGAGTAATGCAGCTAGCGCTCATCCAACTGAGCTCCAAGAAGAGGCCCGCGGTGCATCAAAGTTGCACTGGAATATTGTCAACACAATGTAAGAAATATTGGCGAATGCAGCAAACCTAAGAAGCATTGCGAGGAAGTGCATGAGTGGACAGATGGCGACTACTGGGTTAGGTGAACTCATGGATATGCCCAATATTGCCAGAATCGATCCGGCTAAAACAAAGTTTCTGTCCGCCAAGGAGATTAACGGAGGATCATTGATATTCCGATTCATAGAAATCGACGAACAAGATTCAGTCACCATGATGATAATTGTTTACGCCAGCCTGATGCTCAACTTGTTCATAGTAATCATAATCACAAAGAAAACTATTTTGTATTTTAAGAAGAAGGAAGCAGCAAGAAAAGCATATAACATGAAAGATTATCCCAATGTAGGGGCAGATGACCAAGCATGATTTGGGAGGAAGTGTTGGACAGCAAACCATGCGGGTCACTGCCACGCCCCTCTATGTGTTGCGGGAAACGTCCCGCACTTGTAATGTGCGAGCTGCTGCTCGCGCCTAAGAAATAAAGTTCGGTCGCGTTTAGAACCTCAACAGGTGCTGCCCCATTATTCCAAGTAGGGCTTGTCTATCGATTTGAGCGATGAGTTTCTCAGCGAGCTCGTCCAGCTGATCCAGAGTCCCGATCTGATTTTCCCCGGCCTCGGCTTTTTTGGTCTCTAGGTCTCTCTGAGTTCTGTTGACTCTGGTCCACAATTCTTCATCGTGACTGCCGATTCTCTTTTTGAGTAAGTCTATGAGCTTGCTTTTGGCCTTCTAGTACAGTGCGTCCAAAAAGTCACTGAAATTTTGAGTTGGGGTTTTTTTCAAAAATCGCTTTATTCAACGCTTTGGAAATACCTGGACCTGAAAGAGGGTAAACTCACTTTTTGTTTAGTGCGATTTCTATGTGTGCCCCCTGCAGACACACCACCATTCGCATTCTTTCTTCGAACGATTCAAAAGTCCTGCGACTCGAATCTGCAGGAATGGATCGGAGAACCTCCCCAATTCTATCCTCCAGCTCGTCTAAATTCTTCGGCTTCGTCTTGTAAACGAGTTCCTTCGTCCTTCCCCAGACGAAGAAGTCCATAGGGGATAGGTCTGGTGAGTTGGCCGGCCATCCTACTTCTTCTCCTTCGAAAATCTCTGGGAATCTCCTTGAAATCACCTTGTGCCCGAAGGCTTCCTTTATAATCTCTAAATTTTCTCTAGTTGTGTGTGCTCTCGCACCGTCTTGTTGCAGCCAGTGGGTAGTTGTTTTACCATTCTCGATCATCTTTCTGATGAATTCATCAAGGATTTGCCTGTAAACTGCGCCTGTGACTTTTTGATCTCTGACGAACTGGAAGTGCTCGATCCCATCCAAGCTCAAGGCAGCCCACACGGTTGTGTACTTAGGATGCAGGGGCCTCTGATTGACTTCAGTGGGCTTTTCAGAGGCCCACAGCCGGTTGTTCTGTCTGTTGATGTACCCAGAAAGATGAAAATGAGATTCATCGGTTGAAATGATTTTCATTGGGTCGAGTATTTTTCGGTCGATTAATTCACAGATCTCTGAGGCAAGCTGCAATCTCTCCTCGAGATGCCGCTGCTTGAGCTCTTGCCCCGTCTTCAATTTATATGGGAATTTGCCTAAGTCTTCTCTTAATATTGAGTGAGCCGATGTCTTGCTAACTTCGAGCTCTCGACCCAGCTCACGAACAGTGGTTCCTGGAGTTTTTTCCACAATTATTCGTGCTTTGTCTATGAGATCGGGAGCTCTAGAAGTGCTCCTACGGCCACTTCTAGACTCATCATGCACATGGCCGACCCTCTCAAATTTCTCGATCAAGGCCTTCACCATGCCATGAGATGGTTTTTTTCGGTCTCTATGGGCGGTTCCAAATTTTCTGAGAGTTGTTGTGACATTGCGCCCATTATTGTGGTATATTTCCAATAATTCTCTTCTTTCATCTATTGAATATTTTCCGTCACTCATTTTGATGCTTTCGAGGCAAACCAAATGTATAGACTTGAAGCAACAGGTGCAATAACCGGAGAGAGAGATCGCTAGATTGTACCCTATGGGACTTTCTGCGTTATATGCCCCCCCCCGAGTGCGCAGGCGCAATGCACCTCCAGAGTCAAAATTCGAATTTTTCCGCGCGGCGCTCAAATTGCATCTATCTGCTCAGCCTAACCTGAAAACCTGTCGACTCTGGGGTTTTTATTTCGGGATTTACAGGGACTTTATTTTTTCAGTTACTTTTTGGACACCCTGTATTTGGCACCTTGTATACTTGTATGCCGTATTGTTTTTATCGTTGGTTTTGCCTCGGCCTGGGAGATACGCCTTCGGTTCTTTCGATCAACTTTTTGCAGTTGGTTAGTCATTTCACTGATGATGGTCACTGATTGTCTGCGAACCATGAGTTTGGCGCGCGTTTCCTGGATCCGCTTGATCTATGACATGACCAGGTCTGTGAGTTGCTCCAGTTTGTCTATTTGCCTATCCCGGTTGCTGTTTTTCCAGTTGTTTCTCATCTTCCTGCTTTTGATCTTTAGCTCGAACAGATGTTCCTCAGAGATGCGGTTCGGTTCGTACCTAAGACAGAGTTCGAATGGTCTGTTTTGCTGGTTTTCCGTGTTTAGTATCGTGATGGTCTTATTGTGTTTTTTGGTCTTTAGGTCTTTCTCATCAGATACTGTGATAGCGTGCCAGATTCTACGAATTTTGCTGCCGGCAAGGGCTGTGTCTATCCGAGCTTTGGTGGCGGTTGTCTGATCGGGGTTTTCCGGGTACACAAAGGTGGGTCTGGGCTTGCTAGTATTTTGGCGCAACGCGGTAAGGCCATGTCGTCTGGTGAAGTAGTTGATGACGTTTCCCCTGAGTATTTTCGTCTCGTAGATTGCCCGATAGGTATTTGCCATATCCGCATTTCTGATGTTCTGAGGGTCCCAACTTCCCGAGGTGGCATTCGGGTCTGCAGCTATGAGAGATTTGTTCTCACCATGTCGCGTGACTTCTTTTAAAATTTTATCGGTCTCTTGGTATTAGGCTCTCGGTCTCAAGTAGATGTTGAAGAGGAAGAAGACTTTATTGGTCTCGTACCCGTCCACTGTGAGATAAATTTTAGCTGCTCGGCCAGTGGCTTTGTATGAACTGATGTTGATTATTTTGGATATGCGGCATTTGTCGGTGTTTTGACAGTTTTTTCCATTTCGCAATGGAAGTTTTGCAAAATATAAAGCGATGCAAACGATGCAAACTGCGCGGGCCTCATTTATGGGCGCCAAATTTTCTGAGCAGACGGTGAAACTTTCCTGAGTGCGATTGGCGCTGAAGGGTCTGCTAATTTCCAATTTGATAATAAACTATTGCAAACTTTTTTCGCATATTTCCAAAAAAGTTTCAAGCTTTCTTGATTTCTAAATCCGTATTTCATGATGGCAGAGAATATTGAGAAAAAAAGTCGCTCGAGCACGGAGAGGAGAGACAGAGAAAGGCTAATCGAATTTGTGTTCAACCAAGGGATATCTATACGTGAAGCTGCAAACTTATTGGATATTAAGCTCCGAACGGCATACGGTATCGTTGCAATTTTCGAAAAAGAGGGGCGAATGGAGACGAACAAGAGGACTGGTCGGAAGCCGCTTTTCAATCAAACTTTTGAACAGAATATCATTGAATATATCCAGCGCAACAATGACGCCACTTTAAAGGAAATACAAATTTTGTTGCAAGAGACTCACGGAAGTTTGGTCCTGTTGCGCATTCGCTGACAACTATCAATAGAATCATCCTGAAGAATAGAATGAGTTTAAAGGTAATTTCTGCAATACCTAGATCGAGGAATACTCCACGAACAATAGCTATCAGACAGGAATACATAAATAATCTTGCACTCAAAGAAAGCATATACATGCCCAGAAGTATCATTTACATCGATGAAATGGGTCGTAATCTTCATTGTAGGCGCCTCTTTGGACGCTCAATTATCGGTCAGCCTGCCTATGTGGATGTGCCTGTTCAGAGAGGAGAAAACCTGTCTATGTGCGCTGGTATCAGTGTCAATGGAGTTGTTTTAGTTGGGACCAAGATTTTAAGCTTCAAGGCAGAAGAGTTCATTGAATTTTTGAGCATGCTACTCGACAAGCTAGATCCAACTGCAAAGCATCTTCTGATTATGGACAATGCTCCAATTCATCATTCTAGAAATGTAAAGAATTGGTTCAATATCAACTCTGAGCGAGTGGAGGAGTTCTTCTTGCCACCTTATTCACCTTTCTTGAACCCTATTGAGGAGTGCTTCAGCAAGATTCATTACAAGATTGCAGCAGCGCGACCGACAACTGAGAACACCTGGTGTCCAGTGTTGCAAATGCTTTTAAATCTGTAACTAGCGAGGATTGCCGGGGATGGTTCGCCCTTACACGCCAATATCACGGCCAGTGCCTCAGAAGAGAGCCCATTATGAAAACAGCAGATTCATCTTGTCCTGAATTCATCGTAGGAGATGAATGTGATGAGGAAGAACCCGACGAAATATTGATGTACGAGGAATGAAAGCGACCCTGAGTTGCATCGAATTTTTCCATTTTCGCTCTAAACTCTGACAATACAGAATTGAATTTTGTTTGATTGATCCTATCCACTGCTGATCTGGTTTTATCAAAAAAAGCTGATGCGGAATGCGAGAAAAATGCGAGAACCGATCTGACATGAGTGCTTTAATTTCTGGCAACTTTTTAATCAATGTAAAATACTGTAATCGTCGTCAAGTTTGTCGTTAGATTGCCGAAGGGAGCGGTGTGGCGAGCTACGTGAAAGTGTTGAGGAATGACTCATTGATCCGGGACATGAGTCACCATAGTCTATCATGACTCACCAGGATCATCGATGAGTCATATGTGACTCATCGATGAGTCAACCATAGACCCCACTGCGCATGCTCCGAATTCATTATATAAGGCGGATCAAAACTAAGTTCATCAGTCAGTCATGTATTCGAACATAATCAATAAAGATATCAAGACACATATAGACATATAGAAAAAGTAGTCTCTGTCCGTTTATTATATTGGTTGATTATCGCTTAACAGTTTCCATCCACCTCTCTACAGAAAGTTTGCAACCGAACCCAAAGTTTGCAGAGTTGGGTGCTGAGGCTGCACCAGAACTTGGGCAATCTTGCAGAAGTATGTCTAGATAGTTGTCCGGTTGGTTAAATACTGTCTCTATGACCTTGTTTTGCTGATCAGCTCTCTTGTCGGCATTCTTAGATTTGATGAGTCTAGCTTCCACGATTAACTTCTTAGGTGGTTCTGGTTTATGTTGAATTGTGTGTTAAGTTTGGTTGGTTGGTTGTATCTAGAGGTGGGTTGTGAATAAGAGATGTGTTCGTGAGCAGTAGTTGAGGTGCACCCGCTAGGGGTTCCAGATGGTATGAAATCTTGTGTTGCTCCGCGCTCCCTCAAGTACTCGACTCCTGATTGTCGTCGTCTTTGCACTGCAAGACCTCCTCAGGTTTTTGGTTTCGTGGTTTTATGGTCCTTCCTAGTGAGATTCTAGCTGTACGCCTTTCAACCGGTTCTCGACTTCGCCCGCCCAGCCCTGCGCTTGCGCCTGCGCGCTAATCTGGCAGCTTCGACCGAATTTTTAAATTCCGCACCCCGTGTTGCGCCTGCGCTCTAGAGGTTTTGAACTTGGCCGCCCTGCGCGTGCGCCGTAGCGCAGACTCACTACATGGTCTGACAAGGAAACACACCTTTACTGTTGGGCGAATTTTTTTATTTCACATAGGTCTTCGGGTAGATCTCTTCTCCCTGAACACGGTTTGTATTGATCATTTTCCCATGTTTCGCATATTTTTCGAGATAATCATGAAAAAAAAATTTCTTCAAGTATAATGAAATAATTCACTCTGCTACCAATATTCGCCCGCTGTGACACTGATCTTTGAAGGACCATTCTAAAGTTCTTATGCTCGAAGTTCGTCTCGGTGCTATTCTGCAGTGGTCGTTAGGCCTTTGACAAATGGCCGTACAGTAGTTGTTGTATTCTGATCTCTCAGGTGGGCAACTCTGGTGTAGAATTCTCTTTCCCAGGCATCATATTCCGGCACGGGTGGTCGTGGTACGAATCTTCCTACAATAGGTGTGTCTGATGATGTTCCAGGTCGAGGACCATCGTCCTCCTCGTGGAAACACACTCTTTGCAAAAAGTGACGCAAGCACAGATGCTTCCCACAATGGGCACACCTGGTAAAGACGTGATTAGTGCAGTTATGCCCTTAACAGCGCCTTGAAGCATCGAAGTTGAACTGCAACTCTTGAACCATTGGAGGAACGGGTCTCGCAGAAAGCTCCTCGATAGAATAAGCAGGATCTGTGTGCCTCCATGCGTATCGCAACATATCAGTGTATGCGGTAGAGTCAAATTGGTTCCATATCAGCGAATTGACATTGATGATGCCCTCTCTAGAAGTCACCAAACTGGTCTCATTGGTCTGAATAGCCTCCTCCATTATTCGCTTGACGAATTTCTTGTACTGCCGCATAAACGTGACATCCAATGGTTGTAGGTCGCCTGTTGTGTGCGGCGGGATCATAAGTGCCTCCACCCCGAGAGCTCTGAACTCTTCGATCATCTCTCGACCAGAATGACGACCCCAAGAATCCACGAGTATCAAACTATGCGGTCTGTTATAACACCGTCTACTTGCGAGCCTATCCAAGCGTTGTTCACACCTTCTATCGCCC
>Ga0268247_10000638_pt1 | contig 11471 bp, 8 predicted proteins | sample AgamicOrMae_FD_200245 | JGI IMG/M metagenome (GOLD analysis project Ga0268247, IMG submission 200245) | Agave microbial communities from Guanajuato, Mexico - Or.Ma.e (v2) (version 2) | ecosystem: Host-associated > Plants > Phyllosphere > Phylloplane/Leaf | place: Guanajuato, Mexico | collected... | reverse complement strand
TCGTCTGGCAAGCGCCAGCGCACCACCAAGCTGGGCCAGCTGAAGTTGGAGGACGCCAAGATTGGAATCATTGGGGCCGGAAAGATGGCCGACTCGCTGGTGCAGGGCCTCATCCACTACGCCAAGGTGGACGCCAAGCGCATCCACCTTTCAGCGCCCTCGGCCAAGAACCTGGAGCGCTTCAAGACCTACGGTTGCCGCGTGACCAAGAGGAACTACGACATCTTCGGCCGCTACGACTGCGACGTGATCTTCCTCTGCTTCCACGGCTACGTCATCAAGCACTGCTACAAGCTGGGCGGCGCCAAGCCCCACCCACTAACCACCAACTACATTCCCCACCAGCGGCACCCAATCTACATCCTGTCGATGGTTAGCGGCGTCAGTTTGCCCCAAATCAAGGCCTGCCTGCTGAATCCAGAGTCGAGCAGCCGCTACTCGTTGGAGATCCACCGGATCATGATGAACACAGCGGTGGGCCACGGGCTTGGCATTTGCGCCATCGACTGCGAGCCAGACAGCAAGAAACTGTCCGCACCAATCAGACAGTTGTTGTCGCGCATCTCCCAACTGGAGCACGTGCCCGCCTCCCAAATGGACGCCGCTTGCGCCCTGGGCGGCTCTGGACTGGCCTTCTCCTTCTACTTCATCAACGCGCTCGCCGACGGCGCCTTCAAGATGGGCCTGTCGCGCAAACAGGCCATCCGCTTCGCCTCCAAGACCGCCCAGTGCGCCGCCCAAACAATGCTCGAGTCGGGCAAACATCCGGCCGAGCTGCGCGACACTGTCTCCGCCCCCTCCGGCGCCGCAATCTACGGAATCCACGTGCTCGAGAAGAACGACGTGGCCAGCGGAGTGACCGCCGCCGTCGAGGCTGCCCACAAGCGCGCCATCGACCTGGCCACCCAGGAGGTCACCTGAGCTAAAATTGGGTGTCTCTAGTGGGCGTAGCTTCGTGTTCGTGTTCGTGGGGAACATTTGAGGAGATTTGGCCTGGAGATTTTGGGGCCGCAAAATGAGAGAGAAATTTTCGAAACAAAAATGTTCGAACAAAAATTTTGGAGAAAATGCGCCCCAGTTGCAAGGATATTGCGCAAAACGGGGGCAAGTCGAGCGCCCACTCTGAAGACAAAGGGCGCCATGCACTGCCCGTCTCGTCAAAAGTTTGCTGCTGTGATCTAAGGAAGACCAACCAGATTGTTGTTGTTGCTCATGCGAGTGTTTGCTTGAAGTCAAAAAGGTGAAAAAGGAGAAAAAATAGCGAAAGAAAAATAGAGATAAATCGATCTTGTTGTGTGGAGAAAGTCCAATGTCTGTCCATCGTTTTGAATATACTTCCTTTTTTTCCAACTCGTCGTCTGCTCCACTTGCGCTCGATTTTCCACTTCCGGTCTGCTATTTTTAACAAACAATTTGTGAAACTTTGTTTCGTGAAAATCTCTAAAAAACAGTTCAGATAAAAAATTCGAAGCTCAGCTGCATGCATTGTACAGTCATTGTTCAGCTCTAAGCACCCGAAGGGGCGCTTATAACGCTCTCGTCGGCGCAGACTGGCTGCAAGGGGAAAGTTTATTTCGATGATGACAAGACTGTGTGTGGGGAGAGTGGCCCACCTGGCAAGACAGGCGTGGCCTAGTCCAGAACTATGCACATCGCGGAGTCACACACGAGACGCGAGACTATGTTCGACTGTCCTCGGCGAGCAGTCATTTCTGCAGCACATCCGGCGGCGTGTCTTGTTGCTCTGAGGATCGGGGACAGTCTCGCGGCCGTTCCGCGGCCTCTGGATTGCACCAAACTGCTGCCGGTTGCCTAATTGCAGCACCATCACCCCCCAAGCTCGAGCTTGCCGCCGCCCTCCTGACTGTGGCCGCCTCGTTTGCGGCGCTCTCGGTCTCGAGACAGTTCCGGTGGACTGTCTGTGCAGCTGGGCGGGTGGTCCGCGCAGAGGCGGCACACAGACTGCCGGCCGGCAACAGTTTGCCCTGTCTCGTGGGGCAGGCTCGTTGCAGGTGCAGCTGCAGAGACTTCTGCGCGGCCACCTGGCGGCCCACCAGCAGCAGTCTGCCGGCCCGGCGCGCCAACTTCCGCCCAGGGCACCAGGCGGGCGGCACCAAGCGCGCCCTAGACTGTGGCCGTCTGGCTGCCGTCGGAGCTCCACTTGTTGATATGGCAATCATGTGGGTTGCTTTGGCGGCCCTGTGCGGGCGGCCGGCGTTGCTGGTGGGGCTGGTGTGTGGCTTTGGAAGAAGTTGGTGGTGGTTTTTGGGCGCCGGTCTGCGTGTGTGGCCGCCGGGGGAGCTAAGCTGCGGGTGGTGGTGGAGAGGGGCGCCTGTGGAGCGCGAGTGGAGGCGCGACTGCTCCACTTGGGCCTGCTGCTCTTGGTTGCGCTGGGCGGCCGCCATGCGCGTGACCAAATTCATAATGTGCTGAGAGTTCAACTCGTGCGCATTATCTGTGCCAAGTATCTCTGTTTTGGTTCCATTTTAGTTCGATTAATTTTTGTTTTTTTGTTTGATATTTTTCGCGTGTGTTTTAGTTCATTTTTGGGCAATTTTAGGAAATTCAATTTGTTAGTTGTCACAGTTTTCATAATTGGATATTTCAAGCCTAATTGTCGTCCTCGAGCACGATCATTAGCAAGCCACGAACACGATCTCCCAATTGATACGCGCCCGCTGTCGACAAATTCGTCAACTAGCTGGCCAAACTGGTTGCCAACTGGTGGCGAGCCCTAAGCTAAGCTCAAGAGCACACATCAAGCCCACGAAAAAGGAACCTGATCCTGAATGGGCCAGCGTGAAAGTGGTGCTCGGCTTTTGGGCAACAAGAAGCCGTTTGCAGTGGCAGCTCGCTCGAGCAGAAGTGTCGAAGGTGCAGCTAATGGTGCCCATTTGTGCTGCCTGTCTGGAACAGCTGGATTTCTGTGCCAGTTGGCAAGCGAGCGAGCGAGTGAGTGCACTTGTTGTGCAGCTGTTCTGGAGTGTGTTGGAGCACGGTGGCAAGTGGATTGCTTCTGTGGGCCAATCGGCAGCAAGAAGGAGCGAAAAAGCGGCGGAAAACTGCAGATTTTCAGCGCCAAACTGCAGTTCGAAGGCCCGAAATCTCAGAAGAGATCCCAAATGGCAAATCCAACATTCCACATTCGGACACTCTGCAGCAGCACCGCTGGCAAGCGCACGGAGGCGAACATATGGCAAATGTCCGCCGTGTATTGCCCATCCTAGTCTCTGCTGCCCTCCACTGCACGCCCCAGCAGTGTTGCGATAATTCCTCTGCCTCCGTGAAGCTAAGCGTCGGCTTCAACATCAGCCTCATCATCAGCATCATCATCTGGCTCTCCGTCATAGTTATCGCTCGGCAGAGGCGGACAGTTTGGCCAGTTTGGGGCATCGAGCCAGCAGAGCGCTGCCTCCGCGCTGGAACACAAACGCCCACTTGGCGCCCTCGCAGATCCAAACGAAGAGAACACGGCCCGTGTTTGTGTGCGTGTGTTTGCCGCCGCTTCTTCTGGCTTCTCGGTGTGTCTCGAGACAGACTCTAGCCAGCAGACCAACAGGGCCAGCCAGCCAGACGACTGCGGAGGGGCAGCACAGATCGCACATCGCACGGAGGTCGCGCCACCACCAACGCAATTTTCCCATTTAATTCACTTAATTCAAAACTGTTCTCCCTCGGCCAGAAGGCTGCCAAGCCGAGCTGGCCGGGCCGAATGGACACTTTATGTCGCATCGAGCTGGCCACCTGTTCTCCTGCTGCCCCCAAGCTCCACTGGGCTGGCGACAAAAACGTGGGCGCAGGCCAGTGAGCGGCAGACTGTGTGCGGCGGCCGCAGAAGCCCAACGTAGAGCCCAATGCAGAGCCTAGCGCGCGCCCACACTGCTGGAGCGCGCAGACTGCACGCAAAACCCACACGGCGCTGCTGCGGCCGCGCGCCCAAGCCACTCGCCAGCCGGCCCACGAGGCGCCCGCCGCCGGACAGGAAGTGCGCCCTGGACAGCGGCAGCCTCGCCACACTTAGACGGTGGCCTGCATGGCAACCTGTTTGTTTTGCGCCGCGCCTGCGCGTTGGGCGCACGCTAAGGGCGCCCACCGACACGGCGCCCTGGCTAAAAAAGGCGCCCTCCAGAGCGCTCGCTTGCCAGGCGGCGGCCGGAAGGCGGCCCGTCAGACAGAGAAGGGCGGCTGCACTTGGGCGGCCTCTAATTTGCGCCCAGTTGGCGGCCGAGCAACTGGCAACTGGAAACTGGCAGCTAGCAACTGGCAGGCGGCAGAAGCAACAGCAGAGGAGACGGGCGCACCTTTGGCTGCAGAGCGCGAGGGCGCCGCGCAAGTGTGCAGCCAGCGAAACGAGTGCGCGATGTCAATGGCAGTCGCAAAGGCAAAGGCAAAGGGCTGCGCTCTCCAGATTGAAAGCGAATCGCTGGAGAGGCTCTGCAATCCATATGGCGCGCCGCTCGCCCTTCCACCTGCAAGGAGACACACTGGCACGCACACGGCCGGCTTGCCAGCGCGCTTGCCAGGCGGCGCCGAGCACGCACTGAGCTGTGCGGCGGCGAGCTGCTGGCCGCATTTGGAAAACCGTCTGGGCGGCCGGCTGACTGCCTTCGGCCGCGCGTCCGCCTCGCTCTGCACTCTTTGCGCGTCTTTGTGTTCGAGCATATGTGCCTCCTCCATCGGCGCCGTTTAGCCCCGACCGCTAGCTGGCAGCTCGGCAGTTGGAGGGCGCCCAGAGAGCAGCCGCCCAGGCGGCGCCTTGAGCTTGTTGGCGGCGTTTCATCCGCTCGAGAGCGCGCCTGCCGGATCCCTGTTGCTGGCCAGGAGGCGGCGGCGGCCTGCTCGCGAGGAGAAAGCGGCCGGCCGGCAAACATCTGCTATGGTCGCCGCCGAGGGCGAGCGCAATGCTATTAAATAACTGCCGCGGCGACGCGCGCCTCAAAGACTGGCCGGCGCACTGACAGCCGCAGACACCGGCTGCTCGGCCGCGCATCGACACTGCGCCGCACACAGTCCGCCGCACACAGTCTGCGCCGAACACAGTCCACACTGCCGCACACAGTCTCTACACTGCAGACTGCAGTGCGCGGCCACCACGCGGCCCCGCGCCACATGCAACGCGCCAAAGTGCTCGCTAATGACCCATTGTAAGGCCCGCCCGTGCGCGCGCCCTCAACCACCAGTACAGCTGGTCCTCGGCGGGCCCGCGCCGCAACGTCGCCGCCAGCCTCCTGGGCCCGCGAAACCAATCGAGAACCACCTGTCGTGGCGGCGGCCGGGCGACAGCGTGCGCTCCGATGCGCCCCGCTCGGCACGCAGCGCCATGGCAGCCGGTGCGCCTCGCCCGACTCGACGTTCCACCTGCCGCGCTCCTCGACACACACACACACACACATACATACACAGTATCACACGCAGGGCGCCTCTTGAGACCTCCAGAGCCGGCCCATAAGCAGCCCTGCCCACTCCAGAGGCTCCCCTGGGCCAGCCAGAGAGGAGGAGCGCGTTCCCACTGGCTCGGAATGCCGCCTGCTGCTCGCCCGGAGCCTCACGAACAGGAGCCACTTGTGGTTGTCCTTGTGTGCCTGTTGGCGACGAGGAGCAGCCTGAGGGCCGCCGGTATGCGTGCAGAGGGCCACTTGTTCGGGAATCCCTCAAGTGGCTCTTTAAATTTGCCTGCCTGATTGGCCGGGCCGGCGGAGGAGTGTCCGCGGCAGCCGGCCAGATGCAGCAGGCCAGTGGCTCGCTTTCAGGCCGGCTTTCAGGCGGGCTAAATGGCCTTATTGTCAGGTGCCAGCTGCGATCGGCGCGCACAGCCAGAAGAGAGAGAGAGGCGCGCGCAACACCAGCGTCGCGACGGCAACGCGCCCTCCACTGTCTCCACTTGCTCCGTTCGCTTTGGACTGTGCGCTGTGCTCGCAGCAGTCTGTGCAGCGCGCAGCAGTCCGCCGCCTCTGCCTCGAGCCGGCTCGCCCCCGTCGCCTTTTGAGCGGCGGCCGAGCAGCCGAGCAGCTGGCCAGCATGGCTCGTGTGTTGCCGCCGCCGGCCCGAACTTGATTATCCATTTAAATGGCAAACAAACGAACGAGCACGCCAAGGCCGCGGCTCTGGCGGGGCTGCACAAAACGGCCCTCCTGGACACAAATCAAGACTATTGGCTGCCAATCTGTTGCAACAGGCCACCAAAGCGCCGACGTTCAGTCCACTGGCCAGTGGCATGTCGGTCGTCTGTCCAGCTTGTCGGCCTGGTCGGCCTAGTCGCCGCAGCAGCACCGCACAAGCCTGGCCACTTAGACACAGTCTGCCGCTTGCCCACACATCCTCCTCCCTTCGTCTGCCCCAAAAGCGAGGCGGCGTTCTCGCGTAGGCGCTGGCGCGGCCGCGGCCGCTCGGAGGCGGCAACTGAGTAGGAGGCAGCCCGGCCACTGCTTGTCGAGGCGAGCGGACACGGCACAAGGTGGCCGCCCGTGCGCTAATCTGATTCGCGTGGCGCCGCTCCACTTTGTTTGCTGTGGCTGCCCAAGCAGAGCCAGCTTGGCCACAGCGAACCAGCCCGGCCGCCGACTGATGCAACAACCGGCGGCGTTGGCTGGTCCGTCGAACATTTATTGGCCGACGAGTGGGCGGCGCTGGCGAGCGGCTGCCAACGGGCGCTTATAGACGCAGCCTTAGCGGCGCAACACCATGGGCCTGGCGCGCAAATTGCGTTTGGGACGTTTGGGGCAGCAGCAGGGGCGGAAGGGCGCCTGTGGGGGCAACTTTGACGACAACGGGCGACACGCGAGAACATCCGGCGCTCGCCAAGATCACCTGGCGCCTGGACGGGTTTTTTGGGCCGCATTTGCAGCAGTGGAAGTGGAAGTGGCGCTGGTTGGTTGTGGGCGCAGGCACAGCCGCGCGCTCGATTGCGAGCAGATGTGCGTGCTCGTTGATGAATAGTTGCAAGCTGACACACACATGCGCGCCTGGTCCGCGCGCCACACACAAGCACTGGAGCAGAGCAGCACAGGCCGCTGCCTAGTGGTGCTCGCTGGCCGGCGCCATGTGCCCCCCGATTGAAAAGCCGCCGCCGCCGCCGCCGCCGCTCGCACGGACACAGCAGAAGAGCGGCCAGCAGGCGCCTCCAACGCCCGCAAGGCTCTCCTCCTCCAGCCGGCTGTCGAGGCGGCCAGTTGGGCGCAACACCGGCGCCTCCAACGTGCCTGTGCGGCGGCGACCCTGGCCAATGCGCGCCCCTCTGTGTCGCCCGATGTTGATGACACACGTCCGATTGGCCGGCCTCCATTTGCTGCAGTGTGGCCGGCGAGCAGCTAATGGGCGCCCAACGTTGGCGGAGGCGCGCGGACAGCCAGCCGGCCAACCTTGCAGGACCCCTTCTGGCGACTGGCTCCACCAGCAGCCCAGGCAAAGGATGAGGCCGCGGGGAAGGGGAAGGGCTGCTGCTTCCAGGCGGGCCCATTCGCGTCAGCAACAGCAGCACGCAAATCTCCGCCCGCGCCACAGGCCAGCCGCCGCCGCCCAAGGCTCTGCGCAGTTGCTGTTGTCGTTGGAGCAGCAACAACAACAACAACAGCGGCAACTAATTCTAACGAGTGTTTCATTGGAAGCCTATCTGTTGCCATCATCATCCCGCCGCCTGCTGATGGCCTCGCTTCCCAGCCAACTGCCGGCCAGCGACATTTGGCCTCGCCTTTGCTCGCCGGCGCCGCCCCTCGAGACCCACTGCGAGGCGGCGCCATGCTGGCAAACAATGGCCCTTAGGAGTCGCCTTGGACAAACTCGGACAACCTTGGCGCCAGCGAGTGCCCAAATGGTGCGCCGAGAACGCCTCTCTCTCCACTCCAGTTGCAGTCACTGCACAGGCTGCCACCGCCGCCGCCGTCCAACACCACACACAGTCCCCAGGAGGCTGATGCCACCTCCCTGCAGCCACTGGACCATGCGGCCGCCCTTCGCGCCCATCTGACGCCCCAGCCGGAAGCGGAAGTTGGGGCCGAGCGGGTCGCAGTTGTGGCTCGCGGAGGGGCAGCAGTGGGCCGGGTTCGCCAGTACCCAGCATGCACACTGCACAGGCCTGCTGTTTGTTTAACGCTCCTCAGGGTGTGCCCCGTCAAAGGCACACTCACCATAGCGCACACTTTCACTTCCAGTTCCACTTCCACTTCCTCTTCCGCCCGCCGCCAACTCGATCAATCCGTCGCCGCTTACGTAACGGCCGAGGAGCGGCCCTTGCACTGCCGCCTCACTTTCTCACAACTTTTCTTTTTCCGGGCGCACAGGAAGCGCGCGTTCACCTTTGTGCGAAATCTGTTGCGTAAGGAGGCCACACGAGCCAGAGGCGCCCAATTCAATGACCTGGCCCTTGCTCGCCGGATGCGGCCGAACAGGAACCAAGCCGAACGTTGTCCAATGCTCAGGCGCGCCGACCTGGACAAGGTCACATGGCGATAAACACTGGCGATAAACTGGGACGAGAAACGGTCGCAGTCTGACCTCGGGGCTCACCCTAAGCCATCATGAAACGGCAATCGAAAGGAGTTCGTTGAGTGAGAATTCACCGAAGTCGAACTGTGCCCAAAGTGAGAACCATTCTGGGGGAGACCCGTACACTTCCGGGTTCGTTGAGGGCCCGAGCTAAGGTCTGTCGCGAAGCTGGAGGGCGACGCGGTTCGCATGGAACTTCATGCAGGCGGCGGGCACTGATCTAACATTTGTCTGCAGACAAACAAATGGTGGCCACCATCTTGCGGCACATCTTGCAGCCAATCATCAGCCGGATGCGCTCATGCTGTACACACACTCTTAGCAGCTTGGGGGTATCATCGGCAAGGACTCAATTAAGAGGCCCGTGTAATTGTTATTGTCCGTTGGCGCGATTCGAATTGGGGCCTGGGAAGAGAGTTGTGCCTCCGGTTTGGCTGTGCGAGTCTGTGTTTGAGACTGTGCGAGGGACTGTGTGTCGTTCTCAGGCGAGGCCAGTGGTGAGCGGCCGCCGGACGAGGAGGAGGAGTAGGAGGAGGAGGAGCCCTCGGGCGCAGCTGCCGCGAAACATATTGCACACATACGACGCCCATAAGTAGGGCCGCAATTATGATGTTGGCCCTGTGATCTGATGCCGCACTTAAGAGGCCAAATGGAACCACCATGTGCGTCATACATGTGGCCTGGCCGCTCGCCGTCTGCTGCCAGGCGGCCTCTCTTGGCACAACACGGGCGGCCAATGAGCGTCTAATGTGTCATGTGGTCACAGTTCTGCTCGCCAAGACTAACAGTGGTGCCAAGCAGACCGGGTCACTGTGTGTGGAACAACTGCGGAGGCAACAGTTGGCTAGCCAATAGAAGATATAAGAGTGGCCTCTGTTTTGCTTGTGTCTCCATGTTGAGAGTGTGCTCGAAGACTGGTGCTCATGCGTGTGCTCGCTGGCTCGTGGTCGCCACAATGATCATCGTGCACTGTTTGATTCACTGGATTATAATCGTCGTTCCAGTTTGTTTGTACTCCAATTCTCTGCCGCTTGGCTCTGCTGGTGTGGAGTGTGAGCCTTCGGGGGGCGCAATATGGGCGCTCGTGCGAGAACAAGGCACTGACAATGGAGCGAGAACAAAAAAGGAACACATTCTCTCTCACTTGGCTGGCAGCAGTGAAGAGTGTCTTCAAGAGAGACAGACAGACTTGAGCAGGCAGACAAATAGAGAGAGAAGACACTCAAGTCAATATGTCCTTAAAGCGACTTCGATAACTCCCATGCTCGCCCATATACGCTCTTCACTCACTGTGCCTATTGCAACACCCGGCAACCAAATGTTCTCCTCCCCCAAGACGGCCTTTTCCACTCCCACCATCTTGCCCTCTGCTCTGTGTGCTCTGTGTGTGCATGTGTCTCCCACACGCACACACACACAAAGGCAGTGCCAGCGGCAAAAACAACAAGCCATGTAGCAAATACAACATAAACATGATGGAAAGCCAAATGTCTCCTCTTGGTTCTCCATGCCTCTCGGGGAAAGGGGAGAAGTACTAATTGTTGTTGTCTAGGCATCAGTTGGCGGCGGTTCGCTCCTACTTGGGCTTCTCCACATGCTGCACACCACTGGGCAGGACTAGCTCTCACGGGGGCGCAAACATTTGGCGCTTTTAAGCGAAGCATGATATAAAAAAAAAACGACAAGGGCGCGACGTGTGTTTTTGATTTGAAGCCTGCGACTGCTGGCTGCATGTGTCGCTGTTCGACTGGCAGCTGACTGGGCCAAGTGGCGCCCGTGAACATCTGCATCAATGGCGGTTTGGCGGATATACGATTAAATAACTACGCAACATGGCGCCCTATTTGCTGGTTGTGTGCGAGAATTGGGCAAAACAAGGCAGATAGTTGGCCAATTATGCAGCTGACGAGTTGAACGCTCTAACAATGAGTGCAAAATTCGCCAAAAATTGGCCAAAATTGGCCTCCCGTTAGGAGAAATCCCACTTGGGCTCACCACAGTCTGTAGGAAAGGGCGCTAAAGACAGTCTGCCGCTTGGGAGGTGGTCGTGGCTCGACCGTTTGGCTGATAGAGAGCCAAAAATCAGGCCCACTCTCACAGGCCAAACTCAATTGGCCTAAGGAGTGGGGAATGATGAGAAATGAGTCAAATTGAATGGGCCAACAATCATTGATTTGTTAAACCGTTCTCCAGGTCGACTCCGAAAGAGACCTGGGCCCCAAGAATGTGCCTGAATGCGGGCGATCCCACGCCCCAACCAATAACTGGACAGCAACATTTGCAGGATGGACAACAAGGGCAAGGGAAACATTGCCGCCCGGTGGAGGGCAGCATAGGAGAGAACATGGTCGTGAGAGTGATTTCGTGCATCAAACGAGCGACGACAACGAGTGGACTAGAATCTGTGTGAGAGTGAAGTGAAGAATTTCTCATAGTGACATTCGTTGAAATGAGCAGGCGCTAGTGTTCAGAGGAGCCCAGAGCAGCAGGCGGAGGAGGAGGAGGGGCAGCAGCAGGAGAGGGAGCAGAGGCGGCGGCAGCAGCGGTGGAGCCACCGGCTGCGTGCTGGCTGGCCGGCCGGCATGACCCATTGTGCGTTCAGCTGGCCATCGGGCGCCCGGCAACGGCTGGCGGCCATCTGCCAATGCCATCTGCCAATTTGTGTGTGTGGGTTTCTTCCCTTATGAATGTCTGTGTGTTGCGCGCGCAACCAAATGCCCAACGCCGCTGGTCATGTTATATCCCCCCGGCTTGCGTGTGAGCAAAATACTCATCGATGCTCTCGGTGCTCATGTGATGCTGCTGCCACAGTTTCGGCCAACCATCCCCCCTCATGGCTTGTTGAGGTTTCCTCAGCCGACGCAGGGGCGGCATCATCAAAATTAGACCCTCCCCACTAGGCTACCACCACCACCGCCGCCGCCGGACAACAGCGACAACAAGAAGAAGGAGAATGCGGAATGCAAAACTCCCAATCCGCCTTCTTTACC
>Ga0268247_10000637_pt1 | contig 11497 bp, 10 predicted proteins | sample AgamicOrMae_FD_200245 | JGI IMG/M metagenome (GOLD analysis project Ga0268247, IMG submission 200245) | Agave microbial communities from Guanajuato, Mexico - Or.Ma.e (v2) (version 2) | ecosystem: Host-associated > Plants > Phyllosphere > Phylloplane/Leaf | place: Guanajuato, Mexico | collected... | reverse complement strand
CTTCTATCAGCAGTGACGGGATAGCACCTGAGGTGCAGCGCTTTTCGATATTGGCCGCAAGTTGGATGACCTCACTGAGCAGTATGGTTAGGTCATCTTCGTTGGTGTTCTCATCGCTTATAACTGTGGGTCTTATGCATGAAGGAGGCACAGGTATCCTGGTTAAGATGAAGTCCTCAGGTCGAGCGTCGCTTATAAGTAAAAATGGCAAATCACGTTCAGGTATGCGCTTGAACAGGTCAAGAACTGTGATCGGGTCCAAGAGTTCGTGTGTCTGTCTCTCTAGGAGCTCTTCAATCTCCGGGTTTGATCCGATGATACTTTTGAAATTAGATATTTGTTGCATGTGCTCCTTTGAGAAGCTCACAGTCATACTTTTAGTCTTTGGCTTAATGGGAATGTTTTGGCTTAAAATTTTATAACATCCAGTCTTCTTTATCTGACCATTGAAAGTACCACAGTAGGGGCAGGTTTTTTGTTTCTTACATAGTTTAATTATTTGCTCATGTAAGGCTTTCCTTTCTAAATATGAACCCTTTGCCTTGATGACTCGTCCTAGGTAATCGTTTCTCTTATTGATAGGTAAAAGTAGTCTGGCGCATCGGCGGCAAATTGCGCTCAATGTGAGCAGTATAAACCTAAAATAACCGACATGGTAACAGGGAAAGGGGAGCTCAATATGGCCGAAGTGTCCAATACAGCTGGCTAACCTTTGATTACATGTTTTACAAGCGTTTGACGTTGTACTAGTTCCTAATGCGAGATCCAAGACACCATTCTTGACAATCGAGGCTTTACCACCAATCTTAGCCCTTTGTGGGCCACCTAAGGGGCCACTACTTCCTGGCTGTAGGTTGGACTGTTGATTTAGACTAGAATCTTCGTAGAAGCGTTGATTGGTACATTGTATAAGGCTCTGTCTTCTCAGATGGAGGGAGTCACTGATGGCGAATGACAATTTGTCAATCTTCATGCCAACTTTGTTGGCTCGATATTGTTCCTTGCCCATAACTGGTTTGTGGACGCCTGGGTCTCCTATGTGGCAAGTGAAAAGGGAATATCGAACTAGGTCATGATGCTAATTGTGGATTGAAATATATCACCAGAATAAAAAAATGGAGTATGATGCAATGGAAAGAGGTTGGCGTTGCCGGAAAAATGGAAACACCACTGTGATTGTGTCCGCAGAGGCAAACACGTGCCCGCTTCAAACTATCGCATGTGCACTACGCGACAAAATTAAAGTGTACAAAATTTGCGCGCGCAGCCATGGAATAACACTCGGCATAGTGGGACACCGTACCAAAAGCGCCGGTCTATCCTGCGAGAAAAGTGGAGTCCTGTCCAATCTAAAGTCTCTCCTTGCTTCTACGCGCATCCCCTCTTGTACACTTTAATTTTGTCGCGTAGTGTGCACATTATTTTCCTCTTGCTCATGCAGTTGCGCGCGAAATCCTGTCACTCAAAGCTGCATTTGCCAGACACAGTGTCTCATCATGAGACTCTCATGCCTCCCCCGGTAGGCTCTCTGATGTCTACAATCGTCTGACAGACGCCCTTTTACATTCTTGGTTATGGTATCTAACAGTTGCCAAGATGGACCTGCTCGAATCGCTGTGCCTAGTGATGCAGACGCTCGCTGCCGAAGTACAGCCTCAGACTGAGTGGAGTCATGTTCAGTCTGGGCAGCGAGCAGAAGCAATAGACAAATCGGGCAAGTATTCTACTCCCTCCAGACCTCGTGACCAGTCAAGACTGGCACACAAAACGTGTCCATGAAGCCACCACAAACGAGTGTGAATTTGGCTCTACATTCCACAGAAGTTTCCACGGATATTGAAGAGTGTTTTGATTATGGCAGCGGCGTATGCATGGCGCTGTTGTTGGTCAGTTTTGAATGACTAGTTCCAGTGGTTTGCAATGCCGAATCAATGTCGAACTATGAGAGCTATCGATGGGTCACAATGAGGAGACGTGACAGAAATTCGTCCCATTGAGGCGGAGTGATTGTGGCCGGCAGGCAGACAAACATGGTCGGGCAAGAGTTGCACAACCCAGTTGCACAAGAGGCTGCGTGTGAGAGAGCAGAGTCAACATTGGGCAGAAATCTTGTTGGGCCTCTGTTGTGCTGCAGAACTAGTGTGGCCCTCGTTGCGTGCGGCTGTCTCAAGCTGGTGGACACTCTTCGGTTCCTCTGCAACCGAAGAGAGAGAATGAGAGCCCGAGAAGCGAACACGTGATTATTGATGATTTTACAAGTGTTTCCAGTTGGGCCTCCTTGAGACTTGAGCACATTTCAATCAGCAGCTGGCAAATTGTGCACAGGCCACCACCACTTTTGCGCCACTCGAGGCCACTGCTGCGCGCCCTCCGGTGAGCCAGGCGCCAAAAGTGGAGCCCAAGTGCGCCCCTTCATTTAGCCCATTCTTTCGGCCTTCTGTCCGGCCGAGAACTGTGTCCCCAATGGTTTCCGGCTTCCTCAGAGGAGTCCACTGGGCGCACTGGGCCGACTGGGCGGCGAGTCTGAAGCCAGAAGGAGAACGCGCACTTAGTCATCTGGCCGCCAGCGTCCACTGCTCTGCCGTCCAGCGTCCAGCGTCCGTTGTCCAGCGGGCGGCCACTGGGGATTTGTGCAACGTGTGGCGCCGCAACAGAGACACAGAGAGAAAAAACGGGCGAAAAAACTGGCCCCTCTCATGCCAGCGCCTTGCTCTTAGGCGCGGGCCCCGCGGCACACCAGTGGCCCCAGCGGCCCACACGGCTCAAACACCAGCAGAACATCTCGGAGGAATTCTGGCTCTCTCTCTCTCTCTCTGGGCCGGAACTTGGAACGGAGTGCGTGTCTGGCGTGGGGCTGCATTGTTGTCGCGCCTAGTTGCTGGGGCGCCTCTGAGGCAACTTGTCGCCGCCGCTGGTCAGCTGCGGCCGCGTCCTAATCATCGGCCACTCATCGCGTTGCTCGCCGGCCAGAGGACAGCATGCAATTTATAACAGGCGCTGGAGTTTGCGCTCGCCCAACGCCCAAATGATCCGATCGCTTTAAAGCGAGCCCAAGATTTGGCGCCTCCTGGAAAGTGGGCGCCCTTTCCGGCTGGTTAGGAGCACTGGCTGGCGCTTGGGGGCCGCTCACTGCGTACAGCTCTCACAGTGGCCAAACAGTGGGTACACAGAGGGGGAAATTTGCGGGCTTAGTTAAATAAATAAATCGAGCGCTGGCCGAGGGGCAGTCTGGAATATTGATCCCAAGGTTTGCCGGCGGTCACTTGTCGCGGGCCGCCTCTTGTGTTGGCCGAGCGGCGCTGGCCCGAAGACTCTCCTCGGCCGAGCCTAAGGATGGGGGCCAGTTCGGCGCGCACTGTGCGACTCGCACTGCTCGGGCGGCTTGCACGCAGACGCGCAGCGCATGGCAAAGAACACACACACTTGCAGGCAGCATCTCGCGCACAGCTGTTTTTTCCTCCCTCACTGATTGGCTCGCCTTCATTTTGCAGCCGCCCCATCCTGGCGACAATTATCTGGAGCCCTTTTTAATCTGGCCCGGCTGGCCCGCAAGGAGGCCTTCTCCAACTCCTCCACCTCCGCGCGCCGCCGGCAGACCAGGAGTCGCGCCGGAGCATCTGGTCTGGTTGTTTGTGGCCTCCACTGGGCCGGCTCGCCCACGCTGCCGAGAGGGCGCTCCTCGGGGCTCCTAAGGGCCGCCCACACCGTCCGGTTTGCCCACCGGGCCGGCGGCGACTAATGCTGATTGCGCCCGCGCTCGCCCAACCGCGACAGAGCCAGAGAGACTGAGAGCCAGAGACAGAGAGCCACAGAGACAGAGAGCGGCCCTCCTGGCGCCTGGAGCTCAGGCCCACTTGCGAGCTCGGTTTGCGCTTTTTAAACTTTCAAACGGGCCCCAAACATCGCCGGGCTGCCCCTCCAAGCGACAGGCCAGCTGAATGGCCGCCGTCTGAATGAAGATAATTAATAATAGAGACTGTGCCTGGTGGGTCGCTGGCAGTGTGTCTCGCGGAGCTGCTGGATGCGCGCCCGCCGCTGCATAATGGAGGCCAACAAATGACGCAAAATGGCGCAGATCTGGTGGCAGTAATTTCTCCACCTTTTCCACCTTTTTTCTACCTTTTTTCTACCTTTCTTCTCCGCCTTTCTTTTCGGCCCTTCTCTCTCGCCATTGTTTTGTGTCACCGTTCTGCTGGACGCAAGTTGCAAAACTGCTTTGCTGCCAACTCGCAGCAAAGTTGCAGCTCGAGGGGCCCCAATTGGAGTCGGTCTCTGTCTTGGGCTTGTCTGCGCCAACTTGTTCGGCGCGCCGCTCCAGAGGCGGAGGCATTTGGGGCCAAACAAAGTGTTATTGACTCGGCGGGCGGGAATTAGGATGGCTGCCATGCGCGCCATTTGTCTGGGCGGCAGCTGAGCGCGGCCAGACAAATGTGTTGCTGCGGGCCAGCATCCAAGATGGGCTTCTCTTCGGGGCAAGTGGCCGGTGGCAGTTTGTGTTTGTTTCGAGCAGCCGTTTGCGTGCTCTGCTTTCCTTAGGGCCTGCAGTCTGCTGCAGACTGTCTGCAGCCTGCAGACTGGCCAACGCAGTCACACTGACGATCAGCTGCCCGTTTGGGGCCCAAGAAGCGCGCGCTCGCAGCTCTGGTGACGCAGGACCAGCACCGGCGGGCACACTTCGCGCGTCAGAGCAAAGTTGATCGAAGTGTGCGCGCAGTCAATTGGCCGCCGGCAGAGCCGCGCGCTCTCTGCCTGCAGGCTGGCAGGCCCCAGTGAACGCGCGGCGCGCGTTGCCCGCACGCGCAACCGGCCGCACTCCAGCCAGCCTATAATGCGCCCGCCGGCCCCACTCTAAGGTGGCCACTGGCGCCCAGCAACTTGTTTGAATTTGGCCCGCCACTGCGCAAACTCGCAGCCCAGTTGCCCAATGGAGAGGGGCCAGCAAGTGGGCGCAGAGGTCTGCGCACCAGCAGGAGCTCTTTGTTGTGACTGGCTGGCGACCCAGCACTGCGCATGGGACGCGATCGATCCAATGCATCGGCTTTCAATCCCAATCACCAAGGCTAGCCCGCAAACAGTGGGCCAAAAAAGGGCAAATCCAAATCCAAATTCAAACAACTCGCTCATGTGCCTCAAGCATTGCACTTGTTCAGCTCAGTCTCTTTCTCCTTGCAGAAACCTCCACACACACACGCAAACACACTCAACTCAGCACTCAAGTCGTTTCGCCCCTCAAACTGGGCGCCCTTGCAGTAGATAAACTCTCCACTTCCGGCCCAACAAACAGCCCACTCAAGAAAAGGGGGCAACAGCTCGCTTCCGGTCGCTCGCAATTGCCACAGCTAGTCGTCGGCGAGCAATTGTGAAGCGCTGAACATTTCGGGCTTCTTGTGGGCAGTGTTTGGTGGCCAATGTGTGACAAGTGTGCGCGTCGTGTGGGCTAGTGAGAGACCAGCTTGAGTGGGCGGCTGAGTTTTTAGTCTTTTAGTCTTTGAGGCCAAAAGTGGAGCCAAAAATCGATTGATTTGCTCTTAGCAGAGCAGTGCGAGCAATTAGTCCACAAATTGGGACTCACAAATTGTTACTCGGCCCAAGTTGGGCCAGCACAAAGTGGCGAGCAATTTCCCTTTGCCCTAAGGTGGCCCAGTTGCGCAAGTGGACGCGCTCAGTCAGGTGCGGATTTATGATGAGCGGCGCGCTGGAGAGCCCAATCTGAGCTCCCATTGAACCTTAGGCGCGGCTCCTCCCCAGTCTTGTCGAACACACTTCAAGCGGACACAAAGCTACAAAAGCCACTAGAGCCACAAAAGCCACAAGCCACAAGCCACAAGCCACAAGCCTGAAGCCGCCGAGACAACAAGCCAGCAGCCAAGCGAGCGGCACCTCATCAAGAAAGGTAAAAAACCAATTCACGTACGAGCTCGTTGGCATGCAACCAGTGCAATCGTTCAACTGTTCAGCCTCAGAACTGTTCCACTGCTTGGCCGCCGGCGCAAAGGGAGCATCTTTCCTCCTTCACTGTCCCCTAAGCTCAACAGCCACTCGCCACAGTCAACAGGGCCAGATCAAGACAGTGCAGTGTGCTCGCGTCTGTGTGCATTTATGTTTTTGTCTGTGCGTGACCGACGCGTTGGGCGAGCTGTCCGAAATCTGATCACCTCAAGAGCTTAGGATGCTCGTCCATTGAGACCACCGGCAATTCCAATTAGGGCAGAAAACAGGTGTCCAAAGAGCAAGAATCATCATTGAGAAACATTGTGTTTGCCTGTGTCGCCCAGCTAAGAGCTAAGCCCAGCGAGCAAGGAGCATCACCGGCTCATTCGCGCCCGCAGCAACAAGCTCAACTCTCAGGCAACCCTAAGGCGCCGCCCGGCCTAGCATGGCCTCCACGGCCATGCACAAACAGCGCCTCCTCCACCACCACTACTCCACCAGGCCCCACCGCGACGCCGACAACTTTTCCCCCCAGACGGGCGCCACTTCCGCCACGCCCAACAGCGACACGAACGAGCAGCAGCAGGCCGCCCTCAACTGTTGGCCGCACAACGCCGGCGACCAGCAGCACCTCGAGCAGGCTCATTCTTCCATGGCCGAGCAGCAGCAGGCGGCCTATGGCTACGTGCGCGGCCAGACGCAGTCTGCGGGCGCAAATGCGCTTGTCCACGAGCACCACCAGCAGCGCCAACAACAAGTGGCCGCCCACCTGTACCAGCAGTATGGGCCCGCCAACCAGCAGCAGCAGCACCTCGAGCAGCAGCAGCAGCACTACTCGAGCTTGTATGCGCACACCACTGGCGAGCAGCAGGCCTTTGTTGGCCACCAGAACGCCGGCCAGACGGGACACCAAACGGCAGCAAACCAGCAGCACCACTCGAGCGCCGCTTTCCAGATGTACGCCAATCATCCAAACGAGCAGCCGGGCGCCACTTTCGTCCAGCAGACTGGCTACACTTCGGCGCCCTACTTGATGCAGTCCTTCTACCAGCAGGCAGACGGGCGCGCACATTTGGCTGCAAGTGTGCACAATGGAACGAGCGCGCGCCTGCAAGACTCGAACAACAGGTAAGTGTGGCCCTGCCATTGGGCTTAGGTGTAATCCACATTTAGGTGTAATCCACATTTTTGACTTTCTGGCTGAATCTGAGAAGAATCGCCTTTGATCTGCAGCCTTCAATCTTGGCAACTTCAGGCGGCCTTTCAGCTCGCAGAGACCAGCAAGCTCCAAACAAGCGACTGTCTCTGGGAGAGAAAATTCCAGCCAAGCGGAAAGGTCATAATTCAGGTTTTCGGCTCGTCCAACACAAACACCTCCAACAAATTGTGTCCTTTCTCTCTGCGGCGGCGGAAGATGTAAAATCTGCGGCGCCGCCGCCGTCGAGCTAGCTTGCTGGCTAGCCAAATGGGCAACCTTTTAGTCTGTTTTAGTCTAGCCACAGATTTGCATTTGATTTCTTCATTTCTCTCCACAACTGGCGAGCTTTTGGCCGCCCCGCCCAGACACACAGTGCAGTGCATTTGCCTAATCAGTTCACTGAGCCACATGCTTGCGACACATTGCTGCTCAGCTCGCCTCCCCCTTTTGCCTTTCTTTTTCTTTCCCTCTTCTTCTTCCTCCTCAAAGCGGAGGATTTTTCCAATAAAACGGCCACTTCTTCTTCTTCCAAGTGAGGGGCAAAAGTATGATCAGATAAGAGAACTTGTTGTGTGTGGACCTTGTTAATACGCGCCCGAGATTGTCTCTGTGCACCATTTTCAATCCTCCACCTGGACAGTCTAATGAACTGGCCAACTGGACACCCCCGCACACGAGACAAGTGCGCGCCAAACTGGCCGCCGCAAGCCAATCGGCCACTGCGATGCAGTGAAATGCAATCCACTCGGACGGGCTGGACACAAAAACACTGGCAGACATGCACTCTCGCAGACACTCTCTTGCAGACACACTCACTCGCGTAGACAAACACGCGCCGCTTCCTGTTCCACAAGTGAGCGCTGCTGACCACTGGAGTTTGCTCGACTTCACCTCGCTGCTTAGCCTGCGCTCGAGTGGGGGGCACAATGCTCGCATTGTGCCTGGCTGGACCCATCATCAACTAGTGCAAAGTGTCTGCCTCAACACTGTTCATACTCTATACTTTTTCCCTTCCCCCACAACATGATGCTTCAATCCGCGACATTGGCTAACCAAATGCACTTGAGGGTCTATCTTTGTGTGTCTGTGCGTATTTGTGCGCGATGCTGCCAGTGCGTGTGGCCGGTGGGAGTATGTGAGCTGAATAATGCGCCGACTTGTTTTCAAACTGGTCGTCTTCGCCTTGTGCTGCCGCTGGGGCTTCAGTGTGGAGGCGCTCCAAGCGTCTTGTAAGTCGCGCCGCAGAATCAGACACATCTAGTCTCAATTTCAAACCATTCATTCATTCATCTTGAACCACCAACCTGAACCAGCCGAACGGACAAACAATAACACCCACCTTTGCTTCTTTGCCTCCTTTGCGCCCTCCAAACAACCTCCACTCTGCCTCCATAGTTTGGCCGAAGTGAAGCCAAAACAATTATCGCCCCAAATTGATCGTAGCCAATCAGAGTTGGCCTGTCTCCAAGAGAAGAGAGCCAAGCAACTTTCAGATCAAACAAACCAGCCCCAAAACTGTCCCACCGTTCGATCCACTCAGCTGGCCAGCTCCATTCATCACAACCATCATAATCATCATCATCATCATCACTTGTCGTCTGCGGCAGCGCCCAACGAACCTAGACCTCAGCCCCCTGCTCAGCACCATTTAACCATTTCTGGGCCAACTCTTGACAGCCAAACAACTGCAAGCTACCAATCTCTAGATGGCAACTGTCAGCTGGCAAGGTCGCAGGCCAAAGATCAATCATCATCACCATTGGAGCCCCATCGGAGCGGCGACAGCATCAAGCGCAACTATCAGCACAATGGCGATAGCCAAGCAAGCCCATTTAATGGACAGGAGAAGCTAGCCAGTGTCTGTGGCAAACAACAGCAGCAACATCAACATCAACAACAGACTGTCGGACTGTACTCGTCAGAGGAGCAAGCGCACAGAACAGAGCCCAACTGCAGCACCAGCGAGACCAATGAGACCAAGCTCGAGCCTGACGAGCACGAAATTGAACAAGTCTCCACCAGCGAACAAACAGCCAGCGGCGTCGCCGGGGGTTCCACTGCAAGCACAGGTTCAGGAAACGACTACAACCAATTGAGGTAAGTAGAGAGAAGGCGAGAGAGTGTGGTGCCCAGAGTTTCCTGTTGTGGTTCTCTATGTTGCGCTCGTTGGTGGGCGTGCGCGCGGGATGTGCAGCCTGATTGCCCCACCACTGTGTTTGTTGCAGCCCCCGCTCCTTGTTGTTGTTGTTTTTTCTCGATTTTGTTGCAAAATTTAGCCTCTTAAATATTCCATTATTCTCCTCCTCTGGCTGCCCCCTTTTCTGGCACCAAAGTGATCTATCATTGTAATAATCGCTGAGCGGGGGGCCTTAATGGGCGGCTTCTCTGCTCACGTGGGCCCCACCAGCGTGGGCAGCAACACCGGCCAGACGCGGGTGATGATCCGAGCATTGTAATAAAAAAGAGCTACCCTATTGCTCCTCTGCCCTAGCGACTCTCTTTCATCGTCTTTCTGTCATTGCCCTGTGAGCTGCGCCCTCCGGATCCTGAGGATAAATAAATAAATCTCTTGGCGCATATCATCATAATGGAGAAGGGCGCCAGCTCGGAAAAAGTTATGAGAAAAGAGGGCCCAAGTTGGGTCTGTGTGCGGTTACTTGATCAAAATCGGCCCACCACCACCACTGGTGACACAGAGACCTCATGCGGCGCGCGGCCAATCAGATGGTGCGCCCTCACTCTGTTTCTGTGGCCTGGGGTGTCCTTTGGACTGGCTGGGCTGGCTGAAAAAAGTATTGGATTCTTGGGGGAAAATTGCGCCCCCTTTTGTGTGCCGATAACCAAACACGCGCAGCAGCAGAGGATCATAGAACGCCAAAGGGCATCGATCTAATGAAGATATCAAAAAGCTCCATGTGTCTGTGTGCGCCCCAGCCAGACGGCCTAGCTTGTCTCGCCGACTGCTATCACTACTGCTCTCGGGCCGCTCGTGTGGGCCAACGATCGATTGTAATACAAGTCAGCAAATCCACCTGGATCAATCATCGTTGCCAGTCTGCGACCACGTTGTGGGTTGCAATCCATTTCTTCTCCTCCGTCCCGAACCTAATGTACATTGGGCCCCCTTGCGCCCCTTCCGCCAGCGCCGCTATTTGACCACGACAGCCGCCCGATAGCCGCAAGCGACTCCAGTTTTGGAATGTTGATTGTCCCCAGTTGCCAGTGTGGCGAGCCCAAGTCTAGGCCAGTTGGTGGTGGCTCGCTGTTCGTCCTTGTGTGTAGACTCTACACACTGTGTAGACTCAGCCCCGACTGCTGAGCCCAACGCTTTCCCAGTGCGCCCCTTCCTCTGTTGTGCTGCCTCGAAAGCTTGTTGTTCTATCGATGAGCTCGGCCCATGTTGTTTGAGTTTCGTTTGTTTGCTGGCTCGAGCCAAATCAAGAAAGCGCCCAGCCAACCAGCTTCATCCAGCCAGTATATCGGTGGCCAATCCCCATTAATCCAATCAAGTTTAAATTTCTCCCTCTCTCCAGCTCTGTGGCCACCGCAAAGGCCAGTTTGCGGCCCAACACAAAGAGCTAGAGACCTCGTCTGAGAGCCCTTGCCTTGTTCCACTTGCCTTTTGGTTGCTCCTCGTTTAGCCCATAGCTCTGCCTCAGATTAGCTCTCAGAGGGGCCAACAAATGGCCTCTTCTGCCTGATCGGTGATCACCACTCACCACTTCCCCCTGAGGAACTGCGGCCGCCACCAATCAATCTCGACGGCCTATTCAATTGTTCTTTAGCCAGACTGCTGCTGGGGGGCCAAGTTCCGGTGGAAAGGGACTATTTAAACAACTGTAAACGCCTTACTTCAATCAACGGGGCCAAGAGGGAAAGGCGCCAGTGCCCTGTGGCCTGTGGCTTGGGCTGGGCCCGCAGCGTTAACTGACTCGCATTAACGACGCCCTCGAGCGGCAGATCAGCGCTCACACTTGAGAGGGCCCTCAAGCCTTGGGCGGCCCCCAGCTCTCAGCCTGCGGCCCGCGCCATATCCCAACGGGCTAATTTCGTTCCAATAATAATTTACGATTCATTTGGCCCGCACTTCACTTGTGTGCTGCCAGCAAGTCCAGCCGGAAACAACATCTGTCCGCCTCTCTCTCTCTCTCAAAAGAAGCAGAAACCCAGACAAGCGCGAACAAATTTCACTGCCAATTCATTCCCCCTTGGACTTGGCTCTGCCCCCGTTCTTGGACCCCTCTTCTTAGATGGCTTATATATAGCCATCTCCTAGTTGCAGGCTCATTTTTGCCCTCATATTTGCACTCTATCAACGCATTCAAAGTGCCATGAATGATTAACGAATGGGAGCCCTTGCTGGCCATT
>Ga0268247_10000636_pt1 | contig 11503 bp, 7 predicted proteins | sample AgamicOrMae_FD_200245 | JGI IMG/M metagenome (GOLD analysis project Ga0268247, IMG submission 200245) | Agave microbial communities from Guanajuato, Mexico - Or.Ma.e (v2) (version 2) | ecosystem: Host-associated > Plants > Phyllosphere > Phylloplane/Leaf | place: Guanajuato, Mexico | collected... | reverse complement strand
GGTTTTCTTCTTCTTAACTCGTTTTCCTTCATTGTCGAAATGGGTTGGAGTAATTTTTCATCCAATGGCGTCGGATGACGAGAATTGGGCATTTGAGTCAGGGGTTGGTTCCAGTTAGGTGGATGAATGGATAACAGAATGTGTGATGGGAATGAGAATGAAGGGTTGGCAGCATTGTTGTTTGAGGCAGATCCTGCTGCCAGACTCTGGCTCAGGTGTATTTTTTCATCAATTTCGGCCAGCAGGCGCCACCGATTTGGAAGAGAATAAAGGCCTGGCTAATGGTGCTCAGCTCGGTTGCGGAAACCAGGAGCCTGAACTGCAAACACGCGCCACAGTCCATTGGTGGTGCACTGGCTCTTGCACAAGCCAGGCGTCACGTGCGCACGCAAACAGGCCCCCGGTTGCGACTGGCAGGCCTTGTGTGCGGGCTCAGTCCGCCTTGGGCCAAAGGTGGCGCCTAATAGGCGGCCACAAATCCCATTGCTCGCCATTGGCCCAATCCAATTGCACCTCTGGGCGCCCACAGGAACCGGAGGGCGCCCCCTGGTCCTCCACTGATTTGGAGTGGCTCCCATGAAGCGGAATAAGGGCGAGCTCGTTGGAGTTGAGTCGCCCCCATTGAGACCCCATTGAAAAGAGCCTTTGCAATGGCCGGCTGGAGGTGGCCAGACCTGGATGGAGTGGCTGGCACAGGTGCGCGTGCTCATCGTTCCAATGGGCCTTTCAATGAGTTCAAGCTCGAGCCCTAAGGGTCGAGGGGAGGAAATCCGATTCTATGCTCTCTCGAGTGGATGGGGGATCATGATAAGGGCGCAAAAGGGGGCTCCTGAAGCGGCTACTCACCGTTTATCATCAGCGCAATCTTGACGTATGGGTCGGACAGGCCGCCAACATCCATTTTTTTCAAATTTTTCGCCTCAAGGATCACGACAGTTAGCTTGCCAGCTGTCGGCACGTAGCGCAAACTGAAGCAAATATCGCCCAGCTTTTGCTATTCGTTATTATATTTTCATTTTCCGCCAATACAAATTGAACGCATTGGTGAGTTTGCGACGTTTTTTCAACGTTTTTTTTGGCGTTGTTCCGTGTTTTTTCACCGTTTTTTAGGCATTTTTTGGCCAGAGTTTGATTGGAACAAGAATGGGAAAAGGCAGATCACATGCCAGTTTTGGTGTTCGTTTCCGGTGTTCGATTTGGGCATTCGATGGTGCATTTTGAGTGCATTTTGGCACAGGAAGTGGCCGATTTGCGTGCAGTCGCGTGAAGGTGGGTTGAATTTGGCCCAATTGGGTTGAATCGCGTCGGATTGCATTAGAGTGGACGAGTGGTTAGTCGTTGGGGGCTTTGCAGGGCGACATTGCGAAGGAGGGAAGAGACTTGCTTGGGGAGGCAAGTTGGAGGCAAGTGGTTTGTTGCCGCCGAGCCATTGGAGTAATTGGCGTCCCAGTCAGGCAGGCTGGCGAGTTGAGCGAGCGAAATGGGGGCTCCTAGTTTAATTGGAAATTAATTTTCCCAGTTGGAGGCCAGCAGAGTGTGACAGGGCCAGAGACTAGACAGTGGCCGCCGGTGGCAAGGCGACCGAGTTAAAGGTAGGCCTCCTGTTTGTTACACTGAGCACGGAGGCCAATTGGTGGCGGCAAGAGAGAGAGAGAGTGTGCGATGGAGGGAGCAGTGTTGGCAGTTGTTGGCTGGGCGGCAAGCTTTTGCTCTTGGTGGTGGGAGAGCAAAAGAGAGTGGGGCAAATCAATTTGGGCTTGGGCCGAGTTTTGATGCTCATTAAAATACTTACGCGAAGAGAGAGATGAAGCAGCAGCGTTGGACGAAGCGTTGTTGTGTGTGTGTGCGTGAGTGCGAGTGTGCGGGTTCGGGCGCGCGAGCATAGGGGGCGGCGAGCGGGCGGAGCGCAATTAGCGTGCGTTTTGAGTGACGGAGGCCGCAGGGGCGCGGGGCGAGCGCGGGGGCGGAGGAACCGCGCGGGCACGAGCGCGAGCGCGCCAGTGCAGTCGAGTCGAGAAAAGCGGAGTGCGGTTGCGAGTGGGTTGGGCCGGAGCTTATTGTTAGCGGAGGGGCAATTTCCAGCTCAGGCCTGGCTCAATATTGACTCGGCTCGCCGCGACAAAGCAGCCTGGCCACGTCGGGCCGCTTTGGCTCGCAAAGGTCATCAAGATGGACGCGCCGGGGCCAAAGTGGGCGCCCCAAACGGAGATAAGGGCGCCCACGGTGGGCCCCTAATCTGGCTGCGTGCCTCTCTCGTTTGGAGTTGCCAGCGTGGAGACGAGTCGGCAAACGGTGGGCTGCAATTGAATTAGAATCCAGCCAGCGCATCCACAGGGCCGCGGGCGCAAAGGTGGCCCAATTGTATCAAGCTGGTTTGCAGGCTGCACTTGGGCGGCCCGGAAGCAGACGGCGAGCGAGCGTGTCTCTGTGTGTCGGTTTGCGCGGAAGTGTGTTTGCTCGGCCGCCGTGTGTGGCCTTGACGGTCCACTAGGGCCAGCAGGAGGCCGCCGAGCAGACAGAAGGAAGGACACACAGACGGAGACAGACACACACGGCAGCTTAGCCTAGTGCGTAGTGCCTCACCACTTACCTGGTCGTTGTCGTTCTCCACCTTGGTGAGCGGGCGCCACTCCTCGATGGTCTGGGCGAGGTCTATGGTGTTGAGCGGAATCTTCACCTCGCCGATTTGGTCGTGCTTGGAGAACCTGTGTGTTTGTGTTTGTGTTTGTATTTAGCGATGGAAGATTGAAGATTGGGCTCCAATGCCGTTGGGGCAGGTGAATCAATTGTGCTTCGGACGGCTTCAAATCAATCAGCGGCAATTGGAAAAGGGCAGAAAAGGGCAGAAAGAGGAGGAAAGAGGCCCAGCTCGACGGCGCGCCCTTAGCTCTACGCTGGTCTAGGTGCGCGGCTTGAGGTGGGCGTGGCGGCCGGAAGTTGCAAGTTGTCGGCGCTTCTCTTTCGGATGATCGATCAGAGGGCGGCTTTGATTGGCAGATTCGGCGCTGAGTTCGCGTCGAGCGAGCTCTTTCTTGGCCACAAGCTGCACGGAAGTGAGCTCAGAAGTGGCTCGCTGAGAAATAAAGAGCTCAGAAGCAGCTTGAAAAGAAGTAGCTTGCAGGCTACTTCTCTCCCAAAAATGGGGGCACACCTAAGGTGCACCTAAGCTCGTGCAGCTGGCCCGAGGCGGAGGCGGAAGTGGGGCAAAAAGTGGAAGAAAAAGTGGGGGAAAAAGTGGATAAAAAAGTGGAGAAAAAAGTGGAGAAGAGTAGAGAAACTCACCTGTCGAAATCGTAGACGGCGAACACGAGCGTCTTGGAGGTTATTTCGGCATAAGGCACCTTGAAGGTGAACTGTTCGTTGAAAATGGGGTCCAACGTTTTGCGGTGCACCTTCGTTTCGAACTTCTTCTTCTTCTCGGGCATCAAGTAGAGCTTGACGTAGGGGTCGCTGGTGCCGCCGAGATCCATGGCTGGCAGATGGGCGGCCTCGATGACGCCCACCAGCAGACAGGCCTGGCTGAAGTCGTAGTCCAGCTTGAACCTCAGTCTGCCCAGAGGCTCGCCGCTGGTCACCTGGCCGGCGGAGGACTTTTTGCGCCCGAAGCGCCGGAGGGCGCTCGTCTTGGCAGTCTGGCCGTTCTCGGTTTGCGGGCCCGAGTTGTTGGCCGCATTGCTGTTGGTGGTGGGCGCCTCCTTGGTGGCCGGCGAGTCCACCGTTTGCTGCTGCTGCGGACCAGCCGCCTTGCTCGAGACCAAAATGGCCGCCTTCTTGCCCGCCGGGAACAGACCCGCCAGCCCGTTGGCGCCCCCAAATGGACGGTTGCCCTCGGCCGCGCCCTCCTCCTGCCCGCCCCCCTCGGCGCTCTTCGGCCCGCCGCCCGAAGCGCGCAGCCGCCGCGCCCAGTACGCCAGCAGGCCCACCGCGAGCACCAGCAGCCCGACGGCCACGCCCACCAGCAGCGTGCGGTCGTGCGCGCGCGGCTGCATGGGGCCGCCCGTGCTAGTGTGCGCGGGACTGGGACTGGAACTGGGACCGGCCTTGGGCTGGAGGGGGCGCGGCCGGCTCGTTGGGACTGGCGTGGCGGCCGGCGGGCCCGCCGGAAGGGGCGCAGCGAGGCCGCCGCCCAGGTGAGCCTGCTCGGCGTGTCTGATTGGGGCCGGCGGCCAATTAGGCGCCCGACTGGCCGGCCGCTGCTGCTGCTGCTGCTGCTGATTGGCAACTACTTGTGGATCGGGCGCGTCCGGCCGGCCTGGCTCGCTGGGCGGCTCGCTCGGCGCCCCTTCCGCTTCCGTTTGCGAGCTCGGCTCCTCCGTGGGCTCGTCTGTGGGCGGCTCAGTAGTGCTGGTCGTGCTGGTCGTCGTCGTGCCCTTGTTCTTCTTGGGCGGCCGCAGTCGCCCTTTGGGAGCTCTGATCTGGGCCAATGGTCGGAGGAGTTGCTGGGACTGCTCTTGCTCGGCCAGCAGCACCCTCTGGACCACGTGCAGCGCCCCCTCTCCGTCCCGCTTCTCTGTCTCAATCTCTGTCGCTGGCTCCACTTCCGGCCCCACTGGGCGCCCCCTTCTGGCGCGTCGTCTGCGTCTTCTGCGTCTCCCTCTGCCTCTGGCTCTGCTCGGACGGCGCCTCGACGCGCCCACGCCGCCCGCCTCTGCATCTGCTGTCATGGCGCCCACTCTGGCCCCTCTCGCTCATCTGAACACTCGTCGGCCCCGCACGACAGGTGCACGGGGCGCAGCAGATCTTCCCGGTGGCTCTTCCGCTTTCCGCTTTCTGCGCTCGCTCCTCTTCCGTTTTCCACTTTCTTCTCTCTTTCTGGCGCTCGCCCTCTTCTTCCTGCACCCAGCCCTCCGGCTCACTGTCTGCCGCTCACTGTCCGCCGCTCACTGTCCGCCTCTGCTTGCTTTCCACCGCTCGCCCAGAGCCCAGTTGATTTGGGATGTTCCGGCGCTTGTAGCTGGCCGCTTGTAGCTTGGTGGCCGGCTAGAAGCTTCAATTACACGGCCGCACAGCTGGCGCCAAACTGTTTCACGTCAACTCCAGTCGCCCAGCTCGGCGGCTCCTCGTCAGCCGCGCCAGTGTTGCAATAAATCAGCCCAGCGATACAATTTCAACACTTCCACTTGTTCTCCCTCCTCTTCAACTCACACTTATCCTTCCACCTTGCTGCTCCTATTCTCTAACGCTCCTATTCTCTAACACTCGCATTCTCTAATATTCCCATTCTCTAACATTCTCTAATATTACTCTCCTCTGAGACCTGCTCGCTCGACTCATATTCTTGGGCTTACATTTTCACCCGCCTCATATTTGCCTCGTATTTGTCTCTATTTGCTTTATGCTTCCATGAAAGTCGCACTCTTCACTGATTCTGTGTAGCACTTGCCCTCCAAGCTTCAGCCCAAAACAAAGTCCAAAATCACACCAGATCGTGTTCGCTCATGATTCATGAATGACTGCTCTCTCAAGTGTGTCCGGAAGTGGCTCGGTGCTCTCTGGGCGACTTGTGAGTGTCCAGAGTTCAGGAGCGGCGAGTTTGTGCTCCGTGTTGGCTCGCCTCTTTGGTCTCTCTACCGCTGGTGGTCCTCGCCGAGTGCTGCTGGATGTCGCCAGCAGGGCCGCCGCCGCCAAAGCAGTGGTGGTAGTGTGTGAGAGGAGGCCGTGAAATAGGATCTGGCCGGCCGGCGAGTTGTATTGAAAAAGTGCATCACCGGCTCATCGGGGCGCAGACTGTGTGCGATGCGGCCGAAGTGGGCAAAATTCGGGGCAACTCTGCACTTGGCTCTGCTCTGCTCGCAGCAAAGGCGCACTCGCACTCGCACAAAAGTACTAAAGAACTTGGCCCGATCCTCAGCGCTCAACGCACACACTCTGCACGAGCTCCATTGGGCGCCTTCCAGCTGCCTATTCTTCACTGCCAAGCCTCACCTAAGGTGCTCCCGCGCCACTCTATTTGCTCGCCCCGCTCGCCCACGGCTTCTCGCTCGCCGGTTCCTGTCGGCGCCCAATGGAGGCGCAAAAAGGGCCACTTCCTCTGGCGATGGCTGGGCGCCCAGTTGGAGTTAGAATGTGCACACTTGCTTCTTGTCCACACTCACACACACACACTGGCTCCCAATTGTCTCGGACGCATCTCCCGAAAGTGTGTCTCGCTGCTTATTGTTGTTGTTGTTGTTGTTGTTGTCTGTTTTTCACACCACTCGCTCCACAATGGCGCCGCCCCAATGGAGCAGCGGCCAAATTCCAGCAAGCATGTGCAAGAAAAGAAAACATCAGCGCACCTAGAGGCTCGCAAGCAGGCCAGCTCACAAGCAGGCCAGCTCGCCCATTTGCCGGCCCAATGGCTGTGCGCACGAGCGCCCCCCAAAGGCGGCCAGATTGGCGCCGCCCGCAGCTCGAGGGGCGTCCGCGCCTGCGCGCCGCTCCACTGGCGGCCAGCTCTCTTCCGGCCAGCCCTTAGCGCTGGCGCTTAGTCCGAGCCTGGTCCTGGGCGGCCGGCCCACTGGAGCCGAGCGAAAAGAGCCCCACTCGCACCACTGGGGACTCGTTAGACGTAGTTCGTTCTGCAGGCTCGCTGTCTATCTCGATCTCTATCTTCGGGCCAGCGAGAACTTTGTTGGCTTTCACTGGCTTGGAGCAGCCACCAAAGCCCACTGGTAAGCCCAAGTCGGCGCCAGACAGCCAGCGTGATTGTGCGAATTTCGCGAATTGCGCCAATGAGCCCCAAATCAAAGCCACCCACAAAGAGGGGCCCAAACGAGGCCAGCGAGCACTTGGGGCTTGTTTTTGGCCCCGGCTTCGGCGGGGCGGCTCGCGCGCGAGTGGGCCGGCCCAGCGAACCCGCCCCGCAACGCAGCCCAGCCGTGCGGGCGGGGCGCGGGCGAACTGTCGCGCGCGGGGGCCGCGCGCCGAAGGCCGCTCTGCGCGCTGCAAAACAACAAATGCCCATTATCGAGCCTCATCCAAAGTGGCGGCTTTCGATCTGGCCGCAGTTGCTCCCCAACTGCGGCCCAAGAACACACACACGAGCTCACACCCACACACTGTGTGTGGGGGCGCTCTTTGTTGGGCGGTTGTGGTGGTGGAGGAGGAGGAGGCGGAGGAGGCGGAAGGGCGAGGAGGAAGAAATCACTCCAACTCTTCTCTCTGGGGCCTTCGCCTGTCACTTGTGATTGCGGACGAGGAACTTTTCTCGAATCGTCTGGGCCCAGTGAGTGGGCGGCGGTCTGTTGGCGCCCACGGCCAGACAGCCGCGCGCGTCACGCAGGAGCCACTGGAGCCTCTTTGTGGCTGCAAGAGGCAGTCTTGAAAGGGAAGAAAAGCACTGGCTCGCTGGGGCTCTTTTTGCGGCCCAGCGCCAAAAAGGGCCCAGCTCCAAGCCCATTTGGGGCCGACCACTTTTGCAGAGCCGCGAAGCCAGCGGCGCCGCTGGGCCGCCCTCGATGCTTGTGGGCTCGTGCAGCAGCTGGGCCATTTGTTCAACCCATCGAGTGGGCGATGGGGGCGCCTCTGCTCCTCGGCGGGCCCAATTCATCTCGTGCCAACGAGCCGAGTTAGCTGGCCGCCTGGCTGGCTAGCTAGCTCGCCGGCGAGCTGCTGCACGGCTGACAGTCAGTCAGTCGTTGGGGCCCAGCGCAATGGGCCGCAGAGGGACGAGCTGCGGGCTGCAACCAGCCACTGGGGCTAAGGCTCGCCCGCAGCACGCCCGCTGGTCACGGCCGGCTCTGGTTGCAAATGGGGGCCGTTAGTGGGCCACAGTGCACAGCCCCGGCGACGCCCTCCCCTGGCAGCCGGCTGGCCAGTTATTTGGCTTGCCGCTCGTGCGATTGTGGTCGGCTGGCTAGCTGGCTGGCTCTCTGACTCGCCAGCTAGCTCGCTGGCTAGCTAGCTAGCTGACTGGCTGGCCGGCTGGCTGGCTGGCGTCCACCATAGCCATGTTTTGTGCATTAGGCGCGCCCAAGGCACGTCCAAATGGGCGAATAAAGTGCAGCTCGGCCGGCCCACGTCCACCGGCCGCCCAGTCGCTCGGTTCGACATTAACTGGGCGGCCGCTTGGGCGATTGCCGCGCGCCGTCGCTCGCCCCTCTGCGCGCCGGCTGGGCGTGGCGTGTGGGCGGACTCGGCCGGGCGGCGCGCACGCAGTCTGTGCACAGTGCGCGCGCCCGCCGCCGAACTGGGCCCGGCGCGCCCCCGCAGCTCGTCCTCCCGCAGCAATATCACCGCACGCTCGGCCGGCCAGCCCAAACAACGCCCAACCTCAAGCCTCAAGCCTCAAGCCCCAACGCCAAGCCGCAAACTCTCCACCTGTCCCATTCGGCGCTCAATGGGCCACGACAGCGACAATATAACAACCAGTTGTCCCCCGTCTCTCTCTCTCTCTGCCTTTGCCTCTTTCTGCGGCCGGCCACAAAATGGCGCCCCATGGATATTGATCAAAACAGTGCACCGCTTTGTGGCGTCTCTGCGTCTCTGTGGCTCGCCTGCTCGCTTCAAGCCAAAGGCAGAGTCTGACAGCGACAGATAGCGACAGAGAGCGGCAAGCTGGCGGCCGGTGACATTGTATCGCGCCCGATCGGCCATGCATCGGCGCCGGCGACTCATTTTCGGCCAGGCCCAATTTCCTGCCCCAGCGGCTCATGCACCAGCCGCCCAGCCAACAGCTCCACAGTGCAGGCTTACACAGAGACAGCCAGTTTATGCGCCAAGCTGATTGCTCAATGCAAAGACAGTCTCCAGAATGCATGATGATAAATGAGTTTGTTATTGTTCCACAAAGCTGCACTCTTTTGCCATGCATTTTTCTGCCCCTTTTCCCACAGGCTCAGTGTGGCGGCGCTCTTGCACGCGCTTAGGCGGCGCCCACACTCTGCTTACTGTGCCGCTTTTTTCCTCCAAACTCCTTAGCCCCCAAAACCGGCTGGCCCCAAGCTGCCGCCTCGCCCCGAGCAGCCAGCGCCCTGGGCCAAGCGCCAAGACGTTCCAGTTCCGGGAGGCGCCGATGGGCCGCCTAGACTCCTGGCGCCTGAGACTGTGGGACTGTGGCTGGGCCACTCCTCATCCCAATCGGATGGGAGCGAGCCGGCTGGCGCTCACTTAAATCAAGTAGACCATGTGAGAAGTGACGCCGTTTGGCCGCCGACAAAGGGCGCTTGTCTCTGGTGCTGGCGCACACAGTCTGGGGCGCGCTTTGAGTACACACAGTATACACTGCACTGCACTGCATACAGTATACACTGCACACTGAGCGCCTTGGAGAGCGCGCTGGCCACTGGCCCACTGCAGCACACCAGCAAGGCAGTACTGCTCACGTGCCTCCGGCCGCAAGCTCGCCAACTGGCGCACACACTTAGGGACCCCCCGCGAGCTTAGCTTCACAGGAAGGAAGCACCAGCGAGTGCGGTGTGTGGGCCACACAGTGTGGCATTCCCATGAACTGGCGCATCACTGCACTAAGCCGGCGGCCAAGGAGCGGGCGCGTCTTTCCACATGATTGCAGATCGCCTCAACAAGCGGCCTGCGCCTTCAAGCAAACGGCCCACACACACTCACAAGTGCCGCCATCTTGGCAACCCCAAGCAACATAAGCTCGCCAAGAGCCAGGCGGAAGGCAAAGCAAAGTGGGGCCAAATTGTTGTCCGCCTCCATCTAACCATCTCGCCATCTCGCTCCATCTCGCTCCATCTCAGTGCCCACATAGCTCGTCCAGCTCGAGTTCAATTAAAATTTACTCCTCTGGCTTCTTCTTAGGCTGGCTGGCCAACAACAGCCGAGAACAACAGCCGCGAACAACAGCCGGCCAGCAGGCGAGTAAAAAGAAACTAAAACAACTATTGGTTAGCCTAAACTAATAATAATAACAACAACAAAGACAAGGGCCTCTCTCGTCCGGCCACACACAGTCCAGGCCGAGAACAATAAAGCTTCTCTTAGCTAACGACAACGCTCATGCAATCGAACAATTGATAGGCACCAAGCGCCCCTCTTCCCAGAGTCTAGCATCTGATAACCAACTACTGCCAGCTAACTACTGACTCTCTCTCTCTCTCTCTCGGACCCAATCATTATTCCGGTCCGGCCTCCACACACACACACACTCGCTCCAGCGAGTCCCTGTGTGTGTCTCTGTGTGTTTGTGGCAGTAAGTCAGTTCATGGCCGTGTAGTAGACGCTGGTGGCTCGCGATTGCCGCACCGGAACTCCTCCTTCTTCTCCTTTGCCTCCCTCCTGCTGCTCCCCTTTGTCTATGGCTGCAACAAACGTGTCGGCTTTGGTTAGTTCATTGGACGGGCTTAAATCGATCTTTGTATGATCCTCTGGCCGCTGCTCCTCTGGCTCCTCCTGAGGCTCATTGTCCTCGTTGTTGCTCTCGGAAGTCATTCCAGAATCCAAATTGACCCTGTCGGAGCCGCAAACTGATCCCAGCGGAGCCGAGCCAATGCTGCCCCCAGCAGTGGCAACTCCTAATCTTAGTCTCAGTTCTTCCACCTCGCGCCTAAGTAGCTGATTCTCTCGCTCGATATTCTCTCTGCTCTTTTGCTCAGATTTCAAAGTAATCACCAGCTCCTCCAGACTGTGTCTCATTTGGCTTAACTCTTCGGCAACCATTGGGATATCGATATGAACACAACCATTAATAACCTGAAACGAATGAGACGGGGCCGATTTAGTCTCGCCAGCAGAGGCAGTGGAAAGAGCGTTGCCGCCGCCACTTACAGTGCTCGAGTGGTGTGACTGGACAAACAGTGGCTGCTGCAGCTGCTGCTGGTGCTCTTGATGGGCCGCTCGCGCCATCAACGTAGCCCGAGGATAAGGGTTAGGCCTAGTGGCCTGGCCCCCGTTGCTCCCTGGTGACGAACAATTCATCTGCTGACCTTGGTAATGGCCTCTGGACACGAGGCCCGCTTTTTGAAAGCCAATGGGCGCCGTTCTGGCCAGCAGCCTTCCACCGGCAATGGACGGGCCAGCGGTAGCTGGCCGGCTCATGGTGGCCGATGAGATTGGATTGACGATGGCTCTCGCCATCTGTTTATCGTTGCCCCCATTACCCGAGTGATAGGCCGCCAGATGAGAGCTTGATGAAGCTGCAGACAGGGCAGCCGAAGTGCTGGTGGGCAATCTGCTCGCCGAGACTGCTGGCCTCAGGCGCGCCTGCGCCTCCACTTGCCGACCACCCGCCTCCATGGCGCCCCTTTGGTTCGCCACTCTGGCAGACGTTATTTGGGCTACTAATTTAGTCGTTGTTGTTATTGCTGTTCGTGGTGGTGCTTGTGCTGCTGGCTGTGTTGCTGTTTTTGCCGAGATTGTGGGCTTCACGTGTAATTGCAACCTCTGCTCAGCTAAGCCTCTCGTTGCTGTGGGCCTCAGTAGACCTGGAGTGCGTGCCCTCGTTTGTTGCGCGCCCATTCCGAGATCATGCAGCCCTCCTGGAGATCCTGCTGCTGGTGCCATTTTATCCTGGTCCCCTCTAAGCTGACCATGTGTAGAGGTTGGCCCAGCTGGAGCCTCG
>Ga0268247_10000635_pt1 | contig 11507 bp, 4 predicted proteins | sample AgamicOrMae_FD_200245 | JGI IMG/M metagenome (GOLD analysis project Ga0268247, IMG submission 200245) | Agave microbial communities from Guanajuato, Mexico - Or.Ma.e (v2) (version 2) | ecosystem: Host-associated > Plants > Phyllosphere > Phylloplane/Leaf | place: Guanajuato, Mexico | collected... | reverse complement strand
GCAGAACGCCGCAGAGAAGCCTCAGATTGGACAGGAGCCCAACTTGACCATGAGATTGGGCGTCGCACTGGCTCGGGTGTGCCACAATGAGCGGCGTTGTTTCGGCAATGCGCGCGCAACAGCCGTGCACCATTATTTTGTCCCCCACAACTGCTGCTGGTGAGCTAGGCGATGGCGCCATCGTGTTGCAGTGATGGCGTTCGATGTAGCGGATCGCCGCTACAAAGAACGCGAACCTTAGCCAAGGATGCGCGCCGGAGCTGCGCGCGGGCCGGCGGCAATGCGCGCGCCGCAACGCTCCGGGCCACTGTCTCCACTGTGTCGACCCTCCACTGTGGACTGTCTCCTCTGGCGCCGCCGACCAGCTCCCGGCGGCCGCCCCAGACGCAGCATCGGTCAATTGAAGCGCCGACACTTGGCCGGCAACAGCAACAAACAACAACAACACCGCTACGACCACCACAACAACAACAACAACGACAACAGTGCTCACCAAGACGGCCACAAGGCAAGACAGCAAGCGGGCTAGACGGCAAGAGAGCTAGAGAGCAAGAAGGCAAGACACAAGGCAGGCGGAAAGCTACTTTTGAGAAACCTTGACGAGTTATATAATACAAACGGAATTATATAATTCCTCATATAATCACTCAATTCAAGACTTTATTCACTCAATTCAAGACTAAACTTCTTTAAAACAAGACTGTCGCAAGAAGTCGCTTAACACAAGACCTGATTCACTCAATACAAGACTTGGAGCAAGAGAACTACAATCGAATTGCAACAAGAGAGACTCGGCCAAGAATCAAGTGACAGCATCAAGTTGGCAAGCCAGAAGCCAGAAGACAGTCTTCCAAGTGTCCAACAGGCTCAAGTGTGAAGAAGATCCCGAAGACTGAGGAGCGCGCACAAAGCGCACCACAAGCAGCCATGTCCGCCTCGTCGCCCTCGGCCTGGCCGGATATGCAATACACGAAGGTGGAGGTGTCCTCTGGCTCGATAAAAGGTGAGCATTGTCTTTATTATTCATCCATTATTACAATTCACTGTTACTAAGTGTTACTGACTGTTTCTGGCAACTTTTCAGTTGATTTGGCCGCAATTTTGTATGCATTTTGAGCTGAATTTTGTATGCATTTTGGGCTGAATTTGCAATCGAATTCAGCTAACGAATTGAGCTAAGCTCAATTTTGAGCTCAGCATAAATCGTGATTAGATTTCGTGAAAATGTTTGCGAAATCTTTGGAAAGCTTTTCTTCTTTCCAAAGAATTTCCAGATTACTTCTCGCAGACTGTCGAGGGCGCCGTGTTGCTCGGCGGCGGCGCCTAGACACTGAAGCTAAGGCCGAGTTTATGCAGCCTCAGCCTGAATTTTAGCCACCGTGAATGTGAAATAATGAACTGCCAGTGGAGACAGTCCATCGGATTTTCTCAGAAACTCTCTGTCACCGAAGGGCGATCTTCCGGGGCCACTGAGACGCGCACATGGCCGCCCACAAGCCGCGATTGGTGGCATGAATTGGTGGCAGAGATTGGCGGCGGAACGTCCGCAGACAGTGATGCGTGGCCGCGTCTCTCGCGCTCCGGCCGGCCTTCTCTTCGCCGAGCCGCTTCCGGCCGATCGGCGAGCCGAAAGCGGCGAAAATTTCAAATCGACAGTGCAGAAGCCGGTGGCAGTTGGCGTCTCTCGAGTCTTTCGGGAACCGTTCGCTCGCCAGCTTGCCAGCTCGGCGGCTCGGCGAACGGCTCATCGGCGGCCGCCCGCGACGCCGACCAGTGTCCGCCGTGGCCGTGTTGACAATGCGGCTCCTCGTCGGGGCTGCGTGTGAGAGCGCGCGGCCCGCCCGCCGCCAGCCAGCCGCTCGCTCGGCGCGTCGAGAACCCGGAAGAAAGAACTGAATTGTTCGGCGCTGGAGTGTTGCGCGCACGGCGCGGCCCGCCGGCACACTGGCGGCACGCCCACCCGCTGCTGCGGGCCGCGGGCGGCGCGCCCCTCCAGCGAGCGAACGAGCAGTGCGCGCCACTGCATGAACAGTGCGCGCAGACTAAAAGCGGCCCGCCGCACACAGAGGGGCGGGGCGCGCGCCGCCCCCCGACGAGACGCGCTCGCCCCCCGCCCGTCTGGCCGCCCGTGCGGCTGTGCGAGCGTCAAAGTGGCCGAGCTTGGCGGCGGCGCGCGACTGTGTGTGCGTGCGTGTCTTCTGGCCGCGACCGTTGCCATCGTTGCTGCATCCGAGCGGGCTGGCTCCGCCGTAACGTCGGCCAGAGGCACGCACATCTGTGCACTCGGCGCACAGTCGCCGCCACTCCGCCTCGAGCTCCAGCTTCAGCCTCAGTCTCAGCGCCTGCCCTAAGCTCGGCCGCGAGCTCAGCGCCGCAGACAGTTCACTCTTTGCCGCCGCCGCCGCCGCCGCCTAGACCGAGGCGCCAAGCGCGCCGCTGTTGCTAGGCGAGCGCAGGGCGGCGCCAGCTTGGCTTCGGGCTGCCTGAGTGCGCGCGTGCAAAAACCGTTAGCCGACTGGCTGCTCGCTGGGCGCGCCAAGCTCGCCTCGGCGCAGACAGTCTGCGGCGCTGCGGATCGAGCAGCAAGCCAGCCAGCCTGCCAGCAAGCGAGCGGGGCACTGCCATTAGCGAGCGCCGCAAAAGGCAGACGCCACTCCAGCGGCGAGCGGCCAACAATGCGCCCTTCTGGCGCGGCACAGCATTTGCACATTGTTTATATCGCCCGTTTGTTTACCTTGTCCGCCTCTGCCGCTGGCCGCCCGTCTCCAGCGCAGCGGCCATTGTGGCTCGCTGGCAAGCTAGTGGCGCTCGTCGCGCTCGCTGGCAAGCTAGCCGCGCTCGCAAGTCGCCGGGAATTCGCCCCGGCGGGCCCCAAATGAGCAGCCGAGTGTCTGCGAGAGGGCCGAGGTGCGCGGAGACACAACAGTCTTGGCCAAGCGGCTCGTTTCTGCACTCCAAAAGCCTTTCCGTGAACGCCGACTGGCCATCCCTGAAAAGCCCCCTTTTGCCCCATTTTGCCGCAAAAAACCCTGACAAGAGCGGGAGAATTCCCCGACCAATGGTGGCCAACACAGTCTCGCGCTCCTAAGGCTCCAGTGCAATTGCGTGGCAGCTGGACGAGACAGTGTTTTTCCTGCCGGAGGAGCTGGATTTTATTCCGATGAGACGAGAGCGAGAGATTAGAGTGGCGATTAAAATTGACCAATTGGCCACGTGCTGAATATTTACGCTTTGTTTAGCCTGCCACACAAAGGGCAGGGAAACAGGCGGCGCTAGGTGCAACTTTGGGCCCATTTTCAGCCCGAGCTGGGCAGGCCGCTCTCGAGCTAGCCTCTGGCAAGAGCCGAGCGCCGAGAGGCCCGCGAAGGGCGGCCAGAGAGGTGGGAAAATGAGGGAAAAAGTTGGAGAGAGAGAGCAAAACAAAGCAAAAGACTAACAACAAATCCAACCGAATTCCAATCAAACGTCACCTGGATGCTGGCGACCAATTGGCCAACGCTCCTTGTTGGCTGGCGAACAATAACGTGAAACGAAAACGCGAAACGAAAAACGAAAAACAACAACAAAACAACAACAAAAACAACAAAACAACAACAAAACCGCTCAAATCCGGCTCCAAATTTACATCCATCCTAATCATACGCCACGCGACGACCAACGGCAAACAACGAACCAACGAAACACACAAACCTTTCCCAATCGCAATGGTCTCAGCCCAAATCGAGATAATCCCGTGCAAGGTGTGCGGCGACAAGTCGTCGGGCGTGCACTATGGAGTGATCACCTGCGAGGGGTGCAAGGGTTTCTTCCGGCGCAGCCAGTCGGCCATAGTGAACTACCAGTGCGCCAGGCAGAAGAACTGCGTGGTCGAGCGGGTGACGAGAAACCGGTGCCAGTACTGCAGGTTGCAGAAGTGCATGGCTTTGGGCATGTCTAGAGATGCCGTTAAATTTGGGCGCATGTCGAAGAAGCAACGCGAAAAGGTGGAGGACGAGGTGCGCTTCCACAGGATGAATAGCAACATGGCGACCACGCCCCTCGGGACGGGCGCGCCGACGCCGCTGGGCGTGGCCGGCGGACGCAGGAGTCCGATGGGCGCGGGTTCGCTCGCGCAGATGGGCGGGAACCCGCAGCAGCAGCAGCAGACGCATACGCAGCAGCAGACGCAGCACGCGCTCATGCAGCAGCACCAGCAGCAAATGCAGCACCAGATGCAGACAATTGTGGGCCAGCAACAACAGCAACAGCAGCACCAGCAGCACCAGCAACTCTTCGGCGCCGCAAACGGAAACCTAAGCCTCAGTTTGAACCAGAACCAGAATCAAAACCAGAGCCCCAGTCTGGGCCAGCAGGGCGGCATCAGCAGCACCCAAGTGCCCCTGCAGCTGCGTCTGGGCCCCCAGCAGCAGCAGCAGATGCAGACAATGGTGGGCCAGCAGCAGCAGCAGCAACAGCAACAGTCGCAGCCGCAGATCATCCACAGCCACAGCCACAGCCACCAGCTGAACCTCAACCTCAACCTAAGCCACCAGCTGAACCCCCAGCAGCAGCAGCAGCAAGAGCAGGCCAGCAGCCAGCGGCTCGCCCAAATGCAGCAGAGCTCGCCCACCATAAGCACCAGCGGCCTGCGCCCCCAGCAGCAGCACCACCAACTGCAGCAGAGCCACCCGCAGCAGCACCTCCAGCAGCAGCAGAGCGGCGGCCTCTTGGCGGCCGCCCAGGAGCACCTCGCGCAGGCCCACCCGCAACAGTTGATCGTGGTGGTGAACCAGAGCCAGAACCAGAACCAGAACCAGAACCCAAATCAGAACCAGAACCAGCCTCAAAACCAGAGCCAAAAGCAGCAGACTGGCCACCTGATGCATGCCGGCAACCAGCAGCAGCAGCAAGGGCCCACCTCGAGCAACTCGGTCAACTCGACCTCCTTCGAGCTGGCCGGCTCGCCCACCGAGTTCGCCGTCGACTCCACCACCTTCGACCTCGGCTCCAGCAGCAGCTCGGCCACCGCCAGTTCGAGCTCGAGCAGCTCGAGCAGCACCGGAAACGGCCAGAGTGCGGCGGGAAACCATAACAACAACAACAACGCCGGACACAGTCTGTACGCGCAACAGCTGCACGCCCAAATGCACCAGCAGCACGGCCAGCAGCAAAATCAGCAGCAGGCGAGCCAGTTGCTCTTCGCCGAGGCGGCCGAGCTGGGCCAGCACCAGCAGCTGATGATCACGCCCATCAGCTCGGACACCAGTTGTCTGCTGGCGGCGGCGGCGGCCGCGGTCGCCTCCGCGGCCTCCAACGGGCCCGGCTCGGCGGCCAGCACCACCATCACCAGTCTGGCCGCCTCGTCCACCTGTTCGCCCACCACGAACACGGCGACGAGCGGAAACGGTGCGAGCTCGAACGGAAATGGGGGCGCAATAATAAGCGTCAAGAGTGAGCTGGGCCAAGTGGTGCAACTGCAGCAGCAGCAGCAGCAACAGTTCGCCGGTGCGCACCATCCCGCGCTGCTGGTGCAGCAGCACGCGCACCAGCCGCTCGCGCAGCAGCACCAGCTGCTGGTGCACGCGGGCCGCGCGCACCCGCACCAGCAGCAGCAGCAGCAGCTTGCGAGTGCGCACCAGCCGGGCCAAGTGTGCGGCCACCAGCAACGCGCCAGCCTGGACAGTCTGCCGGACACGAACCAGTGCTCGCTGATGTCCAACTCGTCGTCGACCACCAGCAGCTCGCACCAGTCCCTCTCGGCGGGCCTCGCCTCCACCACCGCGGCCAGCCGGGCCAGCTCCACGCCCACGCCCACGCCCACCACCACGAGCACGCCCGCCCGCTCGCCCCTGCAGCACGGGGGCCTCTTTTCAACCTCCAGCCAGCAGCAGCAGCAGTTGTACCAGCAGCAGCAGCAGCAGCACCAGATGCACTTCCAGGAGCAGGCCTACCAGGCGGAGCAGCAACAGTTGCTGGCCGGCGGCCCCGAAGCGGTGCACGGTGCACACGGCGCGCACGGTGCGCACCACACGCAGAACCACACGCAGAACCACTCGCAGAACCTCGCGCAGAACCACACGCAGCAGCACCACTACCACGAGCAGCAGCAGCAGCAGCACTTGTTGCTGCACGAGCACCAGCCGCAGGCCGACCTGCTGCAGCCGCTCGACGCGCACCACCTGCACCACATGCACCACATGCACCAGCACCAGAACCAGCACCAAAATCAGCAGCTCCAGAGCAACGAGGACTCGCCCTCGCTCGGCCCAAGCTCAAACCAGACCTCAAGCTCCACAAGCCACACAACCACCACCACCACCTCGTCCACCACAAGCGCCGACGACGACGCCGAGCTCCAGTTCATCAACCACATCCACGACGACCACCGTTCCAGGTTCGGCCTCCTGAACAGGGGCGACGCTTGCCAAATACTAGCTCTAACGCTGGCCGAGGCGCACATGGGCACCTGTCTGGTGTCGAGCGAGCGCATCGGCGAGCTCATCCAGGAGAAGAAGCGCGAACTCTTGGCTCTGGCTGGCCAACAGACGCTGGCTGGCGGCCAAACGGAACTCGCCCTGGCTGCAGGGAAACAGGCGGAGAACAAGCGCTACAATTATCTCAGCTCGCTCGCCTACGAGGAACTGTGGTTGGAGTGTGCCAACAGGCTGACGAACATCATCCAACAGATCATCGAGTTTGCCAAAATGGTGCCCAGCTTCATGCTCATGGAACAGGACGACCAGATTGTCCTGCTGAAGGCGGGCAGCTTCGAGCTGTGCTGTCTGCGCATCGCGCGCTACTATGATCTCGAGACCAACCAGCTCCTCTTCGGCAACGGACTCATTCCGGCCGACTTGTTCGTGCGCGCCGCAGGTAAGTACCCTTTGGCGCTCCGCAGCCATTGCAGTGTGCGTTGTGTTGTGTGCGTTGAGAGCAGTGTGCGCGTCGAAAATACGGTTACATTTTTGCGCAGCGTCGGACGGAAATCTATCACCTTACTTTTGGCGAATAGCGCGCGCCGCAGACTGTGTGCGGCGCTCACCTGCTTTCTTCCATAGACTGTGTGCGGCAAAGCTCACAGTGGCCGCAAACTCGTCCCGCTAACTAAAGACGCGCCGTCTATCTCGGGCCCAGATCTCGGCCGGTCTTGGCGCCTTCCACGCGCCGAGCAGGAAGCGCCGAGCAGGAAATCGAAGCGAACGAGCGCCAGATTATGTCAAGGTCGCGCCACGCCGCCCGGGCACGAAGGCGGCCCGCTCGGCGAGGAAATTAACGCGCGCCACTTCCACTCGCCGGAGACTGTCTCCCGGGCCAAGTGGTGGCCGCTTTTCGCTTAGTCACTGCCACAGAGAGACACTCGTGGGCGAGCATCCAACTCCACTCTATTCCACTCTATTCGCCTCCATTTGCCTCCATTTGGCTCCTCCGGCGGCCAGTCTGTGGCCGAAGAAGCGCCACACTCTCTTGCGCAACAGTTTCCTCATCGTTTATTTATGTTCTTGTTGTTTTCCATAAAAACGTCGCCATTCTGCGCGCCGTTTCCCGTTTCTCCGCTGCTTTCAGTGCTCTCAGTGCTCTCCGTGCTCTCTCAGTGCTTTCCAGCCGGCCGAGCTGGTCGCCCGCCCGCCAGACTCGGTGTGTCGCGCGCCGATGCGGCACCACGTAGATGCCGCCCAGTTGGCGGCCTTGTGGCGCCAAAGGCAGTCGAGTTGCGCAACTGGTGGCTCCGCTTTGGGCTGGCGGCTGGTCGGGCGAGCGGCGATCAGCGAGCGGCGATCAGCAGCGAGCTGCACTGGAAGAGGAAGGCCCTTAGGTCTGCCCGCAGCTTGTTGTGTGCGGCGGCGAACTGTGCTCGCCGCTCCACTGGCACAATGCGCGCAACGCTCAGTAATGCGCCGCCCGCTTACCTGCACACGTGGACCGTTCGCTGGCGCTTTCTGCTTGCGCTTTCTGCCTGCGTTTTCTCTGCCTTCTGCCTCTGCTTTTCTGCGCTCTACGCTCTACGCTCTTGCAGGCAGAGACTGTCCTGCCACAGTCTGCGCCCGAATTGCGCCGCTCGTGATGTGGCATGCTGATCGCGCTCCCACTTTTGCGCCCACTTTTTGCTCCTTTCACACGCTCGCCCTCACCAACCGCTGATGCAACGCCGCCACTTCCTGTGCGTCGGCGCGCCCGAATTGCAACGGACCGATCGGACAAATCGAACGGCCTCCCTCCTAGTCTCGCCTCTTCCTCCCTCGTGCCCAATTTATCCTCTTCCACCGGTTGCCTCTTGCTCCCTCCTCCAAGTCGCCCCACTTGGAGCCCGCTTGGAGGCCGCTCCACAAGCAAGACTCTGTTGCGCCACCAACAGTCACCGAGAGCTAGCAGACAGCCAGCGGAGAACCAGAGGACAGCCAGCGGCCCCAATCTCCGGCGAGATGCAGCGGCCCCCTCGGGCGAGGAGCAGGAGGCGGCGGCTAAGCGTGGGGAGGGGAGCAAATGGGGCCCGTCGGGCGGGCGTTGAGCGAGCGGCGTTCTCACGGTCGCGCAACTGCAGCCGGCCGGCCGGTGTGGCTAAACAGATTTGGGCGCAAGTTGGTTGCGCGCGCGTGTTGCATTCTCGTCCAATGGAGTTGCATTGTCCAATGCGGCAGTTGCATTGCTCAGAGCAGAGTTGCATGAGCGCAGCTAAGGAGCGGCCGCCGCTCCTTAGCTCTGGCCTGTTGCGCGCACAAAGTTCGCCGGCCGAGTGCGTGCGAGTTGCGCTGCACGCGCAACAGTCTGCGGCGCACCAGCAGAACCGCGCGCACACACTTCCAAGTGCCATTCCGCACACAGTCCTCCGCTGCAGTCCGCACACAGTCTCAGGCGGCCACAACCGACGCACTGGGGCCCATATGGCGCCCTCTTCGCTCTGTGGAAGTGAGCCCGCCGGCGAAGTGGCAGGAAGCGCGTCCGCCGCCCCCTCCCCTGCGCAGGTAAGCGCAACTGTCAAGCGCTCGCCCATTCATCCATCGGGCCAGCCGGCGCCGCCGACGCGTGAGAACAACAGTTGGCCGGCCTATCCTCTGCTGCAGGCGCCTTGCCTCTGTTGCACGGGCGACAGTTGGCCCGCCGTGAATCGCCGCTCGCGAATCACTGCTCGTGAATCACAAACCGCCGAGGAGCCTCCCCCGCGCGCAACGCCAACTCGGACGCACAGATGCCATGCAAATTTCCCACTCGCCTTTTCTCCAAACTGGCGGCAACTGTTGCGCCCTTGCGCTCGCTCTTGCGCTCGCCGCTCGCATCTCGAGCCCTGTCGCTTGGGTAACATCCTGTTTTTGTTCCCCTCGAGCGCGCCGCAAAGTCCGCGCAGACCCGGCCAGTCTGGATGCCGTCCGTTTGGATGGCAGCCAAACGGCGGCCAAACGGAGGAGAGCAGAGCGGCGCTGGAAGTGGCCTCTGCTGCCTGCAGGCGCCCTTTCCAGCGGCTCCTTAGACGCACTCCTTCGAGTCCGTTAGGCACTCGCTCTTTTGATGATTTTCCTCCTTCCCTCGCAAGGCCGACACGCAGCACAAAGGTTGCCCACCGGCCGGCAGTCCTAAGCTTTGGCGCGCGCAACCTTCTGTTCGGTGTGCTGCTCTTGGGCCGCAGACTAGTGTGCGCGCCAGGCACAAAGCGCGCACACTTGCGCCTTCTGCGTCGGCGAACAAAACGGCCCAGCGCAGACTGTCTGCGGCGGAGTGGCAGCAGCGCGACCGCTTCGTTCGCAACGCTCGCAACTGGCAACTGGCAGCTCGCAGTCAGTCCCCCGCAGACTGTCCAACGCGCTCGCCTGTCACTCGAGTGCGAAACCTGTTGCCTGGCCGCCCAAACTGGCGGAGCTCTGGAGCGAGAACTCCGCCAAAACGCAGCCAGAACTCTCTGGCACTCGCCCTAAGAGCCGGCAGAAGAGTTCGAAACACTCCGCTCGCCCTCATCATCGTCGCCGCCTCGCTTCCTCCGCTCGCTCCATTGTCAGGCCAGCGGCAAGTGCTGCAAACTGCACTCTGCACGGCCAGCCCCGCGGAACAGGTTCCGCCAAGTGCGAGCTTCGCGCCGCCGCCCCGCAGCCTCGCCAGCGCCAAGCTCCGGCGAACGCTCGCTGGCCGCTCTTAAACTTGAATTTCCTCCTCCGTCTCGCCGCGCGGAGAGGTTGCCCTCCCGCTCGGCGCAATCCAACTCGCCCCGGCAAACAACTGGCTTGCAATCCAACCTTGCAGCCAATTACTGGCTCGCCTCAACAGCCGCCCAAGCGCCGCCTCTGCAGCCGTGTCTGCGCGTCCAGCTCGGCGGCGAGTTGGACGCCGAGCTCGGCCGCCAAGCTCCAGGTCGGCCGCTCTCGAACAAGTCCAAAGCTCTAAACACTGCCAGTCGGCGGCCATTGTGCGCCTATAAAGCGGCGAGTTGCGTGAGACTGGGCGCCGCAGTCTGTCTGTGGGCCTGTTGCCGTCTGCAGTGGGGCGCTGGCAAAGGATTGGCGCGCGTTTTCCCACTTTGTTCGCTCTCTGCTTTTCGCTCTTCGCTCTTAACTTGACTGTGCTCTGCGCTCTGCCTTGCGCCTTCTGCCACAGACTGCCTGCGAGAGACTGTCTGCGAGAGAATGTCTGCGAGAGAGAATGTCTGCCAGAGGCTGTGTGCAAAAGAGTGAGCGAATCACTGTGTGCGAGTGACTCTCTGCGGGCAATTCTCTGCGAGCAATTCTGTGCAACAGACTGACTCTGCCACTGCGGCAGACTGTCTGCGGCGCCTCAGCCTGCCAGTCTGCCCCACTCACTCACTCGCAAGCAGCACACTTGCACACTGCACTTTCCGTCCAGTTTTCCTCCAAAAGACGCCCCACTTGCGCTCCTCTGCACGCGCCTCTCGCCGCCAACTCGCCGCCAAGACTCCAACCTCGAGCAGCCAGACGGGGCCGCCAGTTCCGCCGCCCGCCCTGTGCTCTACCATCTTCCTGGCCGAGCAGATGCCCAAGTCGCTCGCCGGCCGCAAACTCGCTCCAAGCCGCTAATTGTGCTCCGGGCGGCCCGTCTTGGCGGCGCCTCTTTGTCCTTGGCGGCCAGACAGCTCGGCGGCCGTAAAAGAGCGGCCAGCTCGCCGCCCAGCTCGCCTAGGCCTGCAGATCGATACATCTGCGCCGAGCGTGGGCCGTCTGGCCTTCCTTTGGCCAGCTCGCGAACGGCAAACGCGCCAAGTCTGGCCGGCCAGTGTTTGCATCTGTTGCGGGCGTGTCCGCGTGAAGAGTTGCCGCCTCCAGCGCGGCCTCAGCGGCCCTAAGCGGCGGCAACTCTTTGGCGCCCGGCCAGCTCTCCTTTGAGACTGGCGGCACAAGTGTTTCGCCCTTTGGGACTGTCTCTGGGGGACTGCCTTTGGGGCTGCCTTTCGCAGTAACAGTTGCAGCTTCAATAACAGTTGCACACAAGTGCACACGAGCGGCGAATGGGCGAATTCGCCGCCAGTTCGGCCGCACTTCTGCACTTCTGCACTTCTGCGCTCTTTTCCGCGCCAGAGCAATGCTCTCGCG
>Ga0268247_10000634_pt1 | contig 11509 bp, 6 predicted proteins | sample AgamicOrMae_FD_200245 | JGI IMG/M metagenome (GOLD analysis project Ga0268247, IMG submission 200245) | Agave microbial communities from Guanajuato, Mexico - Or.Ma.e (v2) (version 2) | ecosystem: Host-associated > Plants > Phyllosphere > Phylloplane/Leaf | place: Guanajuato, Mexico | collected... | reverse complement strand
CATTTTTAAAAAAGACGTCTTCCGCCAGTGGGCACAGAATAAGGGTTATCCAGTCCCTGTGGCCGTGAGCTGTCCTGAAGAGGCGGCGCAACTTCCGTTACCGTTGATGATAAAACCTGTCGATTCCTACAGCGGATTAGGGATTTCACTGGTGGCTGAGCGCGAACACATCTCCGCCGCCTGGCGAGATGCCTGTGCGGCATCATCCTGTGGCCAGGCGCTTATAGAGCGCTGGATAGCTGGTGATTTACATAGCCACTCCGCTTTTATCGTGAATGGGAAAGTGGCGGTCGAATATTTTGTCGATGAATTTTGTACCGTTTATCCCTGGCAGGTAAACAGTAGTAGCCTCAGCCTCAATCTTCCTGCGTCGATAAAAGACCAGGTCAGCGACTGTATACAGGCGCTCGTTGATGAGCTCGGGCTTTGTGATGGTTTACTGCACACTCAGTTTATCTCGGATGGTAAAAGCTTTTCTCTGATAGAAATGACACGCCGATGCCCGGGTGACCTGTATAATCAACTCATTGAATATTCTACAGACACGCCTTATTCACTCTGGTTCACCCATGCCTTTACCGGCACGCCTTTTACGCCAGCCAGTCGGCGTCCCGAACACGTCAGATTAATCGCTCGCCATACTGTGTCTGTTGATCAGGAACAAACTTTTACCTCCGTCAGCTTCGCAGCATTACCGGCCAATATCCTTTCTTTTCTGCCACTTAAGAAAACAGGCGAGAGAATCCAGCGCGCGCCTCACGATCGCGCCGCGCTTATTTTTGCTGAATTCCACCAACGTGATGAACTGGCCCGATTCACACCACAGTTAAAAAATTTTTTTACGCTTGGTAAGTACTAGGAAACCGATATGAAAAAACGACTACAACTTGGTTTTATTGGCGGTGGCGCGAATTCGGCTATTGGTCTTACCCATAAAATTGCCTCACAGCTCGACGGGGATTTTACGCTTGTGGCGGGCTGTTTTAGCCGCAATCCTGAGCAGAATCGTCACACGGGTGAGAGCTGGAATATTCATCCTGAACGTATTTACGAGAGTATTCAGGCGTTTATTTTGCAGGAGCGCCACCATCTTGATGCAGTTGCGGTGTTAACACCCACCCCTGACCATCATGAAATTATCACCGCCTGTTTCGAAAACGGTCTGGCTGTAATTTGCGAAAAGGCGATGGTTGAAAGCCATCAAAGCGCTTTGCACATCATGAACAGCGAGCACCAACATCAGGCAAAATTGTTTGTCACTTACAATTACAGTGGCTATCCCATGGTGCGCGAACTGCAAAAGCGCGTACAGCGCGGCGATTTCGGGGCCATTCAGCAGGTCATGGTTGAAATGCCTCAGGAAGGTTTTGCACGCCATAATCAGCATGGCGATGTGCCAAAACCGCAGAGATGGCGGCAGCAGGATGCCGTCATTCCAACCGTTTCGCTCGATCTTGGCGTTCATGTTCACCAGCTTATTGAATTTATCACCGGGGATCACGCCGTCGATATTTATGCGATCAATGATACCTACGCCAAAATTCCCGGCGTTATCGACACCGTACATATCTTATCGCGTTATCAAAGCGGTATGACGTGTAATTACTGGTATGGCAAAGCCGCTCTGGGATACCGAAATGGCCTGCGGATTCGCGTCATGGGAAGTCAGGGCAGCGCAGAATGGCTCCAGATGGATCCTGAATTCCTGTATGTCAGCGGTTTGCAAGGCAGTCGTTCTGTTATCGATCGCACAGCCAATGACAACATTGTTGCTGCTGATGCACGTTACTGCCGTTTTAAAGCGGGTCACCCTGCTGGCTTTATTGAAGCATTTGCCAATTATTATGCTGACATTGCCTCTGCATTGAGAGGGGAACCTAACGATTACGTGATGGGTTCAGACGTTGCGGCTCGCGGGCTTCACTTTCTTGAAAGTGCCGCGAAAAGTGCAACAAGTCAGCAAAAATGTACCCTTTGAACAATAAAAAGATAAAATATAACGGAGTTCCTCATGAATTTTCTTAGTGAAATAGTCGAGAAAAATAACCCTTTTCTCGTTACGCTGGAGAAAATGTACCAAAATGGTAATCCGGTAGTCCTCATTGGCGCAGGCTGTCTGGCTACCAAGACCAGTGAATATATGGTGTGTAATCACTTGCATATTGATTATGTTGCGGTCAATGAAATGTATTTTTTCCGGGTCAACGGTTAAATGAACTGGCTGTTGAGTCGAAAAATTAATCGATATCAAAAACAGTCAATTACCAGCCTTCAGAAAAGGTCGCGATAAACTTTTTCGCACTAACAACAATTGATAAGGTCGCTATGAACAACAAAGCGACTTTTATCAAGATGGATGCCGGGCTCGTGGCGATGGAAGGTGTGAAAAACAGCGTTCAGCACTGCCGCGCGGTTATGGCTTATCAACCGGGAAAATTTCCCTCGTCAAACTTACCCATAATCTGTGCCTTTCTTATGTTTTCATTCTTGCTGTAATTATTCTGCCGTCAGTGATGGTTTTTAACATGATAAATGGTTAAAACGCGAGACCGTGCAGTTTCAAAGCGTTAAAAAAACTGCAGCGTCAGGCAAAAGCATGTTCGCTTTTGCCTGACGGGCTTGTAAAGATCCGGATTGAAGGCTTACGCAGCATTCACATTGCTGGCGCGCATAATAATGTTAATGATCTCATCCTGATCCGCTTCCGCCAGGTTCGGATGCACCGGTAAACACAACACCTGCTGAGAAATTTGGCTGGCCACCGGCAGATTTGAAGGAGCCGATGATTCATAGCCTTTGTACATCGGGAAATCGGAGATGAGCGGATAAAAATACCGTCTGACATAAATATTTTGGCTTTTGAAGTGATGATACAGTTCATCACGCGTCATCGGGAATAAGCCCGCGTGAACAAAAACCGGGCAATACGCATAGTTCCAGTCGGTTTCATCAACGAGCGGTAGTAGCGTAAGTCCGTGTATATGCCCTAATGCCTGCTGGTATTTTTGATAGATGACTTTACGCTTAGCCAGCGCTGAATCCACATGCTTCAGCTGGAGTAATCCAAAAGCCGCCTGAACTTCATTCATTTTGCCATTGATACCCGGCGCAACCACCGTGGTTTCATCGGCAAAGCCAAAATTCTTTAGATAATCAATACGTCGTTTGATTTTTTCATTCGGGCAGATAATGGCGCCGCCTTCAAACGTATTAAATACCTTTGTCGCATGGAAGCTTAAAACAGAAAGATCGCCGTGATTCAGGATACTGACGTTTTTTTGTTTGACACCAAAACAGTGCGCGGCATCGTAGATGACTTTCAGACCGTAGTTATCGGCAATACGTTGAATGCGGTCGACATCGCAGGGAATGCCATAGCAGTGAACGGGTAAAATTGCACTGGTGGTAGGCGTAATGGCGGATTCGATTTTTTCAGGATCGATATTGCAGGTAACAGGATCAATATCGACGAATATGGGTTTTATACCGTTCCATAATAAGGAATGGGATGTCGCGACGAAAGAATAGGGAGTGGTAATCACCTCCCCCGTGATTCTGAGCGCCTGTAGCGCCGTCACCAGCGCCAGGGTACCGTTTGCAAACAAACTGAGGTGCTCGACACCGAGATAATCGGCAAGGGCCCGTTCCAGCTCCTGGTGATACGGACCACCATTTGTGAGCTGTTTACTGTCCCAGATACGTTCTAAATAAGGCAGGAACTCTTCCAGGGGCGGCAGAAGAGGACTTGTCACCAGCACATTTGATGAGGGTTTGTTTATCTTCATCGGATAACTTCCTGACCTTAAATAATTGTTGAATGCGTACAGGGCTTTTATCTGGCGCGCTGTCTCTGCACGTCATTTATGCCTGAGTGGCTTCAGATAACGCCTGTATCCGGCCGAAAAGTGTCATAAGCGCGTCCTGGTTTACCTCGTTATACGCTTTTTCTTTCAACTGCTGACTGAGCGTGTCACTCAGCGACGTATCAGCACAAAGCGTTGCGATAGCCTCTTTCCAGGCGTTCGGGTTATGTTTTACTCTCCAGCCGGGAACGGACTCACCGAATGTAGGATGATCGCTATACATCGCCGGTATCCCCATTACCGCTAACTGCATGAGTACATTATTATCTTTGTAACGGTTTTCATCATTGTTGCAGCGCGGAAGCACGGCGATATCGGCGTCACAATGCAGCAACTGCGCGACCAGGCGGGCCTCAGTCTGAAAACGGTACGTTTCCCTGATATAAGGCAGCCATTCCGGCGGACAATGTCCAATGACAATCCAGTCAAGCTTTGCAGCACTTGCCGTTATCGCTGGAGTCAGTAATTCATAATCTTTCTTCCTGAGATCGTATGTGAAACACACGACACGGCATTTGTCTTTTTTCTGCTTAACCCTATCCTGACAGGGTTGCACTAAAACATTGGGAAGAATAACGACAGGTTTATGGCGCTTTTTGAGCCAATTGGCCAGTGCATCGCTGTACGTTAGCCAGTTATCGATAACATTATCTTCAATTAATTTTTTATATTTCCGCGCATTCGGATCGTCCTGAATAAGATAATGAACACGACAGGTTATGGCGTTTTTGAGTTGCCTGATTGTCTGGCAGGCGAGATCCGTCAGTTCGCCGCTGATAACGAGCTCGTCAGGATGATGCCGCAATAATTCTGGCGCGGAGGGGATCTGTTCAAGAAGCACGCTTTTGACGCCACCGGCATTCATCAGCCTGTCCAGCGCGATGATAAATCGCTGCACGCCAGTATTATTCTGATCCTGCGCGATAAAATGACGGTGCGTGTTTCGCTAGGTTTGAGCGGGTTCCAGCCCGTGACTAACGTGCTGTCTGCGGTAAAAAGGGTTCTGTTCAGGCTTAAATTTTTATTATAAGCCGGATCATCTGCCAGAACAGGGAGCCAGGCGTGATAGAAACGGTCAAGTTCCTGTGAAGGCGACAACGCATATTGTGGCGGAAAGTCCGTCACGGCTTCCTGTTTTGCTACAACGCTGTAAGGTGTGCATATTGCCCGACCGCCCTGCTGAACCAGTCGCAGATTCAGGTCCAGTCTGGCCAGCAGAGGTTGTGTATAAGCCGTATCAAATCCACCGACCTCCAGCCATCTGTCTTTTCTGATTAACAGACAGTCTGTGGCCAACGTCGAATAACTACAGTCGCTTTGATAGCGTGACAGGTAGCCTGCATTGCCCCATCTTTCGGCATAACCAACGGGGAAGGCCAGGCCCCTGACCCCAAGAATTTCTCCGGCACATAAGATCTGACTGTCCAGGTTAATAATATGAGGCGCGACGCAGACAACATCATGCCGCAGGGCATGACATGCCAGCGCCTCCAGCCAGCCGCGGCTGACAAATAAAACACGGGGATCCAACAACAGCAGAAACTCGCCTTCTGCCTGCCCTACTGCCTCATTAATCGCCGCTTCCTGGGTTTGGCTGCCATGACTTTTCAGGATGTTGATGTTAACCGACGCTGTTGACAAATTTGTCGTCAGCCAGGCCGTGATGGCCTCAGAGGTCGCCGGCGTCACAATAACAATCAACTGGCATACCGGTTGATGGGTTTGTTCAAATAACGTGGTGATACAACACTGCAGTTGATGAATATCCGTGCCAGCGACAAGTATGATGCTGAGCGAAATAACCGGCTCCGTGCTGTATCTTAACCGCCACGGCTTACCCGGCTGGTGCTCCACTACACCCTGGCTGAAGCCCTGCTGCTGAAGATAAGATTGCAACACAGCATGTTCCTGCTGCAGAACCTGTGCCACACAGCTGTTCAGAGGCGTCACGGTAAAGACCTCTGAAACATGGCCAAACACGTTGCTATCGCGCGTAGCTAACAGTCGCGTAATCGCATCCAGCTCATAGCTCACGGATAAATCAGCATTAAACCCGCCGATAGCCATCAAGGCGTTTCGCGCGAAGATCCCGCGCTTGAGATAGAGTGAAGGCTGACTCAGAAAAAGGTCTGGTCAAAATGCAGGCTTAAAATGAGGATGAATTTTCCCTTCATTGTCAGAGAGGCCTTCATCCGCGTAAACAAAGGCGCATCCCGTTCTGCTGTGCAAGGCCTCAGCAAGGAGTCGTAAACTTTCCGCTGTAAACTGACACCCGGCAGGAACGACGTATATCCAGTCGTAAACGTTCTGCTCCAGATGACAATTAATTTCATTCAGCCACACATCAGACCGAATCTGAAAGACACGATCGTCAGAAACGTGGCACGTTTCCTGCGGCGTCGCCAGTAAAACGGCGCATCCTGTTACCTGATCTAACTGAGGCAATAAGGCATTCAGCGTCGAGGTCCTGTCTGCTTCGCTGCCTGGCTGGACGGCAATCAGCATTCTGAGGAGTGGCAGTGATGAAGGACTCTGCACCTCTTCAGCAGGAACCGGAAGTTGCCGCTTATACAGCCAGTCACTCAAAGCGTGTCGCTTATCCTGCGCGGCACGTTGTTCGGCCTTTTCTTGTGTCAAGGTAACGAAGTTTTCAAACTGTTGCTGACTTCGCGCGCGTCGGACCAGAAAATATTCTCGCATCTTCCATAAATTCTGGCGTTCGGCATCAATAGCTTCCGGCGTATTCTCCCAGCAAAACCCTGCGCCACCGTTGTCTCGCAACGTTTCGTGAGTATTGGCATATTTTTCATAACCCGGTGCGGTTAAGGCTACAACCGGACTGCCACATAAAATCGCCATCGCGCAGGTGCCGGAAGATTCATACGAATAGAATACGCGCGTACGCTTGAGCACAACGGCAAGTTCTTTCAGGGGCAGTGGGTTTTCCATGGACAAGATTTTAATATCGGCAGGAAGTCGGCTGAAATCAACGACCGATTCAGGCACACGATTCAGGTAGAGGATATTAAGGTCTTTTTCCGGGTTATCATCACAAAATAATTGCAGATCGAACGATTCGATTCCCAATATTTGTGGGTCAACGGCTTTTTCAGCAAACTCATTGCGGTACCAGAAAAATAAATCATCCGGTCCTTCATGGATCCGGTTATTCATAATCACGCCTTCCCTGTTCAGCATATAGCGAACACATACGGGCGCGGAAAGAGGATTACCCGATATGATTTCAGGGTAAATAGCAATCCAGGGTTGCCCGCTGTTTTGGATAGACTTCCAGTCATCACTGTTTATCACCGGCGTATTCCATTCTGGATTCACGCGGCAATTAACCATCCAGGCTTTACCGCCCTGTTCATTGATCATGTGACAGAGCTGATGGATAACCTGAACGCCGGATGAAGATTCGATGTAATCCGGTGCCAGAAGTAAGTAAGGAAAGGTGAACCCACGCATAACAGCCTCTTTTTCTACAGGCGCGACAATGAAAAGCTGGCGTTGCCTGAACGTTGTGTGTCTCTATGGAGACGTTATGTCCGGTCATGTAACGACGGCGTCATCATCAGGACGACGCGCCGCCACTGTCTCAGGCAGAAAGCCAACCTCTCTGCCATTCGTTTAATCCCTGCTCCCTCAGGTACCAGTCCTGATGGACCGCCGCGCGAAGTTGATCGCCCAGACGACGAGTGGCATCCATATCCGCAAGGTGCGCGCGTATAGCGCCCATCCAGTCTTTAAAGCGGTTTTCAACGAGCGTGACGGGCAGGCCACAACGATAGGGTTCGATACTGGTGGCAATGATCGGCACGCCACAGGTGCCGATCTCCAGTAACCGCAAATTACTTTTGCATTCATTGAACTGGTTGACTTCGAGCGGCACCAGCGCCAGATCCAGGTTCAGGCTGGCCAGCTTTTCGGGGTACATATCAAACGGCACGCCAGTGTGGAACTCACAGTGCACGCCCCGCGGTTTCATTCCCATGAAAACCCATTCAACCTTGTCTTCCAGCTCCTTGATAAGCGGCAGCAAAATTTGCAGGTCACCAGCATGTGCACTGCCGCCCGCCCAGCCGATACGCACTTTACGCCCCACGCCGCGCTGGCTGGTCAAATGGCCCCACTGACCTTCTGCGAGACGGTTCTGTGCAATGCGGATGTCATGATGGAAACGGCTGTAGGCATTCGCTAACGGTGCGGTTGACACAACCACCCAGTCCGCGCACTCCATTACTTTGCGAAGATTTTTGACAATCTGTTTAGGGAACTGGTTACGGTTGCCATTTTTTACCGGTACGTTGAGCAGGTAGTCGTCGTACTCAACCACAATTTTGGCATCGCAGACGTCGCGATATTGCGCCATGACCGACGGGAAACGACCGCCACTCAGCGACTCCAGCACAATAATATCAGGCTGTAAAAGTGCGACTTCCATTACGCCGGGAATTTGCTGAGTGAGTCCGCCCTCAAGCAGCAACTGACTTTCCATGGCCTTGAACGGTTGCAGGATGCGGTGATTACCACATCCCTGCCAGTCGACATGGTGTGCGAGCACGACAGGCAGTGGCCTGCCCGGCAGCGGCTGCTGAAAACGCGCCGTCCCTGCACCCAGCGTAAACGGTTTACCTGCCCGCTGCATCAGCGGATGGTTACTGGGATCCTTTAACAGCGTGGCGCACCACTGCTGGCGAAGCCGACTATAGTCATGCTGAAACGGCCTTTCCTGTACGTTGAACTTTTCTGGCATCAACCGCGTTGCACCGCCCATATGGCGAACACGCGACCACGGCGTCCAGACGTTTAAGTAACCTTGTTGCTGCGCACGTAACCCCAAATCGACATCCGCGAAGTAAAGCGGGAAATCGTTCTCAGCAAAGCCACCCAGACTAAAGAACACGTCTTTGCGGACCATCATGCAGGACGCACTCACTGCAGCAAGATTGTGCTCCGTTTGCAGATAGCTCTGGAAACCTCTGGCATGTTCCTGCATCCCCTCCCACGGACTGTCAACGCCGTTCTGTACACCCAGCAGATAACCGCCGTGCTGAACCCGGCCGTCGTGGTATTCAAGGCGCGCCCCGACTAATGCGACTTCTGGCCGCAGTGCATGCTCCAGCAGCGCATCCAGCCAGTCAGGTTGCGTAATCTGGCAGTCGTTATCCAGGAACAACAGGACATCGCCCTTCGCCTTCTCTGCCGCGCGGTTATGCATGGCGGCGAAATTAAACGGCGCGTCGTAACGCAGTACCTTAATCTGTTCGATATTGAGTTTGTCGAGATCGTTGAGAAAGGTACAGGCCTGCGCATCCACGGACTGATTGTCGACGATCAGTAATTCATAATAGGGATAACGCGTTTTCTCCATCAACGTATCGATGCAGGCACGGAGTAAGGTGGCATGGTCACGCGTGGGGACGATAATGGAAATGAGAGGCTGCGTGTCCCACTGATAGCGCACCCGTGCAAAACCGGGATTCACGCCGGCATCAAGTGACGCTTTTATCCCTAAACGCTGTAAATGCGCCTCGACAACGCGCCGATAGCCGGCTTCACAGGACTGCGCTTCATGCCAGCGCCCGTTCTCTTTTTGGCCTCTGACTACGACATCTGACACATGTCCGAGCGCGCCCGGTCCCTGATTTTCAATGCAACGCCACAGCCATTCATACATGATCAGAGGATTGACGGCATCCTCGCCCTTCCCCGCCGCCTGCACTTTCCGGCGGTCAAACAGCAACGTGCGGCCTACGTAAGGCGTACTTCTTAACAGATCGATATTGGGATCGGGACGAAGAATCGCTCCCGGCTCATTCATATCATCATTAAAGGTTTCATCGACATACCACACAGCCGTTTCCGGGCGTCGCAAACGCTGCTCTGCCAGCAACAGCAACGCGTCAGGCAAAAGCTCATCCCCTGCCATCACCAGCAGCAGCGCGGCTGGCCCGGTTTGGTGATAAACGACCTCGTTAAGTTCAGCGACCCAGCCTGAGGCACAGGCGCTTATCGTCCCCTCATTTAACGCAATATCGACATCGCTCAGTAACATGACCGTCGCGGGCGGCAATGTTTGCTGCCTGACGGAGGCAAGGGAACGTTCACAGGCTGCGGCATCACCGTTTTCATCAATGATCACGATCCCGATGTCGCCACTTTCGGGCACAGACTGAATAAATGACTGTAACGCTGCTCGTCGGGCTTCGGTAATTGACCTGTCTTTCAGCCACTGCTCAATAGAGTAATTTTTATCGGCCCAGGACAGGACGGACTGTCTGTGAAAGCGTAACGCATGTTGCGCCGGGTCATCCATGGACCAGCGTTTGGGCGCAGGGAGCTGGCTGAGGATAGTCTGGATCGCAGCAGGCATCGTCCATTTATCGCCAAAGCGGCCCTGGTTTGCCCGGGTCCATGCCACGGACTCACTGAAGCCCCGTTTGAGTGCGGCGATCCACTCCTCCGTCTCCGGGCAAAACTGCAGATTCACCACGGTAAAATGCGATTGTTCAAACTCCTGAAGGTTATGCTCGTTCAGATAACCTTCCACGCCGGTTGTAGACGCTAAAAATACCGGAATACCCAGTATTAATGCCTTGGCCACAATTTCATCGCCACCCATGACCATATCGTAGTTATCCAGCCACTCAGGCTCAATCCGACTCACAGGCTGGCTACAGTCGAACCATTCCAGCGTAATGGACTGACTTTTCAGTTGCTGTTGCAGCTCATACATTTCGGCGGAAATATCCGGGGCGTAATAAAGTATGCGTTTGAGCGCAGTGCGGGCATTACGAGATAGATAGCAACTGAATGCGGAAGGAACGGTAAACGGCAAAACAGCGATCTGACTGGATAGCAGTCCGTTTTGCAGCAAACGTTCTGACACCACAGGCGACAAACTCAATGACAGGGAGGCGAGCTGATTTTCCAGCTCAGCGCCCCACGGCATATAAATGTCATGATAATCATAAAAGTGGCGGAAAATAACCGGGGCCGTGCCTGTTAACGTTTCCAGCACGGGTAACAATTTTTGTGCAATAAAACCCTTATAGACCCAGACGAGGCTATAAGCATCAGCGAGCGTGCCTTGCTTATCACTGATAATGCGGAAAGCCGGGTTGGATTTGTACTTTTCCAGTTCAAACGACAGCGTTTTACCATAGGTACTGGTGACAATATCCACCTGCCATCCCCAGGGTAAAAAAACATCAATGATATCGAGCGCCTCATTCACGTGAAGAGAAAACTGCTCAACTCGGTCAATGCTTATTAAAAGCCTGTTCATCTGACATCCTCTGGTTGTGCATAGCACTATCCTGCACGTAAGTACCTTACCTGTTTCAGGCTATTGTAAATTTTTGGGCATTAACTTAGGGCGGGAAAAGCTATAGCAAAGCGGGCTAATTAGACCGATTAAAAAAAACGCCCTCATTTCTGAGAGCGTTTTTAATCTGACGGGCTGTGCGGCGATTAACGCAGCAGAGACAGCATGGTCTGTGGCACCTGGTTGGCCTGTGCCAGTACAGAAGAACCGGCCTGCTGCAGGATCTGCGCGCGGGACATGTTTGACACTTCCGTCGCGTAGTCCGCATCCTGAATACGGCTGCGGGCAGCGGTCAGGTTGGTCACGGTGTTGT
>Ga0268247_10000633_pt1 | contig 11522 bp, 15 predicted proteins | sample AgamicOrMae_FD_200245 | JGI IMG/M metagenome (GOLD analysis project Ga0268247, IMG submission 200245) | Agave microbial communities from Guanajuato, Mexico - Or.Ma.e (v2) (version 2) | ecosystem: Host-associated > Plants > Phyllosphere > Phylloplane/Leaf | place: Guanajuato, Mexico | collected... | reverse complement strand
CGACACGTCTTCAGGGCGCGAGTTTGAAAATTCTGAAACGTCTTTCGTTTACCATGAAGAAAGAAATCCATCCTCATGAACAACAACCACCTTTGACTCAACCTTGGCGCTATCCTCTTTGCTCAGCTCGTGCTGATTGCCGTACATTATAGTTAGCTGCCGGCATCCGTCTTGCTGGTCTTTCGGATGTGATTTAATCTCTCGATCTTTTGGCCGAGCTTTTCGTTGCCGCAGCACCTTCATCAGTCCTCGACTCTAAACAGATTGCAGCCGGCTCAGAGCAAAGGCTCCAGCCTGAGACTCTCTCTCTCTCTCTCTCCTCATCCGGCTCGAGATTGCATCTCGTCTCCAGATAAGAATGCACCAAAATACGCAACATGCACCATTAATCAAGTGCTTTCTCAGCTTCCCTTCAACTTCCACCCCACCCGACTCGTCACTAGTTTTATGGCGCTCAAAGGTTTAGATTCTCGTTTTTCATTTTATCGCTAGCCTTTGGCTCTTTGTCTTCGAAAGCTTCATGAGGCAAAGGAAAGTGTTTACGAATGATGCAATGGAGTGCTCTTGCTTGCCTGCTTGTTGTGCAAAAACAACTGAGCTATCGAAATCATATTTATGAGAAGGGGTGAACTACGAACACCGATCGATCAATTAGTCTTGAATCGTCGAGGACGAGACCAGATTGCACTTCCTTGTCCTATTCTCTCCTCTCTCTCCGACCCTTTCCTCTCTGAGGCTCCACGTAGAAGTGTGTAACTTCGATGCAAAGACCAAGCAAATCTCGCATCAAAGCTTGAGCATTTTCCAGTTCGATAACAGCAACAACCACAGTCAGTGGAGTGGATATTATCACACAGCAGTTGAGCAGTTGGACAGTTGAGATTAAAATGTTTGACCACCATCATCAAATAATGAGGAAACGAGGAACAATTGGATTCAGTCCAATTGGTGCAATGTTAATCCTATCAATTGCACTAATCACAATCACCAGCTTTCATGTGGCCCAAGCTCAGTTGAGTTTGTTTGCCGAGAAGTTGCCCTCGTTTGTGGAGTTCAAGAAAATCTACGGCAAGATCTATGCCTCATCTCAGGAGGACTCAAGAAGAGAGAGGATCTTCAACAAAACGCTGACCAAAATCGACAAGCACAATCGCCTCTACAACGATGGCAAGGCCACATATGCTCTGTATCCATGCGAGTACAGCGACATGGACGAACAGGAGGTGGCCACCTTCTTGAAGGGTATTATCTTGCCCGACGACGTTCTGGATCCAGAGGAGTACAACAAGACCCTGGCCGCCCAGAACAGTCCAAGACAGAGGCGTCAAGCCACTAGCAGCAGCAGCAGTGGCAAGGAGGTACTTCCCGAGTCGGTGGATTATCGAACAAGCGGCTGTCTATCGTTACCTAAGGATCAGAAATTCTGGTAAGTACAAATTTGAAGACTTTTCGCCCAATATTTCAAGTAAATGGAAGATTGAATGCGATCTTCGATACCTGAAAAGGAGTTCTCCATCAGAATCCAAAAATTAACCATTCGAATGCGTGTGCCTAAATTCCATTTTCTCTCTAAATAAAAGTGGTTCCTGCTGGTCGCAAGCTGTCGTTTCCACAATTGAGACGATGAAATGCATGAAATCGGGCCGGCTCGAAACCATGTCGGCCCAGAACCTGATCGACTGTGCAAACAGGAACCACGGCTACAAGCTGGACGGTTGTTCGGGCGGCATGTTTCCCGATGCCATTCAGTATGTGATCAACAATGGCGGAATTGACGACGACGAGTGCTATCCCTATGGAGCAAACGACCGCGAGCCTTGCCGCTACACGAACAAGTGTCGGGTGGGCTCGGTGGCGAGCTGGCGCCGCCTGCCGCCCACTGAAGAGGCACTGAAAGAGGCCCTAGCCAAGCACGGGCCTGTTCTGGCGGCCATCCACTCCAATGATGACTTTTTCTCCTACAACTCGGGCGTCTACGACGACCCTAAGTGCACCAACGAGCGCTCCAAGATCAACCATGGAGTTGTCATCGTTGGTTACGGAAGCGAGAACGGAAAGGACTTTTGGATTGTGGTAAGTAGCCTGTTGCTTTATCAGCTGATAAAGATGGATTAGCTGATCCATCAAGCATTGGACAGTGTCCATCTCCCGAAGAAGTTCTTCCGCTCAAACTAACCTCGTTTCTACACTCAATTTAACGGACCCAATCTCAACAAATTGCAAATTCCGAACCGCCAACCAAAACCTCAAATTGCGCAGAGAAACTCCTGGGGCTACACTTGGGGCGAGAAGGGCTACATGAAGCTGATCCGAGGCAAGCCAAACAACTGCTGTATCAACTGTTACACTTATGTTCTGGACGTTTGATCGACCAAGAGTTCTTTCTCTGCTCCATCCTCTTGGCTAAAATGCAGTCTCATTTCCAGCTATATGGGAGGCAGAGTAGTCAAGAGGAGCGAATCTCGGTGGCAGAATCGAGATGGAGACAGAAGGTGAAATAAAATAAATGATTTGAAAGCCTCGCAACTCTCAGTCGATGTCTCACAAATAGAGCCATCAAAGTCATGAATAACTATATATTGTATATAACAAAACCATCGATTGTTGGTCGTCGTCTTGGTGAGATTTTGTTTGAGCGTTGCAGCAGGAGCGGAATGTGAACTCGAGACTCGCAAACTTTGAATGCCGATCTAGCAAGCCAAATGTGTTTGGGCGAGCGTCCAAATTGAGCGTCATGCTTGTGTGACGACACTTTTGGCACTTGTTTATCAGAGAAGAAAGATAAAAGAACACCCGGACGACAGTATCTCACCCTCGTTCTCGGCTCCACAGTGAGCGCGAGTGTCTCTGTGTCTTGTTGTCTATTCCCCTCGCGTGCAACTCTCAAAGGGAAATCTCTCACTTGCTAGACCTCCTTTGACTGTGCTGCCTGCCGAGCTAGTTGGCCATTTGCATGGCCCAGCGGCTGGCTGGGCCATGCGATGGAAGGTGGACGAGCCAGTTGGCAAGGCGCGAACTTCTCTCGCCCGCCAGCCAGAAGGCACCCCTCGAAAGCAGGCCCAACTGGCGAGGGAAACTCTAGCGCCCCTTCTCAGTGTTTCTCTCTCTCTCTCTCTGTCTGTCTCTCTAAATCCCAGTTTGCTTGGAACTCTTGCAGCCAGGTCCACCGCAAGCACTCTGGTGGCCGCCAACTGGACTCACAAGCGAGCGAGCAAATCATTCTCCCCTCGCTCATGGCAAACAATGCCAGCTTGATGAATGAACTCTCGGCCCGCGTCTCGAGTGGAAATAATAATTCTCCACTCAGTTGGTGTGTCCCACACGAGGTGAGACTCTGGCAAGCTTGCTGAGAGAGAAGGCATGTGCTGGCTTCGAGTGTTAGTTTGTGTTTGAGTTTGTAGGTTGCACACTGGCAAAACCAGGGCCATATGTTCCCGCTGGCTTGCTGGCTGGCTTACTGCCTGGCTGGTTGCTCGTGCAATTGTGTTTGCCAACAAGCCAAAGAGAAGGAGAGGGCCAAATGAAATGAAGAACAAGGGATAAATGGGAAAGAGAGGGAGAAAAAAGGAGGAAGAGAGTGGAGGGAAACACAATTGGTCAGGTTTCTCGCTTTGGCCGCCAATGAGCTGGCAAGAGTTGTGCGTCTTCTTGGTAGCTAGCTAGTTTGTTGGCGTTCAACAGCGGCAGCAGCACGAGCAAAATGCCAACCAATGGAAGCAAAACTAGCCCGAACAGTGTTGTTCATTAGCGCAAACAAACATATACACAACTCCTAAGCAGCCAGCTGCAAGCTAGCGGCTTCGAGCTTTCCATTTTAGACCTCGAAAATACGACAACTGCCTCACACACTCACGCACACTTACAGGCCACTTGTTAACAAAGCCCACAACAAGCGCTAAGCAGCCGCACCCAAATGGCACGCTCTCATTTGGTGCAAATGCTGGAGGTGGAAAAGCAAAGAGAAAGCAAAGCGAACAGGTTAAAGCCAAACACTTCTTCCCGCGTCCTCCTCTTCTTCTTATTCTTTCTCATTCTCACTCTCACTCTCACTCTCTATCTCACCCCCCTCTTGCAACAGGATAATTTCCTTTCCATTGGCCAAATTTAGCCCCAACTCTCTGGCCCACTCGCTCCATTTGCAACTCAATCTTGTCGCTGCCTGTCACTGGGCTGCCAAGTGGTGCTAGTGGTGAACTTAAAATAGACTATTTTCACTTGCAAACGATGGATGAATTCCCGGTGGTGGCAAAGTGATTCCATTTGCATTGTTTCTGTTGGGCGCCAAAAGTTCAGCAAGTGGAAGGAGGAAAATCTGGCTCACAAGCTAGCAACTTCTGGCTAGAGCAGTGCACTGGCGGTTTGCTGGCCTCCAGCGACTAAACTTTCAGCCGGTTTGCTCTTTTGAATCCAAATTGTCTGGAAGAGGGTCTCTCGAGTTGAACAAGTGGAACAAGATCGAAAAAGAGAAACATAATTGCAGCTTGTGGGAGAGTTTTGCACGATGCAAATTTGCAATTCGGGCAACATTGCGGGGCAAATTTTTCATCGCTGCACACAATTGATTTGCTTGTCGATGTGGCCAGTGACTCAGACTAGCAAAGGCTTACTTGTATGCTCCTCTGGAAAATTGAACACCAAAGTTGCCAACTGGGAGGGCGCCCCTCAGCCTAGCCACAAATTCCAACCAGTGGCAAGCTTTTGCAGACGCCCCTCGGCGAGCCGGGTGGCAAGCCAGTTGGCAAGCTAGTTGGAGGAGTAGGAAATGCGGGCGCGTGGCAGTTTCGCGCAGAGCTGGATGAAAATTAACGATGACAATGGCGCCTAATGGATGTGGTGCGTGTTTTTGCGGCACCAATTTCGGGTCAATTCCGTGTTATTGAACGGGCAGAGAGTGCAGTGCAGTGCAGTGCATGCACTCGGCAGTGTAGGCCAGGCAGTACCTGTTGCCTGCGGGCCGCTCCTGCACGGGCCTGTCAGTGCGCGCGCGTCCATTGCGGGCTGCTTGCCACTTGGTGCGCGTGCAAAGCGGCCAAGTGCCAAGCTGGCTAGACACCTTCTGCACGTGACGGCTCCTCCACCAGACCCAGTTCAGCGTCTGACAAGTGGGGAGTTCGCGTGTCTCCCAAGCCGAAGAGAGCGAGAGTGCACTTGGCTATGAGTGTGTGTGGCGGGGGCGTGTGCTTGGTTTTGTTAGTTGGAATTTGCAATTTAACAAGCTGAGAAGCCGAGACAGGCGGCCTGGCTAAGCGGCTGAGAAGCTGAGCGGGCAAAACGGGCGGCCCCCAAGCTTGCGCGTCCAAAGGCGTCCTAAGGGAGCCAGGCGGCGTCTAACGGATTCCAGTCGGGCGGCTTAACCTTCGCGCTGGCACGTGCAAACGCGCTCGCTTTGTGGGCCTAATTTTCTATAGAGGCGGCTCGATATCAGCGCTCGGCGGCCCTTCAGGCGGGCGTGCGTCTTGCGGCTGTCTTGAGAGCTGTGTGTAAGTGGCGGCGGATGTGGTTGAGTTCCCCTTAGGTGCGCCTAACGGTGTTCCAAGCGCCGAGAGCACCTGGCTCGCAGGTGGGCTGCCTCCTCCTGATGGTGTGCGGCCTCCAGACGGCGAGTCTATTTAAATAGCGCGTCTGGCGAGCTGGTGGCCAACAGACAACTCGAGCCACCGAACGAGCACCAACAAAGGAGCACCACTCAAGCCAAGAAATCTAAGCCGAAATCTCTCCAAAAGCCAAAGCTTCCAAACCAATTCGTCAAAAACTCCCCAAAGAAACAACAATGAACGTGAGTATTGTGCACCTAGACACTCGCTGGCACCCATAGACTTGCACTGGAGCCCGACAACTTGCATCAAACGCAAGCCAGTTGCATTGGAGCCCAGAAACTTGCACTGGAAGCCAGCCACTTGCGCTGGATCCAAGCTGATCCAATGCCGAGCAGAAGCGCAGACAACAAAGAGGAGCCCCAAGAAGTGCCCGCAACTAACCCTCATTATTCCCTCCGCCTCTGAAACCACAAATCCGAACGCTCACAGTCATACTTGATCGCTCTGACAATCTTGGCCGCCGTCGCCTCGGCGAGCGCTGGTCTGCTGGCGCCGGCCGCCCCCCTGGCCGCCCCTCTTCCCCTGGCCGCTCCCGCCCTGCACGCCCCCCTCCTGCACGCTCCCCTCCTGCACGCCCCAGCCCTGCCGGCGCCCATCCTGACCGCGCCCGCAGTTGTGGGCCACGCGCCGGTGCTCGTGGGCCACGCCCCAGTGGCCACCTCCACCCACATTGCGGCCCCAATTGCGGCCCACACAATCAGCCGCCCAGTGGCCACCTACTCCACCACACACACCCTCTTGGGCGCCCCACTCGCAGCCCCAGCCCTGCTCGCTCGTCCAGCTTTGCCCCTGGCCGCACCAGCTCTGCCCCTCGCAGCGCCGGCCCTTCTCGCCCGTCCAGCTTTATGGTAAGTCTTTCAAGAATGTGCCCCCACACACCCAGACACACACACAATCGCGCGCACCAACGCCCACAGAGACTGCCACTGAAGAACTCGGATCGTAAGCTCTAAGCTCGAGCGGACCTGTGGATCCTGGTCGTGCTCTTGAGCCGCCCTTGGTTGGAACGAACAACTGATTGCTGCCCATTGCCGCGGGCAGACACTCGTGTGATAAGCTTCAATATCAAAGATTTGCCGCCGCCTCTGCCCAATCGAGCAGCGAGCATTGCACAGAGCCACCATGAGGCACCACTGCAAGCGGACCACACATATCCAGAGCCCCCGGAAGAAGTTCCAGCCCGGAAGGAGTTCCACAGCGAGAAAGCGACACACCAGCGAGATTAAACACAACACACAGTGAACCCTTCTCTCTAGACCATATCTTCCTGAGCTTGCATGAGCGGCAATAGGCAGCAATTAGCGGCAATAGGCAGCAATTGGCTCCCACTCAACCCCTTTTGGGCTCCACTCGCGACGACAGTGATCATCTTGGATCAGTGGGCGCAGCTCCTCGGCTTCCGCAGTCTCTCCATCGGCCTCGCCAAACGGCGGCAGCAGCACAGTTTTAAACAAAGCAGCAGCTAACCACTTTCACTCGCCCGTTTCACCCCAAAACCCCTTTTTCCATCCTTCTTCCATCCATCCATTTGGCCACCTTTTATATCACCCCACAACCTTTTCCACCCACCCAGAATTGAACCCAATTGAACGAAACGAATCAGACGGCCAATTAAACTCATCCAGGCCTCGCTCTCCACTGCCTTGTTATGGGAGGGACAATTTTATAGAAGAGAAATAAAAAGGAAATAGAGAACGTGCATAGTTCTCGGCGAGAAAGAACGACCAAACAACTGTCCAAACATTGAGCCTCTCTGTTTGTCTGTGCTTTACTCGCCTGTGCTTTACTTGCTTGTGCTTTACTTTCGCTCCACATTCATCGAAACGTCATCACCATTCTGTTGGAACTGGCGCCTTTCCTCGCCCATGCACAACACAAAGCTCGCTGCCAGAAGCTCGCCGCCAGAAGCTCGCCAAATTCGGCCGATCGTTGCAAGGCCGGAGCTGCAAAGCGCAAGTCAGCGGCTTGCCTGCCGGCTGACTGCTCCCACTCCTAAGGACACTCTCTCCAGTGGGCAGCCAGGGCAACTCGGTGGGCAAAAGTGGCTCCCGATTGGCACTGCAACTGCTCCCCGTTGACCCACAGGCGCCTTTTCGCCAGCTCATTCCGGCCGGCCACCAACAGTTGATGATTCAGCTCGCCACCAATTGGGGTCACCCTCCTGTTGAGCATGAGAATGTGAATCAATATAAAAACAAACAGCTCGCCTTGTGGGATGGAATCAATCGAGCTCGAGCTCAATTTGGAACAGTCTCCTGCAGCAACTTCTCCAATATCCTGCCCGAATTTCAAAAAGTTTCCATTTGGTGAATTTTCAAGAAAATTTCGAACAGAATTTTGAAGAGTGTCTCTCGTCGACAAAATCAGATCTATCAGTAGATAAGCAGAGCAGAAATTGGACATCGTAGTCGAGTTGGTGATTGAAGAAGAAGGAAATTTCAAAAACTTTTCACCATGCAAGTTGGCAAGATAATTGCGCGCAGTCTGCTCGCTCTGACGCTGCTCTGCCTCAGCCTTGAGGTGGCCATGGCGGTGATAACTGTCCAGATTGGGGGCGCCACCCGTTTGGGCTCGCTCACCAGACAGCGAGACCGGTACAACTGTTACTGGGACTGCGACTTGGTGGGCTGCCAGATAGCGCGCGACGACGACGAGTGCGCGTACGACTGCGAGAAAATCTGCCGCATTCGCTACGACTACGCGGGCCGTTCGGGTTCGCCCGCAGCGCCCGCAGACCAGCTGGCCCCGAAGAGCGCCGCCCACCCGGAGGCTTCGGACGCGCAGCCCGCCTCGGACGAGCAACTGCCCACCGAGCTGCTTGGCGGTAAGTATTAGGCGCCCTCCAGCCAGTCTCTCAGCCAGTCTCTGGCCCTCCCCCTCGCCCCCTCAGCCAATCAATCAAGCTCCCCCATTTATCGTTCGCCCAATTAACTCGTCTGGCCGCTGTGGTGGGCCACCAACGAGCGGCCAATTGAGCATTCTGCCTCTGTCTACCAGCTCTCAACTACTCAACTGGCGCACCCAAACTAACCGAACGACGCCGGAAACGGCCCTTTGACCACCCTCTCGTAATCCTTTTGAACGCCCGCCACCGAGCCAGCCGGCCAATCGGTGCGTCTGCACTTGCCGAGGAACGCAACTGCGCGCAACTTCGCCATCTGGGAAAGATGCAGCGCTGACACAAACACTGGCAAGCTCACCGAGAAGCCATTCAGTTTGTGAGCGGGCCAAGTGTCGCCCGTGGGGGAGCCCTTATGATGAATATCGATCGGCCAACTTCAGTCGAGCTTGGCGCCCCCCTTGAGCTGCGCTGAACAGCCGCGCACAAGCTCGCGCCAACACGCCAGACCACGAGGGCCACTCTTTGGCCAGCCAGAGGCCATTTCCAGCCAAGCGAGGCCTTTTCAACACACTCACTGCGGGCCAGTTAATTTATTCTTGAGCACAAAATAAACACAGATTATTTACGGATAAAAAATGGGACCTCTTGGTGCCGGCTGTCGCTCTCGACGTGCGCCCGATGTGCGCTAGATGTGAGCCTCGGCCGCCAACTCTCTTCGGTTGGGGCGCCCTTTGTGGGCCGCTCGTTTCCGCTTCCGGCGCGCTCGCGGCCACCTGACTCGAGCCGCGGGGACAATTCGTTATCTTGTTGTGGGCGCAGCCGGCCCGCGCGCCTCATTAGATGCGCCGTCTTGGGGCCGCTTGGGCTCGGCCCAAAGACGGTCGCCCACCGTTACGCCACTCAAGCTCGAACTGCGGGCCTGGCGTCGTCGGCTGGGACGGGGACGAGCCCAGCCTCGAACGGGGGCAATTTTAATAGATGGCCATTCGAGTGGAGGCACTAATATTAATAATGTCAACGGGCCGGCGGGCGAGCTGCGGCCGAGTTGCCCTCCTCTTGGGCTGTCCCTTCGGGCGGCGGCGCCAATTGAGCGGCGAGGAATTCGATAATGAGCGCCGCGTGTCCTTTACAATTGTTGTTGTCTCCTCGCGCACACACTCGCAGCGCACTCGCAGCGCCCGCACACAGTCTATGGCGCGCGCCCACTCGGTCGCCACCAAAGCGGCGCCACCAACGCCGCTCCCCAGCCGGCCGGCACAATAAACACACAACATTAATACCAATTCCAATTCCATCAAATGATGGCCATATTGCACCACCGCCGGCCCACACCCAACCCGCCGGCCACCTCCTTCCGGCCTCCTTTCGGCGCCCCGCGCGCCCCCTTCGCGTTCCCCTCCGCTCAGACAACTGGCCGCCATTTGGGCCCCCAACTCGACTCGATCAATCAAGCGGCCGCCCCTTGAATGCCTTCGCCTCTTGGGCCGGCGCCTCTAAAATGGCTCCCACTTGGCGCCGCCCGATAACAGCCCCAAGTTGTCCACAGCTCGTCTCCCCTCGCCGCGCCAGCCCCACTCGCCGCCCTTCCCTCTGGCCCCATTCAGGCGCGCCAACTGCGCGCCCACTCTTCAAGATAAAAATGTCCACTCCTCTTGAAGATATGCAAATCCCCGCCGCTCACTTGTCGGCCTCCTGCGAGCTCCTTCTGCTCGCCTCCAGGTGCCAATGTGCCGGCCGCAATCACTCGCGCTTATCAGCTTGCAACCCTCCATTTCGATCCAGATTATCTCTGTCTGCCCCCAACTTCCTGGACAACTTTTGGGCTTCCACTAAGCGCCCTTTTTGAGCGCAAGAGGCCCTCTTTGAGCGCATGCGTACACTGCCCGAGCACTGAAAGCAGTGGGGCATCACTTCCGTCCACAGCCTTCCACTGGGCGCAGTTAGCGCGCTCCCAATCCAACACTTGGAAACACTTTTTCCACTCGCAGTTGGCTCGCTCGATTGGCCACCAGCCGCGCCAGATGGCCAGGCCCCAGTGGTCAAGCTGATCCAGTGATGCCCTCGAGATGGTTAGGTCTTAGGTCGGGCCAGTTGGCGAGAGGGCGCCAGGCGAGAAGCTTGCCAATTTTGGCTCCGAACAGAGCTCGTGAAGGAGAGAAACGAAAGTTTACAAAACAATCTTGGCCAGTCCACTGGACCAATGGACCGATGGAAGAGTATTATTTGGGCAATTCATAAAGAGCAATAAAGAATAATTTGGAAACTAAATTTGATTGTCTAAACGCAATTCTTGTTTTTCATTGCATCAGTCACAATCAGCGAGCGGACTTTTGTCCAATTGCAAACAACCAACGAGCCACAACAAATCAGTTGCCTGTCTCTGACAATCAGCAATGATCATCCTTCAAGATTTGTGTTGGGACATCAAACTTTAGTTTCCTCCAAATCGTCGTTTTAAGCTGCACGTGCAACCACTAGCCTGCAAGCTCATTTGAACATCATCCACTCCACGCTGCCCATTGGGTGGCCGCGGCTGGCGCTCAATTAGCAATCAGCGTGACACTGCAAACACATGCTGGACACACTGAGCGCCGGCCAGCAGGTGAGATTATGTCGCCGACGGACGATTAGTTAGGTAAGCATAAAGATCCGCCGCCGACCAAATACTGGCAGGCGCCTGCGGTCCAGGACCGGCTCGCCTCTGGCGCGACTCAACGGTCGGCTGCTGCCCGATGCAACGGGCAGGCTTGCTTGTTTAGTCTATCCTTGACGCCAATATCCACTCGGCACATGCTCGGCGCCACTAATTAAGCGCTACTTTGCTCACTTGGCTCGTGTCTCGTCGTCTGGACAAACAATGATTGGCGCCGCAAGCAAATAGCAAATGTGTGCAAACAGGATCGTCGTGCGCGCGATAGCCTATGGGCATTTTGCAGGCCCGCACGCGCGCCACAGCACTGACGCCGAGACGCAGCGAGGGCGCGCCAGCACGTGTCGGACTGAGACAGAGATTGGCAAATAAGCCGCAACACCATCAGTGGCCGACTGACCAAGTTGGGCCCACGAACCCAAGTCCAAACCAT
>Ga0268247_10000632_pt1 | contig 11523 bp, 11 predicted proteins | sample AgamicOrMae_FD_200245 | JGI IMG/M metagenome (GOLD analysis project Ga0268247, IMG submission 200245) | Agave microbial communities from Guanajuato, Mexico - Or.Ma.e (v2) (version 2) | ecosystem: Host-associated > Plants > Phyllosphere > Phylloplane/Leaf | place: Guanajuato, Mexico | collected... | reverse complement strand
AGACTGTTCATTTGGACGCTCGATGATGTGTTTAGGGATGTGGAGGAAAATGATGCGCACGAGCCCAAATTGAGAGACTTCACGTGTGATTGCAAATGTCGATCTTCCGACGATATGGTGGTAGATCTATTCGATTGAAGAGTCTGATTTGATGATGGAGGCCTCTGCTCTTCCCTCCCAAGATCACTCTTTCTGCTATTGCATCTACTTATGGCCTGCAGCTGCTTACTGGTTCCCAAAACTGAAGCGTAGAGAGGATTTCTCAGCGGGTCGTCTTCACTGGTTCTGGATTCATCGCTTATGGAGTCTTTTGGCATTTGTGCTTCTTGCATTAAGATCGCTCGATCAGACTCGATTCCTGGCCAAATATTCTCTATCGACCTTTGGGGCCTCGAGGTAGCCTGGGCCACAAGACGCCGTTCACGTGAGGCCCTAACGGTTTTGTACAGCAGTTCTCCATTCAAAGATTGGCCATTCCAGCATGAGTTCCATCGACATTGTCTGTCTTGCATCATGATTTGCTGTTTCTCAGCTGTGTGGCTTGTTTCTGATGGCGGCTTGCGGGAATTTTCACGCGAATCAACAATGGTCTGGCTGTGGGATGTCGCAAGCAGGTTGGGTGAGGAGAATCTGTGCCGTGTTCGGCATCGTTCCGTGGCCAATATGTTGGATTTATCTTGAGTGATCATTATGTTTCTTGTCTCTCTTGATTAGCAGATTTTCTAGCTCTTGACGAGTGCTTGAGTTCCATAACGAAGGTTCGGATTCATGTTGCCGATAGTCTTAGCTCGAAATCTATCTCCCAACTGTCTCACATGAAACAATACTCGGTCTATTTTTCTCTGAAACACCGGTTCAATTACTCAACTCAGTGAGAAAACACGTGTTGTCTACTTGGGCGGATAAGAATAAGAATATTTTCAACAAACTGACCCTTGGACTGACTTAGATGAGGTAACTGTGAGCAAAGATGAGATGGTTGCAAGTGGGCGGCAATGTGACGCGAGTGAGGACGGGCTGTTGTTTGTGGCGAACTTGAAAGTCAAAGTTCGTAGGAGTGCCCCGAGGCTAAGGATGGGCCCGCGCGAGCGAACGCCGACAGTTCGCTGGCGCGCAATCGCAGACCAGCCAAGAGGCCAAACTTGGGCCGCCCAAGAGAACAAGTGGCCCGACCGACTAGTGCGCAGGCGCAGCTTTGGGCGCCACCTGTTGAGTGGGATTGAAAGCATTTTGGGGCTTTCAATTGGGCGCAAATGCGGCAAACTTGGGCCAAAAGTTGGCTTCCTTGAGCTGGTCTAAGGTTGTTCGTTGCGCGAGGAGGGAAATAAAAGATGTGAAAACAATACGAGACTCGAGAGAATGGTGATCCCCTGTTGAAGGGGAGGAGAACAATTAGAAGGAAAGACTGGCGGCAGAGTTGGCTTGTTTGGGCCTTGCTTGCGGGGCCACACAGCACAGCTCGAGAGGGAGGCCAAGTGCTGTTTGGCGGCCGCCTAAGAGCTTTTTTTTGGGCCCTCGAGTGGCCGTTGCGAGTGGAATGAAGCGATCAAGCGGCCGGCGAGTGAGGATAATGGAATTGTTGTTCTCCAGGAGGAATTTGTTGGCCGATTTGTTGCCTGCCAGCCAGTTTGATCGTCCGTCTGTCTGTCTGTCTCTGTTTGTGTGCGCCACTGTCTCACTGGACGAGCAATCAGAGTGAGCCCAGTGAGCACTGTTGGCTCAACCAAGAGAGCTCCTTGTTGGCGGCGAGCAGACGAAGCAAACAGGGCCGACCTGAGGTCCACTTAATGGGCCATAAAGTATCCAAAAGAGCGCCCGAGAGGCGCCCGCAACAGGCGGCTGCTCTGTGGGCGTCTCGAGTGCTTGGGGACTGCTTGGGGCGGGCGGCCACACGCACTTGTGTCTGGGGCTGGCCGGGGCGAGCTGCCCGAGCTGGTCTGAGGCGCGTCTGAGGCAGGCCGGCTCAAGTGGACAGACGGGCACAAGTGGCCCTCGGCGGCGGCGGATCCGGCGGGGCGCCTGTTGCGGCGCGGCGAGATAATTGGGCGCCGGCGAGCACGCGCCGCACACAGACTGCGCCTTGGCAGTTCAGTCCATGCTCGAGGGCGGCCGAGCTGGCCGCAAATTGAACCGACGCGGGCCCGCAACAAGTGGCAGGTGCGCCGGCGCTTAGGTGTTGTGTGTTGCGCGCGCGTTGTGTCAATGCGGCGCAGTGCGTGACTGGCCGCAGTGCTCAAGTTCGGCGGCGCGCACAGTCTGCACTGCACACAGTCTGCAGTGAGTTTGTGCGCCGCACACAGTCTGCAGTTGGGACTGTCATTTTGGCAGTGCGCAAACTGGAGAGAGTTTGTTTTGATTGTTGAAAGCGCTGAAAAGGCCGAGCAACTGCGAACAACTGCAAGTAACTGCCAGTGACTGCCAGTAACTGCTAGCAACTGCAAGTAACTGGAGTGCATTCCAGAGCTCCAGTTTCTCGAACACTCGCCGGCCAGACTCGACCAACAAGCAGCCACGCCGCGCGCCCTCTTACCGTTTGACGCCCGCCGCCTCCTCTGCTCAATGCTCGCTTCCGCCGCCCGATTGGCCCGCGGCAATCATGACTCTTGCCGACGACTCTTGCCGGCCACCGTTGGCCCACAGGCGCCGAGCGGCGAGTCTTCGCGCACTCGCCGGAAGCACTAAGCTCGCCGCGCCAAGTGGCCGGCCACGCGACGACAATTAGCCGCAAACAGGTGGGCGCTCCAAGTGGCCTCTAGTCGTCGTTTGAATGAGCGCCGGAAGTGAAGCAGAGCAGAGCAGAGAGCTGGCCGCTCGATTGGCAACAAATTGGGCCTGCGGATTAATTATCATAATTCATTTTGCGCCCATTGCATTGAGCATTGCATCAGCCGAGGCTTATCTGCGCCACTCATCGTCTAGCTCATTCTCGGCGCATTCTCCGCTCGCTCGGCGAGTGTTTGGCGCCAAAGGGGCGTGGCGCCGCAAAGACGCTCGCCAGCGCCGGAGCTTAGGGTGGGCTTCGAGGAGGCGCCCTTAGCTTGCGGCCGGTTGGCGAGTCGTGAGCGCCGGAAAGACTGAAAGTGGACTGGCCGCGTTCAGGGCGGCCTGAGACTGGCTGCTGCGAGTCGGCGGTCACGACTTGGACTGGCGATTGGGCGGCCCTTTGGAGCGGCGAGTGTGGGGCAGCTCCAAATGGAGCTCGTTCGGCTGGCAAGGCCGGCAAGACTAGATGGGCGGCCAGAGGTGAGCCGCAAAGAGGGAGCCGCAATTCACGAGCTCGCCCGTTTGGCGGCCGGCCCGCGTCCATGGTGGGCCGGCTCGAGTTGGTTGGGCTTGGGCGTTGGGCGGGCGGCCAGACGAGCCGGAAGGGCGCGGAGAAAGTGGTCCAAACTGTGGACTCTAAAGACGAGGGCGCCCAAGGAGAAGGTGCGCCCGCTGCGCTGATTGATCGGGCGCACTTGCGGCCGATCGATCGAGCGCCGCACACAGTCTGCCGCACAGTGCGCAGTGCACACTAGAGACTGGGTGCGGCGCACAGCTGCGAACACAGTCTGCTGAACACAGTCTTTTGAACACAGTCTGTTCCACGCACTGCATTCAATGCAGTCTGACAGCGTGCGACTGGCGCGCGCACCACAAGAAGCACGCACTCTAAGCGCTGCACTCAGAGTGGCCTTTTTAAACCAAAAAGCTCTACTCACCTTAGCTGGCGGAAGCGCGACCCTTTGGCTCCCCCGTGGGCTCCCCTTTTGGCTCCTCCCTTGGCCTCTGCCCTGGCTCCTTCCTTAGCTCCCGCATCGAGTCCAACCCTCGCCGAGCCGCCGTTGCTCGCGCGCTCCACGCGGCCCCCCACCTGGCGCCCTTCCGCCTTCTGGCCGCTTCCGGCGGGCCGCCACTGCACCGCTGGACTGCTGGGCGCCCGCCGCGCGTTCCAGCGGTCCAGCGAGCCGGCCCTAAGGGTGGGCGGGGCTTGCTGCTTGTCCTGGGCGGCCAGCAGGGAGAGGGCGCGTCTGGGCGGCGAGGTGGCCAGCTCGGCGCTCTGGTGGCGCTGCTGCGTTCGGGTGGCGCGAGTGGGCGGCTCGCGGGCCGCCAGCCGGGGAATCAGCGAGCCGCGCGTAGTCCATAAATCACGTCCTCTGGCCGAAGGTGTTTGGCGCGCGCCGAGCTCGCCCGTCCAGCTCTTGGGCGACATGGTCGAGTTGCCGCCGTCGCCGCAACCGCCAAGGAAGCTCGGCCGCTGCTCGTCAGCCGCTCGGCGAGCTAAGGCCATTTGATTAGCATTGGATAGACATTAAGCGGTCGGTTAGTGTGGGCCGGCGACTGGTTCTTCTGCACTGCTCTGTCAGTGTCTTGGGAGTCTCACAACAGTCTCTCAAGACAGTCACAAGTGGAGTCCAAACGGCCAAGAGTGAGTGACAAAATGAGTGTGTTCGCCGGCGCGCCAAGTGTCCACTTTGTCGCCCAATCGGTCCAGTGACACTCGCGCGCCCATTCAAATTGGCTGGCCAATTGGGCGGCCAAAGAGCACAGAGCGTGCACTAAGCGCACGAAACTGCACACAAAACTGCATTCAAAGCAGTGCATTCAGTGCACCGCATTGCACTGCACTGCATTGGCAGGTGTGCGCGCGGGCGCAGACTGTGTGCGGCCGCGGACAGTCTGCGGCGACCAAGAGCACCGTCCGCCAAAAGTATGGTGATAAATTCCTGCACAAAGCTGCCCACAAATGTAACCCTATTTTTGACACAGTCTGAACGCGCGCTCAAGCACCCCGAAAGGCAGTCTCCAGCGCGTCCCCTCGGCGTGCCCACTCGCCCTCCTTCGCCCGTTCACTCGCCGCCGCTCGACATATATCACCAGCGCGCCGGAAACACTCGGCAACAGGTGCTCGCCGGCCGCTCACTACCAGCGGCGCCCTGGCTGCACCTGTTTCCAGCGGGCGCCCGTTCGGCTCGAATTGCCTGCCTCCAGTTGGCCCGGAAAGCCAATTGGAAGCTCGCCGAGCCAATTGGGAGCTTGGCGAGCTAACTAGAAGCTCAAGGAGCGAGCTTGGCGTGCTCGCTGGCCACTGGCAGCTGGCGGAGAGTGACCATGATTGAGTGACTTGCCAAGTGGTTGCGGTTTGCGGCCGGCCGACTGGCAGCCACTGTCTGCGTTTGGTGAGTGCGAGTGTGTTGCGGGCGCGCAAGTGCCATTTTTCAAACTCAAACGTCTCCTAAGAGCGCCTGGCCAGAGCGCGCGAGAGTCTAGCTCGAAGGCGCACGACCAGCCAGGCACAATGAGCAATTAAGGCGTTCCTGCGCGCCGCTCCTAAGCTCGGCCAACGTCAAACTTGGGCAAGGTAAACAACAACAACAACATCACTTCCAACTGTCCAGCCGGCCGCATAATTTATTCCCCCTCATTATCGGCATTATTGTGGCGCCGAGGCGGCGTTATGGCGGCCCACTGGACGGCGAGCCACACGCGCGCCGCAGCTAAGGGCCGGCCCAAATGAAGAGATCTTCCTCCTCTGGGCGACCCTTGCCGGACAAACAACAACACAAGCCAGGCGGCGGCGGCGGCTAAGCAGTGGCGCCAGCCTGAGCTCGCTGGAGGCGCCCGTTTCCTCCTTGGGCCGACCGCCGCTGAGCCGAGCCGCAGCTTAGCTCTGGCGACAGGCAGACCTTAGGGCCGGCGTCTCGCTCATTTGCATGTCGCCGGCCCAGGAAGTTGGCCTCTTTTTTCCCACACCGGCGCAGGTGAGCGGCGGCAAAGGGCGCCCGATCGGCCCTGAGGAGCAACTGGAGGACTAGCAACCGCAGACTGCTGCTAGTCTGGCGCAGTCTCCTGCTTGCTTCTGCCAATGCGCCACTGAATGCGCCTTTGAATGCGCCTCAGTGTGCGAGGCCGAAACAGTGCGCTGAATGCAAATGTTCGCCGGGGACTGTGTGCGCCGTGTGCGTGTCACTGTGAGTGGCCTGTCACTGCTGCACTTGCGCGCCCGCCCAACACAGTGCAGTTTCCAATGCAACTTTCAATGCAGTTTCCAATGCAATTTTCAGTGCAGTCTCCAATGCAGCAGGCACACTCTTTGCCTCGGGCGGCCAATCTGCGGCCGCCGATCTGCCAAGACGGCCAATCATTTGGCTCCATCTCGCTGGGCAGTGGCAAAAATGGGCAAAAGTGAACGTCCAGCGAGGCGGCCAGAAGCACCGCAAGGACCCACTGCCCACCGCTCACTGTCCGCCGCCCAATCGCAATCCCTTTCCACCAAACTCAACTCGACTCAGCTTTCCTTGTCTCTCTCTCTCTCTTGCTCTCTTGCTCTTTCTCGCTCTCAAGACGCTCACCCAACTCGACAGGCGGCTATTTTTATCCCCCAGCTTTGATTGACAGCCACTTGTTGCCGTTCTGGCCGCTCTGGCTCCTCGCCGGCCGCTCTTTGGCCGCCGGTTGCACTCGTTTTGTCACGAAACGAAATAACACTTTTTTCCATTCTTTCCTCATCGCCAATCTGCGGCCGCCAATCTTCAATCGGCAATCTTGAAACGCCACAACAGACAGACAGACTGCCAAATGCGCCGTCGAGCCGGCCCACTTCCATCGGCCGGCTCGCTCCGGGCGATCAACTGCGCCAAGACAGTGTCTCGCCAATTCAGAGGACGAGCACCGGAAAAGAGTGGGCAGAAATTGAGGAAAGAAAGGCCAAAAATTGAACAGAAATCTACCAAAAAGCGACCAAAAAGTGGCCAGAAAGTGCCCGCGGGAACTCTAAGTGTAACACAAGCTTGTTGCAGGCCCCACTTACCTTAGACAGTCTCGCTTGGGCCAAGTTTCACCCTTTTGATGCTCGTGTTTCTTTGTCTCTGCAGATAATTAGTTGTTGCCTCAAGCAGCCGGCAAGTGTCTGTTTCTGCTTCTCTTTGCTGGCCTCTTTTCTGCGCACTTTTGCTGCACTTTTGCCGCACTTCTTCTGCACTTTTGCTGCAATTCTTGCGCAATTCTTCAATCTGCAAACACTAGTGATAGTCTCTGCTTGCAGCTGCCAAAGAAATGTCCAATTTGACGCCAATTTGCCTCTTCTTTTCTCGCTCTTCTTTCGCTGCTTTATCTTTCCAGCCCCGAAGACTGTCTCTGATCGCGCCACAGATCGTCCAACAAAAACAACACTCTCTCTTCGCAACTCTCTCTCTCAAACTAGCTCGCCTCACAGCTGCCCAAGTGACCAACAAAGTGACCAACAGAGACAAATGAGGGGCCTTCTATTGCACTTTTGCTGCATCACTTGCAACTCTTTGGCCTCCGAACGAACTTTGAGCAAAAGCGGCCCAAACTGGCCAGACACTGTCTCGTGCAATTGGCAACTAACTGAGCTCAACTGGACTGTCTCCGAACACAGTCACTCAGGCAACTCCTCCAGCAATGGTCTCTCCTGCGCCTAATCTCTGTTCTGTTGGACGAGCTGGCGGACCTAATCTCTGCGGAATGGCCAGCAACTCGGTCGACTTTTCGCGCCAACTTTGGCCAACTGTTCTGGTCTGCGTCAAGACACACTGACAATTGCAAAGACAACACACAGCGAGAGACAGACTTGCACAAAAACAGGTGAAGCTCTTTGGCAGTTCTTTCCTCTTCTTTTCTCCTCCTCCTCCTCTTCTTCTTCTGCTTCTTCTTCTCTGTTCTCGTCTGTTGTTGTTGTTGTTGTTGTTGTTGTGGACACGTGAGAAAATGGGCCTAAACTGAGAGGAGGCCTTTTTGACGCTTATTTTTTGCCTCCTTCGTTTCTTGTCGGCTTCTCAGGCTGGCGGATTTTCGGGCGGCCAGTTGTTGGCTCTTGTTGAGTGTGTCGCTGGACCCAATCGGCTTTGCCTTTCTCACACCAACTGGCGCTCCTTAGGACTGGCCATCACTAAGCACTGTTGCGCTTGCCGGTTGCAACGACGAGCAGGCGCAACACAGTTGGAAGGCGCGCCGCACACAGTCTGCCGCACACAGTCTGCAGTGCATACAGTCTGCGCGCATCCGCCCAAGTCGATTGGCCGCGCGCACACAACACACTTGTGCTCAGCGCACAGCCGCGCAGAACACTGCTCGGCCGCACACGCCCGCCTGCGCCCGCGCGGCGCCGCCTCCCCCGGCCACCCCCATTGGGCCGGCTCAGGCGCACCATCCAAGTGCAGCCTGGCCCCGAGCGTGAGAATTCCCTCGGCCTCAAGGTGGCCCGTCCACTCGCCAGGCAGGAAACTCTCAGGCCACCCAAACGAGCCGGCCCGCGACATCCAAACGATTCAGTCCCGCCGCCACGCCCACCCGCACCTCGCCTCTGCCCGCCGGCCCGCCCCCCGCCGCTAATCGCCGCCCGCCGCCCGGTGGCACTTGGCGCTCGGAGAGAGATAACAGATAACAGGCGCGACAACATCTGCCCATCCTTGCGAGCCAGCTGAAGGGGAAGAAGATCGGCCCATTGGCCCATTGGCCAGTTGGCCGCCGCATCCTCAGCTCCCCAGCTTTGGTCGCCACTGAGGCGCTGCAGTTCCATTCATGCAAAAGGGCTCGCTCGTGAGCCCAGTTTGCCGGGCGACAAACGCAAAGTGGCCGCCCCTCTTCAGAGCAGAGCAGCCGAACACTGTCCCCGGCCACGAAGCCTTTGGGACCGTGAAAGTGGTCCAATTGGGCCGCAATTCCTTCGGGCTGCACACCGCAAGGCGCGCCTTTTCATGCCGCCTGGCCAGCTCGCCCTCAGCCTCAGCCTGAGCTACTCTTCCGCGGCGGCTTCTCCACATTGGGAGTTGCCAACATTTCCAACAGCGGTGAGCCAACGGAGCAAATCTAATGAATCTAATTGCTAATGATTCAGCGCCAGCCTCTGGGCGCCCTCCTCTTGTTGGCCTGCTAATTTATCGGACAATTGTTCCACCTGAGGACACGCAACCAGCGCGCCTACTTCTCAGCACGTCAGCCTGTTGGGTAATATTTTTCTCCTCTATCTCTCTTCTCAAAGTTGGCCCAGTCTTCACTCAGCTCTGCCGCGACTAATCTCTGCCATTTACATTGAACGCTGCTGCAAACTCGCCTCACGCCAAGTGGACCAGTGTCCAAGTCTGTCTCTGTGCTTGGCCGTGCGAGTTGCGTGCACTGCAAACGTGCCTCTGTCGCACAGAGCCTGCACACAGTCTGCGGGCCAGCAGAAAGTTTCTGTCAGAAACCCCGCAGACTGTCTGCGGCGCTTCTTCTCCCAAACACACTCTCTGGGACCCACTTGCACTGCACCAAAACAACCTCAGCCCAACGGACCGACAACTCATTTCCTGTGCCCGCGCATCTCTCCAGCTCTCCAGCCCCCCAGCTCACTGACCACTTGGCCGCGACCCCTCAGCGCTCGCAGGACAGTTGTCCGGCTGCCTCAGAGATGAGAAACCAGATAGAGACAAGCGCCGGCCCTTAGCACAGTCTCAGGTCACAGCAACAGGTAGCAATTTCAGCCTCACAAACAGTCTCCAAGTGCCCAAAACAATTAGACGACCAAGTTGGCCCATTTGCCCCGTAAAACAGTCTCCCGAAGTCTGACACTTGTTGATGACGCGCTGAATCCGATGACAACTGACTCTCTTCTGGCTCTTGCTGCTTCACTGCTTCTTTGTGGGATCTTTTCTCCTCTTTAATCCGAACATTTTGCCCACTGGATAGTAGATTATCCACAATCCAAGTTCATAGCACGCTGCTGATTGCCTGTTCTGCTGCAATGACAATGAAATTGCGCTAACTGCTCGCCAAATCAAAGCACTTTTCCATTGAAAGGGCATCTCTAACAAGCAGTTAGAGAGAAAAAGAGACAGGCTACTGTGAGGGATCAATTCTTTCACGAAAGAGAGATTCTTTGCCATTAGAGACGGTCAGAATTAATAAATATTAAATATCAAATTGAGCCCAATTTATCTGATGTGAACAAGAACATTACAAGAATCATGGCAAATTTTTTTTACCCTCACTTTGCTGCCTGATACTTGCTCTCTCTCTAAGTGTGTCGATCCTTTAATTCTGTTTGCCGCTCTGAACGATAACAAGCCTCCATTGGGACAGGAAAGGGCGGATTTGTAGTTCAATTAAATGGATGGAAACAAGAGGAGGACGATCAAGCTAAGATGATCTAAAGTGTGGTTTGCAGAGGAGGAGCTTTGGGGCAAATTTTGGCGCAAATGTATTGGGGCAAAGCTTAGGTGAATGCGCGCCAAAGGTCAGAGCGCATGGAGAGTGGTCGCCCATTTCTCGCCTGTTGTGAATTGGGCGCCATCGAGAAATCAACTTGCGGCTTCCGAGCATGGAGGATGGAGGATGAAAGAGAAAAAAACAGTTTGGAGAAATAAAGCAAAAGACAAAACAAATCTAAGCCAAAGATAATTAACGGCCCTAAGGATTCCGGAGCGGAACCAAAGGCGCCGTTGGGAAAGGAAAAGGAGCCTGAAAAGAGGCGGCCAGAGGATGAGAGAGAGAGAAAACAAGAGGCGGCAAGAGTCTCTCCTCGACCAAGACACAGTTTGCCTGCCCAAAGCTCATTAGCCTGGCCCAAACGGAGGCCAACGGTTGGACGAGACACAGTTGGTGTTTGTTGGAGGAGGTGGACGACAAACAAGAAGTAACTGGCATAAATTGGAGAGAAAGAGAAAAATATAATAATAATTTTCCCGCCGGCTCTTTGCCTTCCTCCACCTCCACCTCCTCTTCCCTCTGCCCCATTCAAAACTCCCACCGAGCTCCATTGGTCCATGCCGAGAGAGAAAGAGGCAGAATGCCAAGAGGCTTTTGATTATTATTTAAGTGAGCCGAGCAACAAGCAGCAAGCTAAAAACCAATTGGAAAGCCAATGGAAGTTGGACCAAGTTCAGGCCTTATTGTGCAAGCCGAGACCGAGTTTGTTCATTAGGTGATTCTCTTTCGCTGCTCCTGTATGTCTGTCTGTCTGTCTGTTTGGAGTCTTGTTAATTTAACCGCGAACTTGGGAGATCTCTTTCCAGATTTGAGCCGGCCGAATCTCTTTTCCCATTTTATCAGCCTCCTCTTGTTCAGGCTCCACTTCTGTGGCGCGCCGGGCGGCCAAAGAGGCAAAGAAGCGGACAGAACAGATTGGGAGCCGCAAGAGATGCCAAGACCGAGCAGATTTTGCCGAGCATCTCAGTGGCTGGGAGACAAGCTCGAGGAAAGGGGCTGGAAATATGAGAACTCTTCATGTGGGCAATTTTTGCACTGTTGCAACGAGGCAAAAGTGTGCACTTGATTCTCGTTTGCAACCGAAGCCAGTGGCTTCCAGAAGAGCCCATTGAGCAGGCAAAATAACTGTGGCAAGTAGTGTTGCTTGAGAGAGAGAAAGAGAGAGAGACCCGATTTGAGAGACTGTCCCGCCAAGAGTTGAGCCGAATTCAAGAGTTTAATGAATTTCGAATCTGTTTAACAGGAAAGGAATTCACATGACATGGCTTGTGTTGGCCAGTTGCACAGTTGCATAGTTGCATAGTTTGCCTCACCTGGCCGACTGGACGGTTTGTG
>Ga0268247_10000626_pt1 | contig 11553 bp, 14 predicted proteins | sample AgamicOrMae_FD_200245 | JGI IMG/M metagenome (GOLD analysis project Ga0268247, IMG submission 200245) | Agave microbial communities from Guanajuato, Mexico - Or.Ma.e (v2) (version 2) | ecosystem: Host-associated > Plants > Phyllosphere > Phylloplane/Leaf | place: Guanajuato, Mexico | collected... | reverse complement strand
TGGGCCTCAAACTTTCTCGTGCAGTTTGGGAGTGTGACTGATTGCTTGGCTGCAACAGTCTCTCTTACAGCTGTGCATGTTTGCTCGCCGGCAGCCAACCAAACGAGAGCCAAGCCGGCGAGCTAAGCGCCGAGCTCGAGCAGCAATTGTTCGCGACGAGCCACGCCACTGCTCTGGCGAACTGAGATGGCCAGTTGTTTGCGGTTGTTGTTTCACTAGTTTCACTTGTTTCAGTTATTTCACTAGTTTCACTTGTTTCACTTGTTGGCTCGCCTGTTTGTTGGGCTCTCGTTTGCTCTGCTTGCAGAGCGCGGAGACAAAGCGAGAGATAAATCACTGGGATATGAGCGGGCCAATTTGTATCTCGACCATAAATCAGCCAAAGGGAGCGCACGCTAACCAGCGCGACGGCCGAACAACCGTCTCAGACTCAAGCTCAAGCTTGAGATCGTGGACTGGTGGCAGTCAGCAAGCTAGGCAGCGATCTAGCCAGCGAGCTGGCCGGCGAGACGGCGCTCCTGCGTCCTTGCGCGCATCTGGGCGGCCGGCGAGTGTGTCTGGAACGAAAGGCGACTGGCCGGCCGCACCACAAGCACCGGGCAAACAATAACGACCGGCTCGGAGTGGCCACCAGACGCATCCATTGCAGAGTACGGGCGCACCGGAGCCAGAAGGGCTCGTCTTCGGGCGGCTTTCTCTTCCCTCGCATGGTGGATATTTCTGCAGAGTGGCCCTTCGGCGGCTAACCAAGTGCCTCGGTGGAAAGTGGCCGGCGTGTTGAAATGATAGATGATAATATTTCAGTGCTGTTTGCACAATGTGAGAGCGGCGGCCTAGCAAAGCAGTGCGATAATGGGCGACCAATGGCGCTTGGCCCGCAGATTAGCCTCGGCAAGTGCACGGTGCGAACTGAGCTCACTGCGAACTGTGCTCACTGTGAATTGTGGGCTGCGACTTGTGCGCTGCAAATTCCGCCGCAGTGCAGGTGTGCGAGTGTAAGTGTACGACGGCGTGTGGGAGAGTCACACGCACACTGTGCGCCCCACAGGCCGAGGATCATTTTCTCGCTTCCCACTCGACCAACAGGTCGCCCTCCTCCTCCGGCCGCCTCGGGATCTCTCCATCCTAAGGGCTGCCCCGTCCACTGCCACCGGCTGGCTGGCCCTTATTTCGCCGGCTCTCGTTTCGGCCGCCACCCCATTCCCATCGGAAGAGAAGAGAAGAAGCTCCCGAGCACGAATGATGGCCTTTTCTTTGCGCCTCACTAAGCTCCCAGCTCAGCCCCACCGGCAACCCTCGGCGCCATTTGAGCGCCGCATCAATCAGCCATTTGGGCTGAACTGGCCAGTCGGGCGAGCGAGCAACTCACGAGCAAAAACACTTCGCAGGCGAGAGGAAAACTCTGCCCGCTGGCCAGCTCCCATTTGGCAAGCGAGCGAGAAGCTCAGCTGGCGAGAGGGACAAAATTAGCGAGCAAAATAAGCTCTGAGAAGCTGGCAAAAGAATGCGCGAAATGCCCAACGCAAACCCACAGCGCCTGAGCATAGGCAGAATGGCCAACGGGCAGCCTGGCCGCAAGCTTCTTGGCAGTTGAGCATAGACCAAAGAGCGCTGGAAGCTGAAGGCTGGAAGGCCGATTGAAGTGGGCCGGGAGAGAGAAAAGGAGCCGCTAATCTTGGGTCGGCGGCCCGTTTTAGGGCAACCTTTGCCTAATTAGAGACTGCATCTCAATTGGCCCACACTGAATGCCACTGTGTTGTGTGCCCTCTACAGTGCACTGAGTGCGCCTCGCCGGCAAGTAGGTGGCCTTTGCACGTGTCTGCCGCTGGCTGGAACTGGAGGAGGAGGAGGAATTAGGGCCGAGGGGGATTGGCAATTGGTGGCGGCGGGCTTCATTATGCAATTGTTGCCAATTGAGTTTGCTCACAAAGAGCTGGCTGGCTAGGCTGAAGTAGAAAGGGTGAAGGGCCAGTGAGCGGGATTTGTGTGGCCGAGTTTGCGTGTAGCCAGAGAGCGGCCGTCTGACAGAGGCAACTCGCTTTGGGGGTGCGAGAAAATGCTAATCGGAGCTGATTGTTTGATTGGTTTGCCGAGGGCCAATCGGGGGCGAGCTTTGCCCTGATCGTGCAGAGGCCGCTCGTACGCTCGTGCGGGTGCGACCCAGTGGGCAGCGTGCGAGTGAGACTGGTTCGAGCGCGTGCGAGTGTGACTAGTTCGAGTGTGACTGTTCGGCGTTCGCGCGTTCAACTGTGTGCGGGTTTTGTGCGCTCGTGCGCGCCTCTTCGGCCCAGCAAACGGGAGCCAAGCTGTGGGAAGCTACTGGAGGCCGCTCCTTAGGGCGCGCGCCCACAATTGGCGGACGTACAACTGTTGCTCGCTGGGATATTCAATTTCTGCCAAGCTCCTTTGCAGTCCGCTCGAGCGGAACGTGTCTCGCATCCCAAGGGGGCGCAACAGGTGAGCGCGCTTGTCACTCGGGCCGCACGTCGGCCGACTGGCCGCCAGTCCAGAGCGGCCAACGCTCGAGGGAGCTTTCTGCTCGCCGGCCGCCAAGGGACGAGCGTCGCAACGAGTTAATTGGGCGCTCGCGACTCGCCGCCCGCCGACGTTAATTGGCTCTGGCCTGCAGGTGTCAGCAGCCAGTGCAGAGGGCAGCTCGCGGCCAGGCGCAGAGTGTTGGCGAGCCAGCGCCTCCAGAGGCAGTTGTTGGCGCCGAGCTCGTCGACAGTGGTGCCAAGTGCCGCCTGTCTTACGCGCTTGCTCTCTTGGCCGCTCGCTTGCTCGGCCAGCCCGCCGCTCACTCTAGTCCCCAGAAGTTGGCCGCTCGCTCGGGCGCGTGCACGATCAGATTCGGCGCCGCCACTCTGGAGCCAGATTCAATCAGCCGCACAGCGGCTCGAGTAGAGTCGAGTCGCTGGCAAGACCGAGCGGGCCGCCAATGGACTGGAAGCGGCGAGCCACTGGCAAGACTGCCGCCGGTGAGAAGAGCGAGTCTGTTTTCTGTCTTCTGTGCCTTAGTGCTCAGTCTCTGTCTCTCGCCCGCCTGCTTTCTGACCGTACGCACACTTTCGGGTTAAGTTTTTTGCCCCGCCCTCATTATAAAAAGTGGGCGCGTCGTCCCGCCGCGCGCATTTTCAAGCGCGCGGGCAACAACGCGGGCCTGCACAGAGGTGGGCGTGGCGCGGCAGTCCGCAGTGAGTGTGCTTCTCGCCCGCCCGCTCTGCACGAGGCGTGTTGAATGCGGGCCAAGAGTAGGGCAAGTGGACGGGCAGAGCAGAGCAGTTGTTGCCGCTTGGGGCGAGCGTCAGTCGAGGGCACATTTGGCGTGTTTGTTTGTTTTGGCCGCTCTTTAGTTGGCAAATTAGGAAAAAGTGGGCGAGGAAGGCGGAAAGGGCGACAAAATGCGCTGGACGGGCGAGCGGGAGAGTGTGTGCGGGAGGGCCAGCGTGAATTGGGGGGACAACAAGCGAGCGAGCGAGCGAGCGACGCCCAATGGGTGGCAAGTGGAGCTGGGCGTTTCATGTTGCGCCGAAAGGATGATGCCGACGATAATGGCGGCCCAGCTCAGCTTAGCTCAGCTGTGGCGGCCAACGCAGACTGGCCCTGCGCTCGTTGGGTGAATTTTAATTTCCGCTCACCTTGCCGAGCGAAAGGAGCACTGTCGAGCGAGCTGGCCAGCTTGGCGAGCGAGTTAGCTTGGAAAGTCGCCAATTCGCGTTGGGCTGATCACTGAGACGACTCACACGAGCAGAGAGAAGGACACTTGCGAGCGCGCGAGCCAAGCGCCGGCCAACTGGGCGCTGCTCGATGGCGCAAGTGGCAAGTGGCACGCGGCCGCCTCGACGCCTCGCCGCTGGAGGAAAGTCGCCCACCGGCACACCTTAGGGCGCGCAGCTAAGCGGCGAGCTCGGCTAGCTCGGCACAACTCGGCAAGATCAGTACAGCTAAGCACAGCTCGGCCAAGCTCACATCCGGCCAGCTGTTCGCGGGCGACTGGGCGCGAGTGGGCAAAGTGTCGCTGGGGAGGCGCGCCTGAGCCGCGGGCCAAATATTGATTGAAGCGGCCGGAGACAGTTGCCGGCGCTGCTTCGACAGTTCTGCGCGCTTTGTGCCTGTCTGTGCACTTTGCACTGTGCACTGTGCATTGCGCGTCAAAAATAGGGTTACATTTGTGCATAGCTTTGTACAGAAATTTATCACCCTACTTTTGGCGCATGGTGTGCCTCTGCCGCCAGAGACTGGGACTGCCCCCATGCGAGTGTGCATATATTTAGCCGCCTTTTGTTGGCCCAAAGTCTTGGCAACTTCGTCTGGCCCGAAGTTGCGCCCGCGAACTCGCCCGTCTGCCTCTCCGTCTGGCGCGCCGTCTGGCCAGCCAGTTGGCGAGCTCGGCGGACTTGCAGACTCGCCAAAAGTTGGCGAAGGGGCGGAAAAGGTGGCCAGTTGGCGAGCTCGCCGGTTGGCCAGCTTGCCGGCTGGGCGCGTCGTGATTGCGTGCAGTTAGCGCGCAGATGTTGCCACACTCACGTTGCAGACTCTGCGTGAAAGAGTCTCGCCGAAGAGCAGCCAGAGTGGCCAGAGCTAAGGTGCGGAGCTTGCAGGCTCGCGAGCAAGAGGCGGAGGAGCTAAGGAGCGAGAGCTAAGCGTCGAGGAGCCAGAGCTAAGCGTCGAGACCTGAGGAGCGAAAGGGAAAAGTGGAAAGCGAAAGGGCGAAAACAAACTGGGAGCGAAACGCGCACACAAATGGCCAGCCAGAGGCGAATAATGAGGCTTCCTTATGAACTGCGGCTCGTTTGGAGCAGGCGAGCTGGTGGCGCGCACACACACTTGTTGCTTCCGGCGGCTAATGGTGGCTAGCTTGTGAGCTTGCCAGCTTGGGAGCTTTCTAGCTTGCCGCCTTGCAAACTGGCAAGCTTGCGAGCTGGCGAGACGCGCCCCTCGCGCTGCATCTTGCGCAACGGCAACTCTGCAGCGCCGGCCAGTTTGGCTCCAGTTTGGCGCCAGTTTAGCTCCAGTTCGAGCTCGCCGTCGAACGCCAGAAAGGCCAGAGGAGCTCGTCTGCCCTTTGCCTCCGCCCAGAACCACTTTCGAGCTGCGCGGCTGAGCCTCGAGCGCGCTCGTGCACTCCGACTTGGCGGCGGAAATGCGGCGCGCCCGCACCCAGTCGCTCGCTCCACTTCCGCTCTGGCCGGGCGCCATTTGGGGCTTCGCGGTTGGCTCTCTGGCGGCGCAGTTTCATCCAGATTGGCGAGAAAGAGAGCACTGCACTTGTGAGTGAGAGTCATACATTTGCTTGTGCAGTTGGCGAGCTCGGCGGCTTAGGAGGCGCGCTTGCTTGCTTGCGGGCCGCAGTGCAGTGCAGTGCAGGATTAATGGAGCCCAGAGGATGGGGCCATAAAAGCGGCTCTTCGCTGTGGCTGGCCTCTCTCTTGGCAGTGTTGTTGTGTCACCGAGTTGCGTGGCTGAGGGGCGCCAAAGTGGGCCAGAGCTAGACAGTGAGCGCCTGCGTTGAGTGTGCAATTGTGGCCGTTTGGCGAGCACCATCGGCCAAAAGTAGGGTGTTAGATTTCGGTGCAATGCTGCGTAGAAATGTAACCGTACTTTTGACACGCACTGAGCATGCGGGCAGAGGGCACCTCTGGCGTGCGTTGTGGCCGTTCCTCTGCGTGTTTTCTGCTTGTTGTGCTTCTCGCGCGCGTTCGTGGCCGCCTTTTCTGCGCAGAAAAGCGGCCGCACTTTTCCTTCGACCCTCCACTTGCGCATCCTCAGCCAAAGCGAGCGGCGCTTCTCCACAGACACAACAAGCTCAACAAGCTCGACAAGCTCGCCCCGCCAAGACTAAGCACAAGGCCGCCCGAGCGCAAAAGAAAGGCCGCAAAAGGCCGCATCTTCCCAGTGGGCCGGGCGCGCAAACAAACTGCGTCAGCGTGTTTTCTTCTTCGTCTGCTCCTCTTGGTCTGGCCGATCTTTGGCCTGCTCTTTCTGAGCTGCCTGCTCGCCTTCTAGCTTGCCAGCTAGTCTTCTCGCTCGGCCAGCTCGCCAAGAGAGAGAGAGAGACAAATAAAAATAAACAAAAAGAAAATAAAAATAAAATCTCACACAAGCGCCAGAGTGCATTTCAGGGCGAGCCAGCGACAAGTTGCAATTGCTCGCGGCGGCCAGTTCAATGTTCGTGCTCCTCCGCTCGCTCGGTCAGTGTGTGACAAAGAGACATTAATTCGATTGGGAGCTTCGAGAGTGAGCCAGTGAGCTAGTGAGGTGCAGCAAGCTAGTTAGAGTAAGCTAGTTGCAGTCAAGCGCCAGAGACAGTGAGCCGGCGAGTGAGAGCGACGTGGAGAGTCCGCGAGAGAAGCTGCAGCAAATTGGGCAGCCGTTTGGTATGCGAGAGCCAGTCTTTCGAGTGCGGGCAGATTGGTGGCCGTGTTGTACCAGTTCGAGCGGCCAATTGGCCGCAGACTGCCACTGGAACACTTGAACTTTGGCCGCGGCTTAGGTTTAGTGCGAGCGGCAAGTGGAAAGTGGAAAGTGGAAAGTGGAAACTAGAAGGCAAAAAGCAGCAAGAAGCAAGCGGCGAAAGTGACAGAGCGCAGTGTCATTAGCCGGCCGCAAATTGGAATGGATTGGCCGAGGAGCAAAAGGCAGACGAGGTGCAGTTCAGCGACTTGAGGCCAGCCAGAGAGCGAGAAAGAGAGAGAGAGAGCAGGCAAAAGTGTGGCCGTGAAGCGAGTTGAGCGGCCGCCCGTTCGGCAGCCAAGCGGCGGCCGAACTGGTGCCAGTTTGGAGCCAAAGTAAACAAGCGGCCTTTGTGAGGAAGAGAAGCAAGCTTTCGAGAGTCTCGCAGACTGTATCTAGAGGGAAAATGGCCGCCCTTGCGCTCGGCCGGCGAGCTGGCAAGATCGGCGAGCCGAGCCAGTTCGAGGAGGCGCGCTCGGCGGTGAGGCCGCGCTCGAGCGGCAACAGACTAGGGCCAATGGTGTTGCGCTCTGAGGGGAGAAGGCGCAGCTCGCTGGCCGCCTCGGCTGCTGCCCTGCAACACTCGCCCGCCAGCTCGTCCGTGATGATCATGCTCATGAGCTCCATCACCAGAAACACGCACACGCCCAAGACCAACTGCCGGCGGCCAGACCCAAACTGCTCGCCAGCGCCCGCGCCTAGACCGCCGGCCTCCACGCTGGGCCACCAGCGAGCAGTCGCGCGCCAGCAGAAGCAACAGTCTCACCAGCAACAGTTTCAATCACAACAGCAGCAACAACAACAACAACACTCTCAACAACAGTCCTCCGCTGGCCAGACGTGCTCGCCCAGCGCACGGGCGGCCCTCTGGCGCCGCGGACGCTCCTTCAGCAGAAGCTCCTCCAGTGTGGCGGCCGCGCCCTTAGCCTCGGCGCCAAGCTCAAGCCCAAGCCCAAGCTCGGCCTTAGCCTCAGCCTCAGCCCCAGTCTCAGCCGCAAGCTCAAACAAGGCCACCAAGAGCGCCCAGGATACTCTTACACGGCTCGCCAGGCCGCCGCTCGGCCCCTCCAGGCAGCGCGCCACTGCAGCCCAGACGAGCGCCGCCGCCGCAATCAGAAACGGGCCCCCGTCCAGCGTGTCGGCCTTCCGTCAGCGTCGCCAGTCGCTGTCTCTCTCGCTGTCCTCCTCCTCCTCCTCCTCGTCCTCGTGTCTGGCCAGCGCGAGCTTAGCCCCAGACAAGCGGCCCAGCTCGAGCTCCGAGGCGGCGCCCAACGCAGTGCAGCAGCAGCAGCAAGTGTTTGCGGCCGGCCGGCTGGCCCGCGCGGCGCGCCTGCAGCACCGCACTGCACACCTCCAGGAGCAGAGCGCGCACGGCCGGCCCGCCTCTGTGGCCAACAGTCGAGTGCGCCAAGGGGCGTTGTACGCGCGCCGCCACGCAAACCTCCAGCCGCCGCCCCAAACACAGAGCTCCTCCAGCGGGCCCCCAGCCGAACTGCACCTTAGACAAACAGACAAACGACTCTCCTCCTCCTCGCCAAGCGCCCACCACCGCCAACAGTTGGCCTCCACACTGCACAGACAGCGACTCAGAAGAGGCGCCTCGCTCCTCAGCCTCACCAGCACCATTGCGGCCCACCAGCGAGCCCAAGACCAAGAGTACCACCAATTGCAAGCTGCCTTCAGGCACACAGCTCATAATACGGCAAGCAGTCGACAGAGACTGGCCCAATTAGCAGGCGACAGTCCAATTAGGTCGCCGTTCATCAGTCGTCAAAAGAGCGCCATGCAGACGACGGGCTCCTTCAGCAGTGCGGCCTTGCCGAGCTGCCAGATGCAACAAATGCAACAAATGCAACAGTTGCAGCGCACGGCCAGCAAGTTGGGCTCGTCCAATTCCTCACTGTCGCTGGCCATGAACGTCAAGAGGCCCAGACCCAGTCCGCCGGCCAACAGTGGCCCGGCGGGAAGTCTGGGCGGCGAGCCAAAGTCGGGCCAGTTGAGGGGCCGCCGCTGGTCGGCCGGCGTGGAGAGTGTGTCGTCGCAGTGGTCGCGCAGCTCCCTCGGCTCGGCCACCTCGACCAGCCTGGCAACAAGCACAACAACAACAAGCTCGGCCCAACAGGAAAGCTCAGCTGGCGAGAGAGACACTTGCGGCCATGTGAGGGCAAACAGTGAGAGCGAGACAAGTCGCCGCGAGTTGCGGCCGCAGCAAACAAAGAGCGCCGGCCAGTGGACAGTGCAGTGCCACTTGAACGAGCACTGCGACCACCAGCAGAAGCAGGCCTGCGCCGCGTCCAACGTGCAACAGACACCACAACAAACCACAACGGACTCTCTGAAACTGGTCCCAGCCTCGAATCTAATGGCCCTGGATCACGACCAGCAACACTTTCAACAATTTCCCCAACCGATACATGAACTTCAACAACAACAACAAGCACAAACATCCAACTGCCACATCCACCGGCACCCCATAACAACCGACTTTGGGCGCCCCCTTCACAGCGATCAACCACAATCGGTTGGCAAACAACCGCTGCCTATCCTCAACACCGAGCCCAATCTTCTCATTGATAATCCATCTAATCTCGATTCGGTTTCCACTGGCGCTGCAAAAGCTCACGCTGGCGATGTTATTGCATCGGGTGCTTCTACTGGCGGCATAGCACAATCGACGCTACAAGAGAAAGATCTACTTCGGGGCAACACAATTATTGCCAACAATTGTCAAGAGCAACAACAATCTTGCACCAACACAATCAGCCTCCAGCCGAAACTGCCACAAGAAGAGCTGGAAGTCTCCTCTTGCGCTCTCCAGTGTCGTCAGCAGCCTCATCTCGAGCCGCTGGTCCATAGCCAACTCTCACCTCTTATCAACATTCATGGACAACAGCCCATTGGTGGTGACAGAGAGTGTCAAGGCCAACACGCTAAACCAATGATATTGGACGTGGAGTCGAGCGACAGCTTGCATAGAGCTTCCATTGAGGAGCATCCATCATCTAGTCAGTCTAAGGGACAACAATTGGCCCATGTTCATGCCGAAAATCCAATCAAAGGAACACAGTCGTTGAATTTTAACAAGGAGACAATACAATCTAGTGCCATTCAGCAAACACAACAAATTGGACAACTAATAGACTCGACTCTCGCTGAATCGATCGGTGGAGGAGATAGCGAGAATGTGTTCAAATCCATCACTGATGTGAAAGAAAATCTATACCACGATGATGACAAAATCATGATCTCACAGGAATCTCAACAAATTAGCAATAGTAGTAATATGAACAATAATATCAACAGTTGTCTCGACTGGCAGTATTGCAGTCCAAAGGACAAGATCATGGATCTTGCCGATCTAAACAACACGAAACCTTTTGGCCTGAATCAATCGATTAATATCAGGCCAGAGGTTGATCCAAATGATCATAGCGCTGCTGCCATGGTGACCGCAACAAGTCCCAACAAGCCATTGGATCGCCCGAAGGAGATCACTTCGACCTGTCCAGTAAGCCCATCAATTAAGGTTGAAGACAAACTGAACAGTCCGAAAAGATTACCCTCTAAGACAAATGAAATTTCAATCAAAACTGATCCCATCAGCGACCTATACAACCTTGAGGCTAGGCCATTTGCTAGAGGCAAATTTGCCCAAGTGAAACGCTGCGTTCCCAAGGACAACTCAACTGTTTGTTATGCTGCCAAGTGTATCAAAAAACGACGACGCCAGACTGATATTAGGGACGAGATAATGTTAGAGATTGAGGCACTGAAACTTTCGTATGAGACAAAACATATTGTCAAACTGTACGAGGTTTATGAGACATCAAGTGAAATGATTTTACTGCTAGAGATGGCCAGAGGTGGTGAATTGCAACGAGTTTTAGACAATGAGGAGCAATTAGAGGAACCAATCGCCAGACGTTTCATAGGACAAATTTTAGAGGGTCTAAGCTTTTTACATGACAATCAAATTGCACATTTAGACATAAAACCACAGAATCTTTTGCTAACTGAACCGTTCCCCGATGGTGACATTAAGTTGTGTGATTTTGGGATCTCAAGGCGTATCACAGAGGGTTGCGAGATACGTGACATTTGTGGAACACCTGATTATGTTGCGCCAGAGATACTTCGATATGATCCAATTAGTCTAGCAACAGATATGTGGAGTTTAGGCGTCCTAACTTATGTCCTATTATCTGGCTATTCTCCCTTTGGTAGTGAGAATAAGCAACAAACATTTTGCAACATCACCCAAGGTGCGTTGGATTTTCCAAGTGAAATATTTGCCAAGATATCTCAGGATGCCATAGATTTTATGAAGAAACTTATTGTTCGCGAACCTCTCGCCAGGATGACCAGCAAAGAGGCAATTCAGCATGCTTGGTTAGTTTCATCTTCTTCACCTGCTCTACCGGCGCAAGAGATGGTTGATAAAACAGTTGTTGATTAAATAGTTGTTGATAAAACAGTCCCAACTTCAACTATGGATTTCTCCAAAGGATGATCCCTCTCCAGAAGAGGCTCCATCAGCTATAATAAATGGCATCACTAGTGGTAGCGATCTAATGCTTTTGATGAACTTTTCCGATCCATTCCCATCTACCATCTTTTTATTTAAGTAGAAGCACGATGCAATGAAAGATCTTGGTCTTTCAGAACTAACTACTGACCATGATCTGTGGGATGGTTTTCATCCTTTGAATGACCAGTAAGCTTTTCCAATGCTGCAGTAGCGTATTGGAGGTGAAGAAAGGCAGTTTCCGTAATCAAAAGTTCAGCGCAACCAAGATTCATCTTAGCCTCTAAGCCCTCTCAGGTTCAAGATTAAATTTCCTCTCTCTTGTCAAGACGCATCAGCCCTAAGGTGTGGTTCTTTATTGCCCTGCACTGGCTAACACCCTTCCTCTTGGAGGCGAGTGAGATTCCAGATGAGTTTCAAATCTTTGCTTCCTGATGGGATAGAATGATAGCAGTCATGGAACAAACAAAGCTTACAGATGGACATGAAAGATAGGACAACAAGTGATCATGGAAATGCATTGGATTTGATCGTTGCTGTTCAACAAATGCTAGGGGTATGATGAAGATAAAATA
>Ga0268247_10000624_pt1 | contig 11577 bp, 15 predicted proteins | sample AgamicOrMae_FD_200245 | JGI IMG/M metagenome (GOLD analysis project Ga0268247, IMG submission 200245) | Agave microbial communities from Guanajuato, Mexico - Or.Ma.e (v2) (version 2) | ecosystem: Host-associated > Plants > Phyllosphere > Phylloplane/Leaf | place: Guanajuato, Mexico | collected... | reverse complement strand
GCGGCCCTCATTCTCATTCTCGTTCACTTCTCGCCAATTTCCACTTCTCGCCAAGCTCACGCCTTGCAGCCTCCAACTGTCAGCCGGCCGGCCACTCGCTCGCCGCCAGACACAGACACATTGAGCTCAAAATGGCGCCAAGGCGACACTTGTTGAGGAAGCCAATTCCTCTCGCCAGTGTCTGGGCGAGCTTGTGTCTCGCGAGCTCGCCACCAGCAGTCATTCAGCACTCGGCCGCCTGCAACTGCTGCTCGTCTATCAAGACAGTCTATCAAGATAGTCTATCAAGACAGCCTAGCAGTGCCCAGCTGTTTGCATTTTCCACGCCAAGCTTGTCTCCAGTTTTATTTTATCTGAGGCCGAACTTTGGGGCCTTTTTGCGCTCTCAAAAACTCGAAAAAGGCCTCAAAAAATAGAGCAACCAGCCTCATTTGGGAAAAGTGGCCGCCCGAGCTAAGGCGCCGAATTTGCGCGCCCCATTTGTACGCGTGGACTGTTCTTTGGCTAGCTTGCAGCACTTCCGCTGGGCAAGCCAGCGAACAAGCTAGCGGAAAACCAGCTCAAACGGTTGTTCGCTGGCAAGCTCGATGCTAAGCCCAAACACTTGCCAAATAGGCCAGTCTGTGCCTTTTTGAGCCGGCCGGAACACGCGCAAATTGAGCCGGATAAAAGGCAACAATTCCGCTGCATTGTTGCACGCCAAACGCCGCAGACTGTCTCTGTGGAGAGCAGCTTAATCGGCTGGCGCCAAGCTGCTTCCGCCGAGCTGCTTCCGCCACAGGCGAACTTTCACAGTAAAGCCCATCTCGTCGCCACCCAGAAGTCTGCCAAGACTTCTGCCGAGTGGCGCTGCCTCGTCGCCGGCGGGCAAATGGGCCTGAAAAAAGGCCGGAAAAAAGATCTCAAGGTGGCGCAAGTGCAAGAGAGTCTGTCTTGGACTGTCTCGGGCGACTCAACCAAGCTTCCACCTGCGCTTGGCTGGCCCAAGTGGCCCAAAAGCGGCAAATTCGGGCACGCAGCCACGCCCCCTCGCTTTTGTGTGCCTCGTTTGGGTGCGGCGCCTTAGGAATGGGTCTGCGCTTAGACGCGTGCGCTTTTCGTGGGGGAAAAGTTGGCAAATTGGCGCAAGGTCGCACGCAGACAAGTCGATCGGTCTTGGCAGAAGTCTTGGTGAAAGTATTGGCGAAGATTGGGGCATCTCTCCGGGACTGGAGTGAAGCGTTGCGTCAAGGCCACACTGGGAGGGCGCCCCAGGCTGTCAGTGTGCGAGAGACGAGCAGACTGAGTTGCCGGAAAGGCCGCCACTCGCGACTGGGAACCACTTTCGCTTCCACTGCCGCACTTCCTCTCTGGGCGCCACACTCTCTGTGAGCAGTCTCGCTCCACTGTGACCTGTTGTTTGCGCGCCGCTTAGCTCGCCGACGGTCTGGGCGCAAAGCCGAGCCAGACTGCTCGTTGAACTTCCGTTCAAGTTCAACTGAAACTCAAACTCATCCCCATTCAGCGCTGCCATTCAGGCGCCTTTGCGACGCGGCTGCCAGCCCATCGGCCCAGTCGATTATTGGGAAATGGAGCCGCGAACAGTTGTCGTTGTTGTTGGTGGTGATGTTGTCTCTGTGGTTGTTGTTCTGTTGTCGTTAATGTCGTGAATTGACGAGCTGGCCAGACTGTGATCATCGCCGAGCGTCTCCTGAGCGCCTGCGAGCTCCAATCGGTCGCCCTGAGCGTCCCGCGTGTCATTGGCTGCCCGTTTTGTCCTTTGGGCGAGACGTCCGGCCGGCTGGCAAGCTAGCTGGAAGGCGAGCTTGCCAGGAGGGCAGAAGGGCGGGCAGCTGGCGTGTGAAAGGGCTGCAGTGGAGTGGAGAAAGCGTGTGCGTCGCGCGCTCTGTCGCCTGGCCAGAGACTGTGAGCGGCGGCGCGAAAAGCGCGCACACAAAATCAGCGCCACTCTGCTTGCATATCGATTGTGTGCGATTGTGTGCAGTGTGCAGTGTGCAGTGTGCAGTGTGCAGTGTTTAGAGTGCGGAGCGCAGTCTGCAGAGTGCAATGCCAAGTGTGCAGTGAGCGCGCACTTGGCCAATTTGGTGCCAACAAACGGGCGCCAAACAACAGTCCTAAGGACAAATCGTCGCTCGCACCTCTCCGCACTTGTCCCCCAGCTCGCCGCTGAGCCAGCCGTCAAGCTAGCCGCCAAGCCAGCCGCCAAGCCAGCCAGCCGGCCGGATCGAGAGAAACAACGAGCCGAACAACAGTTCACACCACTGCTGGCCGGCCGGCAACATCCGCCAACTGGCCGCCTCTCATCGTCTGTCTCTGGCGGCACTCTGCTCGCTCGCAGCTTGCCACCAGCGCCGGCCGGCTGCTAATCAATCAGGCGACAGCTCACGCTCGCACTCTGCCAACCAAATGGGCCGCACGCTCGCCGCTCCACTGCCACCGGGCGCCCAGTTTCTCCTCTCTAGTCTCTCGCCGTGCTAGAGTGAAAAGTCCCCTCGCACTTGGGCCAGTCTGCAGACCATTGCAGAGCCCACAACAAGCTTGAAAATCTGCCCAATTTTCGGCCCAACCTTTCCCTCCGTCTGTCTGCAACGCGGCTTCCGTTGCTTGGAAACTGGAAACTTTGCAAACTTTAAAAACTGTGGAAACTCTGAAAACTTTGGAAACTTTGCTAACTCTAAACTCTACGAACTCTAAACTCCACACACTGCCTGCCGGCAACTGGAAACGCCAAATGGCTGGCCGAAAAAAATATTGAACTGCCTCTCCAAACGGACAAACACTCGAACGAAAACGAAAACGAAAACGAAAACAACAACAACATTGCGCAAACCAGGTGCTCAAGATCGAGCGACAGGTGCTCAAGAGGCGGGTGAAGCGTGACTTTTTGGACGCGAGAGCGCAGCAGCAGGCGCCGCACGCGCGGCCCGCAACCCGACCCCCTGCGAGCGGCGGGCCCGCGCGGCCGGCCCAATTCGCGCGCCCCGCCAACCAGGGCCCGCTCGCGACCGCCGTCGGCTGGCGTTCGGGCCAGCAGCAGCAGCACGCGGCCGAACGCGCCCAGCAGCCCCGGCCCGCGCCCCTCGCACACACTGGCCACGCCCCCTTCCACCCGCTCGCCCCCGCCCTGCTGGCCCGCACCCATTTGGGGCCCGGCAGTTTGGGCGCGGGTGCCGAGGCAATCCTAATGGAGCCCAGCGGCCCCCTGCCGTCCTTCCAGAGCTCGGAGCAGCGCGCCCACGGCCCCACGAACCAGAGCGCCCAGCTGCAGACGCCCGCGGGCCCGCCCACGCCCCTCCAGCGGCAGCCGCCCGCGCCCGCCTCGCCGCACCGCGACCCACACAATTTGGCCAATTCGGGCAATTTTCACAACAACAACAACAACAATTTCAGCTTCCACAACAACTTCAACCCAAACAACTTCAACAACTACAACAGAACCTCCTCCAACCAACTGCAGTCTCTCGTCCAAGCCACCCAACAACAACAACAACAACAACAGCTCCCCCAAAACCACTCGAATCCGCGGGCCCTCTTTAACGACCCCACTTGGCCGCTCATGTGGTACCTGGTAAGTACTCATTAGCCGCCAGACTACCTTCGCCGCCGTCTCGCCATTTGTCTCGCCCTCAACTGGGCCCCCTCGACTTGAGGGCGCCCACCTGCAGCCTCCGCACCCAACAGTCCGGCGCCTCAGTGGTCCAGTGGTCAGCTGAGGCCGTTGCCAAGCCCAAATTGGCTCCCCCAGACGAGCACCTGCGAATAGCTGTAACTTCCTTTCCAGCTTTGGAGGTGGAAACCTTCAAAGGTGGAAGAGCTGGCCACTTTCGAGTGGGACTGTGTGAAAATTGGCCCAGTTTGGGAGCCCAAATTTGCAGCTTTCAACGAGCTCTTCTCGAACTTTCGACCATTCTCCAATTTGGCAACGAATTTGGGCCCCAAATTTGCCCCTCAGGCCGGCCGGAAGTTCCCGGTCGGCCAGCAAAGAGCACCCTAGGCTCTGGCGCCTGCATCAAGCAGTCCTAAGGGCGCGCTCTAAGACCTCCAGCGCCACTTCCGCTTGCATTTCCGCCCAGCTCGGTTTTCCCACCGCGCCCGATCGGAGACTGTCTCTAGCTGGCCAATCAGCCAGCAATGAGCGGCCGATTGTGCGCCACTTGGCGCCCTGTTCGGCGTCCAGTTTGGCGCCCAGCCACTTCCGGCGAGGCTGGCCAGCCGTCCTGAGGAGCGGCGTCTGCGCGCGGCGTCTGGAGATCGCGTGCGTCTGGCCGGCCCTAAGGTGCGGCGGGCAACACGCGAGCCGTTTGTGAGAACAAAGTGGGCGCCTCCTTTCTCATGATTAGGCTCCATTTGATGCGAACTGGCGGCCAAAGATTGGCTCTCTTTCAGCGGCTGTGCGTGCCAGAGTCAGTCCAGTCTGGCCAATCTTAAAAGTCTCGCCGGAATTTTATCATCCAACTCGGACGATCAAAACTTTTTGAGTTTTGATCGCGCCCAAATGGAGCCAAGAAGTGTGGCTTTGGAGTGGGCGCAGTCTGTCCGCGATTGTCTTCGCGCTCTTTGTCCCGCGGAAAAAGATCCCCGCCGCGCCGCCACATCAATCACCTCGGGATACTTCTCCGCCATTTGGATGGATTTCCACCGACGCGGATATAGGGCGGCCGCGTGTCTGCGGCCGGGGGCAGTCTCTGCACTGGTCGACAGGTGCGCCGGGTGGCTAACGAGTGGCCACTGTGAGTGGGGCGGCCCGAAACAATGGGCGGCCGGCGCTTAGGGCGAGTTGTGGGCCGGCGCTTAGGGCGAGTTGCGGGCTGCACGGCGCGCGCATGTTATGCTATGTTATGGGCACACACACTGAGCACAAGCTGCACGAACTCACGCTCAACGCGCGGCCATTTTTCAATGCCGATTTCACGTAATTATTATGCGCGCCAACCAATTGGCACGAGCGGACGCAATTTGGCCGCCGCGTCAACACGTCGCCGCCACGCAAAATCCCAATGCTCCACCGCTGCAGCTCCACTGCTGCAGACGAGCCTCCTGGACTCTGTGTCCGTGTCTGTGAGCCGCCAGAAGTGGAGGCTCGCCCAGAGAGAGCTCCCTGGCGGCCGGCCGAGCCGGAGGACTAGCAGGGGACTAAAAGTAGACTGCCGGTGGGCTCTGGAGGGCCAGATTTGCGCCGCCGAGCAGGAACGCCGCCCGCTGGAGCGCCCTCCTCAGGGAGGCGCCTCGTCTCGACTGTTCGCTGCTGTCGGCGATTGTTTCGCACCATTGACTCGGCCGCCAGATAAGCGCCCGTCGTCCGTCGTCCGTCGTCCGCCGCCCGCTGGCCACTGCTCGTCTGTGGGGCGCCCGCCGAGGGTCGCCCATGGGCGGGCTGGCCGCGGAAGTGGAGCCGCGGACTAGCTGCGGGCCACCTCTGCCGATCGGCGGCTCCCCCGAGCGATTCTTATCGGGCCACTGCGGCGGATCGGTGGCGGCGGCGCTCTTGAAACAGGCCCGACGGCGCCCAGTCTGTGGCCGCCGGTCAGAATCTGCACGGCGCGCCCGCTGCACTGGATCCCCATTGGGCCGTGGCACGTTTCTCTGCTGCACGCACTCCAATGGGCTCGCCGTGCGCCGCTCACTGTGTGCGCCAGCCAGACCTGTGCACTGGCCGCGCACGCACCTCCTTTGCACAATGGCCGCCCATTGCTCGCCTTTTCCCTTTTGGCTCTCTTCTCTTGTCTATTCCCTTTCGCCTTTCGCCTCTCGCCTCTCGCCTTTTGCCGGCCACTGTCTCCAATTGTGTCCAGCTCACGAGCTGCCAAACTGGCCGCTCTTGTTTCGAACAAAACTTTTGCCCCACGTCGAAGCCGAACTGAAACTGAGACTGAAACTAGAGCTAAAACTGAAGCCGAAACTCAAACTGGCAGTTTATTTCCATTTCCACCATTTCTCGAGCCCGAGATCAAGATCGCCGTCGAACTACTGGCCCTCGTCTAGTTGGGGGCTCTCCTCCAGCGAGAAGTAAATCCAGAAGCACGAAAGGAGAGAGAGAGAGATCCAAATCCGGTAGTCGAAAAATGAACCATTCTCCTCCTCCCATATCGCATTGGCCGCTCTCCAATCACCCTGCTCAGCTGCTGAGCAACGGCCACACGCTCGCTCCCAAAGCTTAGATATAAATATAAACTCTTAGTGATTTGGGCCAGCTGCTGTTTGCCCTCCAACTTGGGCCGATAAGAATCACGAAAAGGTGCAAGTGGGCGCCCGTCTCAGTATCAAACCAAGTCTCAAAGCAAGTCCCAGTGCTAGTCTGCAGCCGAAAGCCCTCAGCTTGATTGAAAAGCCCCTCGCTCGATCCATAATCCATAATCTTGTTCGTCTGATGAGACGGACGCGCTCGCCCGACTTGCCACAAAGCGAGCGAGCCACACTCTCTGGCTGGCGGCCACGCAAAACTGTCTCTCTGCTTGCGATCTGCCTGCTCTCGTCTCGTCCACCTCTCGCAGACTGTCTGTTTTGTGCCCTCGCGAAACAATGGCCACTCACAGACACTGGCCAGCAGCTCGCAGTTGCTCTCCTTTCGTTTTGTTCCCATCGAAACGTCGTCATTTCTCTCCTGATTGCATTGGCCGCTTTCCCGGCCGCCCAAACGTCCTTTTCTCTCTTCTTGGCCCTCCGCTCGCATTGACAATCCGCCGCCAATGCCGCCCCTTGATTGACAAGCCGCCGGCATTATGCAAATGAACGCGCCACCCAAACACACACTAGCTCGCCCCCGCTTCTTCTCCACTTTGGGCCCCCAATTGGCCCACTGCTCGCCAGCCTTCCTGGGCTTCAATGTATCCATTGCTCTGCAATGGAGGCGCCACACAGACGCTCCCAAAAGCTCCTCGTTTGTGGCCCCAAAAAGGTCCAAGACAAACAGGAAACGGGTCATTACGGTCGCCACCATGGCGCCTCAGGACTGCCCTCCAGCCTCCATCCAGCAGAATCCTCCCCGCCGACGAGTGGCTCCAATTGGCTCAAGAGGGGGGCCAATTCTTACGCTCCAATTGATTGATATTTGCCACAACGACACGCCGAAGCATAGCAGAGCGACAAGCGTGCCCACCAAAAAGGGTCCCAAGAAAGTGGGCGCCTCTCGCGTGCTTTGCGGCCGGCTGTGCGCGCACTATCGGCCAAAAGTAAGATGATAAATTTCTGTGCGGCGCAACGCAGAAATATCACCATATTTTTGTCGCGCAATGCGCACTTTGCAACGAGCGTCCACTGCAGGATAGGCCAAGCCGGAAACACGCGACACTTCACTGCATTTGAGGGCCCCTTTCGGTCGCCCAAATGCGAGCCAGTCGCGCTCCGGCCTCCTGTCATCGTCGCCCCTCGGCCACGGTCTGACTGCCCGCTCGTATTAGTATAATTCGTGGCCAGAAACGGATGACTGTGTGCGTCTTCCGAAGGCAGAGCCTTAGGAACCAAAATCTCTCTGCCTTTCCGTCTGTTTATTTTCCGGCTGGCAAATCGGCCAGACCCAAGGGCTCGCAATGATAGATATCGGGCGGCCATGTTTGCGGCCTCCCTCTTGAGATTGTGTCACATGTTTGGCCTGGGCAAACTCGAGCCGAGTGGCAATTTGAGGCGCCTTCTTTTCTTCCAAAGGTCTAGAATGGCCTGAAAGAAGAGGGCCAAAAAGAGCGCAGCCCAAGGGAAGAGATATTCTCTGCAATCGGAGGCGAGCTGCCCACTTTCCACCTCGCGCCTCCCACTTGACCGGAACCGGATGGGGGACTTGTGGCAGTGGCAAGAGGCCCACAGAGCGAGGGGCCTGCAGCGAGTTTGTGCGCCGAGGGGCCTGCCCCGGTTCAGGAGTTACTTCCGTTACTTGGTCGTGTTTGCTCGGCGCGCCTCCTAAGCTTTGCGTGGGGCGCCCATTAGTTTGGCCAATTCGAGTGCAACCTCTTCAAGTGGACTCTTATTAACAACAACAATTGGAATTCCATCTGTTTGTATGAATCTTGCATCATACGTCGTCGTACATCGTACGCTCGCACCCAATTCCATGGTTGCTTCACAGGACGGCGGCGCTCGAGATGGGTTCGATCTCAACGTTCAGGCCGCCTGGAAGATGGGCTACACGGGCAAGGGAATTGTGATCACCATTCTGGACGACGGACTCGAAAAAGACCACCCAGATTTGCAGGCCAACTACGTAAGTATTTGTTGTTTGATATTGATTTTGCAAGAATTTGTGCGCCAAGAGACCGGCCCACAGGCAGTGTGGTCTGCGCTGAATTCGCCAATCGTACACGCTCAATCTTACAAACATTGTACGCACTCCTCTGGCACTCTTCAACCAATCAATAAATGTCTTTTCCCATCAGGATCCTCTGGCCAGTTTCGACATTAATGGCGACGACGCCGACCCAATGCCGCGCTACGATCTCGGCGACTCCAACAGACATGGAACGAGGTGCGCCGGCGAGATAGCCGCAGTTCCGGACAACAACATCTGCTCCATTGGCATAGCCTACAACTCAAAGGTGGGCGGTGTACGAATGCTCGACGGCGATGTGACGGACGCCGTGGAGGCGCGCAGTCTAGGTCTCAACAATCAGCACATCCACATCTACTCGGCCAGCTGGGGCCCCGACGACAACGGCAAGACCGTGGACGGACCCGGCGAGCTGGCCACCCGGGCCTTCATCGACGGCGTGACCAATGGGCGCAACGGACTGGGATCCATATTCGTGTTTGCCTCTGGCAACGGGGGGCGTGGTAAGTGGAACTGGAACTTGGGGTGACAACTGGCCACTATTGCGACTTGCAATAGACAGTGGCGAGTTGCAATGGACAGTGGCGAGTTGAGGGGTGGCTTTCGGTGAGAGTGGGAGTGCACTTTCACTTTGAGGCCTTCGTATGAGCAGCTCTTGCGGCTCAGCTCGGCCGCAGACTGACTCACCTTGATGCGAGTTGATGGGCAGGCCTCAGGTGACTGTGGCCAGTGGAGTGTAATTTTATATTCAGAGCGAAGCAAGTGGCCTCCAAGCAAAGTGGCCCCCAAGCAAAGTGGCGCCCAAGCAAAGTGGGCGCCTCCATTTCCGGCCCGAACGACACAGGCTAATAGTGGCCTAATAGTGGCTAATAGACGTCCAGCGACTAATCTTGATCATTAACTCTCTCTCTCTCTGGCCGACGCATCAACATAAACCACACAGAGCACGATAATTGCAACTGCGATGGTTATACAAACTCCATCTGGACGCTGTCGATTAGCAGCGCCACCGAAAACGGCTTCGTGCCCTGGTACATGTAAGTGCAGATCCATTTATTTGGCCGCCCGGATGGGCACCTCTTCCGCTCCTGAGCGCCATTTGTCGCCCTCTCGCCCGGGGCCACAGTGAAAGGGGCCCCTTCCTGCCGTTCAGTTTGGCTCGATGACGTGCGTGAGGCCGCGCCGAAGCTCGTCTCTGGCTTCAGCTTGAGCTCGAGCTTGAGCAAATCCGATTTGCAGCAAACTGGCAGCCCAAGGGCGCCCCTTCCGGGCCCGAAAAAGGTCCAAGGGGACACTTTTTTGTGCCTCGCCTAAGGGACAACAATTGGCCCCATGCAGAGAGTTGCATGCAAAGGGCAAACGTAAGCTAGAGCGCCCATCAACTAATCAATCATCTGCCGTCCAATTGGCTGCCCCAAACTGCACCTAATCCACGAAAATTGACCAAAACTGGACGGAAAACACACACATGAACACACACAGCGAGGCTTGCTCCTCAACTCTGGCCACCACGTACAGTAGCGGCGCCTACGACGAGCGCCAAATAGCCACCACGGACATCAGACACTCGTGCACCTCAAACCACACGGGAACCTCAGCCTCGGCGCCCATTGCGGCGGCAATTTGTGCCCTCGTCCTGGAGTCTAATCCGCGGCTAACTTGGCGCGACATGCAGCACATTGTGGTTCGTACGGCAAAACCGGCCAATTTGATAGCCAAGGATTGGCGCACCAACGCCCTTGGCAGAAATGTCTCGCACGCCTTCGGCTACGGCCTGATGGATGCGGCCGCCATTATCTTGATGGCCAAACGGTGGACCACCGTGCCAGTTCAGTACACCTGCGAGGTGCGCTCGCCCAAGATGGAAAAGCTCATTCCGGCCAAGGGTTACATTGAGCTGAAGTTGGGCGCCGAGTGTGCCAACGTGCGCTTCCTCGAGCACGTCCAATCGAAGGTCACCCTGGCGGCTGGTCGTCGAGGCGACCTTCATATTTACCTCACCTCGCCCCACGGCACCAGGAGCACCCTGCTGGCCCAGCGGCCAAACGACAGCGCCGAGCAGGGCTTCAAGGGCTGGCCCTTCATGACGGTGCACAGTTGGGGCGAGTCCCCGAACGGCGTCTGGACTCTGGAGGTGCACAATGACGGAAAGCCATCGAGTAAGTAGTAGTGTTTTAGATTGCGTCCAAACTGTTCTCTTATCTCTGCTACTGTTTGCTTTCTCTCCTGGTCCATCGAGAAATCTCAGCCTTTTCGTCCAAAAGAACATCCCTCTAACAGATCTAAACGCAAAATTGCGCCCTCCTCTCACCCAAATCTGTCCTAATCTCTAATTCTGGCCACCTCTTCCTGCGATAATTGCAAAAACGAAGACCGAGCTGTGCTCAAGGAGTGGACCCTGATCCTGTACGGCACCTACGACGACCCAAACAAACACCTCACGCCCGAGACTGTCACTCTGGAGAGGCCCCAGTCGAGCCGAGCCCAGCCCAGCGGACCTGGTCGCAACTTGGCCGCCAACTCGGCCAACCAGCCGCAACAGTCTCAAACTCAAACTCACACTCAAACTCACCCTCAAGCCTCCCAGCCGCAGATTCCGGCGCCAGTCTTCGCGCCGGCCGACGCCAACTCAGATCTAGTCTTACCGAAACTTTCAAACCACAGCCACAACAACAACAACATCAACAATAACCACCTAATCAATGGCTACAACCAGGCCAGCAGCAGCAACACCATCAACAGTGGAACCAGTGTGTCCAATGTGAATATTAACAGTGTTAATAATGGCATCAATAATAGCAGGAGGCCAATGCCGCCGCAACAGGCACCAGTCCTTGCGGGCAACCAATTGCAGAGTCCTCTTGGAGTTGGCCAGTTGCAGCAAGCCCAGGCGCCACTTCTGCCGCCACCACTGCCTCCACCATTGAAGGCTCAGCAAGCTACAGCTAACAAGCCTCTCAACTTGGACCCCCAGGGTCCCTCGTCTAGCTCAAGCACTGGCTCGTCAACGGTGGCCAATCCATCGCTGGGCTACTCCTCCTCCTCCTCAACCAGCAGCCATGTCTCAAGCTATAAAACTGTGATGGGCGAGCATGATGATAGAAATAACAATCATGGCCAGCATGTGAATATAAGTGGCACCCAGTCGATTGAACAACAGTCAAACCAATCAGGTGGAGATCCTCAGCAGCAGCAGCACTCGAGCAATGAGAGGCCCCATTTGAGCTCGTCGTCTGTGGGCAGCTCTCCTGGTGGCCAGTTGGGTGAAAGTGGTGGCCAGGCAATTGGCAGTAACAGTAGGCCGGATTTCGATGTTGTTGCAG
>Ga0268247_10000623_pt1 | contig 11592 bp, 9 predicted proteins | sample AgamicOrMae_FD_200245 | JGI IMG/M metagenome (GOLD analysis project Ga0268247, IMG submission 200245) | Agave microbial communities from Guanajuato, Mexico - Or.Ma.e (v2) (version 2) | ecosystem: Host-associated > Plants > Phyllosphere > Phylloplane/Leaf | place: Guanajuato, Mexico | collected... | reverse complement strand
TCTTCTTCTTCTCCGCTCGCTCGCTCACTGACTGACTGCGTGGACCACCTAGGTGGAAAAAGGCAGTTTGGCGTGGCCAATTGTGCACACGAGCCGGCAAATTATCCGAACAACTCTTGTTTGCGCGTTAAACTTTCCAAAAACCTTCCAAGTCGGCCGCTTGTTTCGGCTCGCTCGCTTGCCAAACTTTACTCTTCGCTGGAGTTAACTTTGCACCGTCGCTCACAATTCAGAACTGCTCAATTTCGTCCACCTCTGTCTCTCACTTTCCCCAATATTGCTCTTCCACATTTCTCTCCTTGCTTTCTGCTCCTCCTCTGCCAATGAACAACTCTCTCTCTCGCTCGCTCGCTCGTTCTGGGAGCACAATTCTTCTCCACTCGGGCCCTTTGGCGCCTGACACGAGCTCTGAGCCGGCGGTCTGAGCGACGCAGAGCTGGCCAATGGAGAGCTTAGGCTCGCTTGCAGAGTGTGTTTGGCGCAAAAGGTTGGCGCATTTCCCCCGCGCGCCTCCAAAGGGCAACAGCACCAGCCCCGTCGACTGGGGGCGCCCGCACGCAGCCGCAGAGGCCGCCCCCTTCCCGTGCGGCAAGCCAGCCTCGCCAAACGACTCCAAACGGGCCGCCCCAAACGCCGTGCGGCCAGCCAATCGGAGCCCCAGGAACTAGTGTTTCCATGCACCAGCGGCCAGCCTTGCCAAGACTGTCTTGGGCGCCCTTGCCTCCCGGCCGGCTTGATGTCTCTCTAGACACGCTGCAAAGTTTGGGCCCAAGTTGGGCGCTCGCTTTCAAATGAAAGTGCCAATGAGCGCCCGAGCTGGGCCCAAACTGGTCTCCAAGCAGAGCTGCCGGCGCCTAGACGAGCGCACGCACAGACGCACGCACACCATCAAGTTGTCTGCGTGGCGCCGCGTGTGGGCCCCAGAGAGACGCCCAAATGGGAGCGCAGGGTGGCCGCGGGGGAGCTGGCATGGTGGCGCGCCATTTGGAGGGGGCACCTTCTGCTGGCCTGCCGCCCAAACGACTTTACTAAGTGGGCCCTCAGTGCTGCAGTCTTGGCGGCCAAGACCAGGCGCCAAGACGGAGCCGCCAAGACAGCGCTGAGACAGACACGCGCTGGATGCTGGCGACTGGCCGCTTCTCAAGCTGCTCCCTCTCTGGTTCTCTGAGTCTGGCGCTGCTGCCAGCTGCAGGCAGTCCTCCTAACTGCCCGCAGCAGAGCACCAAGCTCGCCGCTCGGGTACCGCCGGCCAGCCAACGCTGAGCCTCCAAGGCCGAGCAATTCCTTCCGCTCTGGGCGAAACGTCGACAGTTCGTCCACTTGGCCTTGCGGGCGCACTTTCGCGCCCACTTGTGCTTGCATTTCCGGCCAGTTGGCCAGCGCAGCCAACTGCTAATGCGCGCCGCTCTTCACGTCTCCATCTCGGCTCTTGGCAGTCTTGGCGCTCTCGGCGCTCTTAGCAGTCTTAGAAGTCTCGGCGCTGTTGGCAAGCTCGCTCGCACTCTTGGCAAGCTCGCCGGCGCTCAGCCCAGGCGCTCTCGATTCGTGTCGCTTGTAATTGCGCCAACAAACTCCCTCCAGCTCTGGCCAGCTCGCTACAGTCCACCAGCGGCTGGTTAGCTAGAGCTCCGTGGGCAGCCCAGCGGTCAGCCCCCAGGCCTTTGGGCTGGCCGCTCGTCACGAGCAAGCCCAATTCTTGGAACAATAACACGCCGGCCAGACTGGGAGGCGAAAATCGCCCAAGATAGATTTCTCCTTCCGCGAATTTCCTCCTCCTCGCCCGCCTCCTCTTTGCCTCCTCCTCAGCTCTCGCCTTTGTCTCGCCGCCGCAGACCAGATTCGGCCCGCCCCACGTCCAAGCCAAGCTCGCCGCTTCCGCCCCCCTGCTGCCCCCTTCCACTGGCGCCCACCAGTGCACAACTCTGCTGCGGGCGCCCCTAAGCGTCGGCCCATCGCCCTTGGCAACAATCGAACCGCAGACGCGCCTCACGCCTGCCTGGCCACTTTTAACTTTCTGCCCCCCTGCCCAGACCGCTTCCGGCGGCCTCTGGAGCTGCCCGAGCTTAGCAGCGATCTCTGGGTCTGTCGCTGGCTCGCTCGGCGCGTGCCACCAAGCTCGAGCCCGAGCAGCTCCGGCCGAACACAGTCCAGCGAGCACGCCGACTTGCAGCTCTGCCGAACTCCAAGCCCCAAGGTTGCCCTAAACAACTCGTCTCAACTGCTCCTGCTCCTCCTTCTCCCCATCCTCCTCCTTCTCGTCCAATTCACAATTTCAAGGCGATGGAATTATTCACCACACGCTAGGCTGGCAAGCTCTCTACTGGCGAGCTTCTGGCTGGCAAGCTCTCCTGGCTAGCAAGCTCCCTACTAGCAAGCTCCCTGCGCTTCTCTAGTAACAAGTTGGCCCACTGAGCGAGTTGCTGCAGCATAGCTCGCGCATTTGGCCCTTTTTCTGGCACTGAGCTTTTCTGAGTCCCGGATGCTCGACGCAGAAAAGCGAGCGGCCAACTGGCCGCCGCCGCTGCACTTCCGGCTTGTCTTGGCAGCCAACTGGGCCGCAGACAGTCTCTCGCTGGACTGCTGGACAGGAGCTCGCCAGACTCAGGCCTGAATTTGACGAGCGAGCGGCCTGCAGACATCCTCCTCTGGCCCCCTTTTGGTCCCACGCTCGATCTGTCATTCTGCGTCCACCTTTCAGGGCCAATTGTACAAATTGTATTCCTCTGCACACAGTCTTGCCAGCCGCCCGAAGACCACCACTGGCGCGCTGGTCAGCCCACAGCTCTCCATTGGTGGCCCTTCGGACGAACGTGCCACCAGCCTTACAAGAGCCCAAAGAGCCCACAGAGATGGTCCACCTCTCCGGCTGGACCATCATGCCGTCACTCGAGTCTGCCCGTGACAGTGGCCGCCCTCCTTTGGCCCCCTTTTGGCCCCCTTTTGGCCCCCTTTTGGCCCCCTCCCGCAGGCAGACCTAAGGAGCCATCAATATTGGGCCCGTGGCCTCGTGCAGGCGCCCAATCGGCGCACAATGGCCGGCGCAATCATTGATTCGGGCCGGGCGGCCTCCACAGCCGGCGGGCTCCAGTGGGCGCCTGTGCGGCTTGTCTGCGGGGCCAGACGGACGCGCTGGAGGGGGCCTGATGAGGAAGGTCCACGCCCATGGGGCTGAATTGCAATTCCAGTGACGAATTGTGTGCGTGGGCGACGCGCGAGGGGGCAGATTGGCCGCCCCTGTGCACTGGCGCCCTCGGCGAGCTCGCGTCGCCCTCAACTCTTTGGCGCCCTCTCCGCTGGGCAATGGGCGCACGAGAAGCATGAACAGGAAGAGGAACAACGCAGACCAGGTGAGGCAGCTCGAAAAGGACAAGCTCGGGTGAGAAATGGCCGAATTATCGATCCAAGTTGGGCGCCTTCTCGTTCGGCTTGGGGCGCGTCCTGTGCACCCCAAGCTCAAGCGCGGCCGCCAACACGAGCCAGATTATCTCGCGACCGCCGAAAGGAGCTGTGTGTCCGTGCTTCAGCCCGTGTGTCTCGAGCCGGTTCGGAGCCAAAAATGTCTATATAAATATATATATATGTCTCTGCGTGTGTGCGCGTATACATTAGCCACGAATGCACACAGCTGCACGGAAAGACACTTATGGCTCGTGAGCGGCCGACTGTGTGCGGCGGCCAGAGACTCGGAGACACAGGGACATGGAGGAGACACGCACACGGCGCAAGGCAGACAATTGGCCCCAGAGTGTAGCTGTAGTTTGGCTTAAGGTCGAGCGCCAAACACGAGCCCAATCGTGCAATGCTGGCGGCCAATCGACATTCGCCAGTCGCCATTCGACACTGGCAATTCGCAGCTCGCAGCTCGCAGCTCGCAGTTCGTGGCCAGCAACTAGCCTCTCACTCGGCAGCCTGGCCGCCAGTTGCTGCTCGCGCGTCCACTCCACTCTAGTCCAATCCACTCCACTCTGGCAAGCTGGCAAGCCAGAGCGAGCAATTGGAGGAGGAGAATCCGCTTCAGCTCAGGTGAGCTAATTTAACGGAAGTTGAGTGGCGCACGCCGAGTGCACTCAGGTGGCGCGGCAAGCTCATGGCAAGCTCTGGTGGGCGCCATTTGGCACGCGAGCCAGTGTCCAGCGGCGAGCTTGGGCGTGTTGTTTGCAGCCGCCGATGCTTAGCCTTCGGCGCTCAATGCGCGGCAGAGGGCGAGCTGGGTGCTTCCATTGCACTGGCGTCCATTGTTCGGCCGCCGCTGCATTGGAAGCCGCCCAGAGGCGCCCCAAACGGCAGCTCGAGCAGCGCCACCGGACACGATCTGGGGCGCCCTCCGAGAGTGTCGCCCAGCACACGAGAAGCCGCCTCTCATGTTTATGCCCAACTGGGGCCCGCCGTTATCGCTCACTCGGGAGCCTTGGCCCCGGCCGGACGTCCAGCGGCGGCCTTCCGGTGCGGCCGGAGTGCAGCTGGCCGGCCGGAAGGGCACACAGGTGGGCGGCCGAGCAGCTGGCCGCGCGCAGACCAACTCAGCCGGCCGGCCAGTGCCGGACAGGGAGGGCTGGCCTCTGGCGCGGCTCAGGTGGGCCGCTCATCCAAAGTGTCCGTCACGAGAGCAAACGTGCCCCAAATGCAGGCACGCGGCCCGCAAGGTCGCCAGAGGGGCCCTTTTTTGCCCTGGGCGAGCCAGCGGCTGGCCTTGCCGCCGGGCGAGCTCGCGCGCCCTCGAGATTAATGGCCGGCCACTCGGCGGTGTGTGTGTGTGTGTGTGTTCCGTGCGGTCTGGGCGGGCGCAGGAGGCGACCTAGAGCCTTGCAGCGCTCGTAGGGGCGCCGTGCGGGCCCGCACACAGTCTGCGGCCCACACACAAGGGCGCACGAGTCGCCCAGGCGCTCCGGACGCGCCGGGCGCACAAATGGCCTGCAGGGGCACATTAGTGGCGCCCCTTCGTGCGAGTGGCAAGCGTTGGGCTGCGCCACAGTCCACGAGCGGCCCGCCCCCTCGCTTGGGCGCAGGCGAAGCGCAACTTCATCGTTTTAATCCAAACTATTTGTTCAACACTCAATTGGCTCGGCCGAGCAACGTTTCGTGTCTCGCGAGCTCTTTATGGCCAGCCTCTTTTGGGGGCGCCCACAGCTAAGGATTTTTACACGCGGCCTGCCAAGCTCATGCCAGGCTCATGCACAATTGGCGCGAGGGAACACGCGCGCCCAATTGGACTTGCAATTTTCCCAGCTCGATTCCGGCAGCTCGACTCTGGCGGAAAAGTTGGGCAAAGTTGGTCTCAGTGTGTGGCCATTCTTATGGAGATTTTTGGGCCCAAATTGCGACCCACTTCCGCCCGCAGCGCCAAGATCTCGCCGGCGAGCTCGCCAGACAAACACAGGCCCAGCGGTGTGGACAAACTCTTGCTGGGGGCCCATCATTTCTCATAATCGTTTCGCCCAGTTTGCCGTCCAAATGGTTGGAACCAACTCTCTGCACTCGAGCCTTCGCTTCATCAGAAATGGACCACTTTCCTTTGTTTGTCTCTCTCTTCCTGCAGTCTGTCTGTCTCGCTGCCGTTCGTCAGTTTGTCTCTCGCCTCGCTCGTTCGGCCATAATGTTGGTTCTCTGCAGTCTCTAGCTCGCCAAATGGGCCTGATGCCGATCATTGGCCCTCGGCGGCGATTCACACACGAACGATCGGGGTTTAAATTATTGCCTCTCCACTTTGGTTCCCCCGAAGCTAGTCCGTCGAATTGGCTGCAATACAAAAAGGCACACTCGTGAATCAGAGCCTCACTTCAGCGCTCTTTGCCCCCGAAAATCGGGCCGGAAACGGAAGGAGTTGAGTGAAAAGAGGCTCTTTTTTCGGGCGACTCAGTGCTCAGTTTTCGTCCACGTTTTGCAGTTGCAATCAAGTCCGCTCAGGGGGCCCTAAACTCTTGCGAAAGTGCTGCAACTTGGTAATTTATACCCACCAATTGGACTCCAAATGATACAAAGCTTTGCCTGAAACGTGAACACTTGCATTCGTCGAGCGGGCGACTTTATTGCCTGGTGGCTGCCACTCTTTCAGGACAAACTCGCGTGTTTACGAAGCCTCGTCGAGCTGCTAATTGGCGCTCGTCATCATCCAATTTCGTGGAAAAGCTTGGCAAAAACTCAAACATCGGAAACTCCATCCAAGAAGCATGCAAACGTGCACTTCTTGGCATTGTCTCCTGCACAGTGTTTTGTATCCAGTGGGCCAAGGATCACTCGAAGTGGGCCAGAAGAAGACAGTGTACAAGTATAGCCAGCGTTTGGTGGGAACAGTTCCCAGGAATCAATGCAGAAAATCGGCGAGCTGGTCTGCATACAGTGGTCTCTCTTCCTCGCTTGTGGGCCCAAAAGTGTTCAGCTTTGGCCCAGTCTCTGAGACCAGAGTCTCAGCCAAGAATAGAGACTCGAGATTGTTTGGAGAAATTGGCTCGCTAGCATAGAGCTGCGGACATATTGGGCGCCCTTGGCAGTGGCGAACAGGCAGCACTCTGCTCGTAACTGGCTCATGTTACCCTGAAGGCCCGCTAAAAGCGCCAGCGGGAGACCAGATTAAAAATAACTCTTCGGGCACCAATCGTGGCCCTCGGCCAAAGCGATAATGGTAATAATAGTAATGCCAGTGATAAGCGTTCGGGGGCGGCGCCAAGGGGCTGATCAGGGGCGTGATTGCGGCGCCTAAGCTCGTTTGCGTCCGGCCGGGATTAGGCCTAGCTCGCCTTAGTGGCAAAATAATGATGCTGAAACACGAGCCGCCCGCAGAAGAGGCAGCTCGCGTGGTCCGAAGTGACGGCGGGCGCGCTTTTTGCAAACTCCCCAAAAAGCGCCAACAATAAGCTCCAGCCGCTTGGAAGAAGGGGAGCAAAATGGAGCAACCAACAACAAGATTGAGCTCAAAGCTGGGCCAAAATGGGCTACACGTAGCGCCACCTGAACCTACGGGAGGCGCCTAACTGCGCGCAGGACCACACGCGAGCTAGACGGCGCCACCTGACGGCCGGGCAGGCGTCTAGCTGGCGTCTTGGCGGCCCCCACCAAGACGCCAAGTGGAACCATGCGCGCGAGCTAAGCATGACCAGATGGGCCCCTGAAATCGGCCAATTGTTTAGCGGTTGTTATTCGATTGATTGGGGCGCCTTTTTCGCGCTAAGATAGCTAGGAAAAGGAGTCAAGTTGGGCGCCATTCTTCTCTCGGGGACAGTAATTCCTCGTCTCAGACAGACTCCAGCTCTGTCTGTCCACTCGAGCCACGAGCTCGGAACAACTTTGGTGTCGCGATCTTGCCAATTTGACCTCGCCAAGGACGCCGCAATTACGCCAGATTTGCCCACTCGCAAATCTGCCCCATTCACTGGCCCAACTTGGCCCCAATTGGCACCACACAATTCGTCTGGACTTTCCTTGGCCAGACCGAAATCTCGGCACCTCAACTGCAAGAGTCAGACAGCCAGACAGGCTGGCAGGAAGTGCAACTTGGCCCACATTGCTGCCAATTTGCTCGTCCCAATTCGTGGGCGGCCAAATTCGATTTCTCCCCTGTTGTTGTTGTTGTTGTTGTTGCAAGACTTGACTGTGATTGTCCAAGCGGGAGAACTTTATCTCCAAACTGGCCTCTCTCCATGCGGGCCGCAAGAAGTGCTGAGAGGGCGCATTGGAGCTGAGGGTCTAGCCAACACTCGCGCTCGACAGCTCGATGGTTAGCTCTAAGACTCGCCGCCCAAGAAAGTCTAGATCGCTCGCGTCAGAGCAGTGGCTAAGGACGGAGGAATCGCCAGCTACTTGCTGCGAATCGGAGCCTCAAGGGCGCCTTCTTATCGAAATGCGCTCATCTCAGACAGGCCAAATGCAACTTGCCTCACACTATCGCACTTGCCTTTGTTTTATGCACCCGACGCGCCATATCAGCACATTGAGGCTTGAATAGGCGAGCTCGAAGTGAACGGCCTGGAGAGACTTGGTTGAATTTGCGTCCAACTTGGAACAGTGTTGGGCGTCAAGCTGGGCGCCAAGTGTTTGACAGTCAAGCTGGGCTTGAAGCCAACGCACAAAGTGGACTGCTTGAGCCAAGCTCTGAGGGTGGCCAGCGGAAGTCTGCCGATCGGTTGCCAGCGGGAGGCAATTGTTTCTCCCCGTTTCCGATGGTCAATCTGCGGACTCTTCAACGGGGAACTCTGGCAAGCTTGCCAGAAGTGCTTGTGGGCACTTCTGGGCCAGTTTTGCGGCCATTCCCCTCGAATGGCCAGCTGTTTCCGGGCTTTTCCACAGAGTCACGAACAAAAAGGAGCGCAAAAATCCCCCCCACTTGCCCTGCTAGACAGACACTTGGGGGCACTTTGGAAAATGTTGCCAAGCTTCTTCCGGGGCTGCTCATTATTACCCCTCCAAAGGTCTGCCCTTAAGTTTGCTTGAGTTGTATTGCTTGAGTTGGACTGGCAATAAAGTTGCAGGCTCGTAATTGAGTGCCATTCTGGCAACAGCGAGACTGCCACCGATTGGTTTGGAGCCAATCTGGAGCGCACTGTCAGCGCCCCTCAATGTGACAGTGCGCATCTAATGGCCCAAATTGCGCTCCCAAATTCTTCCCAAAGCTTCTCGAGAGTGACAGACCAAGTTTCAGCTGCCATTTGGTCGCAACCAAACGATCGCAGCGCCTCGAAAGGCTCCTCAGGAAGCGTTCACTCATTAGAGTCTAACTGAAACTGGACAAACAGAGGGCTCCTTTAGCGCCTGCCACTTGAGGCCTCTTCTTTCCTTCTCCTTCTCCCAGCCCCATCGGCTCCCATAGATAAGAGCTGGTAATTGTTTGCGGAATAAAATCTCCAATTGGACACACTTTAATTGAAGGCTAACTCAAACCTCGCTAACTCAAATCTCCGACTGACCAAATGGACCAAATGTCTCGGCCAAATTTATCGCGCGCAAGGTAAATAAACGCTCGCTCGAGAGGAACTAGTCACAGCTGTTGTCCCTCCCGCCAAGACACGGTTCATCGGCCTCTTCAGGAACAATAAACATGGACAAAACTCAGAGACCTGGAGGGTCATCTCTTTGTGTACTCTTGTGTGTGGTCCTCAGGTGCAGTGTAGCTGTGCCCCCATGAGAGCTGGTCTCTCTAAAACTCCACCAAACAAAATGCCTGCGGGCAGGACAACGCACCAAACTGGCCGCTCGACACTTGAACCGAATTTGAACCTCGCGAATGAGTTTCGAGTTGAAAGCTCTGCCACTTACCTTTAGTTTGTTCAAAGTATCAGTTCTGCTCATTCAAAGCGCCAGAATTCAATTTCAGGATCCAAACTGTCGCTCTGATGGATTTCTATTTCGAATCAGACTCCAATGCACTTCCGTTCAGCTGGCTTGACGCGATTTTGGCCGCTTTTCAGACGATAAGATCAGACAATCCTTCGCTGACTATCGAACTAGAAAAGCCGAGTTGTTTATTCGCTCGAATAGTCGTTGGAATATTATATAACAATATAGCTCCCTCTTTTTGCTCGTCCCTCTTTTGCTATGCACTCTCTTGAACTGGCTCTAGCTCGACACCAATTGGAGGCTACTGTTCAGCACTCTCTTGATACAATGTATGAATTCGCAATGAGATGCAAAAGGCCGAAAATATATCCTTCGTGTGTCTCTGCACTGATCTATCGAGTTTATGAGATCTTCAAAACAGTTTACTTTTACTTTTCACTCTCTCAAGCAGTTGAAGTCAGAGCAATGAAACGTCATGCGCCAACCAAGTGTTTGTCTATGATCGCGACTCACAAACTGTTTTGATGTTTGATTCAAACTAGCAGTCTGATGCGGCTCCTTAAAAGTCTATGTGTTAAGTTTACTCTCGAAACAAGTCGAAATGTAACTGAAAATCTTGCAAACAAGCTTCTCGCAACTTAAACTTTTAGCACACAAAAAGTTCAACACTTGAACTTACTAGCTTGGACCGCCAAGTAACACTCAATTCGCACTCAATTCCGGCAAACTCATGCAATTTCCAGCAATCGGAAGCAAAAATTCGACTACGACGTGGGTTTGTCTCTGCGCTTCGATTGGAATCGTTCAATCTCTCTCTTTCTCTGATAACTCTTTTGTCGCTAACCACCTGCAACGGTGACTGTTTCCTGCTCTCTAATCTCAAAGAGCCCTCAAGCAAAATGGCAACCTGAGCAAGTCTCAAGAGATTGCGCGATTCCCTTTTGTCCGATTTCATTTGGGCGCCGCCAAGCAAGTGGACGAAACCGGCGCTTCACTCACCAGATTGGGCAGCTGGCGCCCAGATGTGAGCTCGGGCTTGGCAGACGCATGCGCTTTTGTGTGTGATTGGACTCCAGGTTGCTGTCACGCCATTGGGCCGAGCGAGAACTGTTCCATCGCCAATTGTGATCGGGCCCCAATTGCCACACACGTCGGGCTCTCCATCATCACCGGAAATGTGCGCGGCCATTGTGGAACAAGATGAGTTGCGCGCCACATTGTTCAGGGCCTGCAGGATATTTCCGCCCCAAGTCTGTGTGACGCAGCCAGACTTTGTTATTGAGCCTCGAATCACTCGAGCTGGCGAGCTGCTCACTTCGAGAGGTGTGCAATTTCGCCCCCCAAACACTCGAGCTTGCCAGCGAACAGTGTCCTGTTACAAGTTTGTTTCTCTCTCGCGCTTCAAGTGGTTCTGTTTGGCGGCGCATCTGTTGCCAAATAGACAACACAGCTGAGAAGGCCTGTGCTCTCATCGTCTAGGCCTGCCTGTTTTTCAATATGGATCCTTCGACAATTTATCGCCCACCAATTCTGACATTGAATCGTCGCGTCAAGATGATTGCACTATGGCAATTCGTTGAGCAGCTTGCCGTCTATTCTAGTGTCTAGGTATCTACGAATAAGAGTATCTCTAAGAGATAGAAAAGCCCAGAAAGATGATATGGTGCAATCAGGCGAGACTGTCTGTGTTTGCTTGAGGTGTCGCGGAAGTTCTATGGACAAACTGTTCTGTGGACAATTAGAATCCACTCACGCGAGACCCAACTCGCCACATGAGCATGCACTGCTCATGTGGCACCCATTCCGCTCAATCTAATCTCGTCTAGACCCACATTATATCAATGGAATATTGCACTCAGCAAGTGCAATATGCACTAATAGAGTGCAATAGAGTTTTAATACAATCGAATTCGCCATCTCGCTCAATTTCAATTAGATGTAAGTCACGATTCTCTGAACATTGATCATGGCAATGTTGCCTCGAAAATTTCGAAGCTCTAACTCGTTGGACTACAGACGGAACCTAGTGTCTGATAGCACTCAGAAGGATTGAGCCAGAAATTTCCACTTACCTTTCAGTTTCTCCAGCTTCGACTTCCAATTATCTTCATGCTCCATATTCTTGTCGTTCATTTGGGCGCCACTTTTGCCCATCGGGCGAGAAGGCGGCGTGCAGTCTTGGTCATCTGATACTGTGGCTGGCTCATTCTGTCCAATTGGCGCGGAATTGGAGTTTTTGTTCTCCTCAGATAAGTGGCGCTCAGTGCAATTTGCCGTGTTGCTCTCTGTTCTTATTCCATTATCTCTATTCTGGCCCTGCTCAAC
>Ga0268247_10000621_pt1 | contig 11608 bp, 9 predicted proteins | sample AgamicOrMae_FD_200245 | JGI IMG/M metagenome (GOLD analysis project Ga0268247, IMG submission 200245) | Agave microbial communities from Guanajuato, Mexico - Or.Ma.e (v2) (version 2) | ecosystem: Host-associated > Plants > Phyllosphere > Phylloplane/Leaf | place: Guanajuato, Mexico | collected... | reverse complement strand
GCTGCTAGCTAAAAGGGGGGGGGCCAAAGGGGGCCAGTTGGGGGCGGCCTTGGCCGAGCTTAGGTCGCGCTTCCGGTGCCAAATATCACCGACTATTATCTGGCGCCGCGGAGGTGCAGGTGGGCCGCCTTGCCGCTTGGGCTGGCGCGAATTTGGGCTCCATTGGACGAGGCTGGCCTTCCGGAGAATGCGCCTGGCCTGGCCTTGAGGAGGGCCGCTGGATGGGCGCTGGTTGGCCGCTCGTTGACGCTCACTGGCCGCTCAACTGGCGCCACCTAAGCTCGCGCATGGGCGCCCATTTTTCGCCCCTCTGGCCACTTTTTCCCCCCAAATCCGGCCAGAAAGTGAGCGCCGGCCGCGCGAAGACGCTCGCTGCTCACGCTGGCCGACTTTGCGCCCATTGTTTGCAGCCAGCCCGATCCGATTGGGCCGCCTCGGCTCGTTAGCAGCCAGTGGAGGGCGGAAGTGGCGGAAACAGTGGCCGGTGGACAGTTGCGCGCAGGAGCTCGCTGTTCTCCAGGCAGTCTCGTGGGCGCCAATTGCGCTGACACTTTAATCTCAGGCTCCAGCGGACACAAAGAGAGAGAGAGAGAGATTGTCGCCCATTGTTGTCGCCCAGCTGCAGGAGGCCAGTTCTGGTCCTAGTCCCAGTCTGTAGTCTGTAGTGTGTAGTCTGTAGTCTGTAGTCTGCAGCTCGGCCGGTGGGCTTTCTGGCGGCGGATTTTGCGCCCGCCCTAAGCTGTCACAGTGCTCGCTGACACTTGCGAGCTCGACAAAGCGGCCTCGGCTGGTCCAGCGCCGAATTCATCATCTCGTTTGCCCTTTGGGCCGCCGAAAAGTGTCCAAAAAGCCAAACAAGTTGAGCTGGCGGGTGAAAAATTTGCCATTTGCTTTGGGGAAATTTGGAAAATTTGCCTTCCTTTTGGGTGACTTTTTGGAGAAATATTTTGCGAGAAATTTGTGAGAAAAATTTCCGAAATTTCCCAAAATTCACACTCTCTAGCCAAAGCTGAGCACCACTTTTGGCTAGACCTTAGGCTTCCCGCCTAGCCTAAGGTCTGGCCGAGACCGTCTTGGTGGCGGCCAGTTTGCCGCTCGGTTTATTTAAATCTCCATTTTGAGGCCAAAGTTAACTCAATTTTCCAGCTTTCTCAGCCCCTTTCCTCAGACCAATTGAACGTCTGGCAAGGCGACACAAAAACACAAAGCGTGCTCCATATTTCCCGCCGGCCAGCCGCACGTCTGGGCCGCTAATTCCGGCCGATTAAGCACACCCGAGCGAGCCAGCAGTTTGCTGGCGATTGCTTCGCTCTTTTGGCTCCTTTGGGCAAGTGTTCCAGAGGAAAAAGGAGCAAATTTTGGCCAAATTTCGTGCCAAATCTTCACACCAAACCAACTGGTTTGGCTCCAGTCTGGCTTGGCGCGCTCAGCCAGCCATGAGGGGCGCTTGTTTTTTCAGCCTAAGGTCTGGACCTAGTGTGCAATTTTTCTCCAAAATTGGCTCCCTGACGGCCGGCTTGTTCTGTTGGCCGGCGCTTCTCTTTTCGTTGAAGAGAAAAGATGACGAGAAATCTATTGGCAACAGAGGCCAAAAGGGAGAGACTGTGTAGGAGCGAGTCTTGCTCTCTCCTAAGCTGCTTGGAGGCAACACTTTTCACGCCGCCAAACAGTGCAGAGTGTTTTCCTCCAAACAGGCCGCATTGTTTGGGCTCGTTTTGTTGCCCGTTTGTGTGAGTTGAGCGCCTCCAGAAGGCGAACAAAACGCCCCTAAGCACAAGCATGCGGCCGCACCACTGCACTGGCGCCACCATTCAGACGCCGCTCACAAAGCGGCTGCCGAGCCAAGTGGAAAGCCGCTCCTAGAGACTGGCTCACGGAGAGGCGGCTCGCCATTCTTTGCCTCTCTCCGAGCTTGTCTCTAGCCCAAGAAGGCCTCCAACTTCTGGGCCAGAAGTTGGCTCGTGCTTGGCTCGCAAGCTGGCCCACCGCAGGCAAACCATCGACACCCGAGCGATAAAGTGATTGAATTTGCAAACAACAAGCAAAGTCAAGCCGCGCTCGATACTTTGCCTGCTTACAGGCCAAGTGTTGCTTTGGGCGCCGGCGAGTTTCCCATTTGAGTGCAAAATTGGGCCCCCAACGGCGGAAACAAATTTGGCAAGCCAAGTGGGCGCCAACTCGGCGGCTTGGCTGGCGGTTGGCAGTTGGCGAGCCCAAAGAGTTGCCAGCCCCGAAGACTGCCGCGAGCCAGACGCGCCCCGACGATGAGGAGCCGCGCGCGCAGAGCTGGCCAAGAACAAAGCGGCGTTTGCAGTGCATTGGTGCATTGCTGGAGAGCAGCCATTCAGCGCGCCCCATGCAATATGACAGCGCCAGCACCGCCCAGACACTGTCTCGCTGGCCGCCACTCGGGCCCCATTTGGCTTCGCTTCCGGCCCCAAGGATGAATGGTTTTGATCTGGGGGCCGTTGGGGCGCCGCTCTTTATCTTGGGCCATGCGGACTCGTTCCATTAGTGGAGCAATTTTAACTCTTGGCGCCAACTTTTTCTCTTCTCCACCCCACAAGACTCCTTTTTAGCCGCCGGAAACAGTGCTCTAAGAGACTGCTAGATGTACAACTTGGGGAACAAATTGATTACATCGCTCAAGACAAGCGCCCAGCCAGTGCTAGTGGGCCCTAAGGAGTGGGCTCAGTGTTGGCGCCGGGCTGATTTATACTTTGTTTATATGCGATGTTGATTTGGGCCCCATTGAAGCCAAATTGAAGCTCGCCCTAAGAGCGAGCAGAGCCAGACGGACGGCAAGCCGGCAGAACGGCAAGACGGCTGGAAATTGATTCGGCCCGACGCGGCGAGCCCAATTGCGCGAGAGTGCTCGTGTCGCCCCAATTGTGCCCATCCGAGGCGACTGTCTGCGCGCCTCTTAACACCCTCAATTACGGCCCAAGAGAACCCCCAAGCTGGTCCCTCTTATCAGGGCTTCTGTATCGCGCTGGCCGGCGCATCAATGGTCGAGGGAGAGAGCGCGCCAAGACCGCTCCTTGGCGCCGCCTCTGCTGCTCCCGAGCGCCAGTCTGGCCTCACATCCGCTGGTCTCACATCCGGAGCCTTGGTGGCCAGCTTAGAGACTGGGGAGGGTGGAAAAAATAAATGGAAAACAACTAATCTCGATGAATAATTAGACTTGGGCTCTCTGTTTTCAGTCCATTTTGGCTCTTTGGTCTTTGGAGCCGAGCCCAACGAGCCAAAATGGACTGAAAACAGGCTTGTGTGTGTGTGGGGCGCCCTTGTAGTGCGCCTTGCAGCGCAGTATTGCAGTGCAGTATTGCAGTGCAGTATTGCAGTGCAGTATTGCAGTATTGCAGTGAGCGCACACGCTAGAGATTGGGTCTGTCTGCAGCGCGCGCGCAAAAATCGGCCCCCTCCCATTTGGGATAAAATATGCACAAGCAGGCGCCACAGAGCAGCCTAGTCCTCGATTTACATACGCTATTTTATGGTGCAAAAATGCGCTCCCCTTTATCTGGCCCGCCTTGAGTTGAGTGTCCCTTTTTGGTGTCCCTTTGGCAAACTGGCGTGAAGCCAAGCCGAGCCAAGCTGGACGACGGCCAATGGTCAAGGCGGCCCCCAGAGTGCCACTCTCTCTCTCTCTGTTCATGGGCACTGCTGCTCCACTTTCAAGCTTGATGTTTCATTTCGACTCAATCCCAGAGAGTCAATTCAATTTTCGTCACCAAACTGGCACTCTCAATTCAACGCTTAGCCAGCTCCACTTCAAGCCAGACGACAACAGCTGAGTTAGTGAGTTGGGAGCCAAAGTGGCGCCACCCAAAGAGGCAAAACAACGCCAAGAGAACTTGCGCCAACAACTTGCTCCATTTTATTTCCCCCACTCCCACTCCCAATCCACAAACGGCCCCCAAAAGCCAAACACTTGCCGGCTTCTTCATCGCCCATTTTGGCGAATAAACTCACCAATTGAATACCAAGTCTCCACAGTGCAAACAGTCGCCCAAAGAGCCAAAAGACCAAAGGCTCCACTCTAAATGGGGCCGCTGGAAACCACTTCTGGCCGGAAGTGGCCCAGGCGCCTCTTGGGCTCGAGCTGGAGGCGACTGGCCCAAGAGGCGTCCCTCTGGGGGATCTGTCTTGTGGTGCAAGTGGAGACAAAGAGCGAAAGGCTTGCAGAGTGCAGTTTGCAGCTCGCATTTTGTAGCAAGTCTCTGGTGGGCGGACGTTTGTCTGCGATCTGGCTTATTATGTGCACTTGGCGCCTTGTTGGGCGCCAATTTGGGCCCAGTTTGGCGTGGAAACAAAGAGGGGGAACATTATGTCACTCGGCTGGCCACGCTCTGCAGCCAGGCGACGCTTAGGGTGCGCAAATCTAAGCGGAAATTCCACTCAGATTTGCGCCCGAATGCAAAGTGACTGAAATGGAGGAAAAAGTGGGCAGTTTAGTGAAAAATGCACCAAAATGTCCGAAAATGCAACCCTTTAACTCAAAACTGACCACTTGTGTATCTCTATTCTCTATTCTTTATTGACCCCACTCACTAACAATAACAATAACACAAACCTAAACATAAACACAAACATAAACAAACAACGTGCATGGACGCAAATTTTTAACCATTTTAACCAAACTTTTGACCGATACCACGAAACCACGTCTGCACTGTTGCTTGGTATCGATGACTGATGTTATTGATTTCCATCGAAATGGAATGGAATGAAATTGAATTGAAATTGAATCCATTTTGGTCGATTTTATCATTTGCGCCTCTCTCTCTGAGTGCAGGATACTGGCCATTCGACTGGCGCATCTGCAACCTTTGGGTGACCTGCGACGTGCTCACTTGTTCCTCGTCCATCCTGCACATGTGCTTCATAAGTGTGGGCCGCTACTTAGGCATAAGGAATCCTCTGCACGCGCGCCAAGCAAACCTCTTTGTGTCGCGCAGGGCAGTCCTCTGGCGCATTGCCATTGCTTGGGCCTCGTCGGCGCTCATTGCCTCGCCGATAACAATGATGTCCCTTTACGACCACAGGAACATCATTCCCAGCCCGCAGGAGTGCACCATAGCTAACAAGTACTTCAAGATATTTGGTAAGTAGCAGCGGGGGGCCACAAGAAAGCTTGCTCAGAGAGAAAGCTTGCCACAAGAATGCTGGCCGCAAGCTTGCCCAGCGAGTAATCCATGTGGATTTCCTTATTCTCCTCTCCTCTGGCTTATTCCTTGGCCTTCATTCTCCGCGCTCGGCCACTTTCCAATTCCAGAGTGGCCGATCCACTTGCTTCGGATTGGCCCTTCTGGTGTCTGTGTGTTCTGCTGTTCTGCTACGTCCACTCACTGTGCTCACTGCCAGAGACTGTCTCTCTCGAGAGCCTCAGCTTTCTGCTGGCCGCAAGGCCCTGCGGATAATTCTAATGGGCGAGAGTGAATGGCGAAACACAATCGAGAAATAGAATTGAGAGATGGTCTCGAGAAATGTACTGAAAAGCGGGCAAGACGGCGCATTTCTGATCGATTGTTTGTGCTAGTCTGTGCTGCTCTATGCTTCTCTGTCCTAGTCTCAACCTCAATCTCAATCTCTGTCTCTGTCTCAATCTCTGTCTCCATTTCCACTCCACTTGGCCTAACTGGTTGGCGTCGTTTTGTCAAATAAACACAAAAACTGTCAACTCTCTAAACTGACCCCAAACGGAACTGCAAACGCGCAACTTCAAACACGAAATCTAAACTTGGCTCTAAGGCTCGCTGGCCGCCTTTTTCATTCCAATGTTCGTCATGGTTTCCTCCTACATAATGACCGTCCGTTTGCTGAGCCGGCGGGCCAAGTTTGTGCGCAACGACCGGCTGCTCGTCCAGCAGCAACAGCAGCAGGCCAGCTCGGACAACTCGCCGCCCGACGACCAGGAGGCAGCCCATTTGAGCGGCTCGCTCCAAGCCCAAGCGGAAGCGGAAGGGGAAGGCCACAAGCTGGGCCGGCGGGCCAGCAAGTCGGCTGGCGAGTGTGAGCGTCGGCGGCGAGAGGCCAGCGCGCCGCCGGCCAGACCTAAGGGCCGGCCGGCCGATGGGCAGCCAATAAAGTGGCCCCACTCGCACTCGCACTCGCACTCGCAGCCCACAGGCCCAGAGGTCAGCGCGGGCGGCGAGCACAGTGTTGCGTGGCCCAAAGTGGAGCCCAGTCCGCCTGGGCCGCCGCAGACTGGGAGCGGCCCAGGCAGGCAAATGGACGCAGAAGGAGGCACGCTGGAGGGCCGCGAGTTGCTCATTTGTTCATCATTTTTATCGCCCATTCCTTGCCCACAGCCAAGCCAGTGGGGGCCAAGCATCAAGGCGGCCCACTCGGCGCCCAGTTGCACGGCGCCCCCGGGGACTGTGTTCGCGGATCCGGCTCGAGTGGAGGCACTCTCGCGGGGCGTCTGTCTGCTGAATGGGCACTCGCTCAGCAGCTACATCGACGACGAGCAGCAGCAGCAGCAGTGGCGCTCGCACGACGAGCTGGCGCCCAGCGCGCCAAGCTCGCCGCTTCCCGCGGGCGCCCCACGCAAAGGGTAAGTTTGGGGGCGATCTGGGCGAGGAATATGCGCCCAGTTGGCCGCCAATTGCGCCACAGAGGCACTCTCGGCCGCCAGGAAGCACTGACCCTTCTCATGGGCGCCCACCAGCGCCATAAGCGAGCCCAAAGACCAGCCAAAGTAACCCAAATTAACCGAAACTCGACGCAACTAACTCGAAAAACGCCGACAATGGTCCTCGAAACCGCAGAGACAACGAGTGGGCGTCTGTGCGCCACTTGGGCCCAGGCGGAGGGCGCCAATCAGAATGGAACCACAAGAACAGCAACAGCAACAACGAAAACAACAACAACAACAACAATAATAATAACAACAACAATAACAGAAACCCTAAGCAGTGGGGCAGGTCGTGCGCGCGGGCGCGCAGTGCATGGGGCGCGTGCGAGCGGCGCTGCTGCCGCGACTCGCAGTGTGCAGTCGGCTCGCGCACTGCCCTCCACTGTGTGTGCGCGTGCTCCTGCCACTGCTGCTGCTGCCTGGCGCCACTCGCGCAAGGGCCCCAGCTCGCCACTTCCGGCGCCCCCCGAGCGCCCAGGTCGCCGGCGGGGCAGTGTTGCGGAAAGCGCGATGAGTCGCGCGCCCACAACCGCGATAATAAGCCGCCCAAGTGGGCCTGCCGGTGCGCCGGGCCGGCGCACAATCATCACGCCAGCCGCCCATTAGACGAGGCCGGCGGTGGGGCCTTGCCGGGCGCGCAAGCCGAGCCGCCGCAGGGCCAGCAACACGGCGGCCGGACGTGCGGCCAGCTCAAGCTCGGCCAGGCGAACAGCTGCGCCGGCGAGCTGGACGCTGGGGCGGCCCTTGGGGCGAGTGGCGGGCCGGCCAACTGCGGCCCGATGCAAATGGACGCGGCCAGAGACCAGGGCCGGCCGGGCGGCGCGCCACTGGCCCTGGACGAGCTCGGAGCGGCGCCGCCCGGGGCAGTGGCGGACGCGCGGCCGCCCGAGACCGGCGGCGCCGCGGGGGCGCCATTGGGGCGAATCTGGAAAGACTGTCAAAGTGTCTGCGGTGCTCATGATAGATTGGCGCTTCATTTGCAGCCGGGCGCAGATCAACCAGTTGGCGGGGCCAGTCCCTCGGAGCAGTCTCGGCTGAGCGGCGAGATTGGGGCTGGCGAAAGGCAGTCCCAATCTCAGTCCCACTTGCACTTGCAATCTCAGTCGCAGTCTCGATTGCAGACACAGTCGCAGGCGCACACAGTCTCGCAGACAATCTCGCACACAGTCTCGCAGACAATCTCGCAGGCGCAGCGCGGCGAACAAAGCGCGCACAGTCTGCGGGAGGGGCAGCACGGCGATCATGGTGGACGCCAACGAGCAGCGCAGTGCGCCCACTGCGCCAATTGGCGCCAATGGGCCGCCGCTAACGAGCAGCGCCGGCCGCCGGTTTGTTCTTGCGCCCAGCGCCGAGACGCCACTGATGATGCTTGCCCCCCTGGCCCCGCTGGACGCCCGCCGCCCGCCCAAGAGGCCCACCAGCACCTCTGGGCGCCGGCCGAGCAGCAGCAGCAGCGGCCGCCGGCCGCCGACATTGAAAAGAGTATTAGGGATAGTAATAACAATCATTACCATGGCTCGCCCGCCGCCACCACCGAGGCCGCCGACGCCAAGACGACCGCCGGGGGAGGCAAATTATTTAAGGCCGATCAATTAATCTTGCCAAATGGAGGGCCCGCGGCGGGCGCATATCTGAGCGGCGGCGGCGGCGCCTCTGCTGCGGCCGTCTCTCCGCCGGAAGCGCCGCCGGCCAGTCCGGGCGAGCTCGCCGACAGGGCTTGTTGCGGCGCCGAGATGAGCTCTCGCCACTCGAGCTCGAGAGGCGGCCTGGACGTGGCGGCGGCGGCGGCGGGCCCGAGGCACGCCCACCCTGAGGAGCGGGCCGAGCTGGGCGGCGCGTGCAGCAGTGGGCGGCGGTGCGCGCGGCCCACTGCTGCGGGCGCGCACAGAGCGCAGAGGAGCGCGCGCCGCAGCAGAGCCGCGCCCGAGCAGCAGGCGGCCCGCGCGGCCCACCAGAACGGGCGGCCCGCTCGCCACCGCCAAGACCACCACCAGGCCGGCTTGGGCCAGTGTGGCCACTGCGGTCGCCTCTGCTTGCCCAGATTGCATGTGCACGGCCCGGAGCGAGCCCGCGCCCACAGACAGAGCCCGCGAGCGAGCCCGAATGGCAATGAGCAGCCGAATTGGAGTCCAAACTCGAATCCAAGCCCAAGCCCAAGTCCAAATCCAACTCTGAATCCGAATCAGAATCCAAATCAGGCCCAGTCACAGTCTCAGGCCCACACGCAGGCCCAGCACTGCCATAATCATCATCATCATCATCAGAGACGCGCGCACAGACGCACGCACACATGCAAGAGAGCCGCCTCCTCAGCTCAGACGGGCGGCTCCAATTTGTTCTGCCATGGTCCAAGTTGCGGCCCCAGTTGCGCCCACTCTTGCGCCCACTCTTGCAACCACTGGGCCGCCAGGGAAACCGGCGCAAGTGGCCAGAGCGGCGCGAGGAGTGGGCCCCAAAGTGGCCGGCGAGACGATATGTCTTGCTTGTCGATTTTGGCCGCCGACCACAATGGGCGCCCCAAAGACAAAGGGGCGGCAATTTCGCTGGCCCGCATGATGGCTGGGAGCCAGCAAGCGAGCGAGATGGAGATGGAGATGAGCTGCGGCAAAATGATGATGCTCATGATGATGGCCAGCCGGCCGGCCGCCAACGGAGACAAATCCGCCGCCGCCGCCGAGCAGCACAACTCGCCGGGGCTTGGGAGCGGCGGCGGCAACGGCGACTTGGGAGTTAAACAACAACAACAAAGGGGAACCCATCCGGCCGCGCTCGCCAAGGGTCTGGGCTCGGCGCTCTTTGTGCTCGAGTCGCTGGAGGCGGCCGACCAGTTGGTGGCGGCGCAGACTGGGGCTGCTGGCGAGCTCGAGCTCGAGCTTGGCGCCACTCCATTGGGCGAGCGGCCAAATGGAGAGCGGCCGGCTGACGAGCACAGCGGCGGGCACGCAATTGAGACGTCCGACAGCCAGCATGATGGGCCCCTGGCGGCCCAGCTCGGCCACTGCTCGGCCCCAAAGCTTAGTCTCCGCGACCAGAAGGCGCCGCCGGCCCCCAAAGGTGAGCAGCGCGCCGACAGGGTCCACTATGGCGACACCATGAGCAGACAGAGCAGCCAGAGCAGTGGTGCCAACGCCCAGGGGGCCAGCCCAACCACTTCGGCCGCCAAGACGGACGCCGAGCTCGAGTCCACCAAGGCCAGCTCGTCGGGCAACAAGAGTGGGGCCAGTGTCCAGCAGGTGGCCATGATGCACCGGCAACGAGCTCGTCTTGGTCCAGTGTGGCGCCAGAGGAGCAGCAGCGGCCGGGCCACCACCCAATCGTTCACCGCCAACAACCATCACCACATGGACGAGCCACAAATGATACGCTATCTGGGCTCCTCGGTGCAGGTCCGGAGCGAACAGAAGGCCACCAAAGTGTTGGGACTAGTCTTTTTCACCTTTCTCATCTGTTGGTCGCCCTTTTTTCTCATCAACTTTGCCCATGGTTTCCTCAAACGCGAACAACTGGCCCACTACATCTCGGACCAAATGATGACCACCTTCCTCTGGCTCGGTTACATTTCTTCAACCATCAATCCGGTCATTTACACCGTCTTCAATAGGAACTTCCGCAAGGCTTTCAGGCAGCTAATCCTTTGCCAGGGACCCGTTTTGCGTGGTCTCAGGCGCACCGATACAGGTTTCATGGCCACCTTTCATGGACATGCCAACAGTAAACATCAAAGACATTTTTCACGTGCCAGCGACCTCCGTAGGTCCTATTCCAAAACCACCGCCAATTATAATGCCCTTCAACAGACGACAAACCAAAATAGTAGTGCAAATTGTCATCCAACCATCAACACTCAATGTCAGAGCGACATCTCTACCTCCAATTTAGCCAAACAATCGTTGGGCTCTACCAGAGCTGTCGACACCGACCAATAAATCCCCACGAAAGCTCACAACGGTTTCTTTTGGATTTTCAACACCTTGGTTATCCTGTTCCTAATTCTAGATCTTATTGTTAGCTTCTTTCAAGATGTGTCTCTCATGTTTCGGAATGTTTTCACTCGTTCGAGCCCTCGCCTTGGCCGGACTCTACATTCTTCATCAGGTAGTATGCGCATTTGAGGGCAAATAGCAAATAATTCATCCACGGCGGCCACTCACGTTCGCTTGTTGCGATCCAGAAATGTTGGACACTAGAAATTATAGATTTAGAAATGTGAAGCAGCTGATGAATCAGAGAGAAGTTAAATAATACGGATACATATCCTTGTTTTATTTTAAAAACAACACGGACCGCTTAGAGTTCGTTGCGTGGGAATCTGAACTCCAGATTCTGAAGCTGCGGGAACCTGACACGCCCATCTGCTTCCAGCTGTTCCGAAGGTTCGCGCTGGCCAGCAAAGCTTGACAGGTTGCCGAGACTGCTTGTAGTAAGCCAGGTCGGCCCAGCGGCTAGACCTTTGCGTAGAAGCCAGGTGTTTATTCAGTCTGGCCCCACAGCACTGCGCATAGGCCCCAAGTCAAGAGTTTATGGTATTTCTCTTCCGAATCAGATGTTTTAATTAGAATGCCAGAATTGCACACAACAAGATGACTCATTTATCACCTGACATCTTCGGCAGATATCCCACCATGTACGATACATCCATGTATAACGAAATGCCTTTCCCCTACGAGGAGGATCGAATGGGAATGACGGTCACATCTGGCAAGGTAACCATAAACAAGGATAACTCGAATTTAATAGGAATCAGTATCGGCGGTGGATCGCCAAATTGTCCATGTCTGTATATTATTCAGATATTTGATAAGACGCCTGCAGCTCTCGATGGCACTCTGGAGCCTGGCGATGAGATAACTGCAATCAATGGGGTCTCAGTGAAGAAATCGACCAGAACCGAGGCAGCCCAGGCAATCCAAGCAAGCAAGGAGAGTGTTACAATCAACTACAACAAGCTGCATGTGGACATGAGCAAGG
>Ga0268247_10000620_pt1 | contig 11640 bp, 7 predicted proteins | sample AgamicOrMae_FD_200245 | JGI IMG/M metagenome (GOLD analysis project Ga0268247, IMG submission 200245) | Agave microbial communities from Guanajuato, Mexico - Or.Ma.e (v2) (version 2) | ecosystem: Host-associated > Plants > Phyllosphere > Phylloplane/Leaf | place: Guanajuato, Mexico | collected... | reverse complement strand
CAAATCATATGCGAAATCTCCATTGTGTATGAAAAGATCGTTCTCTCCAGAATTGGCCTCGATGATGAGAGAGTCTTCGGATCGTCCATTGACCAGACCGAAATCCCCCAGAAAGACAACGTTTAGTGCTCTAGTCTCGTCTTCGAAACGGATAGGCCTGAGATTGAATGTGGGAGATTGAGCCCAAGAGGTGCCATCCTGATCACAAGAAATATAGTATTGTATCTCTTTCGCACTCACAGAGTCTAAGTTCAGTGTCGCTAAGTGAAAATATCTACTGATCGAGTCTCCGTAATCATTCGAGAAGAGTCTACTTGTATCATCGTTTTGCTTGTTCTCGATCCTGACCTGACTGAGACGGCCTTCCGTTAGGCCGAAAACTTCTGATTTGCGGTCATCCGAAAGTAGATAACACTTGGCTGGATTCTTGGTTGCCCATGTTACAATGTATTCTCCATCCTTTCTACCCAGGGACAAATGTATTTGCTCTGGGTTAACGCTGTAATCTAGATCAATTCGCGGCAACCATAGGTCCAAGACGGTACAGATTATGAAGAATTGCAACGAAGTGAAACATAATATTGCGGCTAGCTTGAAAAACCAGGAGTATGAGGATGGGGTTGATTCCTGCTGTTTTCTGTTTGCATTCCTATTCCAATAGAAGTCTTCCTCACGGAAGATCAAATATGGATTGGAGGCCTTAGTTTGTTGTTTGTTATCCATGACATTGAAAGACAGGAGAGTGGGAAATGAGAAATGTCTGAGATGGAATCCTAAGTTACCATGCGAAGCATTGTGAAAAGGATAGGAAGATATCTTTCATTTGCTTGTTGTGAGGTGGGTTTGTTGTTATTGGCGGCCGACAACAAACCACCGCAGTGCAGCGGCAACAACAACAATAATGCAAGGGAACTTACACGGGGTCTGTGCAGTGGGCCAACATAAAAGGCTGCCTATCATGCGCATTCAGCGCCCCCAAAGCATATCATGACCCCCATATCGTGTTCGCCTAGCTCACGGCCACCATTAAGGTCTTCATGGTGGCGCTCTTCTTCTGTTGAACAATGCGGAAAGCAGTTGAATAATTGTTACGTTATCCGCCTAATTAAGCCCTCTGGCTTGGTCCGCGCTCATTCTCATCCATTGGGCTTTCGACGTGTGACTGCCATCGAGACAGAGACAGCTAGAGAGAGACAGAGTTAGACCCCTATTGAGCTCGATATCACTTCAATTGTGGGCCAATTCAATAGATTATTGCAAAGTTATGATAGTTTCCGTGAGCTCAGATCGTGCTAGCATGGAACAAGTTGATAGTACGCATAGAAAATTAGCTCTCCCTCCGTCAGGAATCATCGAACTGATGTTTGGGGAGATAAAATCCGTGTGCAAAGGATTGAGTTCGTTTGCGGGGTGGCTTCAAGCGACTCGCTGCGGGCACCTGAACAATGATCCAACAAGACCCTTGGGGCTGGATTCTCGAAATGAGCATCGGAGGCAGTGGTCGCTGTTGGGTCGATGTTTGAGTGAGTTTAATTGCATGTGGGGAGAAGTGTGTGAATGTGTTTGGCGAGCGAGGAAAAAGGAAGCGACAGAGCGACAGACTCCTTGAGGGGCAGGAAAATGGCGTTAATTAAGTGAATTTCGGTCGTTGTATTGATGTCCGAAGGGGATCCAATTTGATGCCAGTGCGAGCAGTGGATGGGCAATTGATGGTGGAAAAGGGAAATGGAGCTCCTGGAGCGAGGGGGCAATTAAAAGGGTCCAGCGGACAAACTTTTGCACACACGAGCGAGAAAGCCCGCTCACCAAGTTACCCGTTTTTCCTCTTCCTCTCTGTCTGGCCCTTTTTATCCGTTTTTCTTCGGTCTCTCTTCGAGCAGCGTGTTCATTGGCCGACTATTTTGAGGCAAATATCAACCTGTTGCGCTCTCACGTTGTTATTTTGCGTCATCATCATCATCAGATGAACGACAAGAGAGTGCTTGTCCCGAACAGAGGAAAGTGTTGATGAAATCATTTGCCGCCTCGAGTGTTCCTGTGGACAAGCTAGAGGGAGGAGGAGGAGAAGGAGGAGGGGGAAAAAAGTTGAAAACAAAATCACAGTTTCACTTGCCGATTGGTGCTGGTAGCTAGCTGGCAGTTGTTGCTTGTAGTTGGTAGTTGTATGGTGTATGCATTCATTTGTTGCTAGCCGGCGGCAAAACAACAGGGCTTGAGAATAGCTGCACCAAACGGCAGCAACAGGTGCGCAGGATGATGCGGGAAACGAGACACACTGCACAGTGTGAGGCGGTGCTTGTTTTCACTCGTTTCAGGAGCCGACGGTCAGTAGCTAAAAGTGGTGCATTTGAGTTTGGATGTGAGCAAGCGAGCAGCCAGCAAGCCAGCTAGGCAAGCCGACGAGGGAAAGCGACAGAGTGCTGGTCAGTGCCACTTGGAGGACTAGCAATGAATTGGCTCCGGCCACTTTGCTCGCCTAGACCGCCGATAAGCTCGTGGCTGAGTGGCAACAAGCGCTGGCCAGCCGGACGAGAAAGGGCCACTCTCTGGCGGCACAATAGGGCCACCCGTTCGGTGGCACTGGAACAAAAACATCTCAACAGGCGCAGAGCTCCACAAGGTGCTTGTGCGCTGCTGCTTGGAGGCGGCAAGGAGCAGGCGAGACAGAGCGCCGAGACACAACCGGACAGAGACAAAGCAATACTGTCCTCCATTGGAGACCATTGGATGCGGAATGAGTGGTGTGTGTGAGAGCGACTGAGAGAGACAGAGACTGAGAGATAGGCGTCCAGAAATCGGCATTGAGTGATGAATACTGGAGTGAATGTGGTGGCATTTCATTGCGTTTGCAAGAAGCATAAGAAAGAAAGGTAAGGAGATGAGAGTTTTTCTTGGTCGTTGGTCAAGTCTGATGGATTCTTTGACCGTTGTGAGATCGATTGAAGTGAAAAGAGGAGAAAAAAATCAGATAAAAGTACAAACTAGATCCACTTGGCTGCATGCTCTGCAACCATTTCACCAGTTAGACATTAGTGAGAATAAGAGGGAGAAGAAAGTTTTCTCTAGTCCATTGCCATCGAGAGCCCAATAGACAGCCAGTGTCTATTGAAGGACAGCTCAAAGTTGTGTGTGTGTGTAGTGAGGCAGAGTCGAGCTAGAAGAAATCGGCGACGCTAAGGATGAGCTCGCCTCAATGAGATGCGCCCTGTTGTTGTGCTGGTTGCAGTTGTTGCCTTTTTTAAATCCATTTCTCTTGTCTGCTGCTGTCCTTGTTGTCGTTTGTTGCCGTTTCTCTTCTTCTTGTTGTTGTTGTTCCCGATCATCGAGTCGAATCGAGTGATAGCAAATCAAATTGACCAGCAAAGGAGAGCAAAGGGGAGAGAGTTCGGTGAGACTTCTAGTTGCCAAAAGCGAGCGCTTTTTTGCTGACAAAATTCAGACGCCCGTCAAGTAACTGAGAATGGAATCACAATTAGCCAACGGGCCAAAGGTTCAATTGTGCACAGAGGGCGATGGCATGAAGATGTCTTCGTGGCGAAGGAGAAAGAGGCGCAAAGATGGAGATATTTGCAGGAGGAATTCGATATTGGAAATTCAGAGAGAGAATAGCAATCTAATTAATGTGATAGTTCTCCTTATGAGAACGACAATTGCTCTACAATTCATGATCTCAGGCAGCTCGCAGTCGCCTCAGTCGCCGGCAAGTGGCCGTCAAACAAGTGGCGTGCTTGGAGTGATCGAGCAAATGCATACACCAGCAAACCGGCACAATGCCAGCCAAGCAGAAGAGAGAAGCATCCAAGAGTTGGGCAAGCGAGGGGCTCTGTTGCGCTCGCTTGTGGAAGCTCAGCAGCGAGAAGATGACAACCGAAACGATAATTTGACGCCCTCAGATCAGCAGCAGCAGCAATCAGTGGCGTTTTTGGCGAGCGACAAAAGCAGATACAGAAAACAGAAGCTCCAGAGAAGTCTCACAATGAAACTGAATGATACCACATATTCGAGAGCATCAGGTGGACCCAAACGGGAGGGCCACTTGATTAAGTTATTGTCGAGACCGCGCCAATTTTTCCATTCCTTCGTGCCACACATTCTCAACAAACAACAGGTCCTCGAGCGGCCCAAAATGCGCCCATCCAAAGGGCGCCCCTCGCGCCCCCCAGTGAGACGGCAACCTTCGAGAGAGTCGCTCGAGGCGGCCAAAACGGGTGCCATAGTGCACAGGTTCAGCTTGGTGGAGAGCCAAAGTGGGCCCCACCGGAACGTGCACGGCGCCGATCTGGGCGCCCTCCTGGAAGATCGAGAGCGTGCACAATCGATCATTAGCAGCGACCAACTCCAACAGTCAAACCTGAGGCCAAATTATCCCACAATCTCGGCGCACAACCAAATGGCGCCCCAACAGATGCCAAACACCGTCCGTTTCTCGCCAAACAGTCCGCCTCTCGGGCGGCCCATTGGCAGTGAGCCAGCACCAACGGAGACGGTCCCAAGTTCTGCTCAATACCACAGAGGTCGGCCCTACGGACAACCCGTCGGAGGAGGACCGGACAGCGGCGGTCAGTCGCTGGACGAGAATGGTGCCAAAGGAGACAGGCTGAGTGCCAACTCGCTGGGGCCACACAATGATAAGGTCTACCTTCTGGGCCCCGAAGGCCAGCACACGGAAGGTGGTCCAGCGGGCGACGGCGGCGGAAGTGGCGAGGACAACCTGCCGGACAGAGGCCCGCCGGTGAGCCAGATGGACACGGAGCAGAGTTTGAGCGAGACGGACGAGCAAATCAGGAACGAGTACGAGAGGAGACTGAGAGAAGTGGCCAACTTGAACAACACCGCCGCAGGACCTGCGGGGCTCGGGCACGACGTGCGGCCCACGCAGCAGCTCGCGCCCGCAAACCCGCCGAACCAGTACTTCCCTACGACGCGGTACGCGGGCAGCCAGACACGCCCATCACCGCTTGTGCAAATCCCGCCGCCGCAGCCGCCCACTAGCATGTCCACGCTGCCGGTGATGCTCGTTTGGCCCTCGACGCATTCCAGTCGGCCGGCCAGCTCGGGCGACGACGACCGACTGGCTGGCCCCAGTCCAGAGGAGGACGAGGGCCAGCCGCAGGCGGGCGAACCGATGGGGGACGGATGGCCGCCGCAAATGGGGGCTCCGCCGAGGCTGGAGCGCTCGAGGGAACTGGGCCCGGGCGGCCAGATGGTGTTGGTGGCGAGCACGCCCGCGCGGCCCGACGATCTGGAGGAGTCCGAGCGGCAGCGGCAAGACGAGCAGGACAATGCTTACGGGGGGCGCGCCATTGGCGAGCTCAGGCCGGCAAACGTGCGGGCCGCCTTCGTGCCGAGCGCCCTGGAGACCATTGCCCAGTTGCGGCTGAACGAAACTGCGCCAGGCAGAGCGCCGCCACCGCCGCTGTCGAGCTTCGAGGAGGACCATGAAGCGATTGGGGGGAACTTTGATCGGCAAACAATTGGCCGTAAATTGGCGCTTAATGAGCGAGCTGTGGTGGTCGGCGAGCTGCAGGAGAGCGGGCAGAGGGGCGCCAGTTTGCAGCAACAGTTGCAGCGAGTGCAGCGGGCGGGCGGCGGCGGCTTGGCGCTGGTGGAGGGCCAACAGGCTGGCGGTCTGGCCGACGGAAACTGGCACAACGACTCGCTCAGAGTGGAGCCTGCAGACCAGTCGGCGGCGCTCAGAGAGACCATCAAGAGGCTGCATCAAACGAAGGCTCGCATCAGACAGCTGCAGGCCGAGCTCGAGCTAGACCAGCGGGCCAATCGGGCGCCGCCGCCCGCCAGCATGCCCGAATGGACGGCGGGCCGCGAGCGCATGGCTGTGGCGCCCAGCGCGGAGAGCGTGTCCACGCCCACCCGGCTAGCGTTCGAGCCCGCATCGACGGCGGCGCCCCCGGCGGCCCGGAGCGAGGCGGAACCGGCGAGAGTTGTGCCCGGCGGACACCCAGTGGACCGGTCGGTGGTGCGCTGGTGGTCGCAGCAGGGAAATACTGCCGGTGGGCCAGCGCCGCCCGTGCTCGCGGAGCGCGCCCGACCGAGTCCCGCCGCGCACGGGCAGGCGTGGCCGCCGCGGGCAGCAGTGCGCGCACAGCAGCCCATGAACGTCCCGCTGGGCCTCTTCCATGCGGCGGGCCCGCTCGGCTCGCCGGCTCGCCTCCTGGCTGGCGCCGTGGGCACCACAGTCCACCAGCACCACGCGCAGCCAGCCCCATCGACTGGACAGTGGTCGCGCGTCGAAGACAGGCGGCTGGGCGGCCAGTCGAACGGGACCGAGCGGCCTGGCGGCGGAAGAGCCTCGGCCGAGCTGCTGTCGGTGCGGCCTAGCTCGGCGCCGATCCTGCTCGCCTCCACCATAACGGTGGCGAGCGCCGGCGAGACTAGCGAGCCTACCCAGGCGGCCGCCCACGAACAGACGCCGGCGCCCTCGATGAAGAGCGAGCCGCCCGCGAGTGGGCACCCGGAAGGACCCCGCAGGTCGGCGGCAGCGAGCGACTGGGAGCGCGTCCAGAGGGGCGGCGGGCAGCCCAAACTGGAGCACATGGTGCCCGTGCTGATGCGGGACGTGGGCGAGTCGCCGATCGTGGTGGTCGAGCAGCGAGGACCAGCCGCCGAGACCACCACCACGCCCAGTCCCAGCACGACCACGCCCCCGCTTTCTAGCCGGGGCAATCCGCGCCTGTCCAAGCAGCTGCCCGCATTCGGCGGCCCCAAGATCACCGCCGCGGCCACCTGGCGGCCCAGCAACGTGCTGGCTCCTCCAAGAACCGCCGGCCCACCCACGACGGTCAACAACACGGCCGGAAGTGGCGCCACGAGCACGGGCCGGCCAGCGCAGGCCGAGGGGGCCGAGTGGTCGGCCGGCCGACTGTTGGGCGCCAGCCTGCAGACGGTGGGCCAGCTGTCCAACTGGGCGCTGGGCGGTCTGTCGTCGCTGGCCACCAGCAGCGCCACGCCGCCCCAATTGGGGAGCAGCGGGAGGCCACGCCCCCCGGCTGCTGAGGTGGGCCGTGGTGGCGGGACGCGCTGGCTGGCGCTCGTGTGCGGCAGTCTGGTGCTGGTGAGCTTGGTGGTGGGTCTGGCCGCCTTCTGGTGGCAGCGGAGGGGCGGCCGGCGACTGGGTGGGGCGAGTCGTGGGTGCCAGTTGGGCGCGGGCGGCGTGGCCCCGTCGCTGAGCGGCAAGGGTTGTCGGCGGCGGGCCGCGGCCGCAGAGCGCAGGGCGGGCGGGCTGCGGGCCGAGCCGCACGCAGACTGGCGCAGGTTCCCTGCGGCCGCACTGGCCCGCGTGAGCGGCGTGCTGGTGGGCGCGCCCGGCCCGTCCGCGAGCGCCGCCAAACGGCAGCCCCAGCCTCTGGGACACCGGTGCGACATTTCGCTGGTGGGCCACTCGCGCCACCACCAGCTGCTCGCCGGCCTGCAGGACGCCCCCGACGGCCACGCTGCTGGAGATCAGCGCCCCGGCAAGAGTCAGACGGCGACGGTCTTGGCGGGGGCGCCTTGCTGCCACTGCGCCCCCTGCCAGGCGTGGTTCGTGCGCCTGAGGGAGACGGACGCGGGCGACTGCGAGCACGCCGCCCAGAGACACACGAGCGGCCTCGGCCAGGGCGACACTGTCTCGGGAGGGCTGCACTCGCAGCTGGCGCCGCGCGGCCGCCTGCCCTTCGGGGCCGCCTCCAGCGTGAACAACATGCTTCCGGCGCACGTCAAGCGGGCGGCCGGGGTTGACCCAGCGGCCCTAGTCAGTCCCCGAGCCGGCGCCAGCGCCTCGCCCTCCTCGGAGGAGCAGTTCTGTGGCCAGAAGTACCGGCAGAAGCAGCGGCTGCCCATGGGCGGCACTCGGCTGCGCATGATGAGCGCCGTCTCGATGGAGGCGGCTGGTCTGCGCCCGCCGCCCTGCGAGCATTCGGTGAGCCACACCCACGCGCAGAGCGCGGGCAACTGCTGTGCGGGCGCTGGGCCGCGCGGGGAGCAACAGTGTGCGGGAGGCCCGGCCAGAGGCAAGCAGCGGGCCCAGCACAGTTCGCCCGCCAGCGACTCCTCGTGCCTGCTGCTGTCCTCGTGGAGCTCGTGCGAGCAGGCGCCCCAGTCGAGGACTGGCTGCGGGGGCGCCAAGTGGGCGGGTCCCCGGCTGAAGGAGGAGCGCCAGGCGGTACGAGCCATGCAACGGTGTCTGGCGGCGGCCGAGTCGAGCACACCGGCTGGCCAGACGGAGGCGCAGGAGGACGGCCCGGCGGGCGAGGCGCGGCGGCAACAGGTGGAGTGCGCGTGCCAGCCGGCTAGTTGCGGGGGACAGTCGCAAGTGCAGTCGCCGCCGAGACACGTCTGCTCGCACTGCGACCACCAGCACGAGCACCAGGCTGCAGGCAAACATCCGGCGGGGCGCTGCAGCGGCCAGCTCCTGTTGGCGCTCTCGGAGAGTGCGGGCGACGCGACGGAGCAGCAGTGGGCCGCCGAGGAGCAGCCGAGTGGCGCCGCCGAGCCGGACACGAAGCGGGACAGAACTATGACCAGGAAGCGGGCGGGCAGACACGCGGCCGCCTTCAGAGACGGCCCGTCGGAGGGGCAGCCGCCGCAGAGTGTTGCCGGCGAGCGGCCGGCGAGCCCGGCCGAGCCCGAGCGGAGGTGTCTATTTAATTGCAGCGGAAGCGAGAGCGCCGCCCGACTGCTGGCCGAGCCGCCGGGCGAGCCGCAGAGGGACTGCGAGGGCGGCGGCGGCGCTCTCGTGGAGCCCGAAGGAGGTGGCAGCGAGGGCGGCAAGCAGGCGGCGGCCAACAAGTCGGCGGGCGGCCGGCGGGGCGCAGTGACGCGCTTCGCGGCGCCACCGGCGGCCGTGCTCTCGCTGGCGGCCAGCATTCAGCGTCGACTCCGGCAGACCAGGAGCGGCACGAAGGGATGAGCCCGATCGTTTGCACGCCAATTGGCTGTCATGCGGCCGCCCATTCGCCGCCAATTGGAAGCCTCTCGAGCTGGCGGCTGAGCCAAGCTGCAGACTGTCGTCCGCCGGCGAGCAGATCCAAAATTGCCCACCGACGGGCGGCGCTCGATGGAAACACCGAGCGGCCTAACTGGACGGCTTCCCCTCCGGAAAGTGAGCCTCCTGCTCACGCCGGCCGCTGACTCACCGTCTTGCCGGGCTGAGGATTGTGGGAAAGCAACTCCGAGCGGATGCTTCAAGCGACTGCGAGCGGACGCTTCAAGCGGCCTGCAGGAGAGCTTGAGTGCGGCGAGCTTGGCGAGCTCCTCTGCAAGTGCCATGCATCCGCCGCCCAAAGTGCAAGGCTCACACAGTGCAGCGGTCGTACTGCCGCGCTGCTGGAGCGCATCCCAATTGCCAATCGGAGGGACACAAACTCGCATCAATGCAAACTAATGGTCCCGCCAGCCTAAATTATCTCTCACTTATCGAAAAAACTTCCACTCGCCAAACACTCTCACTCGTCTCACACTTTTCTCCATCTCTCATTGTCTGCCCCATTGTTTCCGGCCCTTCTTCTGAAGTTTCTCCCTCTCTTCCGCCCTCATCATCATGAACCTGGGCCTCTCCTGCTCGGTACTTGGCGCCGCAACCATGCGGCACCCGCCCACTGGCACCAACTCGGCGTTCCAAACCGGCTGAGCGGCACCTCGCCGCAAGTGGGCAGGCTGGGGTCCAAAAATGGCCAGGGTGCCATTTGTCTTTCGAGTAAACAATCTGTTTGCAGTGAGCTCGAACAGCTCGGTTCGGACGAGCCAAAAGTGTGTCTTCATGCGGCAGTGGTTTCATTATCAAATAGCCAAACTCCCGGCTGAAGAGGGACGCAGATTGTGCCTCTTCACACAAACACATACTGGCTCAAGAGAGCGGATAATTCTCTCCGCTCGGGCCTGGCCCTTTTCTTTGTTGGCCCCCTTTTGCCCACTGCAAACTGTGCAGCAGTATCTCTTGGCCGGGCTCTAGTTTCGAAAAGAGCCCACCAAGACCAGGAAGATGAGCTTCCACTGGGAAGCCACGAAACCTTGGGCCTAATTCGATTAGGCTGCGCTCCATGCAAATGGATATGGCCCAAGTGGTCAGATTGCGGCCAGCTCTAAGGGCGAGCTGCAGATTCTTCGCCTTGATTATTTCGTGCCGGCTAAATATCTCTTTTTGTGGGCAATTTTTTTTTCACTCCGCCGCTCGTGTCAGGGCGCCCGCACGGCCCACACAAACACCTAGGCGCTGGACGCACATGTTTACCACGAGCTTTCGTTCCGCCCGCATCGCCCCCACTTCCTGGAAACATGTTCCACTTTTCCATTGTTTGAACTTGGCCTGGCTGAGCACAAAAAGTGCACAAAAGTAACCGCACCAAAACTGGGCCCTCCGGTCAATATTTGCCTATAGACAGGCCGCCGGAATGGAGTCTCTATTCAGGCGGGTCAACTCATTTGGGGCCGCCAGTTCCGTTTATGGCCAGAAGTGAGCCTCTTGTTTCTGCGGCGCTCCTTTGGGCCGGCGGCTCGCATGTTGCTCAGTCAAAAGTGCCCCCAAAAGGGAGGAGCTGTCGCATCCAACAAGATCATACCACGAGAGCACTCTCCATGCATCCCAGACCCAGACAACCGCCAATTGAAATTAATTCCGCCTCCATTGGAAGCGACTCGATGGCGACTCAATGGACTTGTCTACTCAAAGCTCCGTCCACTCAAGGGCCACTCTAATTGGCCCCCACACACACTCCTCGCCAGACTCCGGCGAGACACGTGGACACTCGAGCGAGGCCCAAGTTCGCAACTTCTCCCTTTCCAGCCGCCAAACAGGGCCCGGAAGTTGGTTTTGGCACCAGGCAAAGAGCCCTTCAGGCCTCCATTTGGAGAGTTCCGGAAACTCTTGGAGTGTGCGTCTGTAGAGGAAGTCGCCACGCAGGCAGCTCGTCTACCCAGGCCCTCCGTTTGGGCCAAAGTGCGGCCGCTTTCACGCTGCATTGACGTCAATTGGCCGCTTCAGACAGATCACCTCAGACAAGCGACAACTCGCATCAGGTCACAGGCGGTTAGCTGGCCATGCTCGAGCCGCACGAGCTTCGATTGAACCGGAATTGCAAGCGGAAGTTCCGGAGAAGGATCTCGGGTCTTGGTGTCGATTGTCTTTGACTGGGCTCGGGCCGTGTGGGTGGGCCGGATTAAAAGCAAGGAGGCGAATTTGCGTTCCGTCAGTTCGGATAATTTGTCACCAGAATTGAAATGATGCTCCCAAACTATGGCCCAAAGGATAACTCGGCGCAGTCTCGCCCGGGCGGATGCTTAGCCTTAGGCTCGCTGATGTCACCCACTCTAGTTGCTGCCTGCGGGCGTCACTGCACGGCTTCCGTTGGGCCAGCTCAAGACGATTTGGCCACCCAGCTTGTGGTCAGCTGGGCGGGAGCTGCGCAGGCGCCAGTGGCGCACCGCAGGGGAACCACCGCCGAGTGAGGGCTTGATCGTCGGTGCGTCCTCAGACCCCACAAGAGGCCCAAGTGATGCGAACAGTGGACTGAAGTGGGCGCAAAGTTGAAGTGGAACTCGAGTTGTTTCGACTAGTTTCACTCAGCTGGCCACAGACAGACTCAACTGATGATCACTCACTTTTCAAAGAGTTTTCATCGTCACAAAGTTGCCCAACCAGTTGGA
>Ga0268247_10000618_pt1 | contig 11663 bp, 13 predicted proteins | sample AgamicOrMae_FD_200245 | JGI IMG/M metagenome (GOLD analysis project Ga0268247, IMG submission 200245) | Agave microbial communities from Guanajuato, Mexico - Or.Ma.e (v2) (version 2) | ecosystem: Host-associated > Plants > Phyllosphere > Phylloplane/Leaf | place: Guanajuato, Mexico | collected... | reverse complement strand
GCGTGATGCTGCCCGCCCGCCGGCCCCTGCTGGTGGTGCGCGTGCCGCCCGCCGCCCGCATGGTGGTGGTGGGCGTGGCTGCGGCCCGCGCCCGCCGACGAGCACGAGTTGGGCCCAACGCCGCTTGCGATTGTGGAGGAAAAGGATGAGTAGAGGCCGACTTGGTGGTGGTGGAGGCCGATTGATTGGTGAGCGAGGGAGGAGGAGGTTGAATTGTGGCTCCTGAGTGAGATGAGTTTCATGATATTTGTCTGCCTGAATTGGTAGCCCCTGATTCTACCATCACAGTCGCTGATCTGATCGAGCTGCTTCGAGTCCACGAAGGCGGCCGACTGGCTGGTGGAATGGAGGTTTGGGCCACTTGTTTGATGGTGGCCCAAAATCACCCGATACTTCACTCGGCACAACGAGTCAAAGCCATTCAACCGGTTCAGATACACCCTACAGACAGGCTCAAATTTGTCCTCCTCATTGAACTGCTGGTTGTTGTTGTTGTTCATTGTTTGTTCCATGTTGTTGTTCCTCTTGGACGTTAGTTTCTGTTGCTGCTTGATCCTATTCTGCTGCTGCTGGCCGTTGGTTGGACTCAAGTAGGCGGAGGGCGACGAGCTGGAGCTTGTTGCGTTGGTGCCCGTTTGGCTGGCGCTCGTTTGGTGCGAGCAACAAGCTGCAGCGGAAGCAGAGGAGCCACCAGCTAGAACCAAAGGCACAATGGTTAAGGACCACTCGAAGGCTCCAAAGGTGAAACAGTTGGTCTCCAAATTGATCAGCTGTTGCTGTTGCTGTTGCTGGTGGTTCGAATTGGCTTGCTGCTGCTGCTGCTGACTGGCTGCAGCAGCCTGGCCGCCATGCTGCAGCTTCTTGTCCGCCTTGGCGGCCAGCCTGCTCGACGTGGAGCTATTATCACTGGTTGAGCTGATGCTGTTGCTTCTGTTGGTCTCTGTTCGGCGCGCTCCATTATTGTTCAAGCTGCTCGGCTGATTAGAATTAGCTCCGTTGGCGGCCTGTCTTAGCATCTGTTTGTACTGGCTTAGGATGGCCGAGCTGAGCTGGATGTCGCACTCGAAGATGGTGGTCATGTTGCTGAGCGACAACTCGAACAGGAACTCGCCCGTCTCGTTGCTGAACTTGCGCTCCACCAACTCCGAAAGCTCAATCCAGCGCGAGACCCCCTTTTTTGCGTTCATTTTCCGTCCGTTTTCCATCCGTTTTATCATTTTCGTTTTGTTCCCCCATTTTCGTGTTCAAGCACATTTTGTTCATGCCCGTTTCCGGTTTCAGTTCGTTTCCGGCCGTTTTTGGATTCCGTTTTCGGATTCCGTTCGGGTTTTTGTCCGATTTTTGCCCAATTTCCATTCGAATTTCGGCCGGATTTCGGTCGGATTTCCATCCGGCGCAGGTTCAATTCAGTTCCATTCAGTTCCAGTGACCAGGGCAAATTGGCGTGTCCGTTGTGGTGCGGTTTGTTTGTGTTTGGCGGCGGGCCGGAAACGGGATTTCTCCCTCGTCAGTGGGGGTTCATCGAGAGACTGAGTGTCTTTCGGTTCGCCTGTTTTGGTTCCTTTTCGAGCTTTTTGGCCAAGCTTTTGGGCCAGCTTGTCTTTGCGGAAAAGAATCAGAGACAAGGTGCTCGAGCGGAGGCGATGTAGCGAAAGCATTAAAAGGCATTAGAAGGCATTGAAATGCGTCGAACTGTGTTGAATTGGGGCGAAAAAGCGACCAAATGAGCAACATGTTCGCGCTCCCAATCTCGGCCAACTCTTCGCCCCTTTCCGCTCGGCCGGCAAGCCTCAGGTGTCGGCTGGGCGGCGAGCGAGGCGGGCCGGTTATTCCGGTTTAATGATTCGAACTGATGGTCTGGAGGTGCTGAAGACCATCTCAGACGTCAGAGGGGCGTCTGAGAGACGAGAATAGAGAGGAGGAGCAGCAGGAGCCCTGAGCGGAATTGGGCCAGTCTATTTGGCGAGACTGGGCCGAGCTGGGCCGAGACCTAATGACAAGTGGGCGGCCGGTTGGCGTTGATTGTTGTTGTGCGGCATTTGGGGGCCGCCTTTGTGCTGGGCCATTGTGCGAGCGGCGCACAAATCGTTCGGGGACGCCCCTCGAGCGCCACGCACCTGCGAGCACTTTGGGCCCAATGGAAAGCACTGAGGCGGCTGCACACCATTGCAGACTGTGTGCCGCAGACAGTGTGCCGCATACAGTGTGCCGCATACAGTGTGCCGCATACAGTGTGCTGCAGACTGTGTGCCGCCCCCACTCGCGCGCTGCACTGCACTGGCCCCGCAGAGCGCCCGCAGTCTGGCCGCCAATTTGCAGCGCCGAGAGCTTGGAAAACAAAGCGGCGCCCACGCAGAGCGCCCTTCGCGAGGGCGCCCGCAAGGCAGCAGGAAGCTGGCCAAGGCTGGCGAGAAACTGGCCAGAAACTAGCGAGAGGCGCCGAGCGAGAGACGCCCGCCGGAGAGCCAGAAGGCGGAATGCTTGGGGGCCATTGTTGTGGCCAGTGTATGCAGAATGGGCTCTTTGCGGAAGTGGGACGACAAATTGATAGGCCGCGCACAATTGGCCGCCCGAGATGGCCGCTGGTAATCCCGGGCGGCCTTTCTGCGCGCCGCCAGTTCGCCTCCCGGAAGCTTGGCCGCCTCGCTGAAAGGGGGGCGCTTTTTGGCTCGGCGGCGAGCTTAACGGTTGCAAGTTACTAGCCAGCTCAGCTCGTGCCAACTGGCAACTGGCAGCTCGTAACTTGCAACTTGCAACCAGCAACTCGGGCCGCCCAGTTTGGCCAGATTTACAAGTGTCCGCCGAGGCCGCAGGCTGGCGAGCAGCCGACCCTCGCCAATCAATAGGCGATTGGCGAGGGCGCCAAATGGCAAGCGAGCAGCGGCCGACGCGCGGGCCAAATAAACTGGCCGAGCTTCCTGGCCACATCGGCCGGCCCAAAGGAGAGCCGGAAAGAAGAGCCTAAGCACCGAGGCCAATCGGGGCCCATCCAATCTTGGCCGGCGCTTCTTGTTCTTGCTGGCGGCGCTTGTCTCGTGGGCGTGCACCTTTTCAATTGGGCAAATTAAATTGCGCTCCATTCCAATTTCGTCTCCTTTGCGCCCATTTTGGGGCCCATTTTTGCGGCCCAAATCGGGCGCCATTTGCACCAGCGAGCCGCCTTGGGAGCGCTCGAAGGGGCGCCCGCAAACAGCTGCTCACTGTATGCTGTATACTGTATACTGTACACTGTATACTGTATGCCGCACACAGTATGCCGCAGACTGTGTGCCGCCCAGTGCACGCTGCACACTGCAGTGTGCAGTCTGCCGCACCTAAGCTGCGGCGCGCACTTTGTTTCGCCGCCGCCAACAAGCCGCCGACAAGCCCCCACTGCTGGACAAATATTTGCCCCGCCAAACATTCTGCTGAAAAAGTTTCAAATGCTCGCCCATCTTGAGACCGCTCGCTCCCCAAAGGCAGCCAATTCTGCATCACTCTTGCATGGGGGCGTGGCGAAAAGGGCAGCCAAAAGGGGTCAGCCAAAAGTGGGGGCCAAAAGGGGGCCCAATGAGGAGGAAAAGTGTGGCCTCCTCCTTGGGCGCTCGCTCGCCGCCCAGCCGCTTCCTCTTCCGGCGGAGTTTGGTTTCCAGTGTGTGCGAGCGAGACCGGGCGAACTTCCGGCGGCCCTTGGGAGCGCCCCCATGGAGTGCGAGTGGCCGGAACTGGCTCGGTGGGAGAGCAAAGTGTGGGCACCGAGTGGAGTTGGCTGGAGTGTCTCTAATTGAATTTGGCGCCCACCAGTTTGGGGTCGCTCATTTTTGTCACCCTGGACTGTGGTTTCTGGCACTGGTCGAGCACTGTGCAAGAGTGGCCACTGCAAACACTGGACACTTGGCGCTCGATTTGGCCATTTGGGATGGAAGTTGGCCTGCGATCGGCCGGAAACAGACTAGCACTAGAGACTAGGGCCAGAGACTAGCCAGGAAACGGTCGCAATGGGAGGCCAATCAGTCTGGCGGTTGGGCCGATCGGGCGCAGCTTAGCTTGGGGCCAGTCTCATGCGGGCGGATTTGCGGCCGGCGAGGACACTTTGCACAGAGCGGCCACACAGCAGGTCTAATTGAATGGTTCAGGCCGAGCACAAAAGCGTTCAATTCAGTTCAGTTCAGTTCAGTTCAGTTCGTGCAGAGGCGCCTCCAACTGCGCGCGGCTGTCTAATTGGGCGCATTTTGGGGCCGCCCAACAAGCGGCGAGCCACAAAGGCCGCTAACAAGGTGTGCAAATTGCAATTTCTGCCCAACTCACTGGGGCCAAAAGGGAGCACACTGAGCGTTGTTGTAGGCAAATCGGCGCTGGAGGCCAATTGGGGCTCCCAGTTCGGAGCGTTCCGGCTAAGCTCCGGCAGACAGACGCGCGCTCGAGTCGCTCGGCCAGCTCAGTGGGCTGGCGAGCTGGCGAGCTAGCAGGCTGGCGAGCTAGCAGGCTGGCAAGCTTGAGCGGAGGAGAACGAGCGAGCTGGCGCAGAGGCAGAGGCAGAGGCAGAGGCGGAGAGCCGCCAGTGCACTTAATCGAGCTTCATTTCGTGTTCGCATCGTTGGGCGCACATAGAAATTGGCTCATTATCGTGCGAGGGCGCTCGTCTGGCGGCGAGCTACAGTCTTCAGTGCACAGTCCACAGTCTACAGTCTGCGGGCGGCGCTTTAAAGTGGGCGCCCACTCGGCGTCTCATGGCGGCGCTGACTGGGCGCGCGTCATCGCGGCGTCAACAGCAAGTGCAGCAGTGGCAAGTGCAGCAAGTGCAACAACAACAACAACAACAACAACAACTGCAACATCATCGCCCCTCAGCTTTGGGCGAAGCGTGCGCGCCAAGCGAGACTGTGTGCGGCCAGATTTCGATTTTGCTTGGCCAATATTTGGCCCCTCGCAAGCAAACCACTCGAACCACACTCCAAGCAGACCACCTGGACCAGGGCGCCACTTCCGGCGGCCACTTTGGCGGCGATAATTTGCCCACTTGGCTGGCTAGACTGAGCTTGGGGGTGGGGCTGCCAAGTGCAGAGAGCTAAGGGCTGAGAGCTAAGGGCTAGAGACTGAGAGCTGAGGGGGGCTGAAGTATGAGAGCTAAGGGCGCGCAGCAAACAACAAGCGACGACCAACTCGGCCGGCCCACTTGATTGATTGGCCACTCGCGGCTCGCATGCACAAGGCTTTCAAGCAGCCGGCCTGATGCGGCGCAAAATGGAGTCTGCCCGCCGGCACTCAAAGGCGCACTTTGAGCCAGCTTCGAGTCGCCACACTCGAGCGGCCGCACTTTTAGCTCCACTCTTTGGACTCTTCTGACTCTCAGGCCGCCCAGTTGGCCGCCCACAAACTAGAGACTGTCTCTGGCATGGGGCCACGCCACTCGGGCCCAGCTCGTCCGGCCGGATCAGCGTCAAGCTAGCTCGCCGGCGCCCAAGCTTTGGGCATTGTTTTCCCGCTTAAGGAGGCCCTCGGCTGCTGCTGCTGCTGCTCCTCCGCCGCTCAAGGAGGTCGCCCTTTCGACTTTTTCCACTTCTTTCCGCTTCTCTCTCCCCTGCCAGCACTTCTCTCTGGCCCACCGGCGCCTCACAGACCAGCCAAAGGCCCTCAGCGGCACAATTTGGCCACAATTTGGCACAATGAGCGGCCGGAAGTTGCGGCTGGCGGCTCTTCTTTAGCGGCGAGCGAAAGAAGAGGGCCTTCTGGACGCCAAATGGGAATCTCTGGCAATAATGAGCCGAAGAGTGTCGCCAATCAGTTGGGCGCCCATTTGAGCTTGGCGCAAGTTTCCTCTTCTCTCCTGAGCTCTGGGCGAGTCAATTTCAGCTTCGGCCCAGCTGCCTCTTGTCGGTTTCTCGGCGCGCCACTGGCGGCAGTCCGGCGCTTTGCTAGCACCGCGCCGAGACTGCAGCAAGACCGCAGCAAGACTGCGGCAAGACTGTGCTTCGACACGGCAGTCTGGCCGCTCTGGTCGAGTGGGCACTTTTGCTGCCTGGCGCCAATCAGGCGGCGACAATGATTATTGCCCGCAGGCCGCCCGCACTGCCCAATTGGCGCTCCAGTGGCGCACAATCGGGCGCTAGACTCTGGGGATCTGGAGCCTCTTTAGCTTGGCGTTTGGGGCCAACGCCAAGCTTGCTCCAAACGACAAGAGCTCTCTGAGGGCCACTCTGGCCGCAAGCAGAGGTCTGCGCGGGGCCAGAGATGGTCTGGCGGCCAAAGAGCAGCTCTTGCAGCCCAAAGTGCTGCAAGAGGTTGGCCTCAGCGCGAGTGTCGCCATTCATCATGGGCCAGCAGCATCCGCCCACTCGTTTCCAGTGGAAGAGGCGCCTCCTTTGCTTGGGCACTGGTCTGTCTGCAGCACGCACGTTGCTCTGCAGACAGACCGATGCTCTGCGCTGAGAGCTTGTGGCCGCCCTCAGCTCTGCAAGCCGCCAATCAATCACGCTCCCCCTCGAGCTCGCCGGCCGCAATCTCTGCCCTGCTCGCCCTGCAATGCACACCTACACTCGATGACGGGAACAGTCGCCCGCGCACTTGCCACTCGCAGACTGAGCGCGGCCGGAAGGCGCCCCCACCGGCTCGCCAACTCGGACAAACTAGAGTGGCCAGACAGGCCACTCTAGTGGGTTGCCGGCGGCCAATAACTGTAAGCAAATCAATGAAATTAGAGCCAAATTGGCGCCCACAGCTAGCGCCCAAGTGCAGCCACCGCCGCTGATTGAGTTTGGCGGCCAGTTTGAGACGTGCGCTCGGGACTGGCCAACCTTTTTCAGCTGATTGCTCGCTTCCGCCAGCGGCTTTCCGGCCAGTGTGGCTCGCGCAATGCAGCCAGACCAGGCGGCTGGTCCTGGCTGCTTGCCTTCTAGAGAGTGTGGCTCGCAATGCAGCGGCTGCACTGATCCCAAACCCAGTCCATTAGGCTGCAAATGGGCGGCGGCTGCAATTGTACTGACTGTGTGTGGTCCACAAGCAAACGAAACCAAAGCTAACCAAAGGCGCCTCCTCTTTGCCCAAATCTTTGCAGAGACGAGCGCCGGCGGCGAGCTCGTTTGCCAGAGAGGCGCCCCACAAGCAGCTGCTCGAAAGGCGAGCACGTGTGCAAACAATTGGCAGGCTTGTTGTTCTTTGGACGGCCCGCAAACTGCGCCCTCTGGCCACACACTTTGCTCGCCGTTTACTTTTCTTTAGCCCCCAATTATTGGCTCAATTTTGGCTCAATTATCCAGCGAGCTTGGGTCTGCTTCTCGCCGGAAGTGGGCGCCGAAAATAAGCTTCCATGTGGCTCGTGAGCTTAGCCTTAGCTGTCAGAATTGCAAAGCAAAGAATGTCTCATTTTATCGCTGGTCTAATTGTGTTTATATACAATTCGTATTTATATACAAATTGTATTCGTATACAAGCTCTGGAAGATTTTCTTGTGTTATAACACAATTATAATTCAGTTAAGTTTCACTCAAACTCACCTGCATTGGATTGGTTATGGTGAACTTGGCCTGCTTTTTGGTGTACACTTGGTTCTGGCTGAAGTGTTCCCTATTGAGCAGGGTCAGCGTGAAGTCGACCACACAGGCCGTGTTTGGACTGGCATTTCTGAGCAACAAATGCACCCCAAGCATCTTCTCGCTGGGCCGCTGGAAGGACACTGCCCAGCGGTGATAGCCGAAGCAAAAGTCTTTCGTCGTTGCGTCTCGATGGGCGTCCCTGGTGACCGATTTGGTGACGATGAAGGTGAAGATGCCCGTCTCGCCGCGGTCATTCAGGCGGCTGAATCTGTTCAGCAGAGCCATCTTGCTGCTTTCTGCAAGGCCCTCAGCTGTCCTTAGGTGTCCTCAGATGGCCCTTAGGTTAGCCCTTAGGTGAACTCTTGGGTGAGCTTGGGTGGCCCTTAGCTTAGGCGAGCTCTTGGGTGACCTTAGCTTGAGTTGTTTGGCTGTGTGGGGGAAAGCAAAGAAAAGAATTGGCCGGCCAATTTGGTGCCCTTTTTGCAAGCCAGAGACTGTGTGTCTAATTGCGGCCAATCTTCATCGCGCGCTCCACGCCAAATGGGACGCGTCACTTGCCACTCTTCTGCTTGTCTGCTTCAGGTGCAATTGAACTCTCGCCAATTGAACCCAATGGAGCTCCTCTCTCTCTCTCTCTCTTTCTCGTGCACTAGAACTCGATGCAAATCTTCGTGTGTGTGGGCCCTCAATCCACTTGGCGCACTGCAATCTCTCTCTCTTGGCCACCCACCACTGACTCTCGAGAGGATTGGTCCGTCCTCTTGGCGCTTTTTTGCGCCCTTTCCGCTCGCCTAGCTCGCCTTGCTCTGGGCGCTCTGGGCGCTCCTTGCGCTCTGTGCAGCTTGCCAGCGGCCACCCTTAGCTTGCCAGCTCCCACCCTCAGGAGCATCGCGAGTGCGGCCCGCAAACAAAGAGTCTAGACGAGCCGCTGGGCCGCAAGCAGCAAGGTGGGCCACCTTGCCCGCACGAGCTGGCCAAAGTTGTCAACAAAGTCCACAACAAGCTGGCTCCTCCTGCTCCTTTGGCGCGATATTGCTTCTCTCGCTCGTTTGTCTCGCTCCTTTGCATAAGCAGCTCTCCTCTGCCTTGTTGAGCTCCTCCTCCCCCTCTTCTCTTCTGCTGCCGCTCGCCAAAAGGGCCACTCTTTGCCACCAGCAACCTGCAACCTGTTTCTCTTTGGGCTCTGCTGCAATTTCATTGAAATTTTCTGCCCCAAACTTGTCCTGAAAGGCGCCCGTTCAAGCAGCGCTCACTAGAGGCATGTGCTGGCTGCCTGAAGCGCACTCTCTGCTCTCTAATGGCGCCCCATTGGCCGCCGTCCGTCTGGCTGGTGTGCACTTTTTCGCGCCACTCTCGCCCCAAAGTCGCCCCGCCGGAACACAGTCTCTCCCACACACACACTTACGCTTGCAAGCCGCACATAAAGCAAAACGCCAAAGCAAAACGCCAAAGAAAAACGCCAACAAAACGCGAGCAAACTGCCGCCAAACAAAACAACAACAACAACAACAGCCCCACGGAAGCGAAACTCTCGAGAGCTCACCTAACACGGAGAACAAACTGGGCCCACACTCAACACACTGCCGCCCACCCAATGAGAGCCACTCGCTGGCTGGCCGCCGCTCGTCCAGACTGTCTTGGGGGTATTTTGGGCGCGCCACACTAGACACAGTGGCCGGCGAGCTACGTAAACACGCCGCCCACACTGCAACGCGTCGGCGCCACTCGCAGGCCACGCATGCGCCCCTTTCCCTTTGGACCAGTTTAGACCTCAGTTCTCTGCTCGGCTCACTGTCTTCTGCTTGCTGTCTGCCCTAAATATGCCCACCCAGAGCTGAAATTGTATCCCTCGCCTTTGCCAATCCGCCAAAGCTACTCCCCAAAGCGAATTCCAATTCCTATTCCAATCCCGATCGGCGGCGGCGGCTGCTGGCCTTCCGGCGCGCAGGTGGCCCCGCCGACTCGCCAAACCAGCAGGCTAATCCTCTCGCCCAGACGAGCAGGAAGGGGCGGCGATATTCTGCGGGTGGCGAGCTGGCCAGAATGGCTCCCCTTCCGCCGGAGGAGGAGCCCTTTTGGTGCCGAGTTGGCGCAAAGTCCGCGAGGATTTGGGCCAAAATTCTATGCGCATTTGGCGTGTTTCTCTGCGCCATCTGACTCATCTGCAAGTGGGGCTCCATTTGGGTCGAGCTTTGAGTCTTCTTCTTCTTGAAGCAGCTTTTATGCCAGAGGAACAATTCGCGAAACCAAATACACCAAATAGCGGCTGAGCCTCAAACGTGGCCGCCGGTGCATTGTTGTTTGTGCTTGGGGCGCATGGCAGACAGTGAGCGGCGCATAGAGAGCGGCGCCCAAGTGCTCGGCAAGCAATAAGACTTCGGCAGCCAATAACATGACACTGCCTCTGCGGACTGGGCCCAGTTTGGCTCTGCCGAGATCTACATTGATTTGCCGCCCAACTTGGGGTGTTATATGTCAAACACACACACTGAATGACTGACTGGCGCGCCCCAAAGACAGTGGACAAGTTTTATTACTTGGCCAACATTCCGAGCTCGCGCGAGACAAGCTCTGGCCACTAGCAACTACACACTGGCCACTGGCAACTGGCCACTGGTCATCCATCTGGCGGACTTTTGCTCAGCTACCGCTCAGAAGCAGAGGCAAAGTGGGCTAAGGTTTGATTTTGGGCCGCATTGTTGAACAGATGAGAGAGCAGCGTGAACAAGTGGGCCCACAGCGATCGTGTTTCCCTCCAACTTTGGGCCATTAAAATCGCCTCCGTCTGCAAAGGCCGCCTGTCTAGGTGGGCCGAGCGGCACGAGCTAGAGGCCAGCCAGGCTGGCCCGGTGTCTCTTTTTGGCCGCCCTTTGCCGCCCTTTGCTGCCCTTGCTGCTGGACACTGGAGACTGGGTGGTCTTCCATTGGAGCAAAGGGCGTGCAGCGGCCGATTGCAGTGAGCTGCCAACGAGCACAGTGGCTTTCAATTGGTGCCCCAAAGAGGAAGACCGTCGCTCTGCTGGTCCACACTACAAGAGCACAGTGCTCCTTGCTGATCACTGATGTCGAAATGTCCTCCTCTCACTTGGAGGCGCCAATGGAATTTCACTCTTCCAATGCAGAGGCACAGAGGCGGCATTCGTGTCCGAGCTAATTTTGGCCTCTTTGGATGCAGTTCACCTCGTCTGCTTGGCGCCACTTTGAGCTCGTCGAGTCTGGAAAGAGCCCAGAAAGAGCCAGACACACGCACAAGTGCAAGGCCGCCGCAAAGGAGCCCAGACGGAATTATTGGGGGCCGCCAATTGGGGGCCACCAATTCGGCTGGGCCAGATAACGTTGGCAAGCTGGCCAGCTCGCAAACACTAATGGGCTGCCAGTGGCGAATGGCAACTGGCAACTGGCAACTGGCGGCAGCTCCTCCTCATGCGACTCCCCCCCAATGATCACAGTTAGAATTCGAACGTCGATGAAATTCAATTATTTAATTCGATCAAATGCACACCAATAAAATGAGCGCCCTCCAGGCGGCTGAGCTATTGGTTCAACTGGCAAGCTGGCGAGCTGGCAAACTGGCAGCTAGCGAGATGGCGAGATGGCGAGATGGCAAGCTGGCGAGCGAGGGCACCCCAAAGAGACTGGCAGCCAGTTGCAAGGGCCAAGCAGAAAGCAGAAAGCTACACGAGAGAGCGCAAAAGAGACTTGCTTGGCCAGAGGCAACTCGATACTTGCAAATCTAGACCCCCATTTGTGTGGCCTCCAGTTGGCCAGTAGTGTGCTGAGCCAAGCCCAACTGGCCAGATTGGCACCACATAGGCCACACACTAAGACCCCCCCCAAGTTGACGTGCCCGCAAGCTCGTCTAAGGATAACCCAACAGCAAAGCAAGTCCGCCGGACTCCTGTTGGCCTCTTTTCGCTCAAATGGAGGAGAGGCAATTTGCAACTCGCCGGCTTGACTTGATGTGTACAGGCGAGTGAATAGGCGCTAAATTTATTCTCCAAGGCAGATTATTAAAAAGGATCCGAGCACACAGCTTCAGGAGGAAGAAAAAGAATTGCTCATGATGGGCAAATGCTATGGTCTGACACCAGCGAGTCTCCCCCCAGTCACTCAACTGGCCCAATTGCATCCCTCATCTTTTATCATCCTTGT
>Ga0268247_10000616_pt1 | contig 11672 bp, 10 predicted proteins | sample AgamicOrMae_FD_200245 | JGI IMG/M metagenome (GOLD analysis project Ga0268247, IMG submission 200245) | Agave microbial communities from Guanajuato, Mexico - Or.Ma.e (v2) (version 2) | ecosystem: Host-associated > Plants > Phyllosphere > Phylloplane/Leaf | place: Guanajuato, Mexico | collected... | reverse complement strand
GCGATTATCAAAACGCCGGGCGGCGATGTGGAGTACGAAATCCTGAAGGTGGAATACATCTGACAGGTGGCAACCTTTTGTAACGTGTTGCAGTACAATGTAAAGAAAGGAAAAAGGCCGCGCTGCGGCCTTTTATCCCATGTAAGAGCATGGCACTTTCTTTGCCCACTTAACGTGGCAGAGAAATCTTGCTCTCTTTAGCGGGGCGATACAGCACCAGCGTTTTACCTATCAACTGAACGTTGACGGCGCCAGTTTCACGTACGATAGCGTCGACGATCAGCTGCCGGGTCTCACGATCTTCAGAGGCGACTTTCACCTTGATTAACTCGTGGTGTCCCAGCGCGTGTTCGATCTCTGCCAGCACACCTTCGGTCAGGCCATTGCCTCCGAGCATGACGACTGGCTTGAGCGGATGGGCGAGGCTTTTCAGGTGCTGTTTTTGTTTGGTACTTAGATTCATCGTATTATTTACTTACTCGGGGATTGAAAACAGTTCATTCTACCGCCATCTCGGGTATATCGCCAAATCGACGCAACCTACTGCGTGCAGATTTATCGCTACGATGACGATTTAGTTGGAAATTTTATGACCGGTAAAAAGCGTTCAGCCAGCTCCAGCCGCTGGCTACAGGAACACTTTAGCGATAAATACGTGCTCCAGGCACAGAAAAAAGGGTTGCGTTCGCGCGCCTGGTTTAAACTTGATGAAATACAACAGGGTGACAAGCTTTTCAAACCCGGTATGACCGTGGTAGATCTGGGTGCTGCACCCGGTGGCTGGTCGCAATATGTGGTACAGCAAATTGGGTCCAAAGGGCGTGTCATTGCATGTGATATCCTGCCTATGGATCCTATTGTTGGTGTCGATTTTCTTCAAGGCGATTTTCGTGAAGAATCGGTGATTAACGCGTTGCTTGAGCGTGTGGGCGATCAGAACGTCCAGGTCGTCATGTCTGATATGGCACCGAATATGAGTGGTACACCTGCCGTAGATATTCCCCGGTCGATGTATTTGGTTGAGCTGGCGTTAGAGATGTGTCGTGACATTTTGGCTCCCGGCGGGAGTTTTGTAGTGAAAGTGTTCCAGGGGGATGGCTTTGATGAATACCTGCGGGAAATTCGATCCCTGTTCACGAAAGTGAAAATACGTAAGCCTGACGCTTCACGTTCACGTTCACGTGAAGTTTATATTGTGGCGACTGGGCGCAAGCTGTAGCCAACGTGGTGGATCATCCAGCCTTCCCGCTGCGATTCCATGTACGAAGGATCTATAGTACCCTACGCTATCTGTTAACACCGTTGTAATATGAGGTTAATCCCTTGAGTGACATGGCGAAAAACCTGATTCTCTGGCTAGTCATCGCGGTTGTACTGATGTCAGTCTTCCAGAGCTTTGGGCCCAGCGAGTCAAATGGCCGTAGGGTTGATTATTCAACCTTCCTGTCGGAAGTGAACCAGGATCAGGTCCGCGAGGCACGTATTAACGGGCGTGAAATTAACGTAACCAAAAAAGACAGTAATAAATACACCACCTACATTCCTGTCAATGATCCCAAGTTACTCGATAACCTGTTGACCAAGAACGTTAAAGTGGTTGGTGAGCCGCCTGAAGAGCCAAGCCTGCTGGCGTCGATCTTCATTTCCTGGTTCCCAATGTTACTGCTGATTGGTGTGTGGATTTTCTTCATGCGGCAAATGCAGGGCGGTGGCGGCAAAGGCGCAATGTCCTTTGGTAAGAGCAAAGCCCGCATGCTAACGGAAGATCAGATTAAAACCACTTTTGCTGACGTAGCAGGCTGTGACGAAGCGAAAGAGGAAGTCGGTGAGCTGGTCGAATACCTGCGTGAACCGAGCCGTTTCCAGAAGCTGGGGGGGAAAATCCCGAAAGGCGTTCTGATGGTCGGCCCGCCGGGTACCGGTAAAACCCTGCTGGCGAAAGCCATTGCCGGTGAAGCGAAAGTACCGTTCTTTACCATTTCAGGTTCTGACTTTGTTGAAATGTTCGTCGGTGTGGGTGCGTCTCGCGTCCGTGACATGTTTGAACAGGCTAAGAAAGCGGCACCGTGCATTATCTTCATCGATGAGATCGATGCCGTTGGTCGCCAGCGTGGTGCCGGTTTAGGGGGAGGGCACGATGAGCGTGAACAAACCCTGAACCAGATGCTGGTTGAAATGGATGGCTTTGAAGGTAACGAAGGCATCATCGTGATTGCCGCGACCAACCGTCCAGACGTACTTGACCCTGCGCTGCTGCGTCCGGGCCGCTTTGACCGTCAGGTTGTCGTGGGCTTGCCAGACGTACGTGGTCGTGAGCAGATTCTGAAAGTGCATATGCGTCGTGTACCCTTGGCAACCGACATTGATGCGGCCATCATTGCGCGCGGTACGCCAGGCTTCTCCGGTGCCGATCTGGCGAACCTGGTGAACGAAGCGGCGCTGTTTGCTGCACGCAGCAATAAACGTGTTGTGTCGATGGTGGAATTCGAAAAAGCCAAAGACAAAATCATGATGGGTGCAGAGCGCCGTTCCATGGTGATGACCGAAGCACAGAAAGAGTCTACGGCTTACCATGAGGCCGGCCACGCGATTATTGGTCGTCTGGTACCGGAACACGATCCGGTGCACAAAGTGACCATTATCCCGCGCGGTCGTGCATTAGGTGTGACCTTCTTCCTGCCTGAAGGCGATGCGATTAGCGCAAGCCGTCAGAAGCTGGAAAGTCAGATTTCGACCCTGTACGGCGGTCGTCTGGCGGAAGAGATCATCTACGGTGCAGAACATGTCTCTACCGGTGCCTCTAACGATATCAAAGTGGCGACCAACCTGGCCCGTAATATGGTTACCCAGTGGGGCTTCTCTGAGAAACTGGGCCCGCTGCTGTATGCTGAAGAAGACGGTGAAGTGTTCCTGGGCCGTTCAGTGGCAAAAGCCAAGCATATGTCAGATGAAACTGCCCGTATTATCGACCAGGAAGTTAAACACCTGATCGATACGAACTATCAGCGCGCTCGCCAGATTCTGGGCGAAAACATGGACATTCTTCACGCGATGAAAGATGCGCTGATGAAGTATGAAACCATTGATGCACCGCAGATTGACGACCTGATGGCACGCCGTGAAGTGCGTCCGCCAGCAGGCTGGGAAGATCCGGGCAGCAGCAATTCAGACAGTAACGGTACGCCAAAGGCCCCGCGTCCGGTCGATGAACCGCGTACGCCGAATCCAGGCAATACCATGTCAGAACAGTTCGACAAATAAGACGTCAGGTCTTTTAATAAAACCCCGGCTGGTCCGGGGTTTTTTACATCTATACATTGAGCCACAAGGAGTTTTTCACCATGAAACTGTTCGCCCGTGATTCCCATCTCGATTTGTCATTTCCACATGTGATGGGCATTCTCAACGTCACGCCGGACTCTTTTTCCGATGGTGGTAAACACAATGCACTGGTCGATGCGTTAACGCACACTAACGAGATGGTGAACGCTGGCGCAACAATCATTGACGTGGGGGGCGAGTCCACGCGTCCGGGCGCTGATGAAGTGAGCGTTGAGGAGGAGCTTGAACGGGTGATTCCGGTGGTCGAAGCTATCGCTCAACGCTTTGAGGTATGGATATCAGTCGATACGTCCAAAGCTGACGTGATTCGTGAAGCCGCCAGCGCAGGGGCTCACATTATCAATGATGTGCGCTCACTGTCTGAGCCTGGCGCGTTGGCAGCGGCAGCGGCAACGGGCTTACCGGTTTGTCTGATGCACATGCAGGGCGAACCGCGTACGATGCAGCAGGCACCAGCCTATAAGGATATTGTAAGCGAAGTGGACACTTACTTCGTTGAACAACTGGCCCGCTGCGAAGCCGCAGGCATAAAAAAAGAGAATCTGTTACTCGACCCGGGCTTCGGTTTCGGTAAGAATCTCAGCCACAATTATGAACTGCTGGCCCACCTCAGTAAATTTCACCGTTTTGCGCTGCCGCTGTTGGTTGGCATGTCACGCAAATCAATGATTGGACAACTGCTGAATGTGGGACCTTCCCAGCGCCTGACGGGCAGCCTGGCCTGTGCGGTTATTGCCTCCATGCAGGGCGCGCACATTATTCGCGCCCACGATGTAAAAGAAACTGTCGAAGCGATGCGGGTGGTTGAAGCGACACAAAGAGCGAAAGGATGAAGAGCATGAGCGAACGTAAATATTTCGGTACCGATGGGATTCGCGGCAAAGTCGGTGAGTCACCGATTACCCCTGACTTTGTATTAAAGCTCGGCTGGGCGGCGGGTAAAGTGCTGGCCCGTCACGGCTCCAAAAAAATTATCATTGGTAAAGACACGCGCATTTCAGGCTATATGCTGGAATCCGCGCTGGAAGCCGGTCTCGCAGCCGCAGGGCTGTCTGCGGCGTTTACCGGCCCAATGCCCACGCCCGCTATTGCCTATCTGACCCGCACGTTCCGTGCCGAAGCCGGCATCGTGATTTCCGCGTCGCACAATCCGTTTGATGATAACGGCATTAAGTTTTTCTCCGCCGAAGGAACGAAACTGCCCGATGACGTGGAAGAGGCGATCGAACTGGAAATGGAAAAACCGCTTACCTGTGTGGAATCCGCCCAGTTGGGGCGTGCCAGCCGTATTGTTGACGCGGCCGGGCGTTACATTGAATTTTGTAAGGGTACGTTCCCCAGCGAACTCAGCCTCAGTGGCCTGAAAATTGTCGTCGACTGTGCAAACGGTGCCACTTATCACATTGCGCCTAATGTCCTGCGTGAACTCGGTGCGACGGTGATTGCAGTTGGCGTCCAGCCTGATGGCATGAACATTAATAAAGCATGCGGTGCGACCGATCTCAGGATGCTGCAGGAACGCGTACTGGCTGAAAAAGCGGACATCGGTCTGGCCTATGACGGTGACGGCGATCGCATCATGATGGTCGACCACCTTGGCAAGAAAGTGGATGGGGACCAGATTCTGTATATCATCGCCCGCGAAGGTCTGCGTCAGGGACAGTTGCGCGGTGGTGTGGTCGGCACGCTGATGAGCAACATGGGGCTGGAGCTGGCGCTGAAACAGCTGGGTATTCCGTTTGTTCGTGCAAAAGTGGGCGACCGCTATGTACTGGAAAAAATGCAGGAAAAAGGCTGGCGCCTGGGAGCGGAAAACTCCGGTCATGTGATCCTGCTTGATAAGATCGCTACGGGTGACGGCATCGTTGCAAGTTTGCAAGTACTTACAGCTATGGTTCGTAACCATATGAGCCTGCACGATCTCTGCACCGGCATGAAAATGCTGCCTCAGGTGCTGGTAAATGTCCGCTTCGCCGGCGAGCACGATCCGCTGGAAAGCGATGCCGTTAAAGCGGTAGCCGAGGACGTGGAAAAAGCCCTGGCCGGAAAAGGACGCGTGCTGCTGCGTAAATCGGGCACGGAACCGCTAATCCGCGTAATGGTAGAGGGTGAGGATGAAACCCAGGTGACGGCGCTGGCGAATCGAATTGCCGATGCGGTTAAAGCTGTCTGAGGCAGCTGGCAGGCGGGGACATCGCAGTGAACCTGCCTGCAAAATCATCGCACTGGCGCTTTTTTCTGCAATCAGCGTGCCGCATGTAAATTGCACTTGCAGAGGTATGCGCCATTGGTTAGTATTCACACCCGCTTCTGATGGGTGATGAAGAAACTCCCAGTCAAATTGGTTGAAGCTTTAACTGTGCGGATTACGCGCAAGGAAACAGGTTGATTATGTACGAAGCTCTGTTAGTTGTTTTCCTTATTGTAGCAATTGGCCTTGTGGGTCTTATCATGCTGCAGCAAGGCAAAGGCGCTGATATGGGTGCATCATTCGGTGCAGGCGCGTCAGGTACGCTGTTCGGTTCAACAGGGTCAGGTAATTTCATGACTCGCATGACCGCCGTACTGGCTACGCTGTTTTTCGTCATCAGCTTGATTCTGGGTAACCTGAACAGTAATAAAACAGCCAAAGGAAGTGAGTGGGATAACCTCACTGCGCCAGCTCAGTCTCAACAGCAGACTCAGCCAGCTAAACCGGCTACGCCGGGCAACGATATCCCGCATTAATAGCGTTAAGCGTCATAAGCGGCAGTTCAGCGTCGCAGTCAGTGCAGTACCGAGGTGGTGAAATTGGTAGACACGCTACCTTGAGGTGGTAGTGCTCGAAAGGGCTTACGGGTTCAAGTCCCGTCCTCGGTACCAAATCTTAGTTAGACTTGCATTTTATGCATGATCGGCGTAACATTCGCCACGTTTTCGGACGCGGGGTGGAGCAGCCTGGTAGCTCGTCGGGCTCATAACCCGAAGGTCGTCGGTTCAAATCCGGCCCCCGCAACCACTTTCCCTTAGAGTTCTTTTTCAAATATACTGTATGCATCGACGGGCGCATTAGCAGCGAATTTTGAAAAAAATTCTTTTGGATGGGCGTCCGGGCCGCAATGCGGCATACAGGGTCCAGTGATAAAAAGCCCCGACTATTCGGGGTTTTTTGTTATTAGCGAATCGTAATACTGGGCTATAGGCCCTTTTTTTATGTCTTGGGGGTGGGCTTGTCCACATTAGAGCAAAAATTGACAGAGTTGGTATCTGCTCCGGTAGAAGCGCTCGGCTACGAACTGGTCGGAATTGAATTCGTTCGTGGTCGCACATCAACCCTGCGCATCTATATTGACAGTGAAGATGGCATCAATGTTGACGATTGCGCGGACGTCAGCCACCAGGTGAGTGCCGTGATGGATGTGGAAGATCCCATCACCGTCCCTTACCACCTTGAAGTGTCCTCACCGGGGCTCGACCGTCCTCTGTTCACTGCAGAACATTATGCACGCTTTACCGGCGATGAGGTGAGCCTGGTGCTGCGTATGGCCGTTCAAAACCGCCGTAAATGGCAGGGAATCATCAAGTCTGTAGAAGGCGAGATGATAACGGTAAACGTTGAGGGTAATGACGAGGTGTTCGCGCTGAGTAATATTCAGAAAGCGAACCTGGTCCCCCACTTTTAAAAGTCCGGATTGAGGCTAACCAGGATGAACAAAGAGATCTTAGCTGTTGTAGAAGCCGTTTCTAACGAAAAAGCCCTGCCGCGTGAGAAAATCTTCGAAGCGCTGGAGAGCGCGCTGGCGACTGCGACCAAGAAAAAGTACGAGCAGGAAATTGACGTCCGCGTCAGCATCGACCGCAGAAGTGGCGACTTTGATACGTTCCGCCGTTGGGAAATCGTAGAGCAGGTCACTCAGCCAACGCGTGAGATCACGCTGGATGCGGCTCGCTACGAAGATGAGTCCCTCAATCTGGGCGACTACGTTGAAGATCAGATTGAATCTGTCACCTTTGACCGCATTACTACCCAGACCGCAAAACAGGTTATCGTGCAAAAAGTACGTGAAGCCGAGCGCGCAATGGTCGTGGATCAGTTCCGTGAGCAGGAAGGCGAAATCATCACCGGCGTGGTGAAAAAAGTTAATCGTGACAACATTTCACTGGATCTGGGCAACAATGCTGAAGCGGTAATCCTGCGTGAGGATATGCTGCCGCGTGAAAACTTCCGCCCTGGTGACCGTATTCGTGGTGTTCTGTATGCCGTTCGCCCGGAAGCGCGTGGTGCACAGCTGTTTGTGACCCGCTCAAAGCCAGAAATGCTGATCGAACTGTTCCGCATTGAAGTACCAGAAATTGGCGAAGAGGTGCTTGAAATTAAAGCCGCAGCCCGCGATCCGGGTTCACGCGCTAAAATTGCAGTAAAAACGAACGACAAACGTATTGATCCGGTGGGTGCCTGCGTCGGTATGCGCGGTGCGCGTGTTCAGGCCGTGTCCAGTGAACTGGGCGGCGAGCGTATCGATATCGTGCTGTGGGACGACAACCCGGCACAGTTTGTTATTAACGCCATGGCTCCGGCTGATGTGGCGTCAATCGTGGTTGATGAAGACAACCACACGATGGATATCGCCGTTGAGGCTGGCAATCTGGCCCAGGCGATCGGCCGTAATGGCCAAAACGTGCGTCTGGCTTCACAGCTGAGTGGCTGGGAGCTGAACGTGATGACCGTCGATGATCTGCAGGCGAAGCATCAGGCTGAAGCCCATGCAGCGATCGATATGTTCACTAAACATCTCGACATCGACGAAGAGTTCGCCACCATTCTGGTGGAAGAGGGCTTCTCATCGTTGGAAGAACTGGCCTATGTGCCAATTAACGAGCTGTTGGAAATCGACGGCCTCGACGAAGAGACCATTGAAGCCCTGCGTGAACGAGCAAAAAATGCGTTAACCACCCTGGCACTGGCTAAAGAAGAGAGCCTGGGGAATCAGGAACCTGCAGAAGACCTCTTGAATCTTGAGGGTCTGGATCGTGCACTGGCTTTCCGCCTGGCATCCAAAGGCGTTTGCACGCTGGAAGACCTTGCTGAGCAAGGTGTTGACGATCTGACTGATATTGAAGGGCTGACTGATGAGCAAGCTGGCGCGCTGATTATGGCCGCACGCAATATCTGCTGGTTCGGCGATGACGCGTAATAACAGGAAGGAACAGCATGACAGATGTAACCGTAAAATCGCTGGCAGCAGAAATTCAGACTTCGGTCGATCGCCTGGTACAGCAGTTTGCTGATGCGGGGATCCCAAAGTCTGAAAATGATGCGGTGACCCAGCATGAGAAAGAAACCTTACTGTCTCACCTGAAGCATGGTCAGGCCGGTTCAGGCAAACTGACCCTGCAGCGCAAAACGCGTAGTACCTTGAATATTCCTGGCACCGGGGGTAAAAGTAAATCGGTGCAAATCGAAGTCCGCAAAAAGCGCACGTATGTAAAAGGTGATGCAGAGTCTGAGCAAGCTCAGGCAGAAGCAGAAGCCGAGGCGCAGCGTGAAGCGGAAGAGCAGGCGCAACGCGAGGCCGCTGAACAGGCGCGTCGTGAAGCGGAACAAAAAGCGCAACGTGAAGCCGAAGAGAAAGCCAGGCGCGAAGCCGCTGAAAAGGCTAAGCGTGCAGCAGCGGAAAATGAGAAAGTGACTAATCAACCTACCGACGAAGTGACCAAGGCCGCCCAGTCCGATAAAGCACGTCGTGAAGCTGAAGCCGCTGAACTGAAGCGTAAAGCGGAAGAAGAAGCGCGTCGTAAGCTGGAAGAGGCTGCCCGCCTCGCCGCGGAAGAAGCCCGCCGTTTAGCCGAAGAAAAAGCGGCTGAATGGGAAAAGCCTGAAGAAGAGGATAAGGGCGACTATCACGTCACCACCTCAACACATGCCCGTCAGGCCGAAGACGAGAACGATCGTCAGGTCGAAGCGGGTCGTGCCCGCACGCGCAGTGCTAAAGCCGCGCGTCCGGTGAAAAAAGGCAACAAGCATTCAGAAGCCAAAACCGACCGCGAAGAAGCCCGTGCGCAGGTTCGTGGTGGTAAAGGTGGTAAGCATCGTAAGCCAAGCGCTCTGCAACAGGGCTTCAACAAGCCAGCACAGGCGGTTAACCGCGATGTGGTGATTGGCGAAACCATCACCGTTGCTGAACTGGCTAACAAAATGGCCGTTAAAGGTTCATTGGTCATCAAAGCGATGATGAAAATGGGCGCTATGGCGACCATCAACCAGGTTATCGACCAGGAAACCGCACAGCTGGTTGCCGAAGAAATGGGCCACAAGGTGACCCTTCGTCGTGAAAACGAGCTGGAAGAAGCGGTAATGGACGATCGTGATACCGATGCAGCGCAGGAAGCGCGTGCGCCGGTCGTGACCATTATGGGCCACGTTGACCACGGTAAAACCTCACTGCTGGATTACATCCGCTCGACCAAAATCGCCTCTGGCGAAGCGGGCGGGATTACACAGCACATCGGTGCATACCACGTCGAAACCGACAACGGTATGATCACCTTCCTGGATACCCCGGGCCACGCCGCGTTTACCGCGATGCGTGCACGTGGTGCGCAGGCAACGGATATCGTTATCCTTGTGGTGGCGGCAGATGATGGTGTGATGCCACAAACCATCGAAGCGATTCAGCACGCCAAAGCCGCGAAAGTGCCGGTTGTGGTTGCTGTCAACAAGTGCGATAAGCCAGAAGCCGATCCGGATCGTGTTAAAAATGAACTGACACAGTACGGCATCATTCCGGAAGAGTGGGGCGGCGAAAACATGTTCGTCAACGTCTCTGCGAAAGCGGGTACCGGTATTGACGATCTGCTGAACGCGATTCTGCTGCAGGCAGAAGTGCTTGAGCTGACGGCCATTCGTGCCGGTATGGCCAGCGGCGTTGTGATCGAATCGTTCCTCGACAAAGGTCGTGGTCCGGTTGCGACCGTTCTGGTACGCGAAGGTACGCTGAACAAAGGCGATATCGTTCTGTGTGGCTTCGAATACGGCCGTGTTCGTGCAATGCGTGACGAACTGGGACGTGAAGTCATGGAAGCGGGCCCGTCTATCCCGGTTGAGATCCTCGGCTTGTCCGGTGTTCCGGCGGCAGGTGATGAAGCGACCGTGGTGCGTGACGAGAAGAAAGCCCGTGAAGTGGCACTGTATCGTCAGGGCAAATTCCGCGAAGTGAAACTGGCACGTCAGCAGAAATCTAAGCTGGAAAACATGTTTGCTAACATGACCGAAGGCGAAGTATCTGAACTGAACATCGTGCTGAAAGCCGACGTTCAGGGCTCTGTGGAAGCGATCTCCGACTCCCTGCTCAAACTCTCCACCGACGAAGTGAAGGTGAAGATTGTGGGTTCAGGCGTAGGTGGTATCACCGAAACCGACGCGACGCTGGCAGCCGCATCTAACGCGATTATCCTTGGCTTTAACGTCCGTGCGGACGCATCTGCGCGTCGCGTCATCGACGCTGAAAGCCTGGATCTGCGTTACTACTCCGTCATCTATAACCTGATTGACGAAGTGAAAGCCGCAATGAGCGGTATGCTGGCACCAGAGTACAAACAGCAGATCATCGGTCTGGCTGAAGTGCGTGACGTGTTCAAATCACCGAAATTTGGTGCTATCGCAGGTTGTATGGTGACGGAAGGTAACATCAAGCGTCACAACCCAATCCGCGTACTGCGCGATAACGTGGTGATCTACGAAGGTGAGCTTGAATCACTGCGTCGCTTTAAAGATGACGTTAACGAAGTGCGTAACGGCATGGAGTGCGGTATCGGCGTGAAGAACTATAATGACGTTCGTGTCGGCGATATGATCGAAGTCTTCGAAGTGATTGAAGTTAAACGCACCATCGCTTAAGTCCTGGCGTTGATGATGCAATTTGGGAGAAATAAAAATGGCGAAAGAATTTGGCCGTCCGCAGCGTGTATCACAGGAGCTGCAAAAAGAGATTGCGATGATTCTGCAGCGTGAGATTAAAGATCCACGCCTTGGCATGATGGTGACCGTTTCGGGTGTTGAGGTGTCACGTGACCTCGCTTACGCCAAAGTGTTTGTGACATTCCTCAACGATCAAGATGAAGAAGCCGTAAAAAATGGCCTGAAAGCGTTGAAAGAAGCCTCGGGTTATATCCGTACGCTGCTGGGTAAAGCCATGCGCCTGCGTATCGTGCCTGAACTGACCTTCTTCTACGATAACTCGTTGATTGAAGGGATGCGCATGTCCAACCTCGTGACTAACGTGGTGAAAAAAGACGTTGAGCGTCGTGGTCCAGAAGCCACGGATGATGACGAGGAGGCGTAATGAGTCGTC
>Ga0268247_10000615_pt1 | contig 11693 bp, 11 predicted proteins | sample AgamicOrMae_FD_200245 | JGI IMG/M metagenome (GOLD analysis project Ga0268247, IMG submission 200245) | Agave microbial communities from Guanajuato, Mexico - Or.Ma.e (v2) (version 2) | ecosystem: Host-associated > Plants > Phyllosphere > Phylloplane/Leaf | place: Guanajuato, Mexico | collected... | reverse complement strand
AACTCATCAGTCAAGCGCGGGGCTGATTGTTTCGTGAGCGTCAGCCTTCGAAAGTCAGCGTGAAAGCTCGTTAGTTTCGGGCCGCTCAAAAGTGGGCCGCTTTTTGCAGCTTTAGTCTATCCTAAGCAAAGGCTCACTCACGGGAGACAAACTCACAGGCTGGCTCGGATTTCCCTTGATTCGTCTGCCTTTTTCTGGCTGCAGGAAGTGAGGAATGTTGCCGCCACTCTCGCAGACAGTCCACCGGAGCAGCTCGTCCAAATCTCGCCCATCCAAGTCTCGCTCGTTTAAATCTCGCCAGGCCAACTCGGCAGGCGAACAGGTTGCTCCCGTTGCTCTGGGCGGCGGCCTGAGCGTCCACTCGGAGCGCCAGACCGCAGCTTGGGCGGCCCGAGCTGGTCGGCGGGAGTCTGTTGGCGAAACTGGGCCGGCGGGCAAAGAGCGCGAGTGTGATTAATTAAACATGGGCCGGCGCTTGTGAGTCGGCGGTTGGCGAGCGCCTTTTTGCAACAGTGTTCCAATGTCAAGCTGGGCTCAAGACTAATGGATCACAATCGGCAGTTGCGCGCCGCCCAAGCTTAGGGCGCGCGCAAACTGCGTGAGTCTCCCACTTTCCTGCGCGTTCCTGCAGTCTGCAGCTTAGGGCGCGCCAGTTTGTGTGGGCGCCGAACTGCGGAACTGCCAAAGTGCAGAACTGCCGCAGGTTGTCTGCAGACTGTGCTCGCCCGCAGGCTCGCACGCAGCGCTTTGCATGCGGCGCGCCTGCACTTTGCATTGCCCACTCGCAGCTCGCAGCTCGCAGCCCACAGCCCACAGCTCGCAACTGGCCACTGGCCGCCCCTAAGCTCGCCCAGCTTAAGGGTGGCCTCCCAATAAAGCGGAGGTGTCTATTAGATAGCGGCGCTTCTTGCCCGCCGAGCTTTGTCCATTTTTCTCACTTCTTTTCCCGGCGTAAATCACGCAAGCCAACCGCAAAGCAGTCGCTCCTCTCGCTCCAACTCAACTCCACTCCAGACGGCCACTGGTCCGTGTCCAGCGCCTCTCCCACTTTGTCCGGCCGGCCAGCTCGGGGCAGTGGGCAAGAAGCTCGCCGGCGGCTGCAGGCGAAGAGTGTCTGCGGCCCAGAGCGAGCGGGCGGCCACAATGATCGCCGTCATGCGGCCGGCTTCCTGGCTAACTTTGGCCGCCTGAGCTCCACACTTGGACTCAGTCTTGGCTTGGCTCTCCAAGTGCACTCGAGCCAGAACCGTTCGCTCCACAATTTATCGCTTTTTCCCCTCGCCTCTGCAGCTCGTCTCTGCTGCTGCCGCCGCCGATCGACATTATCTGGCCGCCAAGCGAAGGCGAGCGGAGCCAGCCCAGAAGGCCGCAAGTGTGCCAGAGACTGTTGTGGGCAGAGGCGGCGCCAACGGTGACTGAGGAGGATCAGAAGCAGGCCAGCGGCGGCTTTGGGCGAGCGAGCGCGCCAACAAGTGGCTGAAATATGAGAAGCGAATGATATATGAGATTCGTTATTGCACTTGCTCGGCTGGCCAGTTTGGCCATTGGCAAGGGTCCAGCCTGTGGCTTGGGCCGCCGGCTGCACTTGCTGTGTCTGCCTGCCGGCCGCAGTGTGTCGGGCCTTAGGCTGGTTTGGGCGACGCAAGTGGCGAGCGGCGAGTGGCAACTGGCCAAGACTGAAGCCCGAAGCTCGAAGCCCGAAGACTGAGAACTGAAGTCTGAAGAAGCCCTAAGAAGTGCATGTAAATGAGCGCATCTTTTCCTGCCGCACACACTCTCTCGGCCGATTCATTTCTGCGCGCGCGCCCACCGCCACACACAAGCAGCCCCGCAGACAAGCACACAATGTTGCGCCCTCCTTCAATGCGCCTCTGTGTGTCTCTCTCTCTCTGTCTCTGTCTCTCTCTCTCTTGGCCGCCTTCTTCTCCGCCGCCTTCGCCTCCTCCTCGCCAACTGGAGCTCGTCCAAGCTAAGCTCGCCCAAGCTAAGCTCGCCTAAGCTTGCCGAGTGCGCCCAGCCGGCCGCATTTTTCTCGCCCAAAAGCCTATCAGCTAACAGAGCTCTGGTCTTGCCCAAAGTCCAGCTCGCCCAACGTGCATGAGCCGCCAGTAATGGACAACACGTCGACCGCTGAGAACTTCCATTAGGCTGGCGGCATTTGGCCGAGACTTGCCTCTGTCTCTTGGTCTGCCAAACGCTCTCTCAGTCTCTCTCCAACGCGCAGAGATGGACAGTCCAACGGACAGTCCGACAGACAGTCCAACAGACAGACAGACTCAGTTGCAGCAGAGACGCAACTGGGCAACAGGTGGACGGCACACGAGGGAGCACGCGCCCCAACAGGACCGAAAATTGTTGCCTCGGCCATTATTTCTTCGCCCCCCATTATTATTATTATTATTATTATCAGCATTTCTGATGATGATAATTCTGCCCCTTGGCTCTGGGAGCAATTGGAATCCAATTTGTTTGCCTTGCGAGCCTTAGGACGTTCATCATCCATGCAGCGAGCATCGAGCTCACACTGCAAGAGCAGTGCAGACAGTGAGCAGAGGAGAAACTGAGCAGCCGCGCCCCCTTTTGTGTGGATTTTTCTCCGCTTCTCTCGGTGTCTTTTTTCTCTATTTTTGCTCTTTTTTGCTCTCCCCTTGGGCCTAAGGAAGACTGTTGCCGGCTTAAAGGCTGGCTTAGAGGCTAGCTCAGACTTCCTCTGGCTGGCTCTCTGGTCCAGCGAGAGTGACAAAAGGGAGGAGACGCTCGGGAGGTGATGTCAAAGAGCGGGAAGTGGCCCACGCTTGTGTGTTTGGGGGAGCTTGTGTTTGGCCCGGGCTCAAGAAGCGTCGTTCTGCCGTTTGCTCTGCTCTGCTCTGCTCGGTTTGCTTCCAGATTTCAGCTTGGAGGAGGCTCCAAGCAGCCCAGAGAGACGAGCTCAGGTGTCCGTTGGGGGCAGTCTGAGGCGCTTTGAGGTGTCGTTTCTGCAAATAGTTGGCCAGTGCTCGAGCGCCAGGCAGCCAAACCAAACCAGAGGGCAGGGCCGGCAAACGGAGCGCAAAATGGGCCGTTCGAAGGATGGAGAGGCGACTTGGGCCACTTCTCCAGCAAGCGGCTCTTCCAGCGACCCCAAATGGGCGGGCGTCACGCGCGCCCAACCGGCTCAGGTGCGCCCCACGCGGCCGGTCCCATGCGGGCGCTCTCAGTCTCTCGTGGGGCTGCCCCCGAAGGGCCGTCCACTTGGGAGCCCGGCAACTGGTTGTTGTCTCGTCGGTTGCTCTTGTTCTGCGCTGATCGGGCTCTCGCTGGCCTCTACTTAAAGCAGAGAGGAGCAGAGAGAAGCAGCTCCCCCTCCTGTTGTTTGGGATTGGAGATTTATTTCCCCGCATTTGGGCGGCGCTTTGTGTGCACCAGAAGAGTGCAGTGCACGCCCGAGGCCTGTCTCTGCCTGTGCTGCTGCCCCTCCCCCAGCGCACCTCTGCGGGCCGCGACCGACAAAGAGCAGAGGCGCGCACGCCCGCCAGCCCGCAGCCAGAGGGAGGGGCTGCGGGCCTGCGGGGCGAACGCGCGTCGGACTGCAGCCAGCGCGTGACCAGAGCCGAGCCAGAGCGGCGGCCCAAGCCTCAGCTAAGGCACGGCTCTGGGCTGAACCCCGCAAGGTAATTGCCCGCCTCCAGTTGGGGCCAACTGGGCTCCCCTCTGGCCAGAGCTCGGGGGCGCCCGCTCGCCGCCTTCTGCCTGCTGTCTGCTGTCTGCTGGTCTCTGCTTGCGGCCCGCGCCCCAAGCAGCCGGCCTGCTGGCGCGCCGGTTTACCTGAGGGCGGGCGGTGCTCGTGTGCCGCCCGCAGGCGAGCGCGAGACCAGCGGCGCCCCAACGGACTGCAATCGGCCGCCTTTCTCCTCGACTGGCGGCTCTCATCCACGACAGATGTGTACCAATCAATGGGGCCCATCTCTTGCTCGTGCGGCCACACTGCGGCCACTGGTCCAGCAGAAGCAGCTGGCAACTGTTCCCGCTGGTTCCCCAAACCAGTGAGAAAGGTAGAGCCTTTCTCTTGTGCTTCTTGGGCGAGGAAAAACTTCACGCCAAATACCAGCACTCATTGTTCCAGCCCAACGGCCGCTCATCCTCATCCTCATCCTATTCTCTGCATCTTTCTCCTCGTCTCCTCGTCTCCCCTCGAGCAACTGGCCGCCGCCCGGCTGGCGCCCTCTGGCGACGCCGAGCAGTTAGCCCCAGTCTGCAACTCTCGCCAAGCTTGTCTCGCTCGCCTCTGCTCGCCGGGAGCCGATGAATCATCCTCTGGCCGCGTATGCATCCAAACTGGAGCAGCCTTGTGCCGTCATTGTGTGCGAGCCAGTTTATATTTTTATATATTTTTAGCCGCAGATTCATGGGGCGAAAGTTGCAAAGTCGAAATGTGCGTGATTGCAACAATTTTCATTATCAGCACTTGCAGCTTTCCAATCTGTGCCCACTTCTGCCCCCACTGCTTCTGCTCTTTTTTCCTGCAAGTCAAGAGACGAAAATGGTGCAGCGAAAAAGATACAAGCAGCATTTAGATATTAGCAGCAGTTAGATATTAGCTGCAGTTTGATATAAGCTGCAGCAGTGCGTCATCTCAGTGGCGCGCCCACTGTGCGTCTCCAATCTTGACGGCCACATAATTACCCCCAAATTTCGCCCAATTTCCATCTCGGGCTACTGATAAACTTTAGCCTTAACTTTTGTGCGTGCTCATTAGCTTCCATCATCCCCGAGCTCCAATTAGAAGAGTCCGATCATTGTTTCCTCGCGCGGGCCTGCAACTCTTGCAAGCGAGAAGACAACAAGTGGCCTGGACTGTGTGCGCCCAACAACTGGCACTTGGCGCCTTAGCTTCGCGGCCATTGCGGCCGATGAGGAGCGGCCATTGCGTCTCATTGCTCCTAAGCAAAAGTTGCAATCTTCTTCCTTCGACCGTTTCAATCGACTCGCTTGGCTGCTGATATGCAAGCCGCGGACTCATCTCCGTTTCCTCCATCACTTTTCTGGCTCTTTCTCGCTTGCTTTGCCGCTCGACAAGCAGCAGCAGCAGCAGCCAGCGAAAGATGATTATCATAATCTCAGTCTTTTCCTCTTTCCTCTGGCCTCTTGGCGCAAGTTGCAAACCGCAAGAGCATCTTTTTTCCTTCCTCCATCTTCCTGTCTCTCTCTCTGTTTGTCGGATTGTATGACACAGCTTGAGGGCGGCAGACTAGCCGCAACCAATGGACACTCAGTGCCAGTTTGCGGGCTCATGTTGCACCCAAACAAATGGAAACTTACATACAGAGAGAGAGAGAGAGAAAGCTCCTTTTCCTCCGACATATTGTTCTAATTTTCCGCCAACTTGGCCAAACAAAACAACAACGAGGGACACTTTTTTCCTCCCTCCTTGTGCCGCTTTTTGTCTGGCCTCGTTGTGTCTCTGGCCTGCTGCTGCTGGCCAGAGACAAGGGCCACTTGTTGCACCACTTGGGCCTTCTTCTGCAAGACAGAGTGGGGCAAATTTGCACAACAGATGGTCGTTGGTGTTCGGTGGGCCGTTGTTGCGTCTTGTTGTTCGAAGAGGAACAGTTGCGCTTGAGAAAAATTGGCCAACAAAGTGACCAAATGAGCGAGCAACAAGTGTTTCCCTCGGAGTTGCCTCGCCACTGCCTTGGCTGCACTTTGGGCCAACTGTTGGCCTGTTTGTCACTTGATACCGAGACACCAAAAGGGGGTGTCTTGTTTGAGTTGTTTGTGCAGTTTGTGCCGTTTGTGCAGCTTGTGTAGCCCAAGAGAATGGGGAGAAAAGTTTAAAACAATGGACAGACAACAGTGAGTTGTTGTTGTTGTTGTTGTTGTTGTGGTTCTCTGCAGTGCATTCTTTGCCTGCCTTGTGGAATGGAGAAAAGACAATGCAACGCGAAACTTGAGAATATTGAATGAGACACTAACAGGAGCTCGAATATCTCCCAAACAACCGCCCAATGGATTGGATGGAAAATGGACGGAAAATGGATGGAAAATTGGACGGAAAACAAAAAACTAAAAACGAAAAACAAAAACGAAAAAACATAAACAAACAGACGCGCCGAGAATCTCGCTGGGCCCTGCAAATCCCTTGCGCCTCATGCAGGGCGAACGGGCCACTCTCTCCTGCCAGGTGGACGCCAATCCGCCAGTTAAATCCATCCGCTGGCTCCGCGACGGCCACTCCATAAGCAACCAGTTCAATTTCACCATCCACGAGCTCAAGATCTCCGACGCTGGTTTCTACTCCTGCCAGGCGGACAACGGAATTGCGCCCACTCTCGCCCACCTGGCCAGCCAGCAGGCCTCCAGTTCGGGCTCTGTTTCCGGCCAAGGGGGCGCCTCCAGCCTGGGCGGCTCTAGTTCCTTCTTCTCCTTCCTGGGCTTCTCGCCAACAAGTGGGGGCTCCTCAGCTTCCGGCTCGGCTGGTGGCCAGCTGGACAAGACGACGGTGGAGGCGCGTCTGCACGTCGAGATACTGTATGCGCCGCGAGTGCAGGTGCGCGAGTCGCGCTCAATGCCCCTGAATGAGGGCGACTACTTTGCGATCAATTGCTCGGCCGACTCGTGGCCGCCGGCCCACGAGTTCATCTGGATGCGAAGCGAGCAGCAGCCCGACGGACAGACAGTGCTGAGGCGTCTCAGCGCCACCAACAACTCGCCCACCCTTGAGTTCAACTCCATCTCGGCCACCGACATGGCCAACTACACCTGCACGGCCGTGAACCGGCTGGAACCGTCGCCAATTAATGGCATAAGCCAGATCCTCGAGCGCCAAGGGTCGGCCAGTTTCATGGTGCTGGTGCGCCACAAACCGGGACTGGCCGAGATAAGCGCCGGCGTGAATGGCGAGACCGAGCTTGGCAACAGAACTCAGATCCAGTGTCGCGCCAAGCCGCCTGGCTACCCGGAACCTCAGTACAAGTTTTGGAAGTACCAGAGCAACTCGATGATGAGCCAGATGAGCAAACTGTACTTGAACAAGCAGAGCCACGGGCCAGTGTATCAGATCTACTCGGCCAAGGCGGAGGATGAGGCCAGATACGGTTGTCTGGCCACCAACGAGCTTGGCCAGTCGAACGAGGCGGCGGCCGAGCTGATTGTGAACGAGGCGCCCAGCATCATCGTGGAACAGACTAGGCGCGAGGAGGACTCCAGAGCTCCAGGGGAGTCGCCCTACTCCATCACTGTGAGAGCCAGCGGCAAGCCAGAGCCCCGGGTGGCCTGGTTCCACCGGTCGCCAATGGATGGGCGTCGCATTGATTTGAGCTCGGCCGAAATGATGAGCCGCTTCAAGATCGACACTCTGAGCAGCAAGGTGCCCTCCGGTGCCAGTTCCTCGGGCAGCAGACCCAAATACTCGGTGGTGAGCACGCTCACTTTCAGGCGACCACTCGAGGTGGACGACCGGGGCTTGTACACAGTGGAATTCTCCAATGGACTGTCTCGGATTGCCACCGACGAGTTCCAGTTGCACATCAACCATGCGCCCATTCCGGCGCTCAAGAACCAGCCCATCGTCAGACAGAGCCACAACTTGGCCACCAGCAAGAGTCCAATGCCGCCAATCACTCGAACAAGAGCTGGAGCAAACCTGGGCGAGACGGTTAATTTAACTTGCCGCGTTTCGGCCCACCCGCAGCCACAGTTTGTCTGGTATGGAGGCACCATGAGCACCCTGAATGGCGAGGACAAGCCGATAGATAATAATCCAAGATATAGGACTCTGATCACGAATCCGCGCGACGACATTTGGGAGGGCACCTTGAACTTTGAGGTGAGCTCAGAGTCGGATTATGGCGACTATATGTGTGTCACAGCAAACCATGACGTCCAATCTCAGGCAATTAGTGATAGTATACAGATTTTGATCTCATTAGGCCACAAGTCTGCCCCAGAGGCGCCGCAACAAGTTGAACAAATAGACGCCACTCAGGATTCCATCACTCTCCAATGGGTGCCGGGTTTCGATGGCGGCCTGACGCCAAACCATTTTGTTGTCCAATATTCCCCCGAGCTTGAGGCTGCCCAAGAGGGTTCTCTATTGTCAAAGTTAACCTCATCCTCTAGCTCCCAACCAGATCCATCAACTGCCAACAGTTTGAACGACAATCAAAACAACAACTCCAACGAACAGTATCCCAAATTGTTCGACTGTTTCTCAATGAACCCTTGTATTATCAACCAGTTATTGCCAAGACAGGCCTATATGATGCGTGTTCGTGCAAGAAACGAGCTCGGATTCAGTCAATTTAGCGACGAAATAAGGGCAACAACCCGAGCCAATGATACCGAATCATTGCCCCGCATTCAGGACGCCTCGTTCGACTCATCACAAGGTATCCTCCAACTGCACTTGGAGGCGAACCAACCGGATTATTTATTAAACAACTTGAACGTTCGCATCGAGGCACACTCAATCCCATTTGTCGGCAACGATCTGCAACCAGTGGCACAACCAGTTGACCAACAACAACAACGCCAACAGCACCCAGAGGCCCAGCAACAGACAGGCCTCAGCATGGAGCATTGGAAACACCACTCGACGGTGCCCATGCGACTGGAACGAGGCAATGCCTATTTGACCATATCGCCCCAATGGGACAACCAAGTGATAGATCAGCTCAGGCTGAGTCTATGCTCTCGTACTCAGGAGAACCTTTGCGGTCCAGAGTTCGTATTTGGCCTAAGGAGTACGGCCAGCTCGTCGCTTGCCGAGCAAGTTCGAGGCCTCTCCTGGCCAATCATAGTGCTCTGCTTGATCACCATATTGTTGTTTGGCTTCCTGGCGACCAGCATCAACTCGTGCTGCCTGTCGAGGGCTAGGCGAAAGGCCAAGAAGGTGGCCGCCTCAGTTGCGGACGCAGTTGACCACCATGTCCAACAGCACCACCACCACCAGCAGAGGTCCACCAATGGGGGCGTGGACAACAAGTACACCACTGCCAATGGGCAGCAGACGATGGCCAACGGGAGCCACAAGGGAAGCACCACATCGACCAATAGCACGAACATAGTTTCAAACAACCAAATCAACTCGCTGGACTCCCTGACGGCCGGCGGCCAAGCGCCACCCAACGGTTTCCTGATGGGCGCCAATGGTTCGGACCAGTCAAGTGACCACTCGAGACAGGCAAAGTTGGACTCGATGCTTCCGCCAAACTACAGCCACTATGCGGACCAAGCCTCATTGATGCTCGAGCAGCAACAACAACAACAACAACAACAGATGATGTACCAGCAACAGTCTGCGGCCGAGAAGATGGGCTCCCCCTTCGGGCTGCCAAACAGTGCCCTGTTTGGCCAGCAAGTTGTCGACCCATTTGGGCACTATGGAACCACAGGTGGCAGTGCAGGTGGGCAGCAACAGTTCGAGCAACAACTGGACGCCCAGTCTCTGGTGCTGAACTCGATGTTGGCCACCGGAGGTCCACTGGATCCCACAGGCAGTGGAGCCCAAATGCAGGAGGCAATCTGGGGTGGGCCACAGTCGGGCCTCGACATGGACGGTTACAATCAGTCTTCGTACAATTCATTCGCCAATCAAGCGCAACATCAAATGATTGAATCAGCCTATGGGACCACACAAAAGCAACATAATAATGCACTTATTATGGCTCAGCAATCGGCTTTTGATAATTCCACCAATCAGCAGGCTTTCCAACAGCAGCCAGACAATATATCAAACTCGTATCATCAAGAGATCCAGGCTGCCCAGCAGCAAATGTATGGAACCTTGACGAGACAGAGTAGCAATCAATTTGCTAACAATGCCTCCTACAGTCAGCACACTAATGACAGCTCATTGGACCATCAATCGTCGAGCGATATGACGGATCCCATGCAGCAGCAGCAGCAACAGCACGAGGCCTACATGTCGACAAATGGTCTGATGCCGCCCCCGCCACCTCCGCCACCACCTCAGGAGAGTGATTATGGCACCACTGGAGGCAGAGGAGCAGGACGCTTGATACGTGAGATAATTGTCTGAGCAGTCCAATGTTCAAAGTTAGGCCCAATCGAATTGATGAAGATTGTTGCCGGATGGATAATCTTTGCGATATGTATCATAGACCGTTCCTATGACCTATAGTTCTCTGTTGTGAAAGTTGTTTGTTGAAATTCTGTGTGATAATCAATTTCCGAGCTCTTAAGGGCTCCATGTACTTCCATGTTCGTTCAATAGGAGATGAAATATTCTATATAATAAGATGTTAAGCGACACACTATCTATACTCTGTCATACACGGATGATCATTATCCACACACTTGAACCACCACTAAATTGATCATTGATGTTAAGACACAAGTTAGATTTTCATTAAAGCATCCGAAATCTTTACCAATCTCAGTCTGAATACCTAATTTTATCTATTTAACCGATGCACAGATTCTTTGCTTTGCAGCAATCGGACAGCATCGACATCTTTAACCCATCGTCTTTGAGATTCCCACTAAGCGACCTCTATCACGAAGCAGGATCCCTCTGTTATCAGTAGAACATCTCGATGGATTGGTAGATCTAGCGGGAATATACAGACGAGGATTTCATTCAAGCAACATACTCGTAGGAGATTATGAACTTCTGACTCAGGAATGAGTATTGCATCGTCCGTTGTGAGTATGGACATACTTTGTGCACAGTTTGAGGTTCCTCTTTTTATATATCAGAACCTCTTGCGCATCTTCATTTATCTTTTGATGGCGGCACGAAGACCAACGTCTTTTCAACTTGGTACATCCGATCTGGGAAAGCAATGTCTCCAATTTTTCCGGGTAGAAGATCCAATAAGCCCCAGTCATTGGTGGTCTTATGTTGGTAGCCTCTATCGAACGGTAGTTGGTCTTTTTCGGTTGCCCTCCGACTGTCCAGGTAAATCACGGCCAGTCTGTTCCCTCGATGTGTGCCTCTGTTTCCAGCGGTGACAAGGAAACACACCTTGGTTGTTCTCGTCAACATATCCGAACAGATCTCACTGCCCTGATTTCATGGGCATATTATTTATCAACAATTTTCATTCTATAACCTGTCCTCTCTAGTGTCCAGCTATCGCCTGGCTCACCGGCAGAGATAGCGACCGACTCGAGGAGAGGCCGACTAAGCATCTTACACAAGGCTCACATACCTTCAGCCAGCAAGCACAAGCGCTCTACTCTTGAATCTTGCCCTAGAAGCGTTCTTTGGTGCTAGTTTAGTCATTTACTCCTTGACTCTGCTACTGGACGACATCACGGCAGAAGCGGCACAGTCCCCAAAGTGGAGCCCAAAGGCGTCCTAGTGGAATGGATCCAAGATGTGCGGCTGATGTTCCGCCTGTTTGCGACAAATCAATCATCTGGACGCCATACTAAGTCTCTCACTTACTCGCATTCTCTTGCAGGACAAAAAACGGAGGAGCCAACGAGCAGAAGAGAGATCTCCATCGGTGAACACTTTGCGGGGCATAAAGTGGACAAACAGGAGAGAAAAACTACCATAAGACCAGAATAAAGTTGGTACCCTCTAGCCATCTGAGCGCTTTGTTGGCTGCAATGACACTCTCTCTCTCTCTCTCTCTCTCTCTCTCTCTCTCTCTCTTCCTTGGTCCGCTTTACGAAAGTCTGCTGGCACTTTTCGGAACTTACAGTACAAGGGCACCGATATTCAAATTAGAGCTGGCGCTTCA
>Ga0268247_10000612_pt1 | contig 11716 bp, 15 predicted proteins | sample AgamicOrMae_FD_200245 | JGI IMG/M metagenome (GOLD analysis project Ga0268247, IMG submission 200245) | Agave microbial communities from Guanajuato, Mexico - Or.Ma.e (v2) (version 2) | ecosystem: Host-associated > Plants > Phyllosphere > Phylloplane/Leaf | place: Guanajuato, Mexico | collected... | reverse complement strand
CTATTGAGCATATAGGCCTGAAAACCACGCGGCTGCGTAGCCTGAGCGGTGAGCAGATCGTCTGTTCCAATACCATTTTGTTGCAGCAGACGATTCATAACTACAAGCGGATGCAGCAACGTCGTCTGGTGTTTACATTCGGTATCAGCTACGCCACGCCGTCTGAGCAGGTGCGAGAAATCAGCGAACTGGTGAAAACCATCATTCAGGGTATTGAAATGACGCGCTTTGACCGCGCCCATTTTCTGGCCTTCGATGACTCGAAGCTGACCTTTGAAGTGGTCTACTTTGTGCTGAGCGCCGACTACAACGTCTATATGGATATTCAGCAGGAGATTAACCTGCAACTGATGGCGGCGCTGGAAGAACGCAATATTCGCTTTGCCTTTCCGATCCGTCAGGTCGAATTCAGCGGCGGAAGTTTACCGCCGGTCGATCTTAAACCGGTGCCGGACGATGAAGAGACTGTCCCGCAACGCGTCAGTCGTTAACCTCGCTGTACTGAGGGCTGGCTGTTACAGTCTGGCCCTCATTTTCCGTTCATTGTGGCTGATAGCGACAGCGGGTCACCGCGTTTTTCCAGCCCTGATAGTTATCCTGCATTTGCTGCGCCAGATGGGTGCGCGGCATGATGATCGGCCCGCCCTGCAAGGCCAGCATATCGTCGCCCTGCTGCCACCATCCCAGCCCTTTTCCTGCCAGCAGTGCCGCCCCCAGCGCAGAGGCTTCGGCGGTCGGCGCGCAGTGCAGCGGACGTTGCAATACGTCGGCCTGAAACTGCATTAGCCAGGGGTTTTGCGTGGCGCTGCCGTCAACGCACAAGGCCGGAAGCGCTGTGCCGCAGGCCTCTTCCATGGCAAAAAACACGTCAGCAATCTGCCAGCAGATGGATTCCAGCGCCACCCGCGCCAGTACGGCGGGCGTGGCCGCATCGGTCAGGCCGCAGATCAGGCCTCTGGCCTTGAGATCCCACCACGGTGCCCCCAGCCCCGACAGCGCCGGAACAAAATAGCAGCCCTGATTATCATCACAGCCTTCAGCCAGTGCCGTAAGTTGCCGGGGATCGTGAATGCCCAGCATCGTCCCCAGCCAGGCGGCCCCGGACCCGGTGTGCGTGATATTACCTTCAAAGGCAAAGCGCGCCTGGCCGTCGTGCTAGGCAACGGTGGTGCTGAGCCCGTTATCGGTCAGCAGCGGCGTGGCCATCGACATCATCAGCGATGATCCGGTGCCGTAAGTGGCTTTGACCACTTCCGCCGTGCCGCGTCGCTGAGCATAAAGCGCGGCATGAGAATCGCCGATGCGCGCCAGAATCGGTGTGCCGGGTGCGAGTCCCGGTATATCGCTCACGCGTATCATGCCTGCCACGCTCGCCGACGCGGTAATCTGTGGCAGCGCCGCACGCGGCAGGCTGAACAGTGACAGCAGTTCATCGTCCCAGTCATTGCGGTGCAGGCTGTAAAGCTGCGTGCGCGCGGCATTGGCATGATCGGTCACAAATGTCGTGCCCGCCGTCAGTTGCCAGGTCAGCCAGCTGTCCACGGTGCCGATGCACAGTTCCCCCGCCGCTGCCCGGGCGAAACCGTCCGGTATGGCTGCCAGCATGCCGGTCAGTTTGGCGGCCGGGAACATCGGATCGACCGCCAGACCCGTCAGAGCGCTGATGCGCGCGGCGCTGCCCGACTGCTGTAAATCCCGGCAAAACGATTCTGACCGGCGATCCTGCCAGCTCACCAGCGGCGTTAACGGCACGCCATCGCGGCGCTGCCAGATCAGTACGGATTCGCGCTGGTTACTGATAGCCACCCCTGCCACGCTTGCTCCGTCGCACTGCGCCAGGCAGTCGGTGATGGCCTGCCTGACGGCTGACCATATGGCCTGGGGATCCTGTTCTGCCAGGCCGGGTTGTGGATGTTGTAACGTTAAACCCTGACTGCCGCGCGCCACCACGTATCCCTTTCGATCGACGGCTACCGCTTTGGCATTGGTGGTGCCTTCATCAATGGCCAGAATCACCGACTCCCGCATCGTCAGCCTCCTGCACAAAGGCGTAACGCCTGCGCGGCGATGCTGCTGGCATCAATGCCATGGTGCGCGCGCGTGGCGGCCCGATCGCCGGCTATGGCATATTCGCCGTTGGCAATCCCCAGCCGCAGAAGCTTAACCGGCAAGCCGTGTTCCGCCAGCACCTCCGCCACCAGGCTGCCTACGCCACCATTAATGTTATGCTCTTCCACCGTAATCACGGCGCGGAAGTGGCTGAGCAGATTGTGCAGCTGCTGCGTATTACAGGGGCGAATGGACGGAACCGAAATCACGGCGGCAGAAACGCCCTGCTTTTCCAGTTGCTCTGCGGCGGTCACGGCTTCATGTACCGTCGAGCCCATGGCAACAAGCGCAATATCGTGGCCTTCTCGCAGCCGGTCAATCTGACCGGGCCGGAAGCGGTAATTTTCGTTGTGCAACGACGGCAGCGCTTTGCCGTCCAGCCGGATATAAACCGGCCCCCTGTGGTCAAGCGCATAGTCGATAATTTGACGGCACTCAATTGGACAGGCGGGCGCATAAATTTCGATATTGCCGAATCCACGCATGACGGCGATGTCATCGATGCTGTGATGGGTGCTGGCAAGCGGACCATAGCTGGCACCGGCATTCAGTCCAAACAGCTTCACGTTAGTGTTGTTGTAGCAGACATCGATTTTGATCTGCTCATTGGCGCGCGAAATCAGAAAGGGCGCGGCGTTACAGGTCACGGCGATTTTGCCGCCCAGCGCCAGGCCAGCGGCTGTGCTGACCAGCGCCTGTTCAGCAATACCGACGTTAACCAGACGACCGGGAAAGGCGTCAATAAAGGGCGCAATCTTCGCGGTGGAGGTGGAATCCGCCACGACCGGCACCACATCGATGCCGCGATGTACGGCATCTGTTAACGCGTCGACCATGACGTTGGCCAGGTGTTGTGCATTACTCATCGTTTAATTCCTCCAGTGCCCGCGCAATCTCGTCCCCTTTCGGCACCCGATGGTGCCATTCGGCTTGTCCCTGAATAAACGAGATGCCAAAGCCCTTTTCGGTGTGCGCGATAATGACCTGTGGCTTACCGTTCACAGGCAGGTTTTCCAGCGTATTCACCACTGCGGCCATGTCATTGCCGTTGCATTCCCTGACCTCCAGACCAAAGGCGCGCCATTTTTCTGCCAGTGGATCGGTATTGAGAATGTCACGCGTTGCACCCGCCAGTTGCAGCTTGTTCTTGTCGTTTATGATGATGAGGTTATCCAGGCCATAGTGCGCGGCTACCAGCGCGGCTTCCCAGTTGCTGCCTTCTGCCAGCTCACCGTCGCCGGTCACCACAAACACACGGCGCGGGCTGTGGCTCTTTTTCGCCGCCAGCGCAATGCCCACCGCCACGGGCAATCCGTGACCCAGCGCACCGGTGTTGAGTTCAACGCCCGGGGTTTTCTGCCGTACAGGATGGCCCGGCAACGCAGAATCGGCATGTTGATAAGTAGGCAGCCAGTCCAGCGGGAAATAGCCGGCTTCCGCCAGCACGCAATAGTATCCTCCCACAGCATGACCTTTTGACTGGATATAGATATCACGTTGATCGTCTTCCGTTCGATCCGGTGCACAATTCAGAATGCGAAAATAGAGCGCGGTCAGAATCTCAACCTGTGACAGATCGGCACCGGTATGCCCGCCTGCCGGACTGCCCGCGTTAAGCTGAATGATGCGGCGGCGTACGGCCCTGGCCTTTTTTTCGAGCGCATCCACAGAAAGCGTAAATGGATTCATATCTCACCTTTGAATTTTAAGTCTGACTTGAATATATATTCAGAGAGGGTACAACTCTCCCTTCTTTCGCCGTGATGACAGCAATAACCTACCCTTTCATCGCCTGCTGTCACGCACAGAAACACAACAGCCTTAACAGTTATGAATATATATTCAATAATGATTTTATATTCACACTTACTATGCGCCCGACGAACGACGGCGTATATGCACGAAGTGATAAAAAGCGAAAACGATCACAAATTGCCCTGGATTGTGCTTTTCACGTCAGTGGTTAACAATGGCGGGCAGAATACGAGAGGAAAAACAGATGGCGAAGCAGGACGAACAGCGGCTCATGGTGAAAATTGCCACGCTCTACTATGTCGAAGGCAGGAAGCAATCCGATATTGCGCAGTTACTTAAGCTGTCCCAGTCGTTTGTTTCACGCATCCTGACCCGCAGTGTGAAAGAAGGCGTGGTGAAAATTAGCGTGGTTCCCCCCGCCAACGTTTTTCCTGAACTGGAAAAAGCGATCGAGCAAACCTATCAGTTACCTCAGGCCATCGTAGTGGATGTGGCAGAACAGGCTTCTGTCAGCGAAATTAAACAGGCGATTGGATCGGCGGCGGCTCACTATCTGGAGACGCGACTGCGCCCCGATGAGCTGATCGGCATCTCTTCCTGGAGCGGCACCATTCGCTGTATGGTCGATGCATTGCATCCGCTGAATGCCTCATGCAAAGGGGTGATTCAGCTCCTGGGCGGCGTGGGGGCGAACGGCAACGTGCAGGCGACTATCCTGACGCAAAACCTGGCCGCGCTGCTGAACTGTCCGGCCTGGCTGCTGCCTTCGCAGTCGATTGAACATTCGGTGAGCGACCGTCAGCGGCTGGCGGCCAATCCGGAGGTGGCCGAGGTGCTGAATAAGTTCGGCGAAGTAGACCTGGCGATTGTCGGCATCGGCGACCTGGAACCGTCCGCCCTGTTGCGCAACTCCGGTAACTATTACGATGCAACCATGTTGCGCACGCTGGCAGCGCGCGGTGCGGTCGGCGATATCTGTCTGCATTATTTTGACGAACAGGGCCAGCCCGTGCTTCAGGCCGACGAAGATCCGGTGATTGGTATGGAACTGGAACAGGTCAGACAGTGTTCGCAGGTGGTGGCGCTGGCGGGTGGCAAAGAGAAGGCCCAGGCGATTCGCGGAGCCCTGCGCGGCGGTTATGTCAATGTGCTGATCGTCGATTATCCGACGGCCCGGCTGCTGGTGGGTTAAGTGTTTTCTCCTCACCTTCTGTCAGGTGAGGAGAAAAAACGCGACTCAGCTGATAGCCCGGTAGGCCGTGGTGACTTTCCATAAGTAACGCGGTGCCTGAGCCGCCGGATGCTTGTTCTGCACGTGCTGGTAGAATTCGTCCGGCGTCATGGCGTTAATCATGGCAATCGCGCGGTCACGATCGCGCGAGAACGTGCGAAGCAATGCCCCGGCACCGTTAGCGTAAGAAACAATCGTGGCATAACGCAGCGTGAGTGGATCGCGGATGCCGGACAGCGCAGACTGCTGGAGGATTTTGATATAGGCGGTGCCGATCTCAATATTCCTGGCGGGATCGCGTAACTCAGCGGTGGTCGGTTGACCCCGGCGCCCCTGGGTGCGGTAGACTTCACGTCCGGCCGTTGCCGCTTTGATTTGCATCAGCCCGACAGCATTTGAACGGCTGACCACGCCCGGATTTCCTCCGGATTCCACATTAATAATCGCGCTAATCAGTTTCTCATCCACCCCGTACTGGCTGGCCGCGCTTTCGGTAAAGAGTGACCATGTGCCCGAAATACGCGACGGCGGTGCCTGCGTCAGCGGTGTATTCTTCTCTTTAACATACGTATGCGGCGGTTCACTGGCACAGCCTGTCAGCAATAATGCTGAAATGACAAAGTAGCGAATTTTAAGCAATTTTTTATCTCGTCGCAGAAGTGGCGGAAGCTATCATACCTGGCAGGGTAAATTGCAAAATTACCGTTTATCCTAATTACAGTAGTCGGATGACTTATTGGCACTTTTTCGTCATTATCGTGACGTCTGTCACTGACTAATTTCAGGAATTTACTATGACGTCACGTTCAATCCGTCTTATCGCCCCTTCAGGTTATTGCCACAATCAGCCTGCAGCCCATCTGGGGGTTGAACGCCTGCGCGCAGCGGGGCACCAGGTTGAAAATACGGGGGCAATCGCACGGCGTTTTCAACGTTTTGCCGGTACGGATTCGGAACGCTTAGACGATATCAATGCGCTGGCCGATCTGGCGACCTTACCTGATATTGTGCTGGCAGTGCGCGGCGGCTACGGTGCCACGCGCCTGCTGCCCTCAATCAACTATGCCGCGTTACAGCGTCGCTTAGCGGACCAGCCGCTGGCACTGTGTGGCCACAGCGACTTCACCGTGATTCAACTGGCCTTACTGCAACACGCCGGAGTAATCAGCTTCAGTGGGCCGATGCTGGCGGGCAACTTTGGCGCTGCGGTTTTATCCGAATTTACCCTGCAGCACTTTTGGCAGGCGCTGACATCACCTACAGTCAGTGTGAACTGGAAAAGTGACACGCCCGATAACGGTACCTGGCACGGTACGTTATGGGGAGGAAACCTGGCGATGATCAGCTCGCTTATCGGTACGCCGTGGATGCCGGCCATCACAGACGGCATTCTGGTGATTGAGGATGTGAATGAGCATCCGTTCCGGATTGAACGTATGCTGCTGCAGCTCCACCAGTGTGGGATTCTGGCGCAGCAACGGGCGATTATCACCGGCAGTTTCACCAGCACCGCCTTGTCCGACTACGATAACGGGTTTGACTTCGCCACGGTCTGGCAGTACCTCCGCGATCTGAGCGGTCTGCCCGTTATCAGCGATCTGGATTTCGGTCACGGCCCTGACACCGTGACCCTGCCGTTGGGTGCCAGGGCGACCTTAGCGGTACATCAGGGACAGGTCAGTTTACAGGCAAGCGGGCATCCCGTATTGCGCACATAACTGGAGTTGCAGGAGATCGACATTGAAGCCGCTGTATGACGATTTGTGGATCTCTACGCCGGAGTTTCCGGAAGACGATGCCGTCGATATCATGATGCATGGGTTTTTACTGCGCCATCCGCGCGGTAATTTACTGATTGGCCGGGTGGAAAATCCGCTCGATCATGAAGTGCTGGCCGATGAGAACGGCGTGATTCGCCATTATCTTACTCACTGACATGAGTCTGCACCGGGCGCAGCGGTAATCCAGAAGCGTTTTAGCAGCGCGCTGTACTGTCACAGCCGCTCGCTCGGGCAAATCAGCCGCTTTGTGGAGCCGGACGATACTTTTACCCAGCAGGAAACTCATTTCGGTGATTTTCATCTGTTGCCCACGCCCGGCCATACGCCCGGCAGCTGCAGCTACCTCTACCATTCGCCGCAGGGGCCGACCTATTTATTTGTCGGGGATACGCTGACGCGTGATCATGACCGCTGGGTAACGGTGTTGGTACCCGACAGCAATCCTGCCGAACTGGCGGCGTCGCTGGAGCTTTACCGTAGCCTGCGTCCCGATGTGGTGCTGATGAGCACCACGCGTGGTCATCTGTCCTGGCAAAAGGTTACACTGCCCTGCTGGCTGGCCGCGATTGATGAGGCTGAGCAGCACCCGCTGGATTTGCGGCAGCAGGCGCTGCCCTCAGCATAGCGTTATAGCGTTTTCGTCAGATAGTGACGCTGATGATGCATAATGTACTCGCCCAGCGTCAGCCGGACACGGTAACCCAGCTTTTCGTAAAACGGCTTTGCCTGAAAGCTGCCGGTATCCACCTGTGCAAAACGGCAGCCGCGCTGGCGGGCTTCCTGCTCAGCCGCCAGCACCAACTGGCGACCGGTGCCTTGCCCACGCAGCGCCTGTGCGACCCAGAGTAAATCAATGCGTAGCCAGTTGCCGGTGGTCGTGCCGGTCAATCCGGCCAGTTTCCTGCCCTGCGCATCGCAGATGAACAGCCCAAGGGGTTTAATCAGGTCAGCATCGTAAAACTGACTGTTCCAGGCATTCAGGCCCAGCCGGATTTCATCCAGATCCTTACTGCTCACCGTGTCAGTCAGGGTAATCTGCATTTATCTTCCTTATCGCTGCGTGTCAGGAGTCGTTGCGCTGGCGATCATCGTAGCGCTCAAGGCTCAGCGCATCGACCTCACGCGTCGTGGTACGGCGGCACGGGATCAGATCGTCGCTGTCATGGTAGACAAAGAAGGTGTCGAGGTTGCTTTTGTTCACAATCAACTGATCGCCGTTGCGAAAGCGTGTAATCGCGACCTTGTCGCCGTTATCCGTGTGGGTTTGCAGCTGGCCTGCGGCAATCTGGAAATGCTGTTTCGGCCAGTAGAGTGTGCTGAGTCCATATTGCGCCCGCGAGACGGTCATAACGGGACGTCCGGGACACTGGATCTGAAACTCACTTTCGCTCCATGCGGATGCGCTGAAACCGGCGATCAGGCACAGGGCAAGACGGGCTGCTTTCATCTGATTCCTCCACTGAAAATAAGGGCGGCCACATGTCAGGTGGCGCTAAGACGCTGTAAGCAGGGGTAAAGCATCGCGCGGTGAGCGCGACCGCGCAATAAAAAACGGCACATCAGGCCGTAAGAGACGCGTGACTGGCTGCCGCCAGCGGGATGACACTCGCGCATGCGGATACCAGGCGCGACGGATGAAACTTACTCTGCCGCAACCTCCGCCGCGACCAGCATCAAGGCCAGACCGGCAGGTTCGTTGTCGAAACTGCTCATGACATCGCGGATTTCTGCCGCACAGGCAATCACCTGCTGCCTTTTCTCTGCGTCCAGCGCATCGATGGCATGGCGAATAATCATTAGACTGGCTTCTTCTTCTTTCATCTTTTATCCCTGAATTTGCTTAAGCGACGCGCAAAGATGGCAAGAATAACGTTTATTTGCACCGAAAGTCATCTTTTACATTCCCACTGCTTAACGATTGAACAAACGGCAAATCAACCCGGCGCGCGTAAACGCTATGATCATGTTATTTGTCGCGTTTCAGGCTAAAATCGATCATTCATTCTATGGACCGGGGCAGGAGCAGGCTATGTTGCGACCAGGATTTTTCATTTTTATGGCGCTGCTCTCAGGCTGTTCCTCTTCGCCGAAAGGCGTGGAGTGTCCGGGCGACGTCAGCACAATTTACGGTCAGTCACTGGGGCAAACGCAGGGAACGGTATTCGATCTGGTCACCGCGTTCAGCGTCAGTCGGGATGGCGTAAACGTGCAGAGCGGGCCGCTTCAGTCGCTGGATCGCTTTCAGTATGTCCCCTCTGCGGTGACGTCTGAAGGTTACTACGCCCAACGCCTGTCCGATAAACAGTTTCGTCTGATCAACCCTTATCAGGACACCATGATTACCTGGACCTGTCCGTAAAGCGGGCAATCCTGACACTGCGTGATATAGTGTCAGGAAACGTCAAGCGACAGGTCAGGCTCATCATGGAAAAACGGCTGGATAACAACGGTTATATTGATTTCCCGTTCCCTGCTACCCGCAATGCAGATGGCTCTGTTAATCCCTGCGGTATCGACCTGACCCTGGAGACAGAACGGCTGGACGAGATCGCCGTGATTCGTCACTCCCCTAACCTGCAACGTTTACTGGAAGAGGTGAATCTGCAGGAAGGCCTGTTTATGACCCTGGCCTGCGACTGGCAGCAGCAGGAAAACGCGGTATGCGGATTCATTGATATCGCCTTTCGGCCCGAACTCCTTCACTGTTCTCACAAGGAGGCACTTCAGCTTGAAGCCGCCTTTTATGACTATCTGAAGGAACAAGAGCAGCAGCACGCGCTGGCAGCCGACACGCTGGTGAACTTTGCCCGTTGTGTACTTGACTGGGGCTGGTCACCACTACAGCAACGCCAGCGCCATTATGAAAAAATTACGATTCAGTATTACTGCCAGCAGGCCGAGGATGCCGAGTGGTGCTTTGACCATCTGCGGCATTTTCTGGTGAGCTGGTATCCCAACACGCGATCCCATCCACTTCATTCCGTCAGGTGAAACAGCTGGTAATAATTTTCCTCGCCCGGCCCTTCGCGTGGTGGCGTTAACGCACGCTGCCCGCTTCATGCCCGTCTCTCCGCGCCTTCCGCCAGTCCGATGGCCATCACCAGGCGGAGTTTTCATCTGGTCAATTCCTCCCTGACAGACGATTAATGCGTCTAAACGCAGCACAGTGGCGAAGGTTTGCTACGCTTTAAATGACTGTGATAACCAAGGAGATGAAGCATGTCAGGAAAAATTGAAGATGCCGTAAAAGAAGTCGCCGGTGCCGCAGAGCAACAATGGGGTGAAGTCACCGATTCGCCGCGTCACCGCGCCCGTGGTGCAGCCCGCCGCTACACCAACCAGGCATCCTATGCCGCACGCGATGCCGCCGATTGCATCAAAGATCAGATGCAGTCTAACCCGTTTGCGGGTCTGGCGGTCGCGGCCGGTGTGGGCGTCGTACTGGGCTTCCTGCTCGGTCGTAAGTAAGTTCAAAACGGGGGCGTTTGCTCCCGTTTTTCCTTTATGTCAGCTCCCGCGTGTGGTCGTCTTTATTGAGTGTCATCAGGGCCGGGATGGAAACCAGTGCCGTTGCCATCATATACCATGCCGGAATATCCAGATTGCCCGTCTGCTTAATCAACCCTGTAATAATTAAACCCGCACTGCCGGAAAACACCGCATTGGATAACGCATAGGCGACGCCCAGCCCGGTATAACGTACCGTTGTTGGAAACATTTCCGCCAGCATTGCAGGCCCCGGCCCGGCGAGCAAACCAACCAGTCCCCCCGCTATCAGCACCACCAGCGCTTTTAGCAGCAAACTCACGCCATCCGCCTGCACTATTTTCAATAGCGGCATCGCCATAAGCAGCAGGAGTACGCTGGCGCTAACCATGACACGACGCCGACCAACGCGATCACTGACGATGCCCGCCGGGATAATTGTCAATGCGAAGCCCACATTAGCGATCACGGCAATCAGCAGCGCCTGATTCATACCGGTATGTAGCGCCGACTGCAAATAGCCGGGCATGATCACCAGACAGGTATAGCCTGCGGAGGACCACAGCATGACGCGCGCGATCGCCAGGAAAATAATTTTTATCGTCTGGCGCGGTGCAGCCCTGACGCGCTGCTGTTGCTGGCGTACAAAGTCCGGCGTTTCTGTGATTGCCAGACGCAACCATAGCGCAACCAGGCCCAGCGGTAACGCCAGCCAAAACGGAATGCGCCAGCCCCATGCCAGCATCGCCTGCGGGCTGAGCAGCCGGGACAGCAGCGCCACCAGCCCCACGCCGGCCAACAGGCCAAACGCCACGGTCAGCGACTGCCAGGCACCATAGCGTCCACGTTGACCGCGCGGCGCAAATTCGGTCATCAGCGCCACCGCCCCGCCATATTCGCCGCCGGCAAATAGCCCTTGCAGGATACGCAGTACCGTAAGCAGCACGGGCGCGAGAATGCCCGCCGTCGCATAGGTGGGAATTAACCCGATAGCGGTGGTCGCCAGCGTCATCAATATCAGGACAGTAATCAGGACAGGCTTGCGGCCCAGGCGGTCGCCCAGGTCAGGATCAGGCCACTCAGCGCTGACTCGCCCTGAAGCTGAAAAAAATTGTGCGCAATAATTGTGGCGAGGAAACCGTAGATGGCAAATTCATACCATTCGATAAAGTTGCCTACCGCACCCGCGATCAGTGCGCGTTTTGAGTGTTTTACGGGTGAAAGAGACGTTTCCATTCAGGGTTCCTCCGGGATTTATGCAAAATCAGTACGGCGTTGACAGTGAGAGTATAGAATTTCAGCCGATACGATTTTGTCTCCCGGACGAAAATAATTACATCACACCCTGGCGCCC